>Ga0316194_10000201_pt1 | contig 34894 bp, 37 predicted proteins | sample CroRivsedime1_MG_FD_204936 | JGI IMG/M metagenome (GOLD analysis project Ga0316194, IMG submission 204936) | Coastal sediment microbial communities from Maine, United States - Cross River sediment 1 | ecosystem: Environmental > Aquatic > Marine > Coastal > Sediment | place: USA: Maine...
GTGCACATCGTCCCAGCTCCGGACCTGCACGGCCCGAAGTGCGGGACCAAGCTCCTTCCGGGCCCAGCGAGCAAAGCTGTCGATTCCGTGGTGAGCTTCGTGGTCCGCAGCCCTCTGCGGGACTTTCTCACGATCGAGCACTCTCAACCGAAGCGGCGTGAGTCCGAGCTCTAGTTCGAGGACACGGCCCGCGGTGAAGAGCTTCTGGTGATCCCACGCCGGCGAGTGAATCCGAAAGGTCTCCGGATGGATCTTGTTGATAGCCACATGCACGTGCTCGTGGTCCTTGTCGTTGTGACGGGCAGCGATGTACTGGTGACCGGCAAACCCCAACGTCTCCACCAGGTTTTCCACAACACCCCTGAGCTCGTTCCCGTCGAGGCTTCGGTCCTCCGGGTGAAGCGAGACGACGAGGTGGTAGGTACGGTTGCTGCCCGCGCGGGTGTTCTGCGCGTTCACGGCCTCGACGAGTCGGCACGCGAGCTCGAGCTCAGCGGGCCCGGTCACGCCAGGAAGATTGGCGGCCAGGAACCAGGTCGCTCGTGGCTTTTCGCTTCGACCCCGAATGTAACGGGCGAGCTGACGAAAGCCCTTGTTGCTTGCCGATGCACGTTGGTGCCGGACAATCACCGACAGCCTGCTAGACGCTCCACCGCCCGACGGACTTGAAGGATGGAGTCAAGAAGCTCGAGGTTTAGTCTGTTGTGGCTGGACGGGTCAGCAACGCCCTCTCGGATGGCGAGCTTGAGGAGGCCGCCGATGCGGTTGAGGTCGGCGTGCACCCGCGCAACCTCGGTGAGCGCCTGGGCATCGACGGTGCTCTTGAGCGGAGCCCCGACGAGGCATCGACGAAGCACCTCTGCGCGCGAATAGCTGGTTTGCTGCGCCAGAGCATCGAGCCGACTGAGGTAGTCCTCATCGACCCGAAACGAGATCATGCGGGACTTCGGCTTCCTTGCCTCGTTCCGCATCACTTGGCCGCCTCCCTTTCTCCCTCGCGCTCATCGGTAGCAACTACCGCCAAGACCAAACCCGCAAGCTCCATCGCCCGCCTGAGTGCAAACTCGGGCGGCCCATCGAGTAGCTGTTGGCTGACGGCAACCAACTCCGAACGCAGGACGAGGTCGGCAAGGCCGCGCAACGAAGCGATCGGGATCTCGCCACCCTCCGCTACCCGATGAAGCAGCGCGGCGGCAGCCCGACGGACGTCGGACATTGCCACAACCCCCTTTTCATTCCGGTCACCGTGACCGAAATGAGTCCATTGGGGACCCTCGTTGACGTCTTCTGGCTTCGGGCCGTGTGGAGTTTCACTTAGAAAAAGCGGCGCATCCAGCCGTTGGTCTTGCAACCTAAATCCAGCGCGTCTGCCAATTCCGCCACCCTCGCTTACGGTGTGCCGATTCCGCTAGCTAGCACGGTGGGCGGCTAGTTCCAGCGACAGCAGTAGCGGCGACCTCTGGGTCCGCGGGGTTCGTGTAGCGGTGCATCAAATCGACCAGATCGTGCGCGCGCATCGAGGCGTTCACGCGTCCTCGACGTTCATGGGCCTCAGGCGCGCTTGTGGATGATCGCAAGCTTGGCTTTGCCCCAGTGGTAGAAGTTTTCGTTGGGCATCAATACGAGATTGATGTCCTTGGCCAGAGCCTGAAATCGTTCGCGTTCGATCGGATGCGTTCTTTTGGGGAATTCGCCCGTCTTGATGAACTTGGCGAACAGGTCGCGTGTCTTGTGCGAAGTCCTGAAGGCTTTTTCATAGACCTTTCCTTGCCACTGCAGATCTTCGATGACGTACAAACCGCCGGGTTTGAGATGCGGGAAGAGCGTCACGAAGGTGAGCTGCTGATGATAGGAAGCATGTGACGCGTCATCGATGATGATGTCGTAACTGTCGCAAGTCCCGAGAACACTCTGAATGTCTTCGACTTTGCCCTGATCGCCCTGAATGAACGTGAATCGATCTCTCTTGAAACTGGAGAAATCGCAGATGTCGAAGCCGTATACGTTCGCCCGGGGAAAATACTCGAGCCACATGTCGATGGAGGCGACGCTCATAACCTCACGGTCCGAGCTGATGCCCGGGATTTCCGGTCCGTGATTTTGCAGGCCGAACTCGAGTAGATTCAGTTCGTCGTCACGGCGTGGCGCGAACAGCATATCGTACAGTCGCGTGTATCGATGATCCGAATCCCCCTTGTCCGAGCCGTATCTTTCTGCGAGCGAAGTGAGATCTGCTCGGTGGCTTGACATAGAAAGATTGGACTCCTTGCTCGCAGAGTGAGGCCTTGTTCGATGCCCACGCATGTTTGCGAAACCGGGCGCCAGGCTTTCGGAACCCCTCCGAGCTGTGCGGCGAGAGTTACTTGAGTTCGGGGCCCAGTGCAATGAGCTTCGGATTCGTTTTCAAAGGCCAACCTCGGTGGGGTTGTCGGCGCTTAGAACTTGCCGCTGTTCGGTTGAGGGCCCTCAGGAAGTGGCTCCATGTTGTCCCAGTGTTCAACGATTTTTTCGTCATCATCGGTGTCGAACAGGTCGGCAGTGACCCAGCGAGCCTCGCCGTTGTTGATGTCCTGGTAGACGTGGACGAACACGTAACTACCGTCAACGAGCGAACGCACCACCTGGATGTCCCGCACGGAGCAGCGTTCGGTGAACGGTGTGAAGAACTCGACGAGGCCTTCGACTCCGTCGGCAACGCCGGTGCTGTGCTGGGTGTACCCGTCACCGGTGTGCTTCGCGACGGCCTCGCGCACGTTGCCGTCCCGAATCCCCTCGAGATACAGGTCGGTGGCATGTGCGAGTTTGGGTCCATCAGCTGGATTCTACCTTCCTGTATCGTGGCGGCGGCTTATTTCGACACTTGGCTTTGTCGCGGCCTCCTCCGCCCGACGGGGGTTTGCGCCCAGCCTCACGTCGGCCAAGTCTCCTGCTGTGAACGCCACTGCCGCCGCCTTCTTCGATCTCGATCGCACGCTGCTCGATATGAACAGCTCCACCCTCTGGGCGAGTCATGAGCTCCGGCAGCGCAGCATCACGGTTCGGCAGTTCGGCCGGGTCATGGTCTGGAACGCCCTCTATCACCTGTCCTTGATCGACATCGAGACCGCCTACACGGAAGCCCTTGGGCACTATCGTGGGCGCGGCTACGAAGAGCTTCAGCAAGAGACGAATGCCTGGTTCGCCCGCGACGTAGCGCACCATCTTCGGCCCGGTGCGGAGCGCTCCCTCCGCGACCACCGCGAGAAGGGCCATCCCTTGGTCCTGCTGACGAGCGCCTCCTCGTTCGCGGCGCGTGCCGCCTGTGACACTTGGGGAATGGACGACTTCCTGTCGAACGACTTTCTAACGGACGAGACCGGGAAGCTCGACGGGACCTTCGTCTCACCACTTTGCTACGGTCCGGGCAAAGTAGAGCGGGCGCAGGCCTGGGCGACGGAGCGCGGCGTCGATCTTGGCAAGAGCTACTTCTACAGCGACTCCTACAGCGATGCGCCAATGCTGCGCGCGGTCGCCTATCCGCGCGTAATCAGCCCCGACCCGCGCCTCAGCCGCGAGGCCCGGCAGCGAGGCTGGCCAGTGCTGAAATGGTGAGCGCGACGTAGTTTACGCTTCGTGATAAACGCCGGGCATGTCCTACATCGAGAGCGACGAGCAGCAGATGCTGCGCAAGCAGGTCCGCGAGATCGGAAGGAAGTACGGCCGCGAGTACTACACCGAGTGCGCCCGTGCAGGTCAATCGCCGGACGAGCTCTGGCGCGAAGTCGCCGAGCACGGCTTCATCGGAGTGAATACACCGGAGGAGTACGGCGGCGGTGGACTTGGCATCTCCGAGCTTGCGATCGTGTGTGAAGAGCTCGCGGCTGCCGCTTGCCCTCTGCTCTTACTCTTGGTGTCGCCCGCGATTTGCGCGACGGTGATCGCGCGCTTCGGCACCCCGGCGCAAAAGGAACGCTGGCTACCTGGTCTTGCGAGCGGGGAGCTGACGATGGCGTTCGCGATCACCGAGCCCAATGCCGGCTCCAACTCCCATCGCCTCGAGACGATGGCCCGTCGAGACGGCGACGACTGGGTGCTCAACGGCAACAAGTACTACATCTCCGGCGCCGACGATGCGGATGCCATTCTGGTCGTCGCGAGAACGGGAGGCGCCGACGACGGGCGAGGGCGTTTGTCCCTCTTCATCGTCGACGGCAATGCACCCGGCCTCGAGAAGACGCTCATCAAGATGCAGATTCCCGGCGCCGACCGGCAGTACACACTCTTCTTCGACAATGTCAGCGTCGGCGACGACAGGCTGCTCGGGAGCGAGGGGCAGGGGCTCCCGCAGATCTTCGTCGGACTCAATCCCGAGCGGATCCTCGGTGCGGCGCTCGCCAACGGCGCCGCCTTGCAGGCGATCGAGCAGGCCTCCGCCTACGCCAAGGAACGTGAGGTCTGGGGAAAGCCTATCGGGACTCACCAGGGCATCGCCCACCCCCTCGCGCAAGCGAAGATCGAGGTCGAGCTCGCCCGCCTGATGACCATGAAGGCCGCCTGGCTCTTCGACCAAGGCAAGGACGCTGGCGAGGCCGCGAACATGGCCAAGTACGCAGCCGGCGAGGCCGCGACGCGAGCTGTCGATGTGGCCATTCAAGTGCATGGCGGCAATGGCATGAGCGAGGAGTACGGCCTCGTGTCGCTCTGGGGGTTGGCGCGCACCTTGCGCATTGCACCGGTCAGCCGAGAGATGATTCTGAACTTCGTCGGCCAGCACGTGCTCGGCCTACCGAAGTCGTACTAGCGTCGGTCTGAGCGACGGAGCATGGTGCGAAGCCGCGCCACGATCGGGAAGGGGTGCTCCTTGGCGAGCCGGTCCAACACGCCTTGCATCTTGTTCGTGACTTCCCAGTAGCACTGCTCGACGATGTCTCGGTCGTCCGCGTCCTCCGCAGATAGGTCCTGCCAGTCCATGGGCTCGCACACCTCGAGGGTCACCTTCGTTGGTATCGGAAAGGAGGGCACCGGGCCGAGGACGACGCCCCAAGGAAGCGTGAAGCTCAGCGGCATGCTGTAGGCACGAAGGCGCTGAAGGCCGAGCAGCTTCGCGATGCGCCGCCCTCGCGTGAGCACGATGCTCGACTCGTGCCCGCCGTGGCTCACCACGGGGAACACCGGGATACCCTTGCGGATTGCGAGTCGGATGAAACCTGTGTGACCGGCAAGCACGACCTTGTTGCGCTCGCTCCAAGGTCTCGCGATGTCTTCGAGACCGCCTGGGTAGACCAGCACTGCGGCGCCTCGGTCCAGTGCGGCCTCGGCATTCCGATGGTTCGCGGGGACCTGCGCGAGGCGTCGAAAGAAGTCGCCCGCGTACGGGAAGGCAAAGATCGCGTCGAAGCTGAGCACCACGAGTGGCTTTTCTACGCCGTTCCGTCGGTACCAGGCCGCCATCAGCGCCGGCGTGTCGGGGTCGCAGTTCGGTCCCGAGTGGTTGCCGACCAAGAGAGCCGGACCCGACTCTGGCAGGTGTCCGAGGCCGCGAACCTCCGCGTCGAAGTATCGCCCGTAGACCTCCATGAGCGGCACAACCTTGGAGAGAAACTCCGCGTCGTGCTCGAACTCGACTACTTCTTTCGGCGTCGCCATCCTTTTCGCGGGAGCACGCCCCGATCCTGAAAGCCTTCGAGTGCTGTTCGAAACGCCCGCGCGCGGCGGTTCTGGAAGATGTGCCCGCCCGGGAACGTGACGAGCTGCGAGTCGAAGTGCCCGGCTAGGCGCCGTCCATGCTCCATCGTCGCGAGTTGGTCGAACTCACCCGAAATGATCGAGACGCGCCGCGGTTCCACCGTCGGCGTTCTGCACACCGGGGTGATCGGCACGAGCTGATCGCGATAGCCCTCGTACAGTCGTCGTTGGATCTCGCCGGTGCCCGGGACCAGGTCGTTGTCGTTCATGACGTCGGGGACGCTGCAGATCGGGATGTACGAGAGCACGAAGTCGACGTCGCTCGTGACCGTAGCGAGCAGGGATGCGGTGTAGCCACCGAGGCTCATGCCGACGACGCCGACGTGGCTTGCGCCTGCCTCGCGCATCGCGCGAATCGCTGTCTGCAAGTCCCAGATGGCCTGGCGAAAACCCTCGATGGTGAACGCGGTGTCTTGCTGGGGCCACTCGGGCGGGAAGGCGTGACCCCGTGGCCCATGGAACGGCAGGGCGAAGAGCGATACGCCGATGCCGAGTCGCTGAAACTCGCGCATCGGCCATGCGACACGCTCCATCAAGTGATGTCCGGACGAAAATCCGTTCACCAAGATGGCCATTGGTCGTCCCTTGATCCGAAGGTTCAGGGTTCGAAGACGTGCGGTTTGGTTGTCGCGATGGCTCCGGTACTCATGCCGAATCCCGCGGAACATGAGCGGATGGATGCTCTGCCAGGTCCACTCGGAAAAGCCGACTCGGTGAGGGGCGAGCAAGCGCTTCTTGACGTTGATCCGTCCGGGTGCCGGAAACAGCTCGCCCGAATCTGCCCGGTAGGCGCGGTAGTCGTCCGAGGCAGCGAACGCCGCGAGGTCGTGCATGAGCTCCGGCGGCTCCTTCAAATCGGATGGCTTGAGCTTGCCGATCTGCGCGACGAGGACACCGTCTGCACGAACCGCGAGCTTTTGGATGAGCCCACGAGGCCTCGTCGTTTGCGCGAGCCCAGCTCGCCCGCTCTTGATGGAGATGCTGCTGGCTCTGCTCACGTCGCCGGCATCCCATGTTGAGTGAAGGTCACGCGCCACAATGGTATTGGGCTATATCGGAACCAGGCGTTCAGCGCAATTCCGTAGGCTCGCGGCAGCTAGGAGCGGCGCAGGATTTGCGCCACCCGCGACTCGTTTAAAAGGAAACGCCGCGCTCCGTAGAACGCGGCGTCTCCGAGATTCGAGTCGAGCGGCTCTTAGCTTTCGACTGCCTCGGCGAGCAAGGTTGCCACGACGTAGGGATCGATGTTCGCGCAGGGGCGACGATCTTCGAGGTAGCCCTTGCCATCGAGGTCGGTCGCCATCGGGATTCGAATCGACGCGCCGCGGTCGGACACGCCGTACTTGAACTCCCGGAACGATGCCGTCTCGTGTGCGCCCGTGAGGCGCTCCTCGAGGCCTGCCCCGTACGCCGCAAGGTGACGCGCGATGCGGTCGGGCTCGCCGAGCTTCTCGCAGTACTCGTGAATGACCTTGAGGCCACCGTCTTCGCGCATGGCTTTGGTGCTGAAGTTGGTGTGACAGCCGGCGCCGTTCCAGTCGCCCTTGGCGGGCTTGGCGTCGTAGGAGATGTCCACGCCGTACGTCTCGGCGATACGGCCGAGGAGGTAGCGCGCCATGTACATGTGGTCGCCCACCTCAGTGATGCCTGCGGGACCGATCTGGAACTCCCACTGGCCCGGCATGACCTCCGCATTGATACCGGACATCTTGAGGCCGGCCTTGATGCAGGCGTCCATGTGCTCTTCCACGATCTCGCGACCGAACACGTACTCCGCGCCGACGCCGCAGTAGTAGGGGCCCTGTGGACCGGGGTAGCCACCCTCGGGGAATCCCAAGGGGTAGTTGTCCTTCATCATCGTGTACTCTTGCTCCATCCCGTACCAGCACTCCTCTGCCTTGAGGCGCTCTTCGATCGCGGTTGCTGCGCGACGGGTATTGGTCGGATGCGGCGTGCCGCCATGGGTCACGACTTCGCAGAGGACGAGGAGGTTGTCGCCGCCGCGGAGCGGGTCGCGACACGCGAAGACTGGGAAGAGCTGGCAGTCCGAGTCATCGCCGGTGGCCTGGTTGGTGCTCGAGCCGTCGAAGCCCCAGGTCGGAAGTGCTGCAACGCCGGTGATCGCGCCGAGCACCTTTTCGATGATGTTCGCTTCGAGCATTCTCGTCTTCGAGCGAAGAAGCGGCGTCGGCTCGGTGCCGTCGATCCAGATGTATTCTGCCTTGATGATACTCATCGTTCGTTACTCCTAGATGATGTTCTCGTCGCCGGGCACCCGCGAATGCTGTCGTCGCTGGACCACGGGGTGGGTGCCTCGATCCCGCGCATGACGGGCCGAAGGGCTGATCCCCGGATCTGTGGCTCGCGATTGTTTCGCGAAGGTTTCAAACCCCTTTCCTGGATGAAAAAAGGAGTTCGAACTCTCCTTCGTTCACTTCCGCCCACTTCGCCCATCCGGGCGGTTCCGGTCGTTTTTTGCCGCTTTCCTTGCTCTGCGAGAGGATGGGGTAGGGGAGTTCCGTGGGCATGCGGCTAAGCATCCGGAAATAGTAAGGAAACTCGCAAAAAACGCAAGTCTAGCGGTTTGCCGGGCTTACATCTAGATTGTAGAATAACGTCATAGATGGCTTTTTGTGTTTAGGAGTTCGTACATGCGTAACTGGCTTTGGATCATCCTCGTAGCTCTCACCGTTCTCGTCGCGTCGGCATGCGGCGGCAGCGGCTCGGACGGTGACAGTTTTGGCAACGGGGGAACCAACGGAACCGGCGGCAGCGGCGGGATAGCGCTGACGTGCGCGACGCTGATTGAACCTCCTCTAGCTTGCGGCGTGAGCTGCAGCTCCGACTCGGAGTGCGAGGGAGCGTTCTGCAGCAATGGTGCATGTGTTGCCAACTGCACCGAGACGGAAGGCTGCGGGACGAACGCCACTTGCAACGTACGCGGTCGATGCGTCCCCAACGTGGGCACCGGCGGCAACGGCGGAACTGGGAACATTGGCGGCGGTTGCCAGTCGGTCACGATTACGCCGACCCGCAGCATCCCAAACGTGATGTTCCTCGTGGACCAAAGCGGATCGATGGTTAGTGGCTTCGGCGGCGGTGAAGACCGTTGGGAAGCAGCGAACACGGTCATCAATGGGATTGTGTCCAGCACCGATGCGATCGTTCGCTATGGTCTGACTTCGTACGCGTCCAACGACGGCTTTGGCCCCAACTGGCCCGGCGGCTCGCCGCTTCGGCAGTGCCCGAACTTCGGTACCGAGATCGATTTCGCGCTCAACAACTCGACGAACATCGGCGACGATAACCAGTATCCATACTCGTATCCGAACGACGCCGGCGCGGACACACCGACGGGCGACAGCATCGATGCGCTGGTTAGCAATATTCAAAGCAGTCCGCCGCCCAACGATGGACCGACGATCATCGTTCTTGCGACGGATGGCGCTCCCGACTCCTGCGAATATCCGAATCCCAGCAATGGGACGGAACGAGCGCAGGCAGAGGGCGAAGCGGTGAGCGCTTCGGGGGCCTCTCATGACGCGGGCATCGACCTCTTCGTTCTCTGGGTCGGTACGCTCAGCGACAACAATATCCGGGACCACCTTCAGGAGGTCGCGAACGAGGGCGTTGGTCTTTCCGCGGACGGCTCCAACGGCGACGCGCAGTTCTGGGTGGGCAACGATCCGCAGAGCCTCGAGGACGAGTTCCGTGAGATTATCAGCGCGAGCATTTCGTGCGATATCCAGATGGATCGGCGCTTCGACGACAAGGAAAAGGCCTGCAACGACGAAGAAAGCGATGTCCGGCTGAACGGCGCGCCCCTGGCATGCTCAGAAACGGATGGCTGGCGAGTGAAGCCCGGCGTTGACGACGTGATTGAGCTCGTCGGTAGTGCCTGCGACACGTTCAAGAGCGGCGACGTGACGTTTAGCGCGGAGTTCCCGTGCGGCGCGATCGTCGTCGAGTAATCACTCTGCGCCGAGCGTGAGCTGAACCTCTTTTCGGGCGCCGGGCTGGACTCGGACGACTCGTCTTTCGCTGGGCAGCTCACGCCCTGCCTGGATCACGTGACGGCCTGTGTTGAGGCGCGCCCGGACCGGTGCGCGTCCGAAGTATCGACCGTCGATCCATACGTTGCCCCAGGGCTCGACGACCACGCGGACCCAGCCGCGCGCGGGGGCGACCGGTGGCGGCGTTGGAGCAACGAGAGGCGGGTCGACGCTCGCGCCCGTGGAAGACTGCGTGTCTGGTTCGCCGGTACCGGTGCTGCTCGCGATCGCCGGCGCGCTGGGCTTCGACTGGGTGTTCGGCGCGGCAGGCGAGGGCGGAGGCAATTCCGCGGCAGCGTCTGCGACTGTGGCGGGTGAGGCCGCCTCCGCGGCCGGGGCGGTCTCGGGCGAGTGACGCTGAACGAGCATGAATACGGCGACGAGGACCGCGGCTACGAAGAGGGCAGGGAGCGCCAAGGCCAAGCGCCTTCTTGGAGGCGGCTTTGCGGATCGAGCTCGGTCGACGCCCGCTGGCAGCGCGGTGAGCTCGGTGTCTCGCTCTTCGCTGACGCGCACGTGAAGGCGTGTCTCGGGTCCGCCGCATTGGGTTTCGATCCGGCTTGCCAAGGCCCGTCGAGTCGAGGGAGGAGGCGCGATCTCGGCGAGCTCCTCGAGCAGCTGCTGGGCAGATCGAGTGCGTGATTCGCGATCGATGACGAGGAGGCGATCGATGATGGCCGCCAACGTAGAGGGCGTTCCGGGCGCGACGTCTTCTAGACGAAGTCGCTTGCCGTCGAGGACCCTCTGCATCGTCTCGACGTCGTGCATTCCGTCGAAAGGGCGTACGCCCCCAACGGCTTCGAACATGACGACCCCAAGAGAGAACAGGTCGGCACGTCCGTCCACTGACTCCGCCCGCATCTGTTCGGGGGCCATGTACGGGATCTTCCCTTTCGCGGTCCGACTAGCGGTGACCTTGGCGTTTTCGATGGCCTTGGCGATCCCGAAGTCGGCCAGCTTCGCTTCACCGGAGCGACTCAATAGAATGTTCGACGGAGAGATGTCGCGATGGACCAGTGTCGCGTGGGCGTGCTCGAGCGCGTAGGCGAGGTCGATTGCGATCAGTGCGACTGTTTCTGGGTCGAGCTTCTGCTCGGGCGACGACCTCAGCAAGGAACGAAGATCGACTCCGTCGACCAGCTCGAGGGCCATGTAGTGCGATCCGTCCACGTCACCGGCGTCGATGACCCCGACGATGTGCGTATGTCGGAGGCGCGCTGCGAGTCTGGCTTCGCGTTGAAAGCGGGCCACGAACTCCTCGTCGTCGCCGAACGCTGGAAGAACGCGCTTGAGGCAGACCCGCTGCTCGAACCCACCCTCACCGAGGCGAGCGGCTTCAAAGGTCTCCGCCATGCCGCCCACGCCCAGTCTGCGGATGAGTCGATACGGCCCGAATTCGCGCGGCTCACCCGCCATCGAGGCTAGCGTAGCATCATTCGATCGAGGGCCTGGCGCGCTTTGCTGCGGCTTTGCTGCGAGCCGAGCGCGCCTTTGGTAACCTGAGCTCATGATCAACGCCGTGATCCGAACGGTGTATCGACTCGCGCATTTGGGGCTGCGGATGCTGTGGTTCGTCCGTCGTCCGGAGACGAACGGCGCTCTCGTAGCGGTCTGGTGCCAGGGTCGAGTGCTGCTCGTGAAGAACTCCTATCGCCGTCAGCTCACGCTCCCGGGCGGGTATGTGCGGGCACGCGAGGACCGACGCACTGCCGCCGCGCGCGAGCTTCGCGAAGAGGTCGGCATTCAGGTGCCTCCGAAGAAGCTGGTACACGGCTATCATGGCACCCACATGTTCGAGTACCGCAAGGATACCCTAGACATCTACGAGCTCGAGCTCGAGGAAGAACCGACCGTGCGCATCGACGAACGAGAGGTGGTGCGTGCCGAGTTCCACACGCCGAGCGAGGTCCTCGGCATGAGTATCGTCCCGCACCTCGAAGAGTACCTGGCGAACCGAGTCGGGCAGGCTTCGAGTTGAGTCCAGAGGACCCGAGGGACGTGCTTCGTCGTGAGGCGCTCCGCCTCCACGGGCGCTACCTCACTGAGGTGGTCGAGCAGTTCTCGGTGTGCCCCTGGGCCAAGTCGGCGCGCACCGGCGAGCGGATGCGAACGCACGTCGTGACGGAGACGGCCTGCAAGCCGGAGGAGCTGAGGTCGCTCCTCGACGACTGGGCCCACGACGAGAGTGTCGAGGTCGCGTTCGTGATCGCGCCCCGATTCGAGGGAGACCGGGAAGCGTTCGCAAAGTGGGCCGCGCGCGTCGCGGCGATCCGCGATGACGTATTCTTGAGCGCGCCGTTTCATCCCGACCCGGGGGAATCTTCGGGGACGATCCCGTTCTTACGCAGAACCCCAGATCCCACCGTTCAGCTCGTGCGCCGTTCGTGCCTCGAAGAGATTCGCGCACAGGACCCTCCGCACTATCAGGACATCTTCTCGCTGGACCTCGAGGACCTCCGACGAACCGCTCCGACAAAGACGGTCGCCGCAAACGTCCTCGCCCAGAACGAACGCCTACTCGCCCAACACCGCGAGCGCCTAAAATCAATCCTCGAGGCGATCCACCAAGACCGCCGCGACACCTACGGGGACACGCAGCCCCCCTAAAACCCAAACCATTCCAAACTGTTACAGACCCAAACGCGCACTTTCCGTCTGCTCGCTTGGGTCGCAGGTAGCGCTGGGACAAAGTGCGCGTTTGGGTCCGCAAGCCCTCGGAATGTTGAGGGAAATAGAGGGGCTGCGTGTCCCCTTTATCGGGTGTAGCGGGAGGAGATGAATGCCCAGGCTGCGCCTACTAGGAGGCCGCCGGAGTGGACCCAGTTCGCGATGGGGCCCACCCAGCCGGTGAAGCCGAGGCCGAGCCAGATGAGCATGAAGGTCACGAGCTGCTGCGGGATCCGGTAGGGAAAGCTCGGGTCGAGGCGGCCGCGGATCCAGATGAACGCGAAGAGTCCGTACACCACGCCGGACATGCCGCCAAAGGTTCGAGGTCCCGACATCACGTACTCGAGCACGTGCGAAAGCGCCGCCACGACCAGCACGAACACGAGCAAGTAGCGAGCGGAGAACACGCGCTCGATCGCCGTGCCGAGATCCTTCAGCCACCACATGTTGAAGAAGATGTGCAGCCAACCGAAGTGCAGAAACATCGGCGTGAAGAGGCGCCAAGGCTGACCCGTCCAAATCGCGCTCACGTCTCCAGGGACGTATCCGCCCTTCACCGCAACCCAGGGGACGAACGTAAACAGTCGTACGACTTCGCTCTTCTCACCCATCCCCGTGATGATGAAGAAGATCACGCAGATGACCATGAGCCCTGCCGTCACCGTACCGATGCGCATGTTCTGCTTCGCCTCGATCTGGCTTCGAATCTTCTCCGTCCGGACGCGAATCTTCTCGTCGGCCTTTGCCTCTTGCTTCTTCTTCGCGCGTGCCTGCTTCGCCATCTCCGCGAACTGCGAGCCGTTCGGGTCGAACGCCCCGAGGAACGCCTTCGCCTGATCCATCCGTTCTTCGTCGTGAACCCACACCGCGAAGTGACCGTCGCGGGTCTCCTTCACCGTCGTCGCGACTCCGTCCGCATAGAGGGCGTCTCCCAGCGTTTGGGCTTCGGGGCGCGTGGTCACGGTGGTCAGCAGGCGCATGAATCGGGCGAGTGTAGCTGCTTCGATCTGCGATTCAATCGCCGCGAATCAACGAATACATCAGGCAATCACGTGGTTGCTCCGATTTGTTCGGGTGGTGGCCGTAGCTTCGAAGCCGTCCCTCGTACTTCATCCCGACCTTCTCCATCACCCGTGCCGAGCGCGCATTCTCCTCGTCGCAAAGCGCTTGGATCCGGGCGATGCGTGGGTCTTCGAACGCAGCGCTGCACACCATCTCCAGGGCTTCGGGCATGTACCCTTGCCCCCAGTATCGGCTTCCCAGGGCGAACCCGATCTCGACCCGATGAAGCCAGACCGTGCACCCGATCGTTCCGAGTAGCACGCCATCGTCGAGACGTTCGATCAACCACATCCGGTGACCCATGCGGAGATCCCAGGCGTCGATCGATTGTTGAAAGAACTCACGCGTCTGCGCAGGGCTCGTGTGCGCGCTCCAGGTCAGGTAGAGCGTGATGTCCGGGTCGCTCGCGTATGATGCGAAGGCGCCCTCCGCATCGGCGAGCTCGGGTCGCCGTAGCCTCAGGCGGCGCGTCAACAGCTCGTCCGGCGGGAACTCCACCACGCCCGTATACCATGTCACTCCCGAGCGTTGGATCCCATCGACGGAGCTGATAGGTTCGGCGCGATGTCGGACCGCAAGGAGCCACTCGACGACACCGCCCAAGCGCTCTGCCGGGAGCTTGGCTATTCGTTCGCAGACACCGGCCTGCTGCTCGACGCGCTCACGCACAGTTCTTTCAAGAACGAGAACCCTTCCTTCGCGTCGGCAGACAACGAGCGACTGGAGTTTCTAGGGGACGCCGTCGTCGGTCTCGTCGTGGCGTCCATGCTGTATGTGCAATTCCCCGACGCCGACGAGGGAGAGCTTACCCGTCGTCGCGCCGACCTCGTCAGCGAGAAGGGTTTGACCGAGGCCGCCGAAGCGATTGGAATCGGACCTTCCTTGAGGCTCGGCAAGGGCGAAGAGAAATCGGGCGGACGCGACAAGCCGAGGCTCTTGTCGAGCGCGCTCGAGGCCTGCATCGGCGCGGTGTACTCGGATGGCGGCGCCGACGCAGCCTTCATGGTCGCTCGGCGCGTTTTCGAGCCTCGCCTCCACACGGCAGCTCCCGGCCATCGCGACGCGAAGTCCCGAGCCCAGGAGTGGGCGCAGGCGCACCTCGGCGGCACGCCAAGCTATCGCCTGGTCGGTACGGATGGCCCCGATCACGCTCGCGAGTTCACTGTGGTCCTCGAACTCCACGAAGAAGAGGTCGCAACCGGCTCGGGCAGGTCCAAGGTCGAAGCGGAGCAGGCCGCTGCGGAGGCTGCGCTCGATCAGTGGAGCGAAGCCGCCGAAACGAGCTGACTAGACGGCGCGCGACGCCGCGTACGCTTCGAGCCTCGCGTGCGCCCAATCGACGTTGCGCTGAAGCTCGTTGTAGTCGGGACCTTCGTAGAGCTCGTCGAAAGCCTTCAAGGCTTCTTCGGCTTTGCCAAGCTCTTCTCGAACGGCCTCGGGCTTGATGTCCTCCGGCGCGGCGTAGAGGTCCGTGAGCAGCAAGACCTTGTCTGGCCCGCCCTCGACGAAACCCGGCCCGATCGCTGCGACCTTTCGCTTGCCTTCCACTTCCCAGACGAGCAATCCGCACTTCAGTGCGGCCAGCAAGGGAAGGTGGTTCGGGAGCACACCGAACTCGCCCTCGACGCTAGGCGCCTGGACCGAGTCGACCCGCATCGAAAGGACGGATCCCGTGGGCGTCACGACGTCGAGTTGCAGATGCTCCGAAGCAGCCATGGTGCTCACTCCTTGTCGCGCTTGGCGAAGGCTTCCTTGACCTCGTCGATGTTGCCCTTGAGGTAGAAGTCCTGCTCGGGCACGTCGTCGAGCTTGCCGGCGAGGATCTCCTCGAATCCGGCGATGCTCTCTTCGAGCGGCACGTAGGCGCCCTTGAGGCCGGTGAACTGCTCCGCGACGAAGAACGGCTGCGAGAGGAATCGCTGGATCTTACGAGCGCGGTCGACAGCCTGGCGGTCATCTTCGCTGAGCTCGTCCATACCGAGAATCGCGATGATGTCCTGGAGGTCCTTGTAGCGCTGGAGCGTCTCCTGCACGCCACGTGCGACGCGGTAATGCCGCTCGCCGATGATGCCCGGGTCGAGCATCGTCGAGCTCGAGTCGAGCGGATCGACGGCCGGGTAAATGCCGAGCTCCGCAATCGAGCGCGACAAGACGGTCGTTGCGTCCAAGTGAGCGAAGGTCGTCGCCGGCGCCGGGTCCGTGAGGTCGTCGGCGGGAACGTAAATCGCTTGCACCGAGGTGATCGAGCCCTTGTTGGTCGAGGTGATTCGCTCCTGAAGCGCGCCCATCTCGGTCGACAGAGTCGGCTGGTAGCCGACCGCCGAAGGGATACGGCCGAGAAGTGCAGAGACCTCCGAGCCGGCCTGCGTGAAGCGGAAAATGTTGTCGACGAAAAGAAGAACGTCCTGGCCCTCCTCGTCACGGAAGTACTCGGCGACGGTGAGAGCGCTCAACGCGACTCGCGCACGTGCACCAGGCGGCTCGTTCATCTGACCGTAGATCAGTGCGGTCTTCGACAGAACGGTTTCACCGGTCTCGAGCTTCGACTCGCTCATCTCGAGCAAGAGGTCGTTACCCTCACGGGTACGCTCCCCGACGCCCGCGAAGCAGGACACACCACCGTGCGCCTTCGCGACGTTGTTGATCAGCTCCATGATGAGAACGGTCTTGCCCACGCCCGCGCCGCCGAAGAGGCCGATCTTGCCGCCCTTTCGGTAGGGAGCGAGGAGGTCGATGACCTTGATGCCCGTCTCGAAGATCTCGACCTGCGTGCTCTGGTCGACGAACTTGGGCGGGTCCTTGTGGATCGGGGAGAACTTCGTCGCGCCGACAGGTCCACCCTCGTCGACCGGCTCGCCGACGACGTTGAGGATGCGACCGAGGCACTCCTTGCCCACCGGCATCATGATCGGGCCGTTGGTGTTCTTCACCGCCATCCCGCGAACGAGACCGTCGGTGGAGTCCATTGCGACGGCGCGCACGGTGTTCTCACCGAGGTGTGCTGCGACCTCCAGAGTGAGGTTCCACTCCTTCTCGCTGATGCCCGGGTTGCTGACCTGCAGCGCCGAGAGAATCGGGGGAATCGCGCCCTGCGGGAAGGTGACATCCACGACGGGACCGATGACCTGAGTAACTTTTCCGTTTTGAAGCTCTGACATCTGCTTTCCGGTTTTGAAAGGGTGTCGGCCGCCGGATGATTCCGCGGCGAAAAGCGAGCGCGACCTAGCATGGCCCCTCAGGGAGGTCAACGACGCCAGCCCCACCGAGCTAGGGTCCGCCGACATCCTGGGCAAGCCCCGACTCGCTCGATTGACCCCTAGACCTGCGCTTTCTACCCTGAGTTTGGCCATGGAGCGACACGACGCCATCCTGCACTCGATTCTCGGCGCTGGCACGCGATACGAGGGGAAGCTCTTCTTCGATGGTCGCGCCCGGATCGACGGTCAGCTCGACGGGGAGATTCACAGCGATGGACTCCTCGTGGTCGGGCCCGAGGCGACGGTTCGCGGGGTCGTCCGGGTCCACACGCTGATCGTCCAGGGAGGTCGCGTCCTCGGCGATATCCACGCTACCGAGCTCGTCGAGCTTCATACGCCTGCCGAGGTTCGCGGCGACATCCGGACCCGGGCTCTCTACATGGACAAAGGCGTCGTCTTCGAGGGTGCCTGCGTCATGGGCCAGGTGGTCGAGCTCGAGGGAAGCGAGGCGGGCGGAGCGTCCGCCGAAGACACCTCCCCGGATGGCTACAAGGACCAACCGACCAGGAACTGAAAGTTCATCGAGTGGTCGTTTCCACGGCCGCCATCGCCCGTCGAGGGCACGTTCGAGACCGGGCCTCGGAAGCGGTACGTGTAGTATTCCCACACGAATCGAAAGGCATAGGTGAATCCGGCTTTCAGGTGCCCACCGAGCGTCACGGTCCCGTCCAAGCCGAAGGCCCTGCTGTCCGTGCCGAAGGCGTTCGCCAGCTCGCCGAGGTGAAAGGGAAATCGAAGGCCAAAGTCGCCCCGAATCCCAAGGAGCTCCCCGATCAAGGCGTACTGCGCGGCCGGGCCAAGCCTGACGTACACGATACGGCTCGAGGGGAGCACCGCATTGAGGTCGATGTTGAGTATGTCGCCGCCGATGCCCACGAGTCCGCCCAGCTGCCACCGACCGGTCGGGTAGAGATAGCCGAACTGGCCGAGCATCCTCCAGCTATTGGTCTCGAGGGAGATCCCGCTCTCCGCGGGCTGGACCTTCAAGTTGATCCCCGCCCCCCCGTCGATCTGCAGGACCATCGCTCGAATCGTCGCGCGCGGGGAGCGATGACCCATCGGTCGAATCAGCAGGTGCCAGCCGAAGTCGAAATAGGCCGCGGTGTCGAGGCTCCGGTTCTCGGTCCCGCCCGCCCCATCACCTACATCGAGGTTAATCCGGCGGAAGCGCGCACCCGCGCCGATCATGGCCACGAGGACGTCCTGTTTCCAGCTCTCGTCCTTCACTTGCGCAGCATAAGGGGGAGAATACGGGGTCGCCGCGTCGTGCTCGTCGGGCTCCTCCGCTCGGGCGGAACCGCTCAGTCCTCCCAAAAGCAGAATAATCCCGCAGAGTATCGGCGCGCACCGCATTCGGCTCCGACCCTAGCAAGACGTGGTCACGCGCGCATGTTCACCGGGGCACGGCCAGCGGGAAGAGCGCGGCCGCCTCGGGGGCCGACACGACCTTGACTGGGTACGGCCCCATGCTACGAACGCGCGCCGCTAGGGCGTAGTCCTTGCCCTAACTGTGATCCGGCCCCAAGCGCCGTTCGGAGTCAATCCGGGGCCAACCGGGAAAACCGCTGCGATGAACGTGCTATTCACAGCCCTTCTGTCAGAGGGTTCCATCATCGACCTTGATGGTACGATCTGGATACAGCTCGCGCTGTTCGGGATCGCCTTCTTTCTATTCCGTCCTCTAATCTTTCGTCCGATGATCGCGCTCTTCGAGGCCCGCGAAAGCGCAATCGAGGGCTCGAAGCTCGAGGCCCAGCGCCTTCAAGACGAAGCCGCCGCCGAGACCGAGGTGTTCGACGAGGAGATGCGACGACTCCGTCTGCAGGCCGGCGAAGAGCGAGATCGCCTTCGCGCCGAGGGGAAGCGCCTCGAGCGCTCCGTGCTCGATCGAGTCCGTGAGGAAACGGAAAAGCAGCTGGCAGAGGCCGACCAGCAGCTCGCCTCGGAGGCCACGAAGCTTCGTGCAGAAGTCCAAGGCAACGTGCCTACCCTCGCCAAGCAGATCGCCTCCAAGCTTCTGAGCCGGGAGGTGCAGTGATGGGCACCCTTCGAGCACTCCTCTTGCTGCTTGCCGTCGCGGTTCCTGGCGTGGCGTTCGCCGAGACCGCCCACGACGAAGAGTCGCTGGCCCACGAGGTCGCCGAGCATGAGATCGGTCACGACGCGGGTGACGCTCACGATGGCCATGGGGAGCTCACCATCGGCGGAGTCCTGAGGAGCCGCGAGTTCCAGGGGACGCTCGTCAACTTCATCGCTCTCATTGCGCTCTTCGCTTGGGTGATCCGAAAGAAGGGTAACCCCGCGCTCGCCGAGCGTCGCAAGGAGGTCGAGGCGGAGCTCGCCGAAGCTAAGCGCCTTCGCGAGGACGCCCAGAAGCGCCACATGGAAACCCAGACGCGCCTCGAGAGGCTGGACCAGGAAATGGTCCAGATTCGCGGCGAGATGATCAAAGCAGGCGAGGCCGAGCGCGATCGAATCGTCGCGCAGGCTGAAGAGAAGGCCGCGCGCATGCGCAAGGACACCAGCTTCCTCATCGAGCAGCAGATCAAGCAGCTCCGGCAAGATCTAACCCAGGAAGCCTCGAACGCAGCAGTCGCTGCAGCGCAAGAGGTGCTCCAGCAGACCACCACCGAGGACGACCAGGATCGCCTGGCAGAGGCGTACCTCGATCGGCTTGGTGAAGTCATGGAGGAGAGGCGATCATGAGCGCGATTGGACGCCGCTACGCCAAGGCCTTGCTCGACCTCGCCCGAGAGCAGGGTGAGCTCGACGCAGTTCTCCGCGACGTTGGAGAGATCTCCGACGCCTGGCGAGAGAGCGCAGAGCTTCGAGAGGTCGTGCGCAATCCGGTCTTGCCGCGGTTTGCGCTCAAGGCGGCAGTCAATGCGGTTCTGGAGAAGCTCGGGACGACCCAGCTTACGCGCAACACCATCGCTCTTCTGGCCGATAAGGGCCGCCTGCCCCAGCTTCGAGACGTTCTCGACTCACTCGAAGAGCTCGCCGAGGCCGAGACCGGCAAGGTCCGTGTCGAGGTGACCAGCGCGAAGCCGCTGAGCGAGGCGTACTACGCCCGCCTCACCGAGAAGTTCCAACGAGCCACCGACCGCCAGGTCGTTCTCGTGAAGAAACAAGATCCCTCACTCATCGGTGGGGTTGTGACTCGCGTCGGGGACCAAGTGTTCGACGGGAGCCTCAGCAATCGATTGAGCGAGCTTAGAGAGACGTTGCTTGCGGACGGCGACACGCCCTAACCGCATCGAATCAGGAGCCTGGCAACATGCAACTTCGCGCTGAAGAGATTTCCAACATCATCAAGCAGCAGATCGCGTCGTACGACAAGTCCGTCGATGTGGTCGAGACCGGCACCGTGCTCACGGTGGGTGACGGTATCGCTCGTCTGTACGGTCTCGAGGGCGCCATGGCTGGCGAGCTGCTCGAGTTTCCGGGCGGCGTTTACGGCATGGTCCTCAACCTCGAGGAGGACAACGTCGGTTGCGCGATCTTCGGCTCGGACGTCGGAATCAGCGAGGGGGACACGGTCAAGCGTACCGGCCGCATCGTCGAGGTGGCCGTTGGGCCGGCGCTCGTCGGTCGCGTCGTGAACGCGCTCGGCCAGCCGATCGACGGCAAGGGTCCGATCGAGAGCAAGCTCACGCGCCGGGTCGAGCTCAAGGCTCCGGGCATCGTCGCTCGTCAGCCCGTCAGCGAGCCGCTTCAGACCGGTCTCAAGGCCATCGACTCGATGATCCCCATTGGTCGCGGTCAGCGCGAGCTCATCATTGGTGACCGGCAGACCGGCAAGACCGCAGTCGCGCTCGACACGATCATCAACCAGAAGGGCAAGGGCGTTTTCTGTGTCTACGTCGCAATCGGCCAGAAGCAGTCGACGGTCGCCCAGGTTGTCGACAAGCTCACCCAGTTCGGCGCGATGGAATACACCACCGTCGTCATGGCCGGCGCGTCGGAGCCCGCTCCGCTGCAGTTCATCGCCCCGTACACCGGAGTCACCCTCGGCGAGTACTTCCGCGACAACGGCCAGCACGCCCTGTGCATCTACGACGACCTTTCGAAGCAGGCCGTTGCTTACCGTCAGCTTTCGCTCCTCCTTCGCCGCCCACCGGGCCGTGAGGCGTACCCGGGCGACGTGTTCTACGTTCACAGCCGCTTGCTCGAGCGTGCCGCGAAGATGGCCGAAGAGTGGGTCGTGGTGAAAGAGGACCAGGAGCCGAGCCGTCTTGGTAACCAGGTTTTCGGCGGTCCGGAGTCGCGTCACGATGCCGAGGCAGCCGCCAAGGAAAAGGGCGCGGGCTTCGTGGCCAAGAAGCTTCCGGATTCCGGTGGCTCGCTCACAGCGCTTCCGATCATCGAGACCCAGGCCGGCGACGTCTCCGCGTACATTCCGACCAACGTCATCTCGATTACGGACGGTCAGATCTTCCTCGAGTCCGACCTCTTCAACTCGGGTGTCCGACCCGCCATCAACGTCGGTATTTCGGTCTCTCGTGTCGGTGGTAACGCTCAGATCAAGGCGATGAAGCAGGTCGCGGGTACCCTTCGTCTCGAGCTCGCGCAGTTCCGCGAGATGGCGGCATTCTCCCAGTTTGCGTCCGACCTCGACGCGGCGACGCGGCAACAGCTCTCGCGCGGTGAGCGCCTCGTCGAGGTGCTCAAGCAGGGCCAATACGTGCCCTGGCCCGTCGAGGATCAGGTCGTCTCGATTTTCGCGGGCACGCGCGGCTTCCTCGACCCGCTTCCGGCGGAGTCGATCGGCCGCTATCAGGCCGAGCTCATCTCGTACCTCAAAGCCGAGCGCCCCGCGGTGCTCAGCGACATCGTCTCGAAGGGGAAGATCGACGACACCCTCGAAAGCCAGCTCGAGGACGCTCTGAAGGCGTTCGCCGAGATCTTCGAGCCCAAGCAGGAAGCCTAACGCCCCATGGCAGCCCTCAAGGACATCCGAAAGCGTATCGGTAGCGTCAAGAACACGCAGAAGATCACCCGCGCCATGAAGCTGGTTGCGGGTGCTCGACTGCGAAAGGCGCAAGAGAACATCGAGAGGCTTCGTCCGTACGCTCTCAAGACGTACGAGGTGCTGAGCGGCGTGGCCGCACGCGTCAGCCCTGAGGAGGAGCTTCATCCACTCCTCGCTCGTCGTGAGCCGAAGAGGGTCATGCTGGTCGTGCTCACCAGCGACCGAGGCCTTGCCGGCGCCTTCAACTCGACCATCTGTCGCGCCGCCTTCAAGCGTTGGAAAGAGCTGGAAGCCGAGGGTAGCGAGGTCAGCTTCGGCGTCATCGGACGCAAGGGTCGTGACTACTTCAAGCGTCGCGGCGCCAACATTCGCCACGACTTCCTCGGCGTGTTCGAGGACCTGAGCTCCACCAAAGCGGGCGAGATCGGCCGCTACATCGTCGACGACTACACGTCTGCGGAGCTCGACGCCTGCTACCTCGTCTACAACGAGTTCAAGAGCGCGATCACCCAGCAGGTGCTGATCGAGCCGTTCCTGCCGATTCGTCCGATGGAGCTCGCAGAAGATCGCCTCGGCGACTTCCTTTACGAGCCGAGCCAGCCTGCGCTGCTCGACAGCCTCCTTCCGATGTACGTCGAGGTCGAGATCTACCGAGCACTCCTCGAGTCGGTCGCTTCCGAGCACGGCGCCCGAATGACGGCGATGGACTCAGCGACCAACAATGCAAGCGACCTCATCGATCGCCTGACGCTCCAGTACAACCGTGCTCGCCAGGCCGCCATCACCAAGGAATTGATGGAGATCATCGGCGGAGCGGAAGCTCTCAAGGGCTGAGCCCAGTCTCGTGATACCCTCCGGTCGATGCCAGGGGGGCGATTCCGACCGGCCGTCCCGATGGGCGGCCCGAAACCGCTGTTGTGGCTTGCCTGGGCCTGTGCGGGTGCAGCGACCCTCTACGTCGTAGGGGCGCCGTTCTGGGCCGCCGAGTACCCGATGATGACGGACTTCCCGTTCCACGCGGCGTCGTCGTCCATCTTCCGACACTACCTCGATTCGGGCTGGCACTTTCGCGAACAGTTCGTCTTTCAATTGCTGACCGTGCCGTACGCGACGCTCTACGTGCTCTCGGCGCTCTTCATGCTCTTCCTGCCTCCGATCGTCGCCACGAAGGTCGCAGCCGCACTGATGCTTGCCACGCTGCCCTGCGGACTGATGGTTCTCTGCTGGGGCCTCCGAAAGTCGCCCCTCCTCGGCCTTTGGGGACTCGTTCCGGTTTGGGGTGTTGTCACCCACTGGGGCTTCATCAACTACGTGGCTGGCCTCGGTCTTTTCGCTGCGGCCCTCGGCCTATCGCTTCGACTCGCGGAGCGCCCAAGCCCCAAGATTCAGGCGCTTCTCTTCTCGGTCCTCGTGCTCCTCTTCTTCACCGACGTGTTTCGGTTTCCGATGATGATTGCGATGCTGCTCATCACCGCGATGGTCATGCACCGCCGAGTCGACAGCGTCCGCAGCCTATGGCTCACGGCTGGCATCGCCGCGGGCTTGTTCTTCGCTTGGTGGGGCATGCAGCCCGATCCGATGCTCGCGGCGACGGGCTGGATTCGAACTCCCGATGTCGGGCGACTTACCGAAGCAGGTCGCTACGCGTTCGACATCTACCTCGGCGACGGGGATACACTGATGTTTCGCCGCGTTGCGCTTCTGTTCTCGTTCACGGCTGTTGCGCTCATCGTCGTAGCGATCCTTCGGCTTCGTTCGTGGCCAAGTGGGGGCTGGGTGGTACCAGCGCACGCGGTGGTCGGCATCGCGATCGCGTTCTTCATGCTCCTCTACCTCACGCTGCCGATGGAAAAGGGCATCTGGTGGTATGTCTTCCCGCGTGAGGTCACGGGTGCGGTCTTTCTGCTTCCGGCGCTGCTCCCGAACCTTCCGCGCAAGACTTGGGCGCACCTAGGCTTCACCGTTTGGACGGCGGTTGCGCTCGCGCCCCTCGCGGAGTTCGTCGCCGAGGCGCATCGCGAGTTCGGTGTCACCACCGTCCACTTCCGTGAGATCGTTCGCGAGCTTCCGAAGGCGCCAAAGCTCCTTTATCTCGTGTACGACCATGAAGGCTCCCGCGCGCAGAGCAGCCCATACGTCCATCTCCCGGCCTATGCGCAAGCGGAGCGTGGCGGCTGGCTGAGCTACCACTTCGCGCAGTTCGAGAGCTCGCCTCTGCGGTATCGCGATGAGAGCGACCCCGAGGCGGAGATTCCCCCGAGGACGCCCGTCCGCTGGGAGTGGAGCCCACAGCTCTTTCAGCTCGACCAGCACGGCGATTTCTTCGACTGGTTCATGGTCCGCCGCGTGAGTTCCCCGGATGGGCTCTTTTCGTCCGACCCCTCGATCGTTCGCGTCGCTCATTTCGAGAACTGGTGGCTCTACCACCGACGAACGGGGTCGACTGGACCGGCCGTGGAAAGACCCTAAGTTATGTCCACGATGGACCTCTCGAGTCACAAAGAGCGCTGGGCCGTGTGGGCGGTGCAGGCGCGCCATTTTGCCAAGCGTGAGAACTATACCGATGCGGTCGCCCGGATGGGCCTCGTGCGCAACTCGATCGAGAAAGCGCTTTCCGAGGTCACAGATTCCGCCGAGCGAAGCGAACTCGACGCGCTGCTCGTGCGCGCGAACGAGCAGCTTACCGACCTTCGCACCCGCTACGATGCATGGCACTCCAAGATCGCCGCTCGCCGGCAGCAGACCATCGATGGCGCCGCCGAAGAGATGGCGCGACCCATCCCGGCGCCCGTGGACTGATTGACCGTGGACGACTCGGCCTGCTCGCTAGCGTCGCTTCGAGCGAACGAGCCGCTCGCAGGTACGGCGGTCGAGTCCGTCGACCGATGGCTTCTGCTCGAAGTGACCGACGTCTGGGCGCCCAAAGTGCTCCACACCGAAGCGCTCTCGAAGGCGGTTCGCGATCGTTTGGCGGCTTGGACCGCCGAGGGTTCCCGAACCCGGCTGCAGCTGATCCGTCGTCCCGGTCGTTCGGGCAAGCGTCCCCTCTTCGCGCTGGTGTCTGCCGCCGGGCAGGGCGCCCGGGTCGAGCTCGACCGGCTGGACGATGTGCTCGACCTCGAGCTCGACGCGATGCCCACCGAGCCGCTCGACCCGCTCGTCCTCGTATGCGTTCACGGTCGGCGAGATCGCTGTTGCGCCCAGTACGGAAGCGCCATCTATCGTTCCTTGCAAGCACGCATTGGCGACCTCTGGCAGACCAGCCACCTCGGGGGGCACCGCTTCGCTGCGTGCGTACTCTCGCTGCCGGACGGATTGATGTATGGCCGAATGCGCCCAGAGCATACAGATCGCTTCGTCTCCGCGCTTCATGCCGGCGAGATCGCAGACCTCGACCTATTGCGTGGACGCTGCTCCTACGACCGCCCGACACAGGCCGCCGAAATCTTCGCACGTCGAAACGCGGGTGACGCGCTCGGCGATACGCTCGAATGGCTTGGGACCTCTGCTAGCGGCGAGCGCGAGTGGACCGTCGGCTTTCGCTCATCCGCCGGTGAGCAGCAGGTCTCGGTGCGAAATGAACAGATCGGCGCGAGCCGCCCCGCGAGCTGCGGTGGGGAGCCCGAGGCCGTGACGAGGTTCGTGCAGGGATAGTCGCCTTGGCGCGGACACCACAACGGCAACACTGACACCAGCCCCGCCATAAGCTAGAAGTCACTCTGTGGAACTCTGGTTGCTCCTCGCTTGGGCACTCTCCGGCGCCGCGCTCCTCTTCACGCATCTCTTGATGGCGTGGCGGGTGCTTTCCGGCCCGTTGACCGCTCCGTGGCGCTACCTAGGGTTTCTGGTCCCCGTACTCACCCCGATCGTCGCGTGGCGGGGAGGAAATCGGCTCGGGCCGATCACTTGGGGCCTTTTGCTAGCGATCTATTTGTCTGCGCGAGCGGTCGAGGTCTGATGACGGAAGACGACGCCCATCCATTCGTGGTCTTGCGCCTCGAGCCCTCGGAGGTCGAACTCGCCGAGTTTCGCCTCTGGGAGCTCGGTGCGACCGGCATCGAACAACGCGATCAGACGACGATCGTACGTGAGCCGATCCCCGGCGAGGTGGTCCTCCGTGCGGCTTTTGAAGGCGAGGTCGCCGCTCGGCACGCGCTCGAAGCGATGCAAAACGACTATCGAGCCGATCTCGAACGCATCCCCCAGCAGAACTGGGCAACGGAATGGCGCAAGGGCTTCGGCCCGCAACGGATCGGCCGACGCATTCTTCTCCACCCTTCCTGGGAGCCGGTCGAGGGCGAGCCGAACGACGTCGTCCTCGAGATCGACCCGGAGAACGCCTTCGGCAGCGGCGATCACGAGACCACGCGCCTGGTGCTCCGAATTCTCGACGCACGAGTGAAAGGTAGGGAGCGCGTTCTCGATGTCGGTTGCGGCAGTGGCATTCTATCGATCGCCGCCGTCCGGCTCGGCGCCACATCCTCGGTCGGTGTCGACATCGAAGATGACGCGGTGACGGTCGCCACGCGAAACGCAGCGCTCAACGGGGTCGGTTCCGTGGTCGACTTTTCCACGCGGCCGCTCGAAGAGGTGCCCGGGAGCTACGACCTCGTCCTAGCCAACATCGAGACCCGCGTACTCGTGCATATGCCCGACGCGCTCCAAGCCCGCATGGCTCCAGGGGCTCTGTTGGTGCTGAGTGGAATCCTCCGAAAAGAGCAGGACGAGCTTCTGAAGGCGTATTCCGCGATGCTTATCGAAGAGCTTATCGAAGAAGGCGAGTGGTGCGCTTGTGTGCTCCGAAAGGACGTGGCTTGACTGCACGGCGTCTTCACGTCGCAAGTCTTCCTCGGGACGGCGGGCCTATCGTGCTCGACGAGGCCGCGAGCCGTCACGTTCGCGTCCTTCGACTCCGGCCCGGAGATAGCCTCGAGCTCTTCGACGGCCTCGGTCGTAGCGCCAAGGCGCGGGTCGAATCCATCGGAGAGAGCGTCACATGCCAGTCGGAGCCCTCGCGGCTCACCGGCGCGCGTCACGCAACGCTCGTGCTCGTCCTTGGCTTGCCAAAGGGTTCCAAGCTCGACGAGTGCATTCGCATGGCGACCGAGCTCGGCGTCCACGAGGTGGCACTCATGCAGGCCGAGCGCTCGGTGCCCCGCTGGGACGAGACCCGCGCGCAAGCGAAGCTCGACCGGCTGACGCGGATTGCGGTCGAAGCCGCCGCGCAGTGTGAACGAGCCGATGTCCCGAGGATTCACGGGCCTCGGAGCTGCGGCGAGCTCCTCGGCGCATTCCCGCCCGAAGCCCGAGGGGTCATCTTCGGCGCACGCGCGGAGGGTTTCCTCGAGTTCAGCGCAATACCTGAACAAGTATGGTGTGCCGTGGGGCCCGAGGGCGGCTTCTCGGACACCGAGCTCGCGTCCTTCGAAACGGCGGGCTTTGTCTTGGCGAGCCTCGGCCCGACCATCCTACGGGTCGATACCGCGGTCGCGGCCGCATTGGCGGTCATTCGCGACCGAGTCGAGCGATTGCAACCTCGTTGACAGGGCGATCCAACCACGGCCACCATGGGCCCTAGGTATGTCGGCTCTCGCATCGCTTTTGGTCCGTGATCAGGTGATCCCCGTGGAGCGGGTTCAGGAAGCGATCCAGGAGCAGGTCATTCGGGGGGGCAACCTCGACACCGTGCTGCTCGAGCTGGAGGCCGTGGGCGAGAATGCGATGAACGCGTATTGCGCCGCTGTCTTCGGCCTCCTTCCCGGTACCCGGGACGAGGTAATGCAGGCCCCGATCGGGACCATTCGCGTACTGCCGCGCGAGTTCGCAGTCAGGCACCGTCTCGTTCCCGTCGCTCGTACCGAAGACGCCGTCGTGCTGGCGGTCGATCGACCGCTGCCGGACTCGACCCTGCGGGAGATCTCCTTCGAGCTCGGCATCGATCCGGTGCAGCGCATCGTGTGCTCGCTGCGCGTAGAAGCGGGGCTTGCCCGGCACTACGACATTGAGATGACCACACGAATGCGATTCCTCAACGAGAGGCTGATGGCGGCCGATCCTGGCCCCATTCCGTACGTCGCCCCTTTCGAGGGAGTCGGCAAGCGAAGCTCGCTTCCGCCGAAGAAAGAGGTCTCGGGCTCGTTCCCGCGTGTCGAGTCATCCGTTCCTGCGCCGGTTGGTATCGCCGATACCGAGCCACCGCCGGAGGTCCTGCCCGACATCCTCTCCTCGGTGCCCGCCGGCACGTTTCGGGACTCGGATGCCGCCGGAGTTCCAAAGAAACGCTCCGAGCCCACGCAGGGGTTCGTCGACGGAGCGCGCTACAGTCTGCCGCCTCGCCCGCCCGAGGTTCTCGGACGACCCTCCGCCCATCATCGCTTCTCGAGCGGACCGGTTCGGCAGCCGAGCGGGCGCCCACGTCCGCCTGCCGGCCAGCAATCGGCATCTCGTTGGAAGGCGGCACCGAGCCCCGAGGCAAAGCCGCGCCACTCGCAGCGCCCTGATCCGCGCCGTGATAACGACGGCAGCGCCATTTATCACGACGTCGTCTCGTTGGGTCCCAACTCGCCTTTGCCGATCCCAACGCAGGAGATCAGCGAGCAGCAAGAGTCTCATCATCGACGCTGGAAGCCTGCGCCACCCCCGGTGCCGGAGGGAGCGCTCCCGAGCGTCATCGTCGAGGTGGGCGACGAGGTCGAGGGTATCGTCGAGACCCTCCGCAGTGCAGGCCCCGAAGACGAGATGGTGATCCTTCCCCTATTGGCGCTCGGCGAGGCGGCGCTCCCTGCACTCGCGCGCGAGTTTCCCGGAAGGCTTTGGTTCGACCGGAACGAGCCTCATTCGAGAGCACCGGCAGGGCGCGACATCTCCGCGATTTCACGTGCCTTCGTCGCGTACGGACTTCGCTCCGTCCCGTATCTAGTTCCGCTCCTGGACCACGACGACGTGGATGTGCGCTGCTACGCGACCATCCTTGCATCCGAGTTCGTCCACCCAGATCTGGTCCAGCCTGTCGCCCGTCGAATCTTCGATGACGACCCTGGCGTGCGCAGCAACGCGTATCGCGCGCTCAGTGTGCTCTATGCCTGCGAGGTCGAGTTCATGCAGCTCGTCGAGCGCTTGCGCGCATCGGCCCGAGACGATCGCGATCTCGGCCCTCAGGTCGCGTCGATCGACGCGCTCGGGCGGCTCCGAGACGCGCAGTCCCTGGACTTCCTCATCTCCCTTCTCGACAGTGAAGAGACGGCCATTCTTCGGGCTGCCCATGCGAGCCTCGTGCGGCTGAGCTGTCAGGATTTTGCGATTCACAAGAAGAAGTGGAGCGCCTGGTTCGACAAGCACGGGGAGCGACACCGGGTCGAGTGGTTGATCGATAGCCTCACCCACTCGGACGCAAGGCTGCGCCGCCGAGCCAGCGAGGAGCTCCAGCACTTGACCCAGGAGGGTTTCGGCTACGATCCAGAGCTTCCGAAAAAAGAGCGCGAAGCCTCCCAACGACAATACCGAGCCTGGTGGCAGCGGGTCGGTTTCCGCATGTTCGTTCCTCCGGGTCAGAGCGACTCTGGTCAGGTCCACGGCCAGTGATAGACTCCGGGCGCTCCGACTAGTGGATCTCAAAACGTGCGAATCACCAGGCTCCTCCTCATCCTGGGCCCGGCAGCTGTGCTTTATGCGCTGGCGGCTCGGGCCTCTTCTGACACCGCGCCTTCGCCCGAGTGGTTGGTCGCGGCGTCTTCGCTCGCGCTCGCATTGGCGCCGCTGCTGCTACTCGGAGCCCGTCCGAGCCGACGCCTGTCTGCTCTCGCGCTCATGGGAGCGAGCATGGCGGTCGCGATCGCGTCCGGAGGAACATCGTCGCTGCCGCTCGAGCGCGTCCATGATCTGGCCTGGCTGACCGTATCGGTTCTCGTGCTCGACCTCGCGCTTGGCGCCAACACACATCGGCTCGTGAGGGTCGGTGCGATCGGAGGGCTCTTGGCCGCGGCCGGCGCTTCCGCTCTGCTGTCGAGCGAGTCGCTTCTTCCCCCGCAGACGTTTGGCGTCGTGGTGGTCTTCGGAATCCTGGCTGCGGCAGCCATCCACCAGATGGTGTTGACCGCGCGTGGGCACTCGGTCGAGGGCGGCACGGCGGCGATCGCCATCGTATGTCTCGCAGTGGCCCTTGCGTACGCTTGGTTTGGGCCGTTCGAGGGCCTGCTCGCGACCACGGTCGAAGTCGGCGTCGCACTGCTCTTGTGGCTTGGTCACTTGGCCTGGCTCGATGAGCGATGGCGCTCGCTCCGTCGGCTTGGGGTGCCCGTCATCGTTGCATCCATCGTTTGCTTCGCATCATCGTACGCGTTCGCCCCTTCGAGAACGCTCGAGCGATGGGAGGCGGGAACCCTCGCGCTCACGGCCGGGCTCGTCTGGTGGGTGACGTTCACGCTCGCGAGGCGTCTTTCGAGACGGGCGATGTGGAGCAGATCGCATCAGCTCGCGGACGCCGCAACGGTCGCCCGCGCGCGTCTCGTCGGGGCAACGAATATCGAGGCAGCGGCGACGGCAGCGCTGGTGCCGCTCGACGAGGCCTTGTCGAATCAGGAGAGCCGCGCCGAGCTGTGGACTTTCGAACCGCCGCTTCGCGTTCGCGCCGAGTCGGGCGATCGTGTCCTGATCCGTACGGCCGAAGCTCCGGAAGTCGTCACGCGGGCGCTCATGGGGAACGAGGTCAGTTCGATTCTCGACCTCATGTCTCTTCGTTCACGTGTTGTACGCGAGCCTGCGGTTCGCGAGCTGGTCGACGTGATGGAGGCCCGGGGTCTCGGGGCCGGAGTTCCCTGCGTCCATGTAGATCATCTCGAGGGAATACTGCTTCTCCCGCTCGCAGGAAGAACCGAGCCGCTCTCGCCTGTCGAGGAGGATGAGCTCAGGCGACTCGGGCAGGCGCTTGGCATCAATCTCGCGTCGACCCTCGCGCAGCGCCGAGCGGAGAGCCACATCCACCAAATCTCCGAGTTGCGGCACGAGGCGGAGCGTGAGGTCGCCGCGCTCCAAGGCGAGGTGGAGCAGCTTCGCGATCAATGCGATGTACTTGGGCGCGGCCTCGCCGAGGACCAAACCCTGCACGTTGCCTACAGCCCCTCGATGCGCCGTGTGCAGACTCGCGCGATCGAGCTTGCGCCGGGGGAGGGCCCAGTGCTGTTAATCGCCGCGTCCGGCTCCCCGGTGTTGCCAGTGGCCCGTTTCATTCATGACCGAGGGCCCCGTTGGAGCGCACCCTTCGTCGTCGCCGACTGCTCTGCGACGGCGCCGGAAGAGGTCATGCGGCTCTTGTTCGGGTCCGGTGAAGGCCGAAGCGCTTGGTTCGACTCTGCGACGGGGGGCACGCTGCTGCTCCGCGATCTTCCCGCACTTCCTCGCGCGGCCCAGGCGAGGCTCGCTCAGGCTCTCGGCGAGGCGGAGGCTCACTCTGAAGACGACTTGCGTAAAACCGTCCCGCCCCGGATCATCGCGACCTCGCGCACGGGTGTCGCGGCGCTTCGGCGGGAAGGCGCGCTCGACCCGGAGCTCGAGCGTCGGCTCTCGCCGCAAGCCATGTCGATTCCGGCACTTCGCGAGCGGCGAGAAGACGTACCGTCTCTTGCGCTCCTCGCGATCGACCGTGCTTGTAGGGTGCTTGCCCGCGACCCCATTGGCATCGACCAGCAGGCGATGGGCGCTTTGGTCGACCACGACTGGCCCGGTGATGTCGCCGAGTTCGAGCTCGTCATCGAGCTCGCGGCAAGCCGCACGAAGGGAAAGACGATCGGCCTCGCTGACCTGCCGCCGCTTGCATGGCCGACCGGTGAACGAGAGGAATCGCTCGAAGGGACGTACCTCGAGGTCGAGCGGCGATTGCTCGAACAGGCCCTCCGGCGAGCCGGCGGCAACAAGAGTCAGGCGGCCCGCCGTCTCGGACTCAAGCGCACGACTTTCCTAGACAAGCTTCGTCGGCACGGCCTCGAACAACGCGGGGCCAACGATGTTGGAGAATCCGCCCTAGGATGACGGCATGACCCCAATCATCCTCTGGGACGTCATGGGCACGCTGGTCCACGATCCCTTTTTCGAGGAGATGCCCGAGTTCTTCGGGGTCTCTTTCGACGACCTCATCCGCTCGCTCAAGCCAGGCCCGTGGGTCGAATTTGAGCTCGGTCGCCGATCCGAGTCGGAGTTCCTGGACGATTTCTTCGCCGATGGGCGTGGTTTCGATCACACGGCTTTCGTTCAGCGCGTTCACGATGCGTACCGCTGGCTGCCCGGGATGGAAGAGTTGCTTGCCGAGCTCCGCGACCGTGGCCGTCCCATGCACACGTTCTCGAACTACCCCGAGTGGTACCAGATGATCGAACAGCGGCTAGAGGTCTCACGATTCGCCGAGTGGAGCTTCGTCTCGTGCTTGATGGAGTTTCGGAAGCCCGACCCTGCGGCCTACGCGCACGTCCTTCGGACGCTGGGTGTGCCGGCCGAGCGCTGCATCTTCGTGGATGACCGAATGAGCAATTGCGACGCCGCCCGCGAAGTTGGTATCCACGCTATCCGCTTCGAAGGGGTAGAGCCGCTTCGTGACTCGCTCCACGACTCCGGCGCGCTCTAGGCGCTCGGCCTTCGCTTGCTCCACCATTGTTGGTAGTGGTGCTGAGCCTCGACGAACTCCCCTCGCGCTGCTGTCTCCGAAAGCGGCGGCAGGAGCCTGGCAACTCTCCAAAGCTCGCGTGATGCGAGCAATCGGATGTTCGCTCGACTATCACCGAGCCCCTCGATGAGCCACTGAATGCGAATTTCGTGGCCTCGTTCGGAGAGCCATCGGAGCCATGGCTCTCTCGAGAAGCCGAAGTCGTGGGCGGTCAGCACACGAAGGCCTACCCGGGACGCCGTGCCGATCCCTCGATCGGAGTCCGCCAAGAGATCCACGAAGAGGGCTGCGGAGGACTCGTCGCGCAATTGGGTGAGCGCCGAGATTGCCCGGCGCCGAGTTGGGAGCCGCTGCGCCAGGTCTCCGGCACACCGTCGCATCTCGCCGAGGGCAGCGCGGTACAATGGCTCGTGCTGGTACGCGCTCAGCAGGTGCAGCGCGACTCGGCGGCATTCGCGATCTTCGTCGAGCGCGACCTGGGCGAGGGGCTCGACCAGTCTCGGGTTCGCATACGCTCCGCAAATCACCGTGGCATAGTAGCGAGTCTCGGTATTGGAGCTCCGCATCAAGCGAGCAAGGTAGGGAATCGCTTCGCCCCCGAAGGTCGCCAACGCGGCGGCGCTCGCAGAGATCTCGTCTGGACTGGGTAAGCGGGAGTCGGTCCCGAGCGAAGGTCGCCAGAGCGGCCCGGGAAAGCTTCGAGCGATTTCCTCGAGCGCGAAGTTGCCGAGCGGAAGCAATCGTCGCACGACGGGCGCGATTGCATCGGGGTCGAGTTGGGCGAGCTGCTCCACCAGCGCACGGGCCTGATCAGCCGGGGTCTTCGTCGGTGGCACGTCGGACGCCGTGCGTTGCGAGCCGGCGGAAGACGGCGCGTCGGTCTCCGACGGCGCTCTGGCGCGGACGCGTGACCCCAGGTCTTCGTCGCTCCACGAATCTGCCCCTGGGACAACACCCCGGGGCAGTGAGCGCTTGGGCTTCCGCGCGGCCATTGGACACTTATACCAGCAAGCCGCTCCTTCTTGGGTGGCCGGCTAGTCCCACCCCGTTTTTACAGGCAAACTCGCCGCCCATGTACCGAATGATCGTCAAAGAGCTCGGCGGACCAAGCGCCCTCGTGCGGCAAGAACAGGCAGATCTCGAACCGGGTCCTGGCGAGGTCTGCGTTGATGTGAAGGCCATTGGCTGCAACTTCTTCGACACGCTGATCACGCAGGGCAAGTACCAGGTCCAACCGGATCTCCCCTTCGCCCCGGGTGCCGAGGCCGCCGGCGTCGTTCGAGCCGTCGGCCAGGGAGTCGAAGGCGTTGCGGCAGGTGATAGGGTCTCGGTGCTTCTGTCGTACGGGACGTTCGCTTCGATGCTCGTCGCTCCCGCCGAGCGCGTGTTCCCGATGGCGGAGGCGATGTCGTTCGAGGACGCCGCCGCGCTCGGGGTGGTCTACCAAACCTCGTATGTCGCGCTTGTGCCTCGCGCACAGATCCAGCCCGGCGAAACACTTCTCGTCCACGCGGCGGCCGGGGGCGTCGGCCTAGCGGCCGTTCAAATCGGTGTCGCACTCGGCGCGCGAGTCATCGGGACGGCGGGCACCCAAGACAAGCTCGATCTAATTCTCGCGGAGGGAGCGGAGGTCGCCATCAACTATCGCGAGGAGGACTTCGTCGAGCGAGTCAAAGAGCTCACGGAAGGACGCGGCGCCGACGTGATCTACGATCCGGTGGGCGGGGATACGTTCGACCGCTCGCTCAAGTGCATCGCGTTCAACGGCCGTGTCCTCGTGATCGGATTCGCAGGAGGGCGGATACCGACCGCAAAGATGAATCGGGTCCTGCTGAAGAACATCTCGCTCGTCGGCGTCCATTGGGGCCTCTATTTCGATCGGGACCCCGGCGCCTTGCACGATGCACAGCGCGCCCTGGTCGAGCTACACGCGGAAGGGAAGATTCGACCCCTGATTTCCGCTACCTACCCCCTGACGGAGGCCGCCGCTGCGCTCGAGGCGCTAGGCTCCCGAAAGACGACAGGCAAGGTCGTCTTGACGCCCTAGCTGCCACGTTCGCTGATCGCGGCTCCGCAGCGGTCCACGACGGCTTCGATGACGCCGTCGTGACTGCCGAGCGGCGCAGCCATCACGAACTGAACGCCGTCATGGCTCTGGGCGGCCTCGGCGACCAGGCGCGGAAGGTCTTCGCTGACGTGTCGTCCTGGCGCCAACATGAATGGATGCGCGACGACGAACGTGGCGCCCTGTTCGACGCAGCGTGCGAATGCCTGGGCGATGCTCGGCTCCGCAAGCTCCATGTGCGCACCCTCGACGACAACGTCTTCACCCATCCGTGCTCGAACCCGTGCGGCGACTTCCCCGATGAGGGAGTTGGCCTCTGTTCGCCTGCTGCCATGGTCGATCAACAGATATGCATGCATCGCACGGGACATGGGTCTCCGAGCCACAGGTGTCAAGAACCGCAGCTGTCGAGGGCACGTTCGACCGACCCGACATACGAGCCGC
>Ga0316194_10000204_pt1 | contig 34759 bp, 30 predicted proteins | sample CroRivsedime1_MG_FD_204936 | JGI IMG/M metagenome (GOLD analysis project Ga0316194, IMG submission 204936) | Coastal sediment microbial communities from Maine, United States - Cross River sediment 1 | ecosystem: Environmental > Aquatic > Marine > Coastal > Sediment | place: USA: Maine...
GATACGGCGCCTGGGCGAGCGGGTCGTCCGGCTGATGCCTGACCTTGAACCGCGCGCGGCTGATGTGGCACGGCTGGCAGTGCATGCCTTTCATCAAGGGGTAAGTGTCAGGGCGGAAGAGGCCATACCCGTGTATTTGCGTAATAATGTGGCAGTGGCGAAGCGCAGCTGAGTACCCGTATTTTTAATGGCCACGAAAGCCACGAAAAAATAAAAGCCTTATAAGAAATTTTTCCGTGTTCTTCCGTGGATTTCGTGGCTATCTTATTTGTCTTTACCAGGTTTAGGGTAAGGCGCCACTGTCAGTCATTAACCGGTTCCAGGCGCCGAGCAGCTGTCTGAATTGTATACTGCTGTGTACGGATGTTAACAACGCGTATGATCTCACTTTAAATAATGACAAGAGAGGATCGTAATGAGAAAAACAGGTGTATTGGCCGTATTACTGCTATTGACTGGTCTGGTGCGGGCTGAACTCCCCGGTGTACTCCACTGGGAGCTGAATCAGAACCTTGAAACAGTCTACAATCATCTTTATAACTCATTGGAAGAACACAGGTTCTTTGTAATATTTGAGCCAAATATTGGAAGAAACCTGGCCGGTTTCTCCGAGCGTTGGGGGGAGGACTACAATCGCAGCAAGCTGACCGGTATCCGCTCCATGGTGTTTTGTAATCCCTGGTATGTCAATCAGGTGAGTAACCTTGATCCTGACATGCTGGCACTGTGTCCCCTGCATATCTCACTCTATGAGAAAGACAACAGCACACACATTGTATTTGTCCGCCTCAGCCATGTCGGCGAAGGCAGTGCAGCCAAACCGATACTGGCAGAAGTGGATGAGGCCGTGAGTGCTGCAGTTACAGCCGCTATCAAGGCTGCTGCCACCACAGCGAGATGAAGGGTATGTAGGTCACCATTGCAAGCCAGCCAATCATCAGTACGAGGAATGGAAGGGCGGCACGAAACAGGGACAGTATCGGGCGTCCAAAACGCTGGCTGGCAATAAACAGGTTGATACCCACGGGCGGGGTACTGTAGCCGATCTCAAGGTTTGCCAGAAATATAATCCCCAGGTGAACCGGATGTATGCCGTAACTTTCGGCAATGGGCAGGATCAACGGTACCACCACCACGATGGCCGAGAAGATATCCATCATGCAGCCAACGATTAGCAGAAATGCGTTGAGCAACAGCAGGAACTTCAGTTGCGAATCAACATTGGTGCTCATCCAGTCCAGTATCGTCATGGGCACCTGTGCGTCGATCAACAGGTTGGTCAGTCCCATGGCAACACTCAATATGATGAGGATGCTGCCAACCAGAATGGCCGTATCCCTGAGTATTCCCGGCAGGTGTTTGAACAGGTGTATCTCACGATGTATAACGCCTTCCATCATGATGACATAGACGGCGGTGCAGGCGGATGCTTCACTGATCGTGACATAACCACCAAAGATGCCGACGAGTATGCCTATGGGGAGTAGCAGGTCCCAGATGCCTTCTCTGGCAGCCTGGCCCAAAGCCACAAATGAAAACCGGTGACGGGGGATGTTTGTCTTGCGGCAATTATACATTGCATACAGGCCAAGCATGACCATCAGCAAGATGCCCGGCACAACGCCGGCGAGGAACATCTGGTCAATACTGACTCCGGCAACGATGCCATACAGCAGGATTGCAAGACTTGGCGCGAACAACAGTCCCAGCGAGCCGGATGTCGTCAGCAGTCCCAGCGTAAAGCGCTCCTTGTAGCCGGCATGCAGTAACATGGGGAACATCAGTCCCCCCAGCGCAAGTATGGTGACGCCGGAGGCGCCGGAAAATGCCGTAAAGAAGGCGCAGGATGCAATGGCAACGCCTGCCATGCCACCGGGTAACCAGCCGACAGTGGCATTGAACAACTGGATCATGCGTTGCGGGGCGCCACCCGCCGCGAGCACCACGCCGGCGAGGGTGAACAACGGGATTGCCGCCAGGAAGGGGGAGGATGCAAGTCGGTTGAGTTCAACCGCGAGCAGTGCCGGATCCAGGCCGGCATTAAAGGTGGCCAGCAAACTGCCGCCGGCCAGGGCAACAAACAAGGGCAAGCCTAGCAGGGCCAGCAGTACCAGCAATCCGATCAGCACGAATGTCATAAATCGTTTTCGGCTTTCGGGGTTTGTGTGAACAAGCCGCCCAGCAGGAAGTGCAGCGACAACAGGAAAAAGCCAAACGGCGTAATGAGCGCGAGTATCGATGACCAGCGTTCGTGTTCGGCAACGTACTGCCAGTCATCGTACCAGAAACGCATGGCGGACCAGGTCATGATGCTACACAGTATCGCTGAAATGAGGTACAGGGGTGTGTGCAGTTTTTTGATGAGGACGGGCCTCAGGCAGGCGGCGACGACATCGATGCGGATATGTTTATGATACTCAACCGCCAGCGCCGCACCGAAGAAGGCAACATACAGCACCATGTAGCGTGACAGGATTTCGGCATTGGGGATACCGGAAGAAAAGAAATTTCGTGCCAGCACCTGGCCGAAGACCAGTGACAGCAACAGTAGCAGCGATGCCCCTGCCATGAACGTTTCCATGCGAATGAGCGCATGGCGGAAGCCTGTTACCCAGTGTGGTTCATTCGGGAACATCGAGGGGGTCTTTTGCTTTTCCGGCGCGATAGTCTTCCAGCCAGTTGTTGACCTTGTCGATGACGGACTTGGGAATGTAACCATTGGCCATCAGTATTTCGCCGGCGCGGATACGAATATTTTCTACTTCACCGGATTCCAGGTCTTCATCGCCCTCTACCAGCTGCATGCCTCTCTGCTGGAGTATCTCCAGGCCTTCGGTGTTGTCCTTGCGGGTGGCTGTGATCAGTTTCTCACCGGTTTCCACGCCGGTTCGTTTCAGAATCTTCTGCAGGTCTTGCGGCAGATTCTGGAAAAAACGCCGTGAGACCACCAGCGAGCCGATACCATTGGCCATCGGAACATCGGTGATGTAGCGTGTTTTGGTGAACCACTGCATGGCAATTGCACCAAGCGGTGGCGCATACACGGTATCGATCAAGCCGGTCGAGAGGCTGGTGTAGACGTCAATGATTGACAGTGGCACCGGGGACAGACCGCTGGCATTGAAAAATGCCTTACCCATGGGATCACCCTGCCAGTTCCAGATGCGTCTATCCTTCAGGTCATCCAGTGATTGAATCGGTTGTTTTGAGAAGAAGTAGACAAACCCGACTTCCATCCAGCCGAGCAGTTCATAACCGTTGTCACGGTAACCCTGCTCGATGTCAGGCATGAACTGTTTGCGAACGTAATCAATCTCCTCAATATTGTTAAACAGGAACGGCAGTTCCAGTACGCGGGTGGGTGAATAGATTTGTCCGATACCATAGCCGGTGAAGGCCCCGCCCTGTAACTGCCCAAAGCGTATCTTTTTCAGCACGTCCGGCTCGTCGCCCTGTACGCCACCGGGGTAGATCCGGAACAGCAGCCGTCCCTTGCTTTCCTTCCTGACCGCGTCGGCCCAGTCATGCAGTAGTTTGACCCAGGTGGTACCCGCCGGGGCCAGCGTTGCAAACTTGAGGGTGTAAATCCTGTCGGCCCGAGATGCGGTGCTCGCCACGATGAGCATGCACAGCAGCAGGCCGGTGAGTAGCTTGCCGGGACCGGGCGGGTTGTTCAAAACCATTCCTCTTCATGTTCCAGCAACAGGGCTGCTTTATGCTTGCTGATGGCGTTGACCAGTGCCATCTGCGGATACAGGTCTTCAGGGGCTTCCAGTATACCGGTCAGTCGCTGGTGAAACCCTGCCTGGTTCAACTGCTGGCGGTCGAGGAATTCCGCGTGCAGCAGATCAACCAGCAACAACTTGTCCTGATTGATTTCAGCGGCACGCTGGAAGTGCTGCTCGGCCAGGGTAAAGTCGCCACCAAACATGGGTGACAGCCCGCCATAATAGACACCGAAGAACATATGGGCGGCGCCATGGTAATAAGTGTCCTCCAGTTCAATGACGCGCTGCATGAGGATGGCGACATTACTGAGGTGGGCAGCACTGGCAATATTGTCCCGGTTCATGTCGGCCCATTTTCCCAGGCAGGTGGCGGTCCAGAAGATCGCGGGTACATCATCCGTGCCGGCGCTGGTGACAGCGTTCTGCAAATCATCCGAGGAGGCTATTTCCGGGTCGATATCGAATCCACGCAGCGAGAATGTACGCAGGGCATAGCCATAGCAGCGGCGGTAAAAGTCACTGGCACGGGCCCGGTCTTCCGTTTCGATGAAGCCGTAGCTGTAGCCGTAGAATCCCTGTGCGGCAAACAGCAACAAGTCGATATTTTCGGGGTCTTCCAGCAGCATGCCTTCCATTAATTTCAGGTTGGCTGGCATCGCGGTACGCGCGAGTTGCAGATCCGTCTCGCTGTTCATGGCTTCAATGCCGCTGTCCATGATGGTTTGCGAACCGCGGACCACCATTTTTCCCGTGGAGCAGCCCGCCAGTAGCAGTATCGAGCCAAGAAAACAGGTAACACGTAGCAGGGATGCTGTCGTATGAGGGCCTTGCTGTATATCCATTGTTGTTGTTCCCGGTGGACGAGTAGGGTTCTATAAGCTCAGGTTAATAATTGTTTTAGTATTTTTTCATAGATGGCAGTAAGTCTATCAAGTTCTGCAATATTTACACATTCATTTATTTGATGAATAGTAGCATTCACCGGACCCAGTTCGAGAACCTGGGCACCGGTGGGTGCAATAAATCGTCCGTCCGAGGTGCCGCCACTGGTTGAAAGCCGGGGTTCCAGTCCTGCGGTTGATTGTATGGCCGAGCGAGCGGCATCCACCAGCTCACCGGCCGGTGTCAAAAAAGGCGCTCCGGATAGTTTCCAGCTTAGTTCATAGTCCAGCCTGTGGCGGGTCAGAATTTCCTCGACCCGTGACTGTATGGAAGCGGCTGTGGATTCGGTCGAAAAGCGCAGGTTGAACAGGACCTGCAGTAATCCGGGAATGACATTCTCGGTGCCGCTGCCGGCATTGATATTGGATATCTGGAACGTCGTCGGCGGAAAGAATTCATTGCCGGCGTCCCATTCGACAGCGGCCAGTTCCGCGAGTGCCGGTGCTGCCCGGTGAATCGGGTTGTCTGCCAGCTGCGGATAGGCAACATGTCCCTGTTTTCCGCGGATTTCAAGGATGCCATTCAGGGAGCCGCGGCGGCCATTCTTGATGATGTCTCCGGTCTGCTCCTTGCTCGAGGGTTCGCCAACCAGGCACCAGTCGATCTGCTCATTGCGCGCCTGCAGGGTCTCGATAACTTTCACGGTGCCATTTACCGAGGGGCCTTCCTCATCGCTGGTAATCAGGAAGGCGATTGAGCCCCTGTGATCAGCATGCTCCACCATGAATCGCTCACAGGCAGTGACCATGGCCGCAATACTGCTTTTCATGTCGGCAGCACCGCGGCCATACAAATAACCATCCCTGATGACCGGATCAAACGGTGCGCTTGCCCATTCATCCAGTGGTCCGGGCGGGACGACATCGGTATGGCCTGCGAAGACAAACAGCGGAGCGTCGCTGCCATGACGTGCCCACAGATTGTCGACGTCGCCGAAACGCAGCTGCTCAATGACAAAACCGAGCGCTTGCAGTCGTTCGGCCAGTAATTGCTGGCAGCCCTGGTCATCCGGTGTGACCGAGGGTCTTGCGATCAATGCCCTGGACAATTCAAGTGTCGGACTCATGATGCCGTGTCCGTTTGAATGAAAACCAGGTGGTGTCCATCCAGAAAGAATAACTCTCGCCAAGACTCCAAGATCGCAAAGTTAAAACTTATTGCTATTAAATGCATACTAAAATTATTTCTTTGCGTCTTTGCGTCTTTGCGAGATAAATCATTGTGTTGATGAATGAAAACTAGATATCGCGCAACAGTTCATTGATGCCGACCTTCGAGCGGGTTTTTTCGTCAACACGTTTTACAATCACGGCGCAATACAGACTGTAGCTGCCATCCCCGGAGGGCAGGCTGCCGGATACCACGACCGAGCCGGCCGGTACCCGGCCATATATGATTTCACCGGAGTCGCGGTCGAAGATGCGGGTGCTCTGACCAATATATACGCCCATGGATATCACCGATCCCTCTTCAACAATGACACCTTCCACGACTTCCGAACGGGCACCGATAAAACAATTGTCTTCAATAATGGTCGGGCTGGCTTGCACCGGTTCAAGGACGCCGCCAATGCCGACGCCACCCGAGAGATGCACGTTTTTCCCGATCTGTGCACAGGAACCCACGGTGGACCAGGTATCGACCATGGTGCCGCTGTCGACATAGGCGCCAATGTTGACGTAGGAGGGCATCAACACCACACCGGATGCAATGTAGGAACCCTTGCGTGCCGTTGCCGGCGGTACGACCCGGACGCCACCTTCACGAAATTCACGTGAATTGGTGTCGGCATACTTGGAGGTCACCTTGTCATAGTAATTGGTGAAGCCACCCTTTATGAAGGCGTTATCCTCGATGCGGAAAGAGAGCAATACAGCCTTTTTCAGCCAGTCGTTGACGACCCACTGGCCGTCTTTCTTTTCGGCAACCCGTGCAACGCCCCGATCCAGCATGTCAATGGCCGCCAGTGTGGCCTCCTTGACATGGGTGTCGACACTGCGTGGGGTGATGTCTGCGCGGTGTTCAAAGGCGGCTTCAATTGTAGACTGCATGTCACTCATGTGGGGATATCTCCAGGTACGGTAAAAAATTGGTCAGGACAGAAACGGCAATAATAACTGCCTACAGGCTGACAATATACGATTTAATGCGCTCTGCCGCCTCGATGCAGTCTTCGATCGGCGCCACCAGCGCCATGCGCACATAATTCTGGCCGGGATTGCGGCCATCCACCGGGCGGGAAAGGAAGCTGCCTGGCAGGACGATGACGTTTTGTTGCGCCACTAGCCCCCTGGCAAAGTCGGTGTCATCTATCGGTGTATGTGCCCAGAGGTAGAATCCGGCATCCGGTGGCTGGACATCCAGAAGTGGCGCCAGAATATCCAGGACGGCAGCAAATTTCTGTGTATATAAGGTACGATTCTCGGCAACATGGGCTTCATCCTGCCAGGCCCTGATGCTGGCTGCCTGGGTGGCCGGCGGCATGGCGCAGCCATGGTAGGTGCGGTAGCGCAGGAAGCTTTCCATGATGTCCGCGTCACCGGCAACAAAACCCGAGCGCAAGCCAGGTACATTTGACCGTTTGGAGAGGCTGTGAAAGACCACACAGCGGCGGAAGTCATCACGGCCAAGTTCGGCAGCGGCCTGTAACAGTCCCGCAGGTGGTGTCGTGCCGTCCGGGTAGATTTCCGAGTAGCACTCATCCGAGGCAATTACAAAGTCGTAGCTGTCGGCCAGCCCTATTAACTGTTGCAACGCAGCTAACGGGATGACGGCCCCTGTCGGATTCCCCGGGGTGCAGATATAAAGCAGCTGGCAGCGTTCCCAGACGGACTCGGGTACGGCAGCAAAGTCCGGCAGATAACCGCTTTCCCGGGTGGTATTCATAAACCGGGGTTCGGCACCGGCCAGCAGGGCGGCGCCCTCATAGATCTGGTAGAAGGGGTTTGGCATTAACACCACCGGGTCACTGGACGGGTCGATGATGCACTGTGCAAAAGCAAACAACGCCTCGCGTGTACCATTCACCGGCAACACCTGTCGTTCAGGATCCAGCGCACCTTCCGGCAAGGTGAAACGCTTTACCAGCCAGTCGGCAATGGCTGCCCGCAGTTCCGGCATGCCGCGTGTCAGGGGATAGCGCGACAGGCCATGTAAATGGGTAATCACTTCCTCGGTAATGAAACCCGGTGTGGCATGTTGTGGCTCACCAATGGACAGCGATATTGGCCGTAGCGAGTCGGGCGGTGTCACACCGCCAAATAATTTTGCCAGTCGTTCGAACGGGTAGGGTTGCAGTTTTGATAGATTCGGGTTCATTCGTATATTTTAATAGCCACGGAATCCACGGAATCCACGGAATCCACGGAAGGACACGGAAATATTATTGTAATGCTTTTATTCTTTCGTGTTCTTCCGTGGATTCCGTGGCTACAATGATTGCTTTTATATAGTCAATAGAAGTGTATTACCTTCACGGTGTGTCGTGAAAGTATAAGGGAAGCCATGAATACGTCCAAACCGGATAATCGCCTGCTGCCGGTCCTCAGTCTGCTGTTTACGGCAACCCTGTGGGGGATCGTCTGGTACCCGTTGAGACTGCTTGAGGGACAGGGGCTGGCAGGACTGTGGAGTGCCTTGATCAGTTATGGTGCAATTCTGTGCGTTTTTATCTGGGTGCTGGTCCGTGACCGCAAGTCACTGGCAGCGAATAGTGTGCCGCTGCTGCTGATGGGGCTGTCGGCGGGCTGGTGTAATGTGGCGTTCATCATGGCCGTACTGGATGGTCACGTTGTGCGGGTATTGCTTTTGTTCTATCTGTCACCATTCTGGGCAGTCTGTCTTGGCTGGCTCATGCTCGGCGAACGGCTGGACGGCAAGTCCATGCTGGTGTTTGCGGTAGCGGTGACGGGTGCGATCATCATGTTGTGGAATGAAGATGTTGGTATACCCTGGCCGCGTGATCATGCGGACTGGCTGGCGGTGTCATCCGGTTTTGCCTTTGCGCTGAGTAATGTCTTCGTGCGCCGGACACAAAATGTCGGTGTGTTGTTGAAATCAACCGCCAGCTGGGCGGGCGTGGTCGTGGTCGCCGTTGTCTGGATGGTGCTGAGTCATACCGGTATTCCTGCAGTGAGTGGCGGTGTGGTGCTTGCAGCGGTAGCGTTGGGTCTGTGTGGTTTTCTGGTGATGACACTGACCGTGTTGTATGGCGTGACACACATGCCGGTGCACCGCTCTGCTGTCATCCTGTTGTTTGAGCTGGTGGTCGGTGCCGTCTCATCCCTGTTGTTGACAGATGAAATCGTGTTGTACCGGGAGTGGCTGGGCGGATTCATGATCGTGACGGCGGCCTACATGGCGGCACACATTCATGCGGGAGATGACAATGGTTAACGTCAGGGCAATTCACCACGTCACCCTGCTGGTCAGTGATACAGGAAGGGCACTGAGGTTCTACCAGGGGTTGCTGGGTCTTGAGGTCGACGGGTCACGACCGGATATGAATGTCCCGGGTGCCTGGTTGCGTGTGGGTGTTGCGCAGATACATTTGCTGGAACTGCCGGACTCGCAACGGAGAGCTGAACTACCGGAACACGGCGGTCGTGACTGGCATGTTGCGCTGAGCGTGATGGATCTGGACGGGATCGCGTCGCTGCTGGAAACCGCGGGTGTTGCCTATACGCTCAGTCGATCAGGGCGGCGTGCATTGTTTTGCCGTGACCCGGACGGGAATGCGATCGAGTTGGTTGAGATAACTACTCGTGACCTGGAGCTCCAGTGATGCGTATCTTGCCTTCTTCATCAATTACCTGAATGGTCGTATACTCACCTTTCGGTATTGCTATTAGCATGCACGGGCTGGTTATTACCTGCGCCAGGAGGGTCTCGGCTGCTGGCTCAGTCCAGGTAACAAACAGGTGCAGTTCGTTATTCTCTCCAACTTTAGCCGCCCTTGAAGCCAGCCCTACTTGATAGCCAGCCGTTGGGCGTATCCCCATATAAACAGCACCTACACTAAAGCGCGAGAAGTCTACGTCTGGTGGAATACCAGTGTTGCCTGGAGTATGTTTTCCTGTCTGACTGTATGCAGACTGGTACGCATCGTCATCCGTGAGTACCGCAATCGATGGCTCCGGGCTGACTGCCTGGCAGAAGCTGCTCTGTGCCAGCAGGGCAACTTCAACCGCCGCCGTGGCAGGTTCCTGCATACTGTCCGTTTTACACGCGGATAGCAGCAGCATCAGAAGGTATACCCAGGGCCTGAGCTTATCTCTGTAACTGGCGTAGCGCACTGTCTTCATCAAGTCTTCTGTAGGATTGTCCGGTACCCGATTGGCCGGTACCCGATTGGCCGGTAAAGTCAGCCGCATAAGAAGATGGAAAGTCACTTAATGACAGATCTTCACTCAGCATGATATCCGTTGGCTGTGTCAGGGTAAGAAATGATCCGCATGATTCACCTGCATCGCAGATAAATCCGTCATTATTGCTGTCACTGCCAGAGAATATTCTGTAGGTGCCGACAGGAACCTGGGTAAAACTGTAGGAATACCTGCCGTTTACTACACTTGCAGCAACCCCGTCTACCGTATTCCCTGTCACAGCATCAATCAAGGAAATGTACTGGAAGCCTGTATTGGCAAACAGTGCGGTACTGCTGACCTGCATGACGACAGGTACAGAAACGGTATTGGCAGAGGATGTGATGGTAATTGTTGCCGAGTAAGTGCCATCCCCAAGCCCGGCGCGATCAACTGAAATAACATAGACCCCGTTCTTGTTGATATCAACATTACCCTCTGCTACGTCCAGCCACGAGGCATTTTCCGAGGGAGGATCAATTGTTAGGGAACCACCGCCACCGTTTTCAATGGACAGCGATAAGGCCGTAACGCTGGTCCCGTAATTAAGTGCTGCAGGTGTTGCTACCAGGACAGGTGCTATGTCTGCACCGCCTGCCGCAACAACAGCTTTATGGGCATTTATAAGGCCATATCCGTAAATATCATCACGACCTGCTTGTCCAAGATCTTCTGTTAGTTGTCCGCTTGCCAGCAAGTTATCAAAGGCTGCAGGAGTTAATGCGGGATTCACTGCCTTCATTAGAGCCGCAATGCCTGCGACATGCGGTGCAGCCATTGATGTGCCCTGGTAGATGCTGTAATTCGTCTGGATGCCACCTGAAGAATCATCGCCAGCAGTACTCAGAACTCCATCAGGATAGCCGTCGCCATTAATATCCTGAGTGCTAACTCCGCCCGGAGCCGCTACATCAACGGTAGTTCCGAAGTTTGAATAGGGCGTTTTGTTCTTGTTTATGTCAACAGCACTCACAGAGACAACGCCATCATAGGATGCCGGATAGAATGGCGTGCTGTTAGCAGAATTTCCCGCCGCAGCAACGATAATTACCCCCATCGCCCTTACTTGTGCGAATAACTCCTGTTCTGCCAGGGAAGAAGCAAGTCCGCCAAGACTCAGATTGATTACATCGGCACGCTTCACAGGACTTGTGCCAGAATCGTTTGGCAGGCCGGCAGCATAGCGTACTGCCTGCATGACGTCATAACTGTTGCCACCCAGAGCACCCAGCCCGCGGAGGGGCATGATCGAGACTGCCCAGCTGACACCAGTCACGCCTGTCGAGTTGTTGCTTGCTGCCCCGATTGTTCCAGCTACATGCGTGCCATGAAAGATAGAGGTGCCAGGCATAAGTGTATTACCGGGGTCGTCCGGGTTGTTGTCGATACCATCACCGTCCAGAGCATTGGACGGGTCAGAAACAAAATCATAGCCCTGTACTAATTGCCCTTGCAGATCCGGATGCGACAAAATTACCCCTGAGTCAATCACGGCGACAACCACGCTGTTGCTACCCGTTGTAATATCCCATGCCTGAGGCAGATTGATCAGTGGATAGTGCCATTGAAAGGGGTAGCCGCCGTCATTTGGCGTTAGCAAGGGTTGAACTATATAGTTAGGTTCCGCGTACTTGATATCAGGGCGTCTCCTCAATGTTTTGATTGTTCTGATGGTCTCGATTTTCGCAGAATCAATGTTAGCCTTCCTCATGATGGCGGAATGATGCTTGCTTGAGGTTGTTGAATTCAGTGCCTGTGCTGTACTTGCAATCTGTCTGCTATTGCCGAAGCTTAACAGTGCTTCACGACCAGGTGCGCCAGCCCTGGTGCTCAGGCCAGCAACGCTTTCCAGTATAGAGAGGTTCTTTGTGTTGCGTGCTTTATCATTGTAGCTGTCATTGAACCGTACCACTACCTCACCGGGGATGAAGTCATCTAAAACACTTAAAGTGCCTGCCGCTGCAAGTGTGGCCAGACCAACCGTTAATACATAATTAGATGCCCCGTTGAAAACAAAGACTTCAATAATGAAGGTACCTGTAACAGGCGAAACGATAGTCTCTGTATTACCGATACCCTCTGAACTGGCGACAAGATTTCCATCAATATCAATCAGGAAAAGGTCCAGATCGTTTGGGACGGAAGCGTCACCCATGGTGAGCGTGATCTGTTGATTGGCGACCAGCGAAACCCTGTACAGGTCAGATGCGTCGCCGGGAATTCTGGATCGTCCGGGGTAGCCACTGCCTGGCTGGTTAACATAGCCCCCGACACTGGCAGGATTCGGGATAATTTGAGCAGTTGGAATGGTGTCGTTAGGGATAAATTCAGCATTGGGGTCATTCACATCTCCGTCGGCCACACTTCCGGCTGCAGCAATAACACCGCCGGTTATGGTAAAGCTGGCAGGAGGAGCGGGCTGAGGGGGGGGCGTAATTGTAGATGAATCTCCTCCGCCGCCGCCGCCACACCCGGGAACCGCAACGATTATATAAAAGATAACAAGAAGGTGTTTAACAAAGGAACATGTGGCGCGCCCTGTTTTCATAACCTTGTCGGAGTACTAGTCATACTAGTCAGCATAACCCGCCCGTTCCGCCGGAATCAACCGGGAGGTTCCCCTGTATCCAGGTATTTGTGAATTGCTTTTTCAAGGCGTGCTATTTTCGAGGGATCAGTGAGTGGCTGCTTGTGTTGATCGGTAATGTAAAATACGTCTTCCACGCGTGCGCCCAGAGTTGCAATTTTTGCGTTCAACAGCTTGATTTTGCAATCGGCGAACGCCTGTCCGACACGGGAAAGCAGGCCCGGGCGATCGGTCGTGATGATCTCCATTACCGTTCGCTGGTCAAACGAGTCCAGTTTGAAATCAAGGTGTGTCTTGATGGGGAAGTGTTTGTACTGACGTGGTGTCCGACGGGACACGTGCCAGGTTCTGCGTTGTTTGGCATTAATCTCTTCCAGCAGGGTGGATTTTACTTCTTCCAGGCGTTGCTCACCACTGATGGGAGAGCCTGACTCTTCCAGAACATGAAATGAATCCAGGGCCCTGTCGTCCTGTGTTGTGAAAATACCGGCGTCGACTACGTTCAGCCCGAGCTGGTCAAGTATCGCAGTGATGCGGCTGAACAGACCCGCCTCGGAAGGCGCAAAGATAAAGATTTCGGTGCCGCCACGCTCGGTGAGCGGCTGCACGTCGACCAGGGTGTTGTTCTCCGTATTATCCAGCAGCAGGCGCGTATGGTGTGCGACCTGTTCAGGCGAATGGCGCAGAAAATAGTCATCACCGAGATCATCCCAGAGATCCGTTATCGCCGGGGTCAGTCCCCCCAGTCGTTCCACGGCGTCCTGCTGTCCCTGCTGAATGTGCTCGGTACGTTCCATCGGATCCTGCAGGCCACGTTGCAGGGCGCGCCGTGTGTTGTAATAAAGCTGTTTCAGCAAGGCATCTTTCCAGTTGTTCCACAGCCCCGGGTTGGTGGCGCGTATGTCCGCCACCGTCAATAGATAAAGATAGTCCAGATGTATCGTATCCTTTATGATTTTGGCAAAGCGACTGACGACAGCAGGGTCACTGATGTCTTCACGTTGCGCTGTGGAAGACATTAGCAAATGATGCTTTACCAGCCATGTCACCAGGTTGGCATCGTAGTCGCTGAGATCATGCTGTATGCAGAAATCATGGGCAACTACACCTCCCAGTTCTGAATGATCGCCGCCATGGCCCTTGGCGATATCATGAAACAGGCCGGCCAGGTAGAGTAGTTCAGGTTTGGGAATGGTGGCAACGATGTGGCTGCATAACGGAAACTCAAGGGTGAATTCATGGACGGTAAAGCGACGCAGGTTACGTACCACGGTAAGTATATGTTCATCGACTGTGTAAGTATGAAACAGGTCGTACTGCATCAGCCCGGTTATTCGTCCAAAGGCAGGCAGATAGGCGGACAGGATGCCATAGACATTCATGCGTCGCAGTTCGTGGGTGATTCCCCGGGGCTGTCGAATGATCTCCATGAACAGGCTGCGTGACCGGATATTTTTGCGAAAGTCATCATCTACAAGATGACGGTTTTCGCGGATGGCGCGTATGGTGCCGGCACGTACACCCTTCAGTTCCGGGTGTTGTTCCAGTAACAGGAAGATCTCAAGCAGTGCGTATGGCTGGCGGCGGAACACCTGATCATCAATGATCTCAATGTAGCCGTTACAACTCTGAAACCGTTTATTGACTGCAACCGGTTTGCCCGGTCCCTCCGGGTGCAGGATGTTTTCATCGAACAGTTGCAGCAGCATTTCATTGAGGCGGCTCAATTCCATGATGGTGCGGTAGTACTGCTTCATGAAGGCCTCAACGCCCAGCTGGTTTTCGTTATCGTGAAAGTCAAAGGTCTGCGCCAGTGTGCGCTGATAGTCGAATAGCAGGCGATCTTCACCACGACCGGTGAGCGTGTGCAGTGCAAAGCGTATGCTCCATAGCCGTTCGCGGCCCTTGATCAGGGTCTGGTATTCCTCCCGGGTCAGGAAATCACGTTCCACCAGTTCATCGAGCGACGCCGTACCGAAATGCCGGTTGGCGACCCAGGTAATCATTTGTATGTCGCGCAGCCCTCCAGGGCCCTCTTTGATGTTTGGCTCCAGGTTGTAGGCGGTATTATGAAACTTTCTGTGACGGCTGCGCTGTTCTTCGCGTTTCACCGCAAAAAAATCACGGCTGTTCCAGATGTCGGAGGGCCCGGTGCGTTGCTGCATCCGCTCGTACAGGTCTGCTGTGCCTGCCAGCAAGCGTGCTTCCATGATGTTGGTGACCACGGTGATATCAGCCAGCGACTGTTCAATGCAGTCATTGATGGTGCGTACACTGTGCCCGACTTCGAGGCCGATATCCCAGAGAAATGTCAGCAGGTCCGTGATCTGCTGGTTAAACTGATTGTGGTCAGCATCAGGGAGCAGGATAAGCAGATCAATATCCGAACCGGGCATCAGTTCGCAACGACCGTAGCCCCCGACGGCAACCAGTGCCAGGCTGTCCTGCGCTGATCCCATTAAATGAGACCAGGCCCGCCGCAGTACCTGATCAACCAGCCATGAGCGGGCATGGATCAGTGTCGGTACGCTGATACCCTGCGTAAATTTTTCTGTGAGTACCTGGTTGCCGTGTTTCAGGCAATCCTTGTACAAGGTCAGGGGTGCGCTGTCGTTGTCACGGGCTTCGTCAAGGGCATGCAGCCTGAACCAGGATTCGAAGCTTACCGCGTCCAGGGTGGCGGCATCGCCGGCCATTGCTGTGCGGGCAGTGAGGGTATCAGATGTCATCGCCGGGTACGCAGGTCAGTACCTCGTGGCCGCTGTCAGTGACCAGAATGGTATGTTCCCATTGGGTTGACAGGCTGTGGTCCTTGGTGACAACGGTCCAGCCATCGGGGAGCAGTTTGGTAAAACGCTTGCCTGCATTGACCATGGGTTCGATGGTGAAGGTCATGCCGGGTTCCAGTTTCATGCCGGTACCCGGTTTGCCATAGTGCAGCACTTGCGGGTCTTCGTGAAATTCGCGACCGATACCATGGCCGCAGTATTCGCGCACGATAGAACAGTTTTGTGACTCTGCATGTTGCTGGATGGCGTGTCCGATATCCCCGAGATGGATGCCGGGTTTGACCATATCTATACCTATCTTCATGCATTCATGACTGATTCGTGCCAGCCGTGCACTGGCCACGGTGGGTTCGCCGACAAAGAACATCTTGCTGGTATCACCGTGAAAGCCGTCCTTGATGACGGTGATATCGATATTCACGGCATCACCTTTCTTTAACCTCTTGTCACCCGGTATACCGTGGCATACGACATGGTTGACCGAGGTGCAGATTGATTTCGGAAAGCCGCGGTAATTGAGTGGTGCCGGTACCGCCTGCTGCACGTTAACAATATAGTCGTGACAGATGCGGTCCAGTTCATTGGTAGTGATGCCGGCTTTGACATGGGGCCGGACCATCTGCAGGACTTCGCCTGCGAGCCGCCCGGCAATTCGCATTTTCTCGATTTCGTCGGCTGTTTTAATGGTGACTGGCATCTGTACTCCTTCAAGGTGATATTTACAGGTTCAGCAAGGCGATAAGCGGTCAGATGCAAGGCGCTTGCCCGCCGGGGTAGCCATTCTACCTCAAGGGCAAGCAACGTAGCAGATGACCGCTTATCGCCTTGCCCGAAGGGAGCCCCCGAGCCGCGCCATTGTCGCGTTGCAGCTCTTGGCAAGGGTGCGGTCATTGCCTGCGAGCTGCGCCTTGCACTGACACGGCTCGGGGGCTCTGAATTCGCAAATATCACCTTGAAGGAGTACTAAGATCCTGATTATTAAAGGGGGGCGGCGGTACCCGCTAGATCTCTCGCAAAGTCAGCCAGATTGTCGAAGTGGTGAGTGTATGGTATAAAGGCGGGCTTGTTAAGTGCCCTTCAGAGGGCTGCTTTGCAAAATTCACACATGTACCGGCACATGCAGCAGGGTGCCCGGTTGGTTGCAGCTAAATTATATGCAGCCTCGCGGGTTGTTGTTATGGAGTACATGGAAGCCTAACCCTGAACTTGGAGTAAACACAGATGACAGATGTCACTATGCGCCAGATGCTGGAAGCTGGCGTGCATTTTGGTCACCAGACCCGTTACTGGAACCCGAAGATGGCCCCCTATATCTTCGGTGATCGCAGCAAAATCCACATTATCAACCTCGAGAAGACGATGCCGCTCTTCAAAGAGGCCATGAATTATCTCGGTAGTTTGATTGCCAATGGCGGTACTGTCCTGTTTGTCGGCACCAAGCGATCCGCACAACAGCCGATCATGGAGAATGCCACGCGCTGTGGTATGCCTTATGTCAACCACCGCTGGCTTGGCGGTATGCTAACCAACTACAAGACTGTGCGGGCATCAATCAAGCGTCTGAAAGATCTGGAGGCCATGTCTGAAGACGGATCGTTTGAAAAGATCAGCAAAAAAGAGGCCCTGATGCTGACGCGTGAGATGGAGAAACTGGAACGCAGTCTTGGCGGTATCAAGAACATGCGCGGTATTCCGGATGCCATGTTTGTCGTCGATGTCGGTCATGAAAAGATTGCTATCAGTGAAGCCAGGAAGCTGGGTATACCGGTCGTCGGTGTTGTGGACACCAATAACTCGATAGAGGGAGTTGATTACATCATCCCGGGTAACGACGACGCGATTCGTGCTATCAAATTGTATGTTGAAGGAGCGGCCAATGCCATTGATACCGGCAAGCTGAGCGTTGCACACGCTATCGCTGATTCAACTGATGAATTCGTTGAGCTGGATGATTCCGGAGGCACCAGGCCTGCAAGGAAGAAGGCAGCCACTAAAAAGAAGGCTGTAAAAAAAGTGGCTGTGAAAAAGGAAGCAGTGGCTGAAAAAGCGGCACCTGAAGCAGTTGCAGCACCGGAAGAAGATGCGACCGATAAAGCTGCGGCAGAAGCTCCTGCAGAGGAAGTCACTGCAGCAGAGCCTGCCGGGGCTGACGAGACTGCGAGCAAGGAATAATACCCTGTAGATTGCTGCATTTTCCGTGCAGGTTTTTATACAGGCGAGAAAATACACGAGGACAAGGATATGGCTATTACAGCTGCGCAGGTAAAAGAACTGCGCGAACGCACCGGTTCCGGCATGATGGAATGCAAGAAGGCATTGGTCGATGCCGATGGTGATATGGATGCAGCGATTGATGCGCTGCGCAAGACCGGACTTGCCAAGGCTGACAAGAAGGCAAGCCGTATAGCTGCTGAAGGTCTTGTTGTTATCGAAACAAGCGATGACAGCAAAACAGCGGCCATTGTCGAGGTCAATTGTGAAACCGACTTCGTTGCCAGGAAGGAGGATTTCCAGGGTTTTGTTACAGCCATTGCGAAACGTGTTCTGGCGGATAATCCGGCAGATATCGACGCACTCATGGCCATGCCGTTCCAGGATGGTGATGCCGGCACAGTAGAAGATGCACGCAAGGCGATGATTGCCACCATTGGCGAGAATATTTCCGTGCGGCGTTTTATCCGGGTGGAGAGCGAGAACCCCATCGCCAGTTACCGTCACGGCGTGCGCATTGGCGTGCTGGTGGATGTTGCCGGTGGTGATGCGACGCTGGGCAAGGATCTGGCGATGCATATTGCGGCACATGATCCGCGACCGGTGTGTATCTCCGAGGACCAGGTGCCCGAGGACATGATTGCCACCGAGCGTGATATTTTTACGGCGCAGGCGCGTGAGAGTGGCAAGCCGGATAACATCATCGAAAAAATGATCAGTGGCCGGATTCGCAAGTACCTGGGTGAAATCACCCTGCTGGGCCAGTCCTTCGTCAAGGACCCGGACCAGACCGTCGGCAAGTTGCTGGGGCAGGCAGGGGCAAGTGTCGTGCGCTTCGAACGCGTTGAACTCGGTGAGGGTATCGAGAAGAAGGATGAAAGCTTTGCGGATGAGGTGATGGCCCAGGTCAAGGGCGGTTGATTACGCGCCTGGTTGGGCTCTCGCCCATGCACACAAGGGGCATCTACAGAACGGGGTCGATTTTCGACCCCGTTTTTTTATGGCAATTCCGAGTAAAAAGTAAGACAATGCTCTCCGGGTAAATTTTGCCTGTGTATTTTACAAGGCGCTGAAATATAAGGTAAATTAATGCTGTATAAACGGATATTGCTGAAGCTCAGCGGTGAGGCCCTGATGGGGCAGGGCAGTCACGGTATTGACCCGCAGGTAATGCAGCGACTGGCACAGGAAATACACACCGTGGTCAGCCAGGGGGTACAAGCGGGGCTGGTGATTGGCGGTGGTAATATTCTGCGCGGTGCCGGTCTGGCCTCACAGGGCATGAACCGGGTAAGTGGCGATCACATGGGGATGCTGGCGACGGTTATCAATGCCCTGGCAATGCAGGATGCGCTGGAAAAGGCCGGTACGCCCTGTCACGTGATGTCGGCCCTGACCATGAACCAGGTTTGCGAGTCTTACTCCAGTCGCCGGGCGATACGGCATCTGGAGCAGGGTGCTGTCGTCATATTTGCTGCAGGTACCGGTAATCCCTTTTTTACTACGGACTCTGCGGCCAGTTTACGCGCGATTGAAATCGGCGCCGATATTATGTTGAAGGCAACCAAGGTTGATGGCGTCTATAGTGCCGATCCGGTCACGCATCCTGATGCCACACTGTATCAGCGCATCAGCTATGACGATGCACTGGCACAGAAACTCGGTGTCATGGATGCAACGGCCCTGGTGCTCTGCAATGAGCATGATATGCCGCTGCGTGTGTTTAACGTTTTTGAAGCCGGCCGTCTTGGCCGGATTGTTGCGGGTCAGGATATTGGAACACTGGTTCAGCGGGAGAACTGATCAATGATAAAGGAAATATTGCAGGATGCCGGTGTGCGTATGGACAAGAGCATCGAATCACTCAGGCAGTCACTCAGTAAAGTGCGTACCGGGCGTGCACACCCGAGCTTGCTGGACCACCTGGTGGTTGATTATTACGGTTCCGATGTGCCGATTTCACAGGTAGCCAATGTAGGCGTTGAGGATGCACGGACCCTGACCATTACTCCGTGGGAGAAGCCGATGGTACAGCCTATTGAAAAGGCCATTATGAAATCGGACCTGGGGCTGAACCCTGCAACGGCCGGGACGGTCATTCGCATTCCCTTGCCGCCGTTGACAGAAGAGACCCGCCGCGGGCTGGTAAAAGTTGTACGTAATGATGGCGAGGCGGCCAAGGTGGCGATACGTAATATCCGGCGTGATGCGAACAGTGATTTCAAGGATCTGCTGAAGGAAAAGGAAATATCGGAAGATGAGGAACGCAAGGCGCAGGATGATATCCAGAAGTTGACAGACACTCATGTCGCTGCAGTTGACAAGGTGCTCGAAACCAAAGAATCGGAACTGATGGAAATTTAATCGTTGTATAGATGACCCTGGATAGCAACACAAACAGTTTGCCGCGTCATATCGCCATTATTATGGACGGTAATGGCCGCTGGGCACGATCACGCCTGCTGCCCCGTTATGTCGGACACCGTGAGGGGGTCAAGTCGGTTCGCCGTGCCGTTGAGGCTTGCATCGACCAGCACATAGAAGTGCTGACGCTGTTTGCCTTCAGCAGTGAAAACTGGCGACGCCCCAGCGAGGAGGTCAACCGGATAATGGACCTGTTCGTTAAAACGCTAAAAAAGGAAGTGGCGTCGCTGAACCGGAACGGTGTCCGGTTGCGCTTCATTGGCGAGCGCCGTGCTTTTTCCAAAAAACTCCAATACCTGATTGCAGAGGCGGAACAGGATACCAGTGGTAATTCAAAACTGGATCTGGTGATCGCAGCCAATTACGGCGGTCAGTGGGATATCAGTGAAGCGGCCAGGACGCTTGCCGAGCGGGTACAGGCCGGTGAACTCCTGCCGCAGGACATTAACCCTGATGCTATTGCTGCTGAAGTAGCCCTGTCTGATTTGCCGCCACCCGACCTGTTTATACGCACCGGCGGCGAGCGCCGCATCAGTAATTTCCTGCTCTGGCAACTGGCGTATACCGAACTGTATTTTACCGATGTGCTGTGGCCGGCTTTTAATGAAAGAGAATTGCAGTCAGCCTTGTCGTGGTATGCAAACCGTCAGCGGCGTTTCGGTCGCACTGGCGAACAGGTGGAGCAGCAAAAAGGTGCTTAGGATGCGCGTGATCTCTGCGCTCATTATGGCGCCACTGGTCATCTACGGTGTGCTGTTCCTGAGCAACCCCGCGTTCACCTCGATTCTGGGAGCCGTCATGCTGGCCGGCGCCTGGGAATGGAGTCACCTGATACCCCTGAAAACGATCGCTGGCCGGGTTGTTTATACCGCTGCAATTGCCGTGCTGATGTGGTTGCTCTGGATAACAGGTCTTGGACAGTTGATTAAACCCCTGTTGCTGGTGGCGTTCCTGTGGTGGTTGTGTGCATTACTCTGGCTATCCAAACCGCAATTCGGTGCACAAGCCTCGATGATGAACAACAGTTTGAAAATGGTCGCGGGTGCACTGGTTATCTTGCCGGCCTGGGCGGCCCTGAGCACACTGCACGCGCACGGCGAGCGTGGTCCGACGTTAACGCTGATGCTGCTGATGCTGGTCTGGCTGGCTGACATCGGTGCCTATTTTGCGGGTCGGCAATGGGGTAGCAGGAAACTTGCCCCGGCGATCAGCCCCGGCAAGACCTGGGAAGGAGTTTATGGTGGTTTGCTCGCGAGCCTGCTGTTTGCAGCGATTGCGGGCGGTCTTTACAGCCATTCGCTGCAGTGGACACTGGCGTTCATGATGATTTCGTTGCTGGCGGCCATGTTCTCCGTGGCCGGTGATCTGCTTGAAAGCCTGATGAAACGCCAGAGTGGTATCAAGGACAGTGGCAACATTATTCCGGGTCATGGTGGCATTTTTGATCGTATCGACAGCCTGGTCGCGGCGGCACCCATGTTTCTGATCGGTTTTTTCTGGTTGGCATTGTGATGATGTTGCATGTGCTTGGCCGGCAGGGTTGTCGATTATGAATAAACTTCATCCTGTGGGTGTCACCCTGCTGGGGTCAACGGGGTCTATCGGTGTCAATACACTTGATGTACTTGCCCTTCACCCGGGTCGCTTCCGGGTCATCGCGCTGACAGCAAATTCCCGTGTGCAAGAACTGGCTGAACAATGCGTCCGCTTTCAGCCGCAATACGCGGTCATGGCAGATGCCGATGCGGCAACACGCCTGTATGAGGTGTTGAAAAAGGCGGCACCCGACGTGCTGGTACTGTCCGGCCCCGAGGGCCTGATCAAGGTTGCCGCTTTGGATGCTGTTGATTTCATAATGGCGGGTATCGTCGGTGCGGCCGGGTTGTTGCCGTCACTTGCAGCCGCACGTGCAGGCAAACGGGTATTGCTGGCCAACAAGGAGGCGCTGGTGATGTCCGGTACCCTGTTCATGCAGGCCGTACGGGAACACGGTGCCACGCTGTTACCCGTCGACAGTGAACACAATGCCATCCTGCAATGCCTGCCGGATGACTACACCCCGGGCGCACCGCCACGGGGGGTGCAAAAAATTATTTTGACGGCTTCGGGTGGTCCTTTCCGGACCCTGCCAGTGAACAAACTGCACAGCGTGACGCCGGAGCAGGCCTGTGCACACCCTAACTGGGTGATGGGACAAAAGATCTCTGTGGACTCGGCAACGATGATGAACAAGGGGCTTGAGGTGATCGAGGCCGGCTACTTGTTCGGTCTGCCGATGGAGCAAATCGAGGTGCTGTTGCACCCGCAGTCAATCATTCATTCGCTGGTTGAATATGCAGACGGCTCGGTGCTGGCACAGATGGGTAATCCGGATATGCGCATACCGATCAGTCATGCACTGGGATGGCCGGAGCGCATTGACTCCGGTGCTGGTTCGCTTGATCTGCTGAAGGTTGGCACGCTGCAATTCGAGTCGCCGGACAGCACTCGTTACCCCTGCCTGACGCTGGCAACGGCTGCCTGGCAGGCCGGCGGTACGGCACCCGCCATTTTGAATGCCGCCAATGAAGTGGCTGTGCAGGCGTTTCTGGAGCAGCGCATTGCCTTTACCGCGATACACACCGTTATCAGACAGGCGCTTGATCAGTGCGGGGTACATGATGCAGATACACTGGAAACAATCCTCGCAGATGATGCCACGGCGCGTGCGGTGGCCTGTGAGTATATTGAATCAGGACGGGCGGTGACAGCATGATGGGTGGCTTTCTCTTCTCCCTGGCATCGTTTGTGGTCGCCATTGGCGTGCTGGTCACGGTGCATGAGTACGGGCATTTCTGGGTTGCACGCCGTCTGGGCGTAAAAGTACTGCGTTTTTCTATCGGTTTTGGCAAACCCTTATGGAAACGCACCTTTGGCAAGGATGCGACGGAACTGGTCGTTGCCGCCATCCCGCTGGGTGGCTACGTGAAGATGCTGGATGAGCGCGAAGGCAAGGTTGCCGAGGCGGAATTGTCCCGGGCATTTAACCGCAAGCCGGTCTCGACCCGTATTGCAGTTGTCGTTGCCGGCCCGGCTTTTAACTTTATATTCGCAATATTTGCCTACTGGCTCATGTTTGTCTCGGGTGTGCCCGGCCTGAAACCTGTCGTTGGTGATGTGCTGCCATCCTCCTATGCCGAGGCAGCCGGCATCCGCACGGGTGATGAAATCCTGTCCATAGAAAACCGGCCAACCCCGACCTGGGAAACGGCCGTCATGGCGTTACTCGAGGCCAATCTTGATGGCAGGGACGCGGTCAATGTGACCGTGGTGGATACAGATAAAAATGAACGCCACCTGCAGGCGTATTTTGCAGAACCCGATGCCTTGCTGAAAAAGGGCGGGGTACTCGATAACTTTGGCCTGAGCCCGTGGCAACCTCCAGCGGTAATTGAACGGCTGGTTGCAGGGGGGGCCGGTGAACGTGCCGGACTGCTGCCCGGTGATGAAGTGGTGCATGCCGACGATACGCCCATCAGTAAATGGGAACAGTGGGTTGATTATGTCCGTGAGCGCCCGGGTGTGCGTATTGCCCTGCAGGTGGTACGAACTGACGGGCTTGTGGAACTGGTGGTTACACCGGACAGCGTGTCGGATGACGGCAAGACCATCGGTCGAATCGGTGCCTACGTACAGCTTCCGGGTGCAGAGGAGCGTGCTAGAATGCGCGTCGTTGTGCGCTATGGTGTGTTTGCGGCTGTTCCGCAGGCGCTCAATAAAACCTGGGAAGTGACTACGCTGACACTGCAAACGCTCTGGAAAATGGTCAGCGGCAGGGCCTCGGTTGAGAACCTCAGCGGTCCTATCAGTATTGCCCGGTATGCAGGTCAGTCTGCGGCTGTCGGTCTGGTAACGTTTCTTGGTTTCCTGGGCATCGTCAGTGTCAGTCTCGGGGTGTTGAACCTGTTACCGGTCCCGATACTGGATGGCGGACATCTGTTGTTTTATCTGGTAGAGCTTGTAAAGGGCAGCCCGGTGTCCGAAACAGTACAGCTGGTCGGGCAAAAGATTGGCATCACCTTGCTGCTGGCATTGATGTCGCTTGCGTTTTATAACGACATCATCCGTTTGCTTGAATGAACCTGTCAATGTACCTGCAATTGAAACAATTAACTCGTTTGTGTCGAGCGCTGCTGTTGACGTTCTTCCTCAGTGCAACAGCGCATGCATTTGAACCCTTCCTGGTGAAGGATATTCGCGTCGAGGGACTGCAACGGATAACAGCAGGTACAGTATTTAACTACCTTCCGGTCAGTATCGGGCAAACCATTGATACAAAAGACAGTATCGCGGCTGTCAAGGAGCTCTTCAAGACCGGCTTCTTTAATGATGTTTATCTTGAACGAGACGGCGATGTACTGGTGGTCTATGTCGAGGAGCGCGCGGCTATCAGCAGTATCGAGATTGAAGGTAACAAGGACCTTGATACCGAGGAATTGCTGGAAGGGCTGAAGCAGATCGGTCTGGCCGAAGGGCGGGTCTTTGATCGTTCGTTGCTGGAAAAGGTTGAACAGGAACTAAGACGACAGTATTTCAGTCGCGGCAAGTATGCAGTCAAGATCGATACCACGGTAACGCCGCTGGACAGAAACCGGGTGGGTATCCTGATCGATATTTCTGAAGGCCGTGTGGCACGCATCAAGCAGATCAATATTATTGGAAACCATGCATTCAGCGACAAGGAATTGCTGAAAGAGTTTACCCTGACGACACCCAATATTTTTTCTGCCTTTACCAAGAGTGACCAGTATTCCAAGCAGGCCCTGTCGGCAGACCTCGAGATTTTACGTACCCATTATCTTGATCGTGGCTATCTGAAGTTTTATATCAATTCAACCCAGGTCTCGATTACCCCGGACAAGCGGGACATTTACATCACCATCAATATGATGGAAGGTCAACAGTACACGATCAGGGAAGTAACGCTGTCCGGGGATCTGGTGGTGCCGGCAGAAGAGATATACCCGTTGATCAGGATCAATCCCGACGATGTGTTTTCGCGCAAGAAGGTGACGCAGGCGACTGATGAAATCAGCTCCCTGCTGGGTAACCAGGGGTATGCCTTTGCCAATGTCAATACTTCCCCGGAACTGGATGATGAAACCTACGAGGTTGAGCTGGGTTTCTTTGTGGATCCGGGTGATCGCGTTTATGTGCGTCGCATCAATCTGTCAGGCAATGTCGGCACCCGCGACGAGGTCCTGCGTCGTGAGATGCGGCAGCTGGAAGGCGGCTGGTATTCGGCGGAACAGGTTGAGCGTTCCCGTACCCGGCTGGATCGACTGGGTTATTTCGAGAATGTTAACGTGGAAACGCCCCCGGTCCCCGGTACCACGGATCAACTGGATGTTGACTACTCGGTGACAGAGAGATCATCCGGTAGCATAACGGCCGGTCTGGGTTTTTCACAGACTTCGGGGCTGCTGTTTAATGCCAGCATCAGCCAGGAAAATTTTCTGGGTTCCGGCAAGCGCGTGAGTTTTACTTTTGACAACAGCGAAATCAATACAATCTACCGTTTTGCATACGTCAATCCTTACTGGACGGTTGATGGTGTCAGTCGCGGCTTTGGCGCCTTCTACCGGAAAACGGATGCATCAGAAGCCAACCTGTCGGATTACGGGACGAATACCCGTGGCGCCGATATCAATTTTGGCATCCCGATCAATGAATACGATACTGTGCGTTTCAGCGTGGGCTACCAGGGGCTGGACTTGTTTGAAACGAGCACTTCACCTCTGGAAGTCACCGACTTTATCGATAAGCATGGCGACAGTTTTGATGACCTGGTGCTGACCGGCAGCTGGAGTCATGACTCGCGCAACAAGATTCTGTTTACCGATACCGGTGGCCTGCAGAGTTTCTCGTTTGAAACGACCACGCCTGGCTCCGGCTTGCAATACTACAAGTTGAACTACGTTCAGCAACGCTTTATCCCGTTGACCCGGGAACTGACGCTGGGTATGAAAGGCAATCTTGGTTATGGCGACGGTTTTGGTGATTTCGACAACTTGCCGTTCTTCGAGAACTACTATGCCGGTGGTGTGCGTTCTGTGCGTGGATTCGAAGACAATACCCTGGGTCCCAGGGATTCCGACGGTGATCCCATTGGCGGGTCTGTCCTGATGGTATTCAACGCGGAACTCATTTTTCCTGTACCCTTTGTAGAGAATGCCAGCGGCATGCGCTTAAGTGCCTTCTTTGACGTGGGTAACGTGTTCGGCGACTATAACACCTTCAGTACCAGCAGCCTGAAGTACAGTGTGGGTCTGGCCGGCTTGTGGCTGTCACCGCTGGGTCCCATTTCGGTCAGTCTGGGTTACCCGCTTAATGCAGATAAAGATGATGATGTACAGAACTTCCAGTTTACCATAGGCACATTTTTCTGATTGTTGTAATAACGTTCTGGAGAACAAACCATGAAAAAAACTAGCTCGACGATTATTTCTATAGTATTGCTGTCTGCGTTTACCGTTTATTCCGGGCCCCTGCTGGCGGAGACCAGGATCGGATTCGTAGACACGGTTAAACTGATGGAGTCGGCACCGCAGGCCAAGGCAGCCCAGAGCAAGATAGAAAAGGAATTTGCACCCAGGGAAAAGGAGCTGGTTGCCTTGCAACGTCAGATCAAGACGAAGGAAGACAAGCTGACACGTGATGGCGCGGTCATGAGCGAGTCAGAGCGCAGCAAGCTGGAACGCGATATCCTTTCAAAGCGGCGTGACCTGAAACGTACCCAGGAAGAATTTCGTGATGATCTGAATATTCGTCGCAACGAGGTGCTGGCAAAGCTGCAAAAGGATATGTACGAGGCCGTTGTTACCCTGGCCAAGGAGCAAAAATTTGATCTCATCATGAGCCAGGGTGTCGTGTACTCCAGTGACAAGATCGATATCACGGATAGCGTACTTAAAAAGCTCACGGGCAAGTAATTCACTCCATAAGACGACCATCCGGATGACGCTGACACTGGCTAAACTGGCTGAGGAAGTCGGAGGGGAATTACAGAATGCGGACCCGGACTGCGAGATTACCGGTGTTGCAACCCTGCAGCATGCAGGTGCGGGGGATATCAGTTTTCTGGCGAATGCGGGATACCGGAAGTACCTGAACGACTGTCGTGCAGCGGCGGTGATCCTGTCTCCTGACGATGCGGCGAACTATCCGGTAGCCGCCATCGTTTCGTCCAATCCCTATGTGAGCTACGCGCGCGCAGCTGCCCTGATTTCACCGTCTCCAGTCGCCAGACAGGGGATACATGCCAGTGCCAGCCTGGATGAAGATTGCAGGGTTGATGCGAGTGCCTGGGTTGGTCCCCGCTGTATTGTCGAACAAGGCGTGGTGATTCATGCAGGCGTGCAACTGGCGGGGGGCTGTTTTATCGGTGCTGGCAGTGTTATCGGAGCCGACAGCAGACTGTCTGCCAATGTGGTGGTATGTCACGATGTCAGCATCGGCGAGCGCGCCAGTATTGCGCCGGGTGCGGTCATTGGCAGTGATGGATTCGGACTGGCAAATGACGGTGGACGCTGGGTGAATGTTCCACAGCTCGGCAGTGTCAGGATTGGTAATGACGTCGATATCGGTGCAAATACAACCATTGATCGCGGTGCGCTGGAGGATACCGTACTCGAGGACGGCGTCAGGCTCGATAATCAGATACAGGTCGCGCATAATGTCCGCATTGGTGCGCACACTGCGATCGCAGGGTGTGTCGGCATCTCGGGCAGTGCCAGCATCGGACAACATTGCATGATTGGCGGGGGAGCCGGTATCGTCGGGCATCTTGAGATTGCCGATCATGTCATTATTACCGGCATGACCATGGTGACGAAATCAATCACCAGAGCGGGTGTTTATTCATCGGGGGTTCCGGCGCAGGAGAATGAAACCTGGAACAGGAATTATGCACGCTTCAGGCAACTGGACAAACTGGCGCGCAAGGTTCAGTCACTGGAAAGATCACTTGCAGCTGAAAAACAGCACGGAAATAATTAGTAAACGCTATGATTACTCTCGCAAAGGCGCCAAGAAAGAATTATTTAGTATGGAGTTGATAACAGTAAGTTATGACTTTTCGATCCTGGCGTCCTGGCGAGAGTTATTCTTTCTGGATGGACGCTAACTAGCAAATTATTGCCTTGGCAGTGATTGCCTGGCAAAAACCAAAACGACCCAATCGAGCGAAAATGGATATTCAACAGATACTGCAGCATCTGCCACACCGTTACCCCTTCTTGCTGATTGACCGGGTCACGGAATTCACGGCAGGAGAGTCGTTGGTAGGCTACAAGAACGTGACCTACAATGAACCGTTCTTTCTGGGGCATTTTCCTGAACATCCCGTCATGCCGGGGGTGTTGATACTGGAAGCGATGGCACAGGCTACCGGCCTGCTGGCGTTCCGGACAGTGGAGCGGGGTGCGAAGCGCGAGAGCCTGTATTTCCTGGTTGGTATCGACAAGGCCCGGTTCAAGAAGCCGGTTGAGCCGGGGGACCAGCTGATTCTTCGTGCTGACCTGAAGCGCGCCAAGCGCGGCATCTGGGTATTTGCCTGCGAGGCCAGTGTCGATGGCAAGATGGTTGCCTCGGCCGAGATCATGTGTACCGAACAGGACATTGCTACTTGATTGACGCAACAGCGGTCATCGATGCAGGGGCAGAAATTGCCGCTGACGTCAGCATCGGACCCTATACGGTGATCGGGGCAAACGTTGCTATCGAGACCGGGACACGTATTGGCCCGCATGTGGTCATTACGGGCCATACCCGCATTGGCAGGGACAACACTGTCCACCCGTTTGCATCTATCGGCGATGATCCCCAGGACAAGAAGTATGGCGGTGAACCGACCCGCCTGGAAATAGGTGATCGCAATACCATTCGCGAATTTGTCACTATCAATCGAGGCACTGCGCAGGATGAAGGTGTCACCCGGCTGGGTGATGACAACTGGATCATGGCGTACGTGCATATTGCCCACGACTGCCAGGTTGGCAATCAAACAATCTTTGCGAACAATGCATCGCTGGCCGGGCATGTCACTATTGGTGATTATGTCATCCTCGGTGGCTTTACACTGGTACACCAGTTTTGTTCACTGGGTCCACATTCGCTGACAGCCTATGGTGCCGGCATCAGTCTGGATGTTCCACCCTACGTGACGGTTGGCGGCAGCCCTGCAAGTCCGCATGGACTGAATATGGAGGGGCTGCGTCGTCGTGGATTCCCGGCTGAGACACGCAAGGCACTGAAACAGGCGTACAAGACGCTCTACCGTGAAAACCGCTCCCTGCAGGATGCGATTACCGAACTGCGGGGCAGGGTGGAAGCGTGTCCGGAACTGGGTGTGCTGGTTTCTTTTCTTGAGAACCAGACGCGCGGCATCGTCAGGTAGCACGGAGTCACTGTTCTTTAGTGTGGTGTAACGAATAACGTGTACATATCAGAGGCCCACAAATGAGCCAGGACAAGGCGCAGTCTGCAGTTAATGGTTATTCCCTTAACAAGGGCTGCAACGCCGTATTGGGTTATTTGTGGGCCTCCCTTCGGGCGAGACGAGAAGCCGTTAGCTGCAAGGCGCGTCTCGCCGGGAATGGCGTGCCCTTTACAAGAGACGCAACACCGCAGATGACGGCTTCTCGTCTCGCTGATACGTACACGTTATTCGTTACACCACACTAGAATGTCCGCGTCATCTCATCCGCTCCATGTCGGTATTGTTGCCGGAGAAGCCTCCGGTGACAACCTGGCTGCCGGTCTCATTCAGGCCATTCGTGAAAAGGTTCCAGACGCCGTATTTGAGGGCATTGCCGGACCACGCATGCAGGAAGCGGGTTGTGTCAGTCTGTACCCCATGGCGGAGCTGGCTGTTATGGGGCTGGTCGAGGTACTGAAACACCTGCCGCGGTTAATCTCCATACGTCGCGGTCTCAAGCGTCACTTTTTGGATAAGCCACCCGATATTTTTATTGGCGTGGATGCACCGGATTTTAACCTTGGACTTGAACGGTCCTTAAAACAATCCGGTATCCGGACCCTGCATTATGTCAGTCCGTCCGTCTGGGCCTGGCGGAAATACCGTGTGCGCAAGATTGCCGCGAGTGTGGATTGCATGCTGACACTGTTTCCCTTCGAAGAACGCTTCTATGTGGAGCAGCAGGTGCCGGCACGTTGTGTCGGGCACCCGCTGGCAGATCTGATTGTCGATGATGTGAGCCCGGCACAGGCGCGGCGGCAGATAAAGCTTGAACACCAGGGGCCGGTGGTTGCGCTGCTGCCCGGTAGCCGTGTCGGAGAAATAAAACGCATGGCGGCTGACTTTCTGAATGCTGCTGTCTGGTGTTACCAGCGCCGTGATGACCTGCATTTTGTGGTGCCGCTGGCCAACTATGAGTGCCGACAGGCCTTTGAAGAAGTGTTGTCAACGATTGAAACACGTTTGCCGCTGACGCTGCTCGTCGGTCAAGGACTGCAATCCATGGCGGCAGCGAATGCCGTGATGCTGGCATCCGGTACCGCGACGCTGGAATGTATGTTGCTGAAACGGCCCATGGTAGTCGCCTATCGGCTGTCTCCCGTGACCTATCAGTTAGCCAGAATGCTGGTGAATTCCAGGTACTTTTCCCTGCCCAACCTGCTGGCAGACCGGCCACTGGTGAAAGAATTGATTCAGGGTGAGGTCTCGCCGGAATCACTGGGCCGTGAAATACTGGCATTGATTGAGGATCCACAACGTGCACAGGAGCTGGCAGGCATCTTCTCCGCAATACATGCCGAGCTGCGGCGGGACGCAAACCGGGTTGCTGCAGAGACCGTGCTGGAGTTGGTTAGTACTCATGCAATATCATCTTGAAGGAGTACACTAATGGATCATGAACTGGCGATTCCCGCCGGCCGCGTGGCGGGTGTTGACGAGGCAGGCAGGGGGCCACTGGCCGGACCGGTGGTTGCGGGTGCGGTCATCCTCGATCCGGAAAACCCGATCACTGGCCTGGATGACTCAAAGCGCTTGTCTGCGTCACGTCGTGAACGACTGTTTGACGAAATTCAGGAAAAAGCCCTGGCGTGGGCCGTGGCGAGTGCTTCGGTCGCAGAGATCGACAGCATCAATATCCTGCAGGCAACGATGCTGGCCATGCAGCGTGCCGTCAACGCCTTGCAGCCGACAGCCGAACATGCCCTGGTTGATGGCAACCGCTGCCCGGAACTTTCCTGTCCGGCCCGGGCAATCGTCAAGGGTGACAGCAAGGTCGCAGCGATTAGCGCTGCCTCTATCCTGGCCAAGGTGACGCGTGACCGGGAAATGCAGGCGCTGGATGTGATGTACCCGGGTTACGGGCTGGCACAGCATAAAGGCTACCCGAGCAAGGCTCATGTTGAGGCACTGGAAATGCTCGGTGCGTCACCGATACACCGGCGCTCGTATGCGCCTGTCAGGAAAGTACTGGAAAGAGTGAATTAACTCAGACGTAAACAGGAACCGTTTGCAGTTTCCGTCGCCGTCACTTGCCCGGTTGCGGGTGCTGCTGGTGGCGTAGTAAATGTATATATTGATAATAATAAACAATAAGTAACAGTATATTACTTGAATTTAAATGAGGAGTGGTTTGGACTTTCATCCAGACTGATAAAACCGGACACTTTTTCCATGCAAGCAGCCTTTGTCCATCTACACGTTCATTCCGAGTATTCGCTGGTCAATGGCACCGTCCGGGTCAAACCGCTGGTGAAACGTGTCGCAGAAGCTGGCATGCCAGCGGTGGCTGTTACAGACCAGTGCAACATGTTTTCCATGGTGAAGTTTTATCGTGCGGCCATGGCGGCGGGCGTCAAACCCATTGTCGGCGTCGATCTCTGGGTCGCCGATAACAGCGGCGGGTCGTCGCCAACCCGACTGGTGCTGCTGTGTAAATCACGAACCGGCTATCTGAATCTGACGCGCCTGGTTTCCCGCACCTACACTGAAGGCCAGCATCACGGTATACCGGTGCTGGAACCTGACTGGCTGGACGGTCATTCATCGGGGCTGATAGCGCTTTCAGGTGGTGTTGCCGGCGATATCGGGCAGGCGCTGCTGGCTAACAAGATTTCACTGGCCCACGAATTACTGCAGCGCTGGCAGCAACTCTTTCCCGACAGTTTCTATCTTGAATTACAACGTAGCGGGCGTGTGGGCGAAGAGGATTACCTGCACAAGGCCATCGACCTTGCCACGGTTGCAGAGGTACCGGTGGTCGCTACCAATGATGTGCACTTTCTTAAAGCCTCCGACTTTGAAGCACATGAAGCGCGTGTCTGTATCAATGAGGGCCGCACACTGGATGATCCGCGCCGTTCAAAGGAATTCACTGACCAGCAGTTCTTGCGTAGCCCGGAAGAAATGCAGGCGCTGTTTCATGATATCCCGGAAGCGCTGGAAAATACCGTTGAGATTGCGCGCCGTTGCAATATTGAACTGGAGCTGGGTAAAAATTACTTACCCGATTTTCCGGTGCCTGCAGGCATGGACATGGCAGGCTTCTTCAGGCAGCAGGCACAGGAAGGGCTGGAGCAGCGTTGTCGGCAGATATTTGATTCGAATGCAGCGGATTTCGAGACGCTTTGTGAACAATACCATCAACGGCTGGCGCTTGAAATCAACGTCATACTGGAGATGGGTTTTCCCGGTTACTTTCTGATTGTCGCAGACTTTATTAAATGGGCGAAAGAGAATGGCATCCCTGTTGGGCCGGGGCGCGGCTCCGGTGCGGGCTCGCTGGTTGCCTACGCATTGACCATTACCGACCTCGATCCGATTCGCTATGACCTGCTGTTCGAACGCTTTCTGAATCCGGAGCGTGTTTCCATGCCGGATTTCGATATCGACTTCTGCATGGAAGGCCGTGACCGCGTCATCGATTATGTGGCCGAGCACTACGGGCGAGACCGGGTGTCACAGATCATTACCTACGGTTCAATGGCTGCCAAGGCTGTGGTGCGGGATGTCGGTCGTGTACTGGGGCACCCTTACGGTTTTGTTGACCGGATCGCCAAGCTGATTCCGTTTGAAATCGGCATGACACTGGACAAGGCGCTGGACCAGGAACCGGCATTCAACGATCTGTATGACAGTGATGAGGAGGTACGTAGCCTCATTGATCTTGCCCGTTCACTGGAGGGGCTGGCGCGTAATGCCGGCAAACATGCCGGTGGTGTTGTTATCGCACCCTCTAAATTGACTGACTTTACACCACTGTACTGCGAGCAGGGTGGTGGCGCACTGGTCAGCCAGTTTGACAAGGATGATGTCGAAGCCGTCGGACTGGTCAAGTTTGACTTTCTTGGCCTGCGTACACTGACCATCATTGACTGGGCAATAAAGACCGTTAATACCGGTGTTGCGCCAGACAGCGATGCCTGCGTAAATATTGATGCAATACCACTGGATGACCAGTTGACGCTTGACCTGCTGAAGGCGTCAACGACTACAGCCGTGTTCCAGCTGGAATCAAGCGGCATGAAAGACCTGATTCGCCGCCTGCAGCCTGATACCTTTGAAGACATTGTTGCGCTGGTCGCATTGTTCCGTCCCGGCCCGCTGCAGTCCGGCATGGTAGACGATTTTATTGCGCGCAAACACGGTGCACAGGTCAAGTATCCACACCCTGACCTGGAACCCATCCTGAAACCCACCTACGGCATTATCCTCTACCAGGAACAGGTGATGCAGATTGCACAGGTGCTGGCCGGTTACACACTCGGTGGCGCTGATATGTTGCGGCGTGCAATGGGCAAGAAGAAACCGGAGGAAATGTCGAAACAACGCTCTATCTTTCTCGAGGGTGCAAAACAGCGTGATGTCGATGAAAAGGTAGCGTCCGGCATATTCGACCTGATGGAAAAGTTTGCCGGTTACGGGTTTAACAAGAGTCATTCGGCCGCCTATGCACTGGTGTCTTACCAGACGGCATGGTTGAAGGCGCATTATCCGGCGGCGTTCATGGCAGCCGTATTGTCTGCAGACATGGACAATACCGACAAGATCGTCCACCTGATTGCCGAGTGTCGTGACATGAGGCTGAAGGTTGTGCCCCCGGATGTTAATCAGTCCCTGTATCAGTTTACGGTGTTGTCCGAGACGAACGTGGTCTATGGTCTGGGTGCGATCAAGGGTGTTGGCCAGGCGGCCATAGAAGGCATGATTGCAGAGCGTAATAAAGGCGGTGCCTTCGCAGATCTTTTTGATCTTTGCCGGCGAGTCGATTTGCGCAAGGTGAACCGGCGCGTGTTCGATGCCCTGATCCGGGCAGGTGCGCTGGATTCCATGGGTGAAACCCGTGCCTCCCAGCAGGCGAATCTTGACCAGGCACTGAAACTTGCAGAACAGCATTCACGCAATCTTGATACCGGTCAGAATGACCTGTTCGGTGAGTCGGCTGCTGTCGCACCCCTGCAGATCAGCAAGCAGGTATTGCCTGAATGGGAAGAAGAGCAGCGCTTGCAGGGAGAGATGGATGCCCTTGGGCTTTACCTGACCGGTCATCCAATCACACGTTATGAAACGGAACTGGCCAACATCATCAGCGGCAAGCTGGCTGAAGTGACCGCATTGTGTGCCGCGGCACCGCCAGCGGCTACAGGCACTGAGAAGAAGGAATACCGGGGGCGACAGGGTTCCAATGACCGTGCGGTCAC
>Ga0316194_10000207_pt1 | contig 34592 bp, 32 predicted proteins | sample CroRivsedime1_MG_FD_204936 | JGI IMG/M metagenome (GOLD analysis project Ga0316194, IMG submission 204936) | Coastal sediment microbial communities from Maine, United States - Cross River sediment 1 | ecosystem: Environmental > Aquatic > Marine > Coastal > Sediment | place: USA: Maine...
GTTTGAAGTGAAGATGGTCGGGACGCGGAGATTTGAACTCCGGACCCCCTGAACCCCATTCAGGTGCGCTACCAGGCTGCGCTACGTCCCGACCTTGAGAGCTTAACTTGCCTTGAGGTCGTCGAGGATCTTCTCGACCTCATCGCGAACGTTCTTGAGCGTCGCGAGCAGTGGTTGTACGTCGGGCGGGGTCTCTTTGTCAACCTTGGCGGCAGCCGCCTTTTTTGGAGCCTTGCGGCGGGCGCTGCTCGTTTTCGGTGGCTTGGGCTTCTCTTGGGGCTCCGCCTCTACCTTCTCCTCGGCCTTCTCCGCGACCTTCTTCTTGGACTTGGGTTTCTCTGCCACACCTTCCATCGCCGCAATCTTTTTGCGGGCGCCGGCAATAGTGAGGCCTTCGTCGAAGAGCAGGCGGCGGATCTCGAGGATCAGCTCGACCTGGTCTTTCGCGTAAAGCCGCTGGCCGGTTCCACTTTTTTCTGCCTCGAGCTGCGGAAACTCGGTGCCCCAGAAGCGGAGCATGTAGGGCTGGACATTGGCGAGCTTGCAGACCTCGTTGAGCTTGAACTGGTCCTGATCGTCAGGAAGGACTGTTGTGTCCGTCATCTTCGTACTCCGTGTCCGGTGTCAGAGTGAGTCGCAGTTGAAGGGTCACGCGCCGGTTGCCGACCCAAGAGCCCGGCACTGGAACCTCGATGTCGAGGGCCCGTACCTGTCCGCTTTCGACGATTGCGCCGGTGCCCTGGAGTCGTAGGTGGAGCTGGTTGTCCTCAGCGCGGACCTCGACCGCCCGAGGCTCAGCAGCCTCGATCGCTGCCGCCTGCTCGGCCTTTTCAACCTCAGCGAGATCATAGACGCCAGAGAGTTCTTCCTCGGTCCACGGGTCTTCGCTCCCGACTACGAACGCTTCGCTCGGTGTTGCCTCGAAGAGCTGGTCTTCTTCCGCCGCCTCGGCGGAAACGTCGACCTCCTCTGCGACATCGTCAAAAGGCGTGGCCTCGAAGGCAGCGTCGACATCGACCACGGGCGGAGCTTCGAAGTCGGCGTCACCGGTTTCGACGGGAGATGCTTCAAAGGCTGCGTCAACGTCGACAACCGGTGGGGCCTCGAAATCAGGGCCGACTTCGACAATGGGCGGAGCCTCGAATTCGTCTTCGAAGGAGGCGACCGGCGGGGGTTCGACGGGCTCGACGGGCTCGACGACCTCAACCACTTCGTCAACCGCAGCGGCGAGCGGAACCTCGCTCTCTTCGGGCAATATCACCGGCTCTTGATCTGCGACGGTGCCGAGCGCTTCGAGCGCCTCGGCCGAACCCCCCGGAGCCTCCGGGTTGGGAGCAAACGGACTCGGCGCCTCGATCCGATCGATATACATTCCCTCGGCCGGCGCACGTGGTGGCGCGGCAGCAGGCGCGGCTTCCACCTCAACCGGCGGAAAGTCGGTTGCAGCCGGTTCGAATTCTGCAACGGCCGGCGGTTCAGGGGCTGCAGGAGGCTCGATCTCTGCCGCCGCCGGAATCACCTCGACTTCGATCTCTGGTATTTCAGGCTCAGGCTTGGGTTCCGGTTCCGGCACGTCGAGCTCGAAGTCCGGGATCGAGTCCATGTCCGGAGGCGGCGCCTGGAAATCGAAGGCGGCCATGCTGTCGTGTGAACCGGCAGCGGTCGCGTCTTGAGTCTTGAGCCCGGCATCGGTTGATTCCAGGTCAAACGCTGCCGGCTCTTCCGCCGGGGCCTCGGTCGGTTCGGGCTCATACCCCGGGCTCACGATATTGAAATCTGACGGCTCGGCGGGCGGCGGTTCGGCCGCAGCCGGCGCCTCAGCCGCGGGCGGGGGCGTCGGCGGCGCCTTTTGCGCATCGAGTCTCTTGAGCTCTTCGAAGTCAATCGCGGAGTCGTCGTTGACGTCGTAGACGGCGGTGCTGACCTCGTCCTCGAAACCGCCTCCCAGGCCACCAAACGGGTCGGAGCCCATTGCCTTCGAGAAATCCACCGTCTCTGCCGGATCGCCTTCACCAAAGCCAACCGCCGGCGGTGGCTCCATCGGGGCGGGCTCTTCCGGGGGCATCGGCTCGGGCGGCACGACCGGCTCCATGGGCGGCGGTTCCGGATCGAACACCGGCTCTGGTTCGGGAGGTGTTATCGGTTCCACCGGAGGCGGCGGTTCGGACACCGAGATCGGCTCGGCGGGCGTCTCTGGCGGCGGCACCTCTGCCGGTCCCGGAGGTGGTGTCGGCGGCGCATCGGGGATGCTGACCTGCGAATCCTCGACTCCGGGGGTCCTGGAGCCGGTGGTCGCACCCTCGTAGCGTTGGCGGAGGTTCCGCATCACCAGCTTGACGATGCCCTCGAGGGTCTCCTGGACGCCGACCCCGTCGGTCGCAGTGGCCTCGAAGATCGGCACCGAGTAATGGTTGAGCTCGTCGTTCAATTCCTCCACAGGGACAACATCGCGAAGGTCTCGCTTGTTGAACTGCAGTACATGGGGAAACCCGTCGAGGGATATGCCCTGCAAGAGAAGATTTTCCTGGAGGTTTTTGAAGCTGTCCGAGTTGGAGCCTTGCATGGCGCGCTGCGAGTCGGCGACGAAGACCACACCGTCGGCGCCGCGCAGAACCAGCTGACGAGTCGAGTTGTAATGAACCTGGCCGGGCACGGTGTAGAGCTGCAGGGTGACGTCCATTCCACGAATGGCGCCAATCTCGAGGGGCAGGAGGTCGAAGAAAATGGTGCGGTCGCCCTCGGTGGCGAGCGAGATCATCTTCCCGCGGTCACCGCCTTCGAAATGGTCGTGGATCCACACCAGATTGGTGGTCTTGCCACACAATCCGGGGCCGTAATACACGATCTTCGCATTGAGCTTACGCAGAGCGTAATTGAAGAAAACCATGGAATTCCTTCAGCCGGAAGCTACCTATCTCGTCCCCTGATGATAACCCGGAATGGGACTCCATCCAAACCAAGGGCCTTGCGGAGGACGTTTTCGAGGTACCGCATATACGAGAAATGCGGGTTTTTGGGAAGGTTCGTAAATAGAACGAAGTTGGGCGGCGAATGGCGCACCTGGGAGCAGTAATAGAGCCTCGGCGCTCTTTTTCCGGCCATCGCCGGTGGGCGCGATTCCCATGCCTCCTGCAGAATCCGGTTGAGGTCATTGGTCGAGGTATGCCGGCGGTAGGCACGGTGGAGCTGTTGCATCGCCGGGAACAACCGATGGACGCCCTTGCCGTTGAGCGCGGAGAGGTAAACCCGGGGCGCGTGCCGCATGAACTTCAGATGCTGACCCGCCTGATCCTCGAGTCTGTCGCGCCCCATCGCACGATCCTTGATCAGGTCCCATTTGTTGATGACCAGAATCACCGCACGCCCCGCTTCCCAGGCGTAGCCGGCAACGTGGGCATCCTGATTTGTGATCCCCTCCTCGGCGTCCACCACGATCAGGCAGAGGTCGGCGCGCTCGAGGTAACGGCGCGCCATGACCACCGACAGCACTTCGGGACCGCGATCGGTCTTGCCTTTGCGGCGGATACCGGCGGTATCAACGAACTGGTATCGGACACCGTCCTTCTCGAGGATCGTGTCGACCGCATCCCGGGTCGTCCCGGAGATCTCGGTGACCAGCAGCCGCTCGTCACCGAGCAGGCAATTAATGAGAGAGGATTTGCCGACGTTGGGCCGGCCGATCACCGCCACCGGGATCTCGTCACCGGAGCCCTCCCTCTCATCTTCTGTCTCTTCAACCGGCGGCAAATGCGGGTTGAGCGCGTCCCACAGGAGGTCGATGCCGGTGCCGTGCTCGGCCGAAATCACCACCGGCTCGCCGAGACCGAGACGGTAGAACTCGTGCGCCTGCAGCTCGACTTCCTTGCGGTCGCCCTTGTTGACGACCGGAACGACCGGCACCCCGAGCCCGCGCAGGTATTCCGAGATCTCGTTGTCCTCAGGTATCGGGCCGGACTCACCATCGAGGAGCAAGATCACGACGTCGCTGTCGCGGATCGCGGCCTCCGCCTGTCCTCTGATCAGCGGCACGAAGGTGTCCTCGTCCTCCATCAGCAGGCCGCCGGTATCGACCAGGCTCACTGTCCCGCCGCCGAGTCGTTCGGCTTCGCCGAAGATACGATCCCTCGTCACCCCGGGGAGATCGTGCACCAGCGCCCGACGACTGCGGGTCAGCCGGTTGAAGAGAGTGGACTTGCCGACGTTGGGCCGGCCCACCACGACGACGACCGGCAGACGACTCAAGCCGGGTCCTCTGTCGGAGAGGGACTCTCCTCCGGGATCGGAGTTTCCTGGCTCATGATGGATCGACCAATGCAGATCCACGCGCCTTCCACCAGGCGCATCTGGAGGAGGGTGTGCTGAATCGACGTGGTGTGTCCCTTTTCGACGCCGTCAGCAGCGCCGACACGGGTGATTTCCCAGACCTCCCACAGACGGACGGTGGCGTTGATTGACCGAAAAACGCTCATTGACTGGATATCGAAACCGACCATTTCCGCATCGAGCCGGTCTCCGGTCTTCTGCAGCAGCTCGGTGAGGAGCTTTTGGACGTGGGCAATCTCGTTCGGGCTGGCGTGGCCCTCGAGGACGTTGATATCCAGGGTCGAGTAGGCCTCGGCAAGGGCATCGAGGTATCCCCTGACCGCGGTTTCCACTAACTGTCGTTCCTCCGGGGTCGGATCGGTGTTCTCGCAGGCCACAGCAAACAGCATCGCGAGCAACAGCGTCAACAATGTCATGTTCCGAGCGGCCATCTCTACCTCCCTGTGGTCTCGTTCGGTGCGCAGAATATCACCTTGGAGCCTGTCCGTCCGGCGGCGGCGGGTATAGACTTGGAGATCCCGGCGCGACAGCGTAATCTCCGGTCGCGTCAGGTCGCAAAAACGGAGGCTGCCGTGAAGGTCCCCGACCGAGTGCTGGTGGTAGGCGGAGTCGCCGCCGGGATGAGTGCGGCCAGTCAGATCCGTCGCCGACATCCCAAATCGCGGGTCACTGTTTTCGAGCGCGGCAACTACATCTCCTACGGCGCCTGCGGCATGCCCTACAACATCGAGGATCCCGAGCGGGAGATCGAGGACCTGGTGGTGCTCACCGCCGAGCATGCGCGGGAAAAGCGCGGGATCGACCTCAGGCTCCGGCACGAGGCGAAGTCTCTCGATCTCGAGAATCAGACCTTGACGGTCGTCGATCACGACAGCGGCAAAGAGAAGCACGAGGCGTTCGACGCCCTGGTGATCGCAACCGGCGCGAGGGCCGTCCGCCTGCCGCTCAAGGGTTTCGACCTGCCTGGCGTCTGGGTGCTGCGCGATCTCTCCGACGGCGCGGCGATCAAAAACGCCCTCAAGGATGGCCCGAAGAACGCAGTCATCGTTGGCGCCGGCTATATCGGCATGGAGATGGCTCACGTCCTCACCGAGCGTGGCCTCTCGGTCACGGTCTTCGAAAAGCTGCCCCAGCTGCTGCCGGGCTGGCACGAGGAAACGGTGGCGATGATTGCGGAAACTTTGAGCAGTCACGGCGTCGAGTTCCACACCGGCGCTACGGTCATGGGCGCCGAAGCCGGATCTGACGGTCGGGTGGCGGCGGTACACACCGAAGACGGACGCTTTGACGCCGATCTTGTCCTGGTTGCCGTCGGTGTCCGGCCCAACGTCGAGCTCGCCACAACGGGTGGGCTTCGGATCGGTGACACCGGGGCGATCTGGGTCAACCAGCAGCAGCAGACCTCCCACGAGTCAGTGTGGTCGGCTGGCGACTGTGCCGAGGCCTACCACCGAGTGCTTCGCCGCAATACCTGGTTCCCACTCGGGACGACGGCCAACAAGCAGGGCCGTATCGCCGGCGCCAACGTCCTCGGGCTGAATCAACGATTCCCGGGCATTGTGGGCACCTGCGGATTCATGGTTTTCGATCTCGAGGTGGCGCGCTCGGGCCTCGGCGAAGAAGAGGCCAAACGGGAGGGCTTCGATCCGGTGGCGGTGACCATCCGCCAACGGTCGCGGGCCCACGGTTACCCCGGCGGAGTGCCGATCCAGGTCCAGCTCGTCGCCGACCGGGAGACGGGCCTACTCCTCGGCGGTGAGTTCGCGGGTCGGGAGGGCGCTGCGCTTCGCAGCAACACCCTCGCGACCGCTCTCGCAAGCCACATGACGGTGGCCGACCTGCAAAGCCTCGATCTGGTCTATGCGCCACCCTTTGCATCGGTCTGGGACCCGGTGCTGGTGGCGGCGAATCAGCTGATCAAGAAAGTGAGTTGATCATGACGAAAAAAGTCAAAATCGAGTGCCCCCACTGCGGCTCGACGATCCAGGTGGACACCGAAGCCGAAGTGGTGGTCTCCCACGAGCCTCCCGTCCACCTACACCAAAAGGCGGACTTCGACGAACGGTTGGAGCAGCTGGGCAGAGACAAGGCGCGCGCGGCCGACCGGATGGAGGAAGCCATGCGCCGGGAGAAGGACAAGAGCCGCCTCATGGATGATCGCTTCCGCGAGCTCTTCGACGAGACCAAGGAAAAGGACGACGGCTCGAGGCCGATCAAGGATATCGATCTGGATTGATGGCCTGAGGCTTGGGGCTTGAGACTTGGTCGCTATCGCTATCGAGAAAAGCGCCGGAGGCGCGACAGATGGATAGCCTGGGGCGTGAACCCGCCGGCGGCAGCGATTCGTGGGCAAGGCCGGGGATCGCCGGCCATTGGCCACTCGCTGGCGACGGTGCGTCACGACGGCCGAAGGCCGTCAGTAACCCCAGGTTGAGTACATTCAATTGAACTGAGCCCCAGAGGGGCGACAGATTCGTCACCGCAGCATCAGCCGCAGTCCTGTCGCCCGGACATCTGTCGCCGCTCCGCGGCTGGTGAAATTTTGGGCGCGAAAAACCCGGGGCTCATGACCAAACACTAGGAAGCCGCCCCCAGGGTGGGTGGGCGGCATTCCTAATTCCTAATTCCTAATTTGTGGCCTCCGCGGCTGCCTGTTTCGGCGGGATTTCGATGCCGCGGCGCTCGAGCTCCTGGTCGATGATCGCCTCGAAATCCTCGATCGGTTGCGCGCCCGTGAGCACACGACCGTTGATGAGGAAGCCCGGGGTGCCGGTAATGCCGAAACTGTTCGCCTCAGCCATGTCAGCTCGCACGGTCGCGAGGTATTTCCCTTGATCGAGGCACGCGGTAAAGACCTCGGCATCCATCCCGAGAACACCGGCTTGCGCCACCATGGATTCACGGCTCAACGTCCGCTGGTTGGCGAAGAGCCAGTCGTGGTACTCCCAGAACTTGCCCTGATCCTGTGCGCAGAGAGAGGCTGCTCCCGCGAGCTGTGCTTCTTTGTGCATCGGCAGCGGCAGTTGTTTGAAAACGTGCCGAATCTTGCCGTCATATCGCTTCATGACCTCGTCGAGGGTCGGTTGGATGCGGGTGCAGAACGGGCACTGGAAGTCGGTGTATTCGACCAACACGATCGGAGCGTCGGCCGGCCCCCTGAAAGGTGTGCCATCAGCCACGGCAACCTCGACTCGAGGCGGTTCGAGGAGGATCTCGACGCCGGCTTCAGCGAAGAGCACCTGTCGGAGCTCCTGGGATCGCTGCTGTTTTTCGCGCTGTGTCAGGGCCTGGACGACCTGAGCACGTGCCTGCACGTCGTCCTGGGCAAGCTGCGATCGATACTGGCTCATCAGCTTGACGATCTCGCCCTCGTCAGGCTCGCCCGCCATCTCGTCGATGCGACTTCGGAGATATTCGCCTTCGGTCATTCCTTCGGCGGCGGCCGCCTTGAGCACAAGACGCTTGTAGATCTCTGCCTCGAGCTTGCTGACCTGGGTCTCGTAAATCTGCTGTCGAAGCGACACCAGGGATGAACCGGTCAGGGTCTCGAGCTCAGACGCCGTGATCACTTCGTCGCCGATCTTTGCAACTGCCGGGTCATCAGCGCTCGCCGGCGCCTGGGCGCACGCCACCGCTGCCACCGACAGCAGGATGCTTGCGGTCGTCGTCCACATTCCGATCTTCACTTCAGGTCCTCCGATCTTGACCGCCCGGAGAATCTTGAGGAAGCCCTCAGACCCGAGACGGCATCTCCACTATGGACGGACAGCACGACGAGGTCAATTGTGGTTGGTTATAGGAGTGTCAAACCTCCAGCCCGCGCTCAAGACCTCACGCCGCCTTCTCCGCGGCATCAAGGGCCGAGCGATAGGCGTCGACAATGGCCGAAGCGTCCAGCTCGTCGCGGACCGTCATTGGGGTCAGCAGCCAATCACCGCTCGGTGCGCAGTCGACCGGCCAGGCCGCGTCATGCTCCACCGCAAGAACAACAACGGCCGATTTGCATCCCACGAACCGAGCGGCGCCGATGGCGTCTTTCACAGTGGGCGATGCCCCGGAGGACACGGCGTAGGTCACGAATATGCCATCCAACTGTCTTTCGACCTCCTGCACCAACCCGTGGATTTCAGGATTGAAAAGGCCCGAAACCCCGAGAGGAAAAACAATGACCAGACCCGCGCGCTGATCGCGTTCAGAGAAACTGAATGAAGAATCCATGACCAGCCTCCAATCGACCGTACGTTTCAACCTCTCTGTTGTCCGCGCAAGCGGTCGGAGTTACCCGTCTTCTACCCCTCAACAAAATCGATTTATCCCGGGCTGTTGAGCCCGAGAGCGGATTGTCGCTGGTATGGTATTCGCCGTGGCTCTCGTTGAATGCTGACAAAGGAAGGCACATGAAACGACGCGTTCTCCTTACGATGGTGATTCTCGTTTCGAACCTGCAGCTTTTTGCGCAGGATGAAACGACCGAGCCGCCACCCTCCCCCACGCCGTCACCAATTCAGTGGTCCCTCGGCATCGGCGCCTTTTCGTCGCCGCGTCCATATGTCGGGGCGGAAAACTCGAGAATCGTGGCGCCCCTCATCGAGGTCACCTACAAGAAGCTCTACGTACAGGGAATCCAGGCGGGGTACCGTTTCTTCAGTACCGAGAAATTTGGCCTCGACGCCCGCGCAGGTATCGTATTCAACGGCCTCGATCCCGACGACTCTCCGTCTCTGGAGGGGATGAACAAGCGCAGATCTTCGATCGAGGGTGGGGTCGTCTTCGACTGGAAACCCGGCAAATACCGGTTGAGCACCGCCTTCTACACCGATCTCCTCGGCCGCTCGTACGGCCAACAGGCGTCTTCTGATTTTTCGCGCACCTGGACCTTCAACCGATACCAGTGGGGTTTCACTCCCTCGATCGGTGTTGTCTGGCAGAGCAGCAACTTCGTCGACTATTACTACGGAGTGACCCCTGAGGAAGCGCGCCCGGGCCGCCCACCATTTCGCGGACAGTCTGTGATCAACTTCCGCAGCTCGTTCTTTGGGTTCTTCTTCATCAACATGCGGGTCCGCCTGGTCGGGCTGATTCGGATTCAAAGGCTCGACAACGAGATCATTGACAGCCCGATTGTCGACCAGAGCCGAGGGATTTTCGCGACCCTTGGCGTCAGCTACCGATTTGGCAGGCTGCCGCCGCGGCCCTCGAAATGAATTTGAGTCCGGAGAAATCCGAGTTAGACTTCCTACCCGAAACCGATCAGGAGGTGCCCTGTGACCACAACCCTCGACCCTCAATACCGTCAACAGCTCATGGACCGGTTCCTGCGCTACGTCAAAGTGGACACGGGGTCCGATGAGGCCTCGGAATCGAGCCCGACGACGGAGAAACAGAAAGACCTGTCGCGGATGCTCGCGGAAGAGCTCAAAGAGCTCGGCTGTACGGACGCCGAGATGACAGAGTGGGGCTATGTCTTCGCGACCGTCCCGGAAAACCTGCCGGCCGACCACCCCTCAGCTGGCAAAACGCCGACCATCGGGCTCATCGCGCACGTCGACACCTATTTCGGCACTTCGGGCAAGGATGTGAAGCCGCAGATCATCGAGTCCTACGAGGGCGATGAAATCAAACTCAACGACGAGCAGGTCCTCAAAACGGAGGACAATCCCAACCTCGAGAAGTGCGTCGGCCACACCCTCATCCACACCGACGGCTCGACCCTCCTCGGTGCCGACGACAAAGCGGGCGTTGCCGAAATCATGACGGCCGTCGAGTGGCTCAGGGACCACCCCGAGTTCGAGCACGGTCCGATCCGGATCGCGTTCACCACCGACGAGGAGGTCGGCAAGGGCACCGAGCACTTCGACGTCGAAGCATTCGGCGCCGAATACGCCTACACCCTTGACGGCTCGGACCTTGGCGAAATCGAGGACGAGACCTTTTCGGCCGACACCGCGAACGTCACCATCGTCGGCCACGATGTCCACCCAGGCTACGCGAAGGACAAGCTGGTCAACGCCCTGCGGGTGACCGCGGCGATCATCGAGGCCATCGACGAACGGTGGCTGCCGGAGACGACCGAAAAGCGCGAGCCCTATCTCCATCCCTACATCGCCTCCGGCGATGTGACCAAGGTCGACCTCAAGGTCCTGGTGCGAGCCTTTTCGGTCGAGAAGCTGAACGAGCGCGAAGACCACCTCAAGGAGGTGATCGCAAAGGTCGGGGAGCGTTTCCCGAAGGCCAAGATCTCGGTCGAATTCGAAGAGTCCTACCGCAACATGTCGTACAAAATCCGGGAGGATCCCAAGGTTCTGGACTACGCCCTCGAGGCGGTGGAGCGCATCGGAGTGAAGCCGATCAGGCAGGCGATCCGCGGCGGCACGGATGGCGCGCGGCTTTCCTATATGGGCCTGTTGACGCCAAACGTCTGGGCTGGCGGTCAGAACTTCCACTCGGTTCGCGAGTGGGTGTCGCTGGAGTGGATGGGCGCTGCGGTGATGGCGACTTTGGAGATCTTGAAAGTGTGGGTTGAGAAGTCGGAATAACCCGCGCCCGCGCCCGAGTCCGAGTCCGAAACGTTAGAATCGGCTCCGATGTCCGAAGATCTTATCTCCACAATCGCTCGCGTCGAATGCCGCAGCGAAGGTCGCGGTGACGAGATTCCGGTGGCTGTCGTCTTTGGCGGCGACCGCTTCGAAATCACCGATGTGATCGACCGCGCAATGGTCACGAGTATCGAGGCCGGAGAACCCGTTCGTCATCGTCTTTGGGTGGAGCTTGACGATGGAAGACGGTGTCAGTTGACGCGGGTTGAGCCTGACGGGAAGTGGCGGGTGAAAATCGGAAAGTAGCCGGACGCGGACTCGGACGCGGACGCCGGTGGTTCGTCACTCGAGGCTTGTTTGCGTCTCCAACGCCGCCAACCGCTCCTGCATCTTATTCGCCGTCGCGAGGTCGCCTTTCGCCGCGGCGACATCCACACCGCGACGGTAGGTTTCCCGCGCCGAGGCCAGATCATCAACGCCCTCGTGTGCGCGGCCAAGCGCGAGAAGCGCCGCGGAGTATCGGGGGTCGGCGATCAGGGCTCGCTCGAGGTGGGAAACCGCCTCCTCGAACCTCTCTTCATCCACCAACAGTTCGCCGAGCCCGAAATTGCCGAGCGCGTCGTCTGGGTCGAGCTCGAGGACCTGGCGAAACGTCGCTGCTCGGCGTTCCCGATCGGCTGCCGCGGACTCCGTCTGATCCTGTACCGCCTCGGCCAGTTCCTTCTCGTTCTGTTCGCGCCGCATTCTTACGCGCATGGCTTCGGCGGCCTCGCGCTCGGCGTCCTCGATCCGACCCTGCTGGTTGTAGTAGAGCGAGAGATTGGTATGGGCCATCACCGACAACGGATCGACCTCGAGCAGCCGCTCCATCAGCTCGATGGCTTCCTCATAGCGACCGTGTCGGCCGAGGATCACACCCAACGCCTCATAGGCGTCCGCATACGACGGGCTAACCGCGATCGCCCGTTCGTAGAGGTCGATCGCCTCTTCCTCAAAATCCGCCGCGAACTCCTTGACCGCTCGCAACTCGATCCGGCGCCCCCATGCCTCCGGCTGCGGAGAACTGAGGTACGGCAGCGAGTGGACCCGCACCGTCAGCGTAGGTCCATCTTCGAAACGGCACTCGATCTCTCGATCCTGGACACGCAATTCGCGAACGAGCGTCGCCTGAAGGAAGACTGTGTCCTCCCACCGGGCGGACAACAAAACCGTGCCGCTCTTTTTCGCCAGATCACTGGCGAACCGTTTGCCGACCAACTCGCTGCCGGTCGTGTCGCCGGTGATGACCTCGAGAAGCATCGGCGCTCGCGCAGCCCCGCGACCACTCGCGACCTTGGCGACCGTCTCCTGGCCGAGATAACACCCCTTTTCGGTGGAGACCGCGGTTTCGATGAGGGTGGTCTCGTTGATCAGCACGCCGGCGGATATCTCATCGCCCCATCGCGGAAACCCGGTTAACACCCGACGCGCCTCGATCTCATCTTCGGCGACGACTGGAAGGTCGAGTTCGTCGCCGTCCCACGTGACGAAACCCCGGCTACCGAAAATCTCCAGCGGGATACGGTGCTCGTCGTCGCCGGCCACAAGACGCACCGCTTCGGCCCCCAGCGCCAACTGCAGCCGCGGAGTGTCAACGATGGTCAGCGTAACGTCGTCGGCGATGACGTGCTCCTCGAGCCGCTGCACAGTAGATTCAGAGATCTCGGTCGGGAGAAGGAGCTCGAAGCTGTCTCTGCGCCGGCTCAGGAAACCGAACGCCTGGATGCGCCCACCGCGATCGAGGAGCGCGGTTTGCTGCGAGGTTCCCGGTGCGAGGCCCTTGGCGTCGGAGGTCAGCTGGCTGTGAAGGAAACGCTCCGCATCCCGACCTTCCGCCGCCACCAGGGTCCACCCCGTGAGTGACGCCTGACCACCGTAGAAGAGCAGCAAATCAGACGCTGAACGATTCACCGCAACCACAGGTGTTTGTGGCGTTGGGATTGCCGAAAACAAATCCCTTCCCCTGGAGACCGTCCTGGAAATCGAGCGTGATCCCCTTGAGGTAGATCGTCGACTTCGGATCGAGGAGGACCATGAAACCCCCGCAGTCGATCACCGAATCATCGGGCCGGCGTTGGGAGAACTCCATCTCGTACGAGAGGCCGGAACAGCCCCCGCCGATGACCCCCAACCGCAGTCCCACATCGCCGTCCTTCTCTTCGCGCTCGAAGATCGTGCGAATCTCGGCCTTCGCCTTGTCGGTGATCGCGACCAGGCCACTTGCATCGAGAGCCGCCGCTTCCGTCATGCGCCGCTCCCTGTCGCAATTTCCTGAAGCTCTCCGGCGTCATACATCTCCATCAAGATGTCATTGCCGCCGATGAACTCACCCTCGAGATAAATCTGCGGAAAGGTAGGCCAGGCAGAAAAATCCTTGGCGGCGGTCCGGATCGATTCGTCCGACAATATGTCAAACGTCTGGTAAGGAATGCCAAGGCTTTCGATGATGGCCACGGTATTCGCCGAAAACCCACACTGTGGCCGCTGTGGCGTGCCTTTGATGAGCAGGAAAATCCCGGATGAATCCACCATCGATTGGATCCGTTGTTTCGGGTCCGCGCTCGGATCGCTTTCTGAAATCGGTCGTCCGAGACCCTGGTCGGGCTCCGGGGGTGCCGAGATGATGAACGGGTTGTCGTCGGTTCGTTGCATTCGTGTCCTCCATGGCGCGTAAAATGCCATTCGCTAGTACAAAACCTGAGACACAGTGTCATCAATTCCCGCCATTGCTATTCTTGCGGTCATGGACCGTTACGACGACTACTACCGAAGCACGCCCGACGTCTTTGGGTCCGCGCCGAACCCGGTCTTGGTTCAGCACGCAGAACTCATCGATCCTTCCGCTACAGCACTCGACATCGCCTGCGGTCAGGGGCGCAACAGCTTCTTTCTGGCGCGAAGTGGGATGACGGTTCACGCACTCGACCTGTCCGCCGAAGCCGTGCGCCAGGTGAATGCGGTGGCAGAGAAGGTAGGCCTGGCCATCCGGACCATCCACAGTGGATTCGCGGATCTGCAACCGGAGGCCGGCGGGTATGGCGCGATCCTGGTCTTTGGTCTGATCCCCGATCTGGAACGGGAGCATGTCGCGGCTCTGGTGACGTTGATCGAGAAGGTGCTGGCTCCGATGGGATTGCTGTTTATCACGGCGTTTGGGACGTGGGACCCCGCGTTCGAGAACCACCGACGCGAATGGACGGAGGAATCCTTGAACTCGTTCTGCTCCCTCGATGGAGTGGTTCGCACGTACCTCGAACCGGGGGAACTGGTGGCACTGTTTCCTGGTCTTGAAGTCGTCCACTCCTGGGAGGGGCTCGGACCGGAGCACCGGCACGGCGATGGGCCTCCCGAACGCCACGGCCTCGCGGAGGCAGTCTTGCGCCGTCCCTGAGCTCCGGAGGAGCGAATAACCACAGAGGCACAGAGTCCACAGAGACCAGCACAGAGAAAATCGATTTGGTGGTGTCGGGGACCCGATCGAGATGCTGTAACGCAGGGCCTACCAATCACCCAGCGCCAACTATGGGTAATCCTCTGTGTCCTTCTCTGTGCCCTCTGTGTCTCTGTGGTTCGGACTATTCCGATTCCTGCAAGGAATTGGCTTGCGATGTGTAGGGGCGGGATATATCCCGCCCTTGTCTATTGATGTCCCTTTGAATGCGCAAGGGCGGCATATTTGCCGCCCTCTCACATGCTAAGCTCCCGGGCGATTCGATGGGCGCAGATCAGACCAACGTTTTGGCGAGACTCGACCAACTCCAACTGTTGGTGGTGACCGGCAAGGGCGGGGTCGGCAAGAGCACCGTCACGGCCGCGCTCGGCGCTCACCTCGCGAATCGCGGCCGTAAGGTGCTGCTGATCGAGGTCGACCCACGCGAGAACCTCCACCAGCTCCTCGACACACCGCCTTCGGGCGGGGAGATCGTCGAAGCCGCCTCCAACCTCTGGCTCCAGCACCTCGATCCGCGCGAGCTGCTCGATGATCTGGTGCGTGAAAAGCTGAAGGTCGGCGCACTGGTACGCAAGGTTCTCGCAAGCCCGGTCCATCTCCACTTCACCGAAGGAGCTCCCGGCCTCAAACAGACCGCCGTCTTCGGACGGGCGCTGCGAATGGTCGAAGGGCACGGACCGAAAGAGCTCCGGCGGCCCGACGTGGTCATCCTCGACGCGCCCGCGTCGGGTCACGGCATCGCCTGGATGGCCGCCCCGCAGCTCGTTTCAGAGGTCATCTCGAGCGGTCCGATCGGCAAAATGGCAGCTGAGATTGCAGCCTTCCTTGCCGACAGGGAACGATTCGGTTCGATCGTCGTCACTACCGCCGAGGAAATGCCGGTGCAGGAGGTGTTGGAGCTTCTCGAAGCGATGCGGACGCGCCTCGACCGCGGGCCCGAGCTGGTGGTCGTCAATTCGGTCTACCCGCCGGCGCCAAAGCCGCGCACCAGGGACGACGGCGCGACTCGCCTGTGGATCCGGCGACGGCAGGTCAACGAGGCGGAGCTGGCCCGATTGGTTGCCGGATTTGATGGACCAATCGCCGAGATTCCACTCGAGCCGATCGACGCCGGACCGGTGTTGGTGGGGGTGGTCGGCGAGCACCTCACCGACGCGTTCGAGGACAGGTGATGGATCCCCGCAAGCACTCGCTGGTGATTGTGGTCGGTTCAGGCGGAGTCGGCAAGACGACGTTGGCCGCCGCCATGGCCGCGAGCTCAGCGGGCGCCGGGAATGACACCCTGGTGATGACCTTCGACCCCTCGTTGCGTCTCAAAGACACCCTTGGAGTGGGGCTCGAAGCCGCCGAGAACGTGACCAGGGTCAAAGCCGACACGGCAGGCCCGCTGCACGCCAGCCTGCTCGATGCGCGACGGACATTCGACCGCCTTATCGACCGCTACGCTCCGGACGAGGAGGCGCGCCAGCGGATTCTCACCAACCGTTTTTACGACCGGCTCTCCGCCAACCTGGCCGGCGTTCTCGAGTACATGGCTTCCGAGCGTCTCTTCGAGGTCGCTCACGAGGGCAACCACGACCGCATCATCCTCGACACACCTCCGACCCGACAAGCGCTGGAGTTCCTCGGCGCCCCGGCGCGGATCGTCGGCTTTCTCGACAGCGGTGCGCTGCGCATTGCCCTCAAACCGTGGTTCGACAAAGAGGGCAAGCTCAAGGCCACCTCGAGGCTCGGAATCGTCGGCCGCAACGTCGAGGGATTCCTCGACCGCATGGTCGGCCTCGAGTTGCTACGCGACATGGCCGACTTCTTCCGCGCCTTCGCCCCCCTCTACGAAGGCTTTCGCAAACGCGCGCTCGAGGTCCACGATCTGCTGCGCTCCCCCGAAACAATGTTCGTTCTGGTCAGCGGCCCCGGCGAGGGTCGGGTCGCCGACACCCTCTTTTTCGCGCGGCGCCTCACCGAGGCCGGCTACAACCTCGGACCAATCGTCATCAACCGGGTCCACCCGATCCTCGAGGACAGCGACCGGGAAACCGAGAGTGAGGGTCATCGCCTGCTCGGATGGCTCGGCCGGCGCGACCACCAGGCCGTCGCCGACCTCCGAGATCTTGTCGGTTCCTCACACCCTGTGATCGAGCTGCCGCTGCTGCCCGATGAGCCAACGGATCTCAAGTCGCTGAGCGCGTTGGGAGAGATGTTTGAGTCGCGGCTAGACGAGGCGCTCGACGAGCTTTGATCCTCGATACTCGATACTCGATGCTCGATGCTGGATGCTGGATGCTGGATGCGGCTACAGCATAAAACCGCTTGTGGCAGTGCAGGGGTGGGCGGACGGGCGGTCAGAGTCCCAGACGCTTGCGGATACCGTCGAATCGCGGGTCCTCCCGCAGCGGGTCCATCGTCGGGAAGCCGATAAAGGACGCGGCGGGATCACCCTGGATCACCGATTTTTCAAGCCACTCAAACGCCGAATCCATGTCGCCGAGACCGCTATAGACCCAGGTCAGAAAAACCGGCTGGATGTCCTCGTTCGAGAATCCCGCCGTGAGCTCATCGAGAATCCTCTCAGCCTCCGGTTTCCGCCCTGCGACGCCATACGCCCAACCCAACCAACTCAAATAATAGGAGCTCCTGCCTGACAGGGTCACCGCTTTTTCCAGAATCGCCACGGCTTCCTCATGACGGCCCAGCGCGCCGTAAGTTGAACCGAGCACCCACAAGCTGTAGAGAAAATCGGCGTCGATGTTGATAGATTCTTCCAGCGCCGGGAGCGCTTCATTTCTCAGCCCCGCTTGGACCTGCGCCAAACCGAGAGCAGTATTGGCGTACGGCGACAACGGATCGACTTCTTGGGCATGGACCGCCAACGCTATCGCCTCACCATGCCGGGACAGAGTCGCGAGCACCATGCTGTACCAGATATGGGCCAGCGCGTAGGAGGGGTTGGCCTCGACCGCCGCTCTTAATTCCCTTTCCGCCGTTTCCCAGTCGAAGGCGAGCCAGGCCGCATACAGGCCGAGGGCCGCATGTACCTCTGCAACCCCAGGCGCCAGAGCGGCCGCTCGTTCCGCTGCCGCACTTGCCCTGGCCCTGGCTATAGACGGTTCCATTCCGTAAAATGCCAGACTGCAGTGGCTGGTGACCAATCCGGCGTGGGCCAGCGCGTAATCAGGATCAACCGCGACAGCCTGCTCGAAGAAATCCGCAGCCTTCTGCAGTGACCCCGTGTCACGTTTGTACCAGTTGTGAAGGCCCTTGAGGTAGAGCTGATACGCCTCGACCGAAGCCGTCGGGCGTTTCATCTCCTCCTTCGCCTCCGTCCCGAGCGTCACTTTGAGCGCATCGACAACGTGCTCCGAGATCTCGTCCTGGAGAGCGAAGATGTCGTCCATTTCGCGGTCGTACCTCTCCGACCAGAGCTGGAACCCGTTGTCGACATCAATCAGCTGAACGGTGACGCGCACGCGTCTCCCGGCCGTGCGTACACTTCCTTCAAGCACCGTTTTCACGTTCAGCGCCGCGCCGACCTCGCGAGCGTCGTGTGACTTGGAGTTGAACTGGAAGGCCGAACTGCGAGCAGCAACCCGAAGCCCCTCAACGGCTGCAAGCGAGTTGATGATCTCTTCGGCCATCCCCTCGCAGAAGTACTCCTGCTCCGGGTCCGGACTCATGTTGGTGAAGGGAATGACTGCCACCGAGGACGATGCGTCGTCCACTGCGGGTTGACTCGCCATTGCACTCGATATCAGCTCTTCGTTACCGACGTCTGCAGCCGTCTCGAGGGCGAAGGCCAGGTCGCGGGCGGTCTGAAACCGGTCGTGGAGGTTTTTCTCCAGGCACCGGTTGACGATTCGGCGCGCGGGAAGAGGAATCGAGCTATCGATCTCCGAGATATCTTGGGGTTCCTCTTTCAATATCGCGCCAATGACGTCGGCCGAGCTCTCTCCTTGATATGGCCTTTGCCCGGAGAGCATCTCGTAGAGCATGACCCCGAAAGAGAAAACATCGGTGAGATGATCCACAGCGTGCCCGCGGACCTGCTCAGGCGACATGTAGGCGAGGGTTCCCATCACCATCCCGGGCTGACTGTGGCCAAAGGTCGGCGCCGCCGTCTCCGAGTCATGGGAGAACGGCACGACCTCCTGCTTCGCGAGCCCGAAATCGAGAATTTTGACCAACCCTTCCCTGGTCAGAAAGACATTCTCCGGTTTGAGATCCCGGTGCACGATGCCCCGGTCGTGGGCCGCAACCAGCCCCGCCGCGATCTGTCGTGCGATCTCGATTGCCTTCCGGGTGGACAGATTGGTCCGCTCCATCCTCGCCCGTAGGTTCTCACCCTCCAACAGCTCCATCACCACATAGGAAATGCCCGCGTCGCTCCCAACGTCATGGACCGCGAGGATGTTTGGGTGCGAAAGAGCAGCGATACTCTGGGCCTCGCGCTCGAACCGTGCCAGGGCCTCGGAATTCTCGGCCAGCCGCTCGCGGAGCACCTTGACCGCCACATCGCGCTTGAGGCGGGTGTCCGTGGCGCGGTACACCTCACCCATTCCACCCGAGCCGAGGAGCTCGCGGATCGAGTACGAACCGAGGAAAGTGCCTTCTTTGAGCTTCATTCTGCGAATTTCTTCGAGATTCGTTCTCATGGTACACGATCAGGAATTCTGGATGCTGGATGCTGGATGCTGGATGCCAGCGAACGGTATTCCAGGTGACGGCAGTTTCAGGGGTGGTTGGTTGGATCTAGTATCCAGGATCTAGTATCTAGCATCGGGTGGGTGGGCGGGTGTGCTACAACACCCCGATGAAAAACGCGATCTCCCACACCTGTCGTTTATCGATCGTTGTCACCCTGCTGATCAGCCTGACCGCATGCGCTCAGGCGCCGGTGCCGGTCGACCCCGCCTACGCGGCCGAGGTCGAGGAGTGGCGGAGCGGTCGGCTGGAACGACTGACCGCCGACGACGGTTGGTTGACCCTGACCGGTCTGTACTGGCTCGAAGAGGGTGAGAATACCTTCGGTTCGGCTGAGGACAATCCGGTCGTGATCCCCGATGGAAGCGTCCCGGGCGTTGCGGGTCAGCTGGTAATCGGTTCTGACAGGGTTGTTACGGCAAAAGCGGGTGAGGGCGCGGAAGTCTACGTCAACGGCGAGAGGCTCACCGAGGCAAAGTTGAAAACAGACGCAACAGGACAACCCGACGTGATCACTGCCGGGCGGATCCAGTTCTACATCATCGAACGCGAAGGCCGTCTCGCGGCGCGGGTCAAAGATCCGGAAGCCACCACTCTGACTGGGTTCGCAGGCATCGAGCATTTTCCGATCAGCGAGTCCTTTCGGGTCGAAGCGCGACTCGAGGCTTATGAGGAACCGAAGGAGGTGGCGGTTCCAACCGTGCTCGGCCAGGACACGACATACACCGCACCGGGTGTCCTCCACTTTGCCATCGGTGGCGTCGAGCACTCTCTGGAGCCGTATCTCAGTGGACCTGAGAACGAAAGCTATTTCCTGATCTTCCGCGACGCCACCAGCGCCGTGACGACCTACGGGGCCGGCCGATTCCTGTATGCCTCCGCCGCCAGTGAGGACGGCACGACTGTCCTCGACTTCAACCTTGCTTACAACCCGCCGTGCGCATTCACGCCCTACGCCACCTGTCCCCTGCCGCCGCCGCAGAACTGGCTCCAGACATCGATCGAAGCTGGAGAGAAGTACAGCGGAGAGGCACACTGACTCGAACAGACCCCCGTTTGAATGGACCGCTGAACCCCGAAGTTGCGCTACACTTTCGGGCCATGCGGCGCTCGTTGTACATCGGATCAGCAGTTCTCCTTCTCTTCTCGTTCCTGGTTGTGCCAGTAGCACCGGCGGCCGACGAGGAGCCCGAGGAACCCGCCAAGAAAAAGAAGAAGGTCGGCGTGTGGTTCCCGGCGGCCGATTTCTACCCGCGTTACATCGCAGATCCGTTGAGGCCTCAAAACGCACTCACACTCCAGTGGCTCTCTGACACAGAGGTCCCAGAGACCGGGGCACAACGGTTTGGCCTCCGTCTCGGCGGCAGCTTCGGGATCCGCCGCTGGCATCCCGAGGGCGAGCCTGACAAAGGATGGCAACTGAGCTTCGAGGGCGGTTTTTCAGGCTCATTTGACATCACGTGGAACTGGGACAACACCGGCTGGGATGGATTCTACGGCGTTTATATGAGCCGGATGATCTCGCCTGAGCTCGGATTCCGCTTTGGTTCCCAGCACGACTCGTCCCACATCGGCGACGAGTACACGCAGCGAACCGGCATCGAGCGGATCCACTACACCCGCGAAGAGGCGCTTTTCGGCGTGGCCTGGACCTTCCAGCCAAACGTGACCTTCTACTCGGAGCTTGGATGGGGCAATGGTCTCAGAGGCGGGATGACCTTTCGCCTCGAGTCCGGCGTTCAGTACGTCTCGGATCAGAAGTATTGGAAGGGACGCGCCTCGCATTTCGCCGCGGTCGATTTCCGCACTTATGAGGAGACCAACTGGAGTGCGAGACTGACGGTTCAGGCCGGATACTGGATCCCGGTCGGCGACCGGAGCTCGGTCTACCGGGTTGCCCTGGAGTACGGCACCGGCCGTTCGGTCATGGGCCAGTTCCTGTGGGAAAAGGAAACCTGGTTCGCAATCGGGTGGTATTACGACTTCTGATGTCGGGTCCTGGGGTCCTGGGGTCCTGGGGTCGTGAGGTCTCGTGGCCTTGGGGAACGGCTAAACGATCCGTTCGCGGATTTTCGCTGAAATGATATCCATCAGCCAGACCGTACCCGCGATCAGCAGCACCAGCGTCCCCACCTCTCCCCACTCCCCGAGGTCCACCCTCGGCTTGAGGATGTAGCCGATCCCACCTCCGCCAACGAAGCCGATGATGGTGGACATGCGAACGTTGATGTCCCACCGGTAGATGGTGAAGGAGAGGAACGGCGGGATCACCTGGGGCACGACCCCATAACGAAGCACCTGGAGAGTACTGGCGCCGGTCGCCCTGATCGCGTCCATCGGCCCGTCATCAATCGATTCGATCTGCTCGGAGTAGAGCTTGGTCAAGGCCGCCACCGAGTGGACCCAGAGGGCGAGCACCCCCGCAAAGGGGCCGATGCCGACCCACGAGATGAAGATCAGGGCCCAGACCAGCGGTTCGACCGCACGCACGAAGTTCATGAAGGTGCGCGCCACCGTGTAGGCGATGCGTGCAGAAGTCGAGCCCCGGGTCAGGTTGCGGGCCGAGGGAAATGCGAGCACGAAGGCCACCGGGATGGCAAAAGCAGTGGCCATGAAGGCAAGGAAGATCGTCTGGACGAGAAGCACCAGACCCTCGTGGAGGACACTCGAAGACGGCTGGGCGAGTCCGTAGATGATGTCTCTCGCCTTGCTGAACTTGGTCAGGAAGGCCACCAGGTCGAGCTCGGTGATGAGCCAGCCGGCGAAGAAGGTGAGCTCGATGAAGACTGCCGCGAACCAACCACGCAAGGTGTGAGTCCACTCCAGGTCGCGCTCCCACTCGGGAACCCCCACGACCAAAGCCCTCCCGGGCGTCGCACCGAGCCAGCGGTGAAAGAGGTGCCAGACGACGGCCAGGGCGAGGCCTGCCAGAGCCGCCCACGCGTAGTGCAGGAGATCGAGGATCTCCTCAGCGGACAGGAGGAGGCCGGTGGGCCCGCGCCGGCCTGAGAACGCCACAATCAACAGCTCCGCCATCAGCAGAGCCATTGCGATCAGAACGGCATCGATGCCGATCGCCTGTAACCGGGCAAGGCTCTTGCGCCAGCCGTTGCCACTCCCGGTGTGATTCGGCGCAGCGACCATCAGAACCCCGTGTTCGAGGCCGGCTCGGCGTCCTCGCCGTAGATCTCTTTGAAGGTCCCGCGGTCGAAGTCCCCCGGCAGCCCCTCCCACACCACGCGGCCGTCGCGCAGCGCCACCAGCCGCGTCGCATAGCGCTCCACCAGGTCGATGTCGTGGAGCGAGCAAATCACGGTCAGTCCTTCCTCGCGGTTGAGGGCTTCGATATGGCGCATGACCGAGTGCCGCAGGGCCGGATCGAGGGAGGCTACCGGTTCGTCGGCGAGGAACAGACGAGGCTCCTGCATCAAGGCTCTTGCCACCGCAACCCGTTGCTGCTGGCCACCGGAGAGGGCGTCGGCCCGGCTGCCGGCGCGGTCGCCCAGGCCGACCCGTTCGAGGTTTTGGAGAGCGCGGTCGCGCTCGTTCGGCGGGAAGGAGAGCACAAGGCTCGGCAGCAGCCGACTGCGGCCAAGGCTCCCCGACAGCACATTCGTCAGCACCGTTTGCCGACGAACGAGGTTGAACTGCTGGAAGATCATTGCGACCTGGCGTCGCAGGCGACGGAGCTCACCACCGGAGAGCGCTGTGACCTCCTGGCCGAAGATCCACACCTTGCCCTCGGTGGGGTCGATGAGGCGGTTGATGCAACGCAAGAGGGTCGACTTGCCGGATCCGGAGAGGCCGAGGATCGCCAGGAATTCACCCTCCTCCACCTCGAGATTCACACCCTCGAGAGCACGCACGCCGCCCGGGTAGACCATCCCGAGATCGGCGATGCGGACCGCCGGTTGGGGAGTCGATTCGGGTGCAACGACCGCGCTCATGAGCCGCCATCCTTTTTGGTTCGCTGGCGTTCGAGCCGCCGCTCCGCGGCCTCGAGGAGCGCGGATGCCCTCACACCGGCGTCGGTGAGAGCCGCTCTGAACTCATCGAAGTCGGAGTCGGTACATCGAGAGGCCGCAACCCCGGCGACCAGGTCGTAGTAGGCGCCGCGGCCGTCGGGGGTGTCGAGGAAGCGCTGCAGCGAAGCTTCGAACTGCGTCCACACCGTCTCGGAAAAGCCTCTTCGCACGCAGCACACATCGTTGGGGATGGGATCTGTCAGGGCGACGATTCGGACCTGGTCGAGGAGTTCAGCGCGATCCTCCTGGCTCGTCATGTTCTTGAGGATCAGGAAGCGGGCGTCACCCACGAGCGTGCCATCACGCTGGTTGGCGGCGGACGGAGGTGAGTAGAAGGCGGAGCCTCCCGCGACCTTGCCATCGCGCACCGCCTGCACAACGTTGGGGTGACCACCCGCGTAGAGCACATGCCCGAGGGTCACTCCCGACCTTTGCAGGAGAGCTCGGGCGAAGATGTGGCCCGAGGTCGAGGTCTCGTCGGAGAACGCGAAGTTGGTGCCGTTGAAGTCTTCGAGCCGTTTGAACCCCGAGTCCGTGCGCGTCATGACACAACCGAAATAGACATTTGACAGCTCGGGTTCCGGCCGCTGACTGGTGTGGATCACCCGGGTTTCCCTCAGGGTCCCGAGACGGTCGTACTCGAGCTCCTTGCGTCCGTTACCGACCAGGTCGTTGGGTCCAGAGTAAACGTGCCGGCTGGCGGCGGCGTCGACGTCGCGTTCCTCGACCAGGTGCCACACCGCTTCCTTGTCGGTCGCCACCGGGACTTCCACCCAGCCCGGAGCGAACTCGTCGAGGAGCTCGACGAGGGATGCACGGAGACGGCCCGAAATGGCCTCGGGAACAGCCACCCGGCGGTCGACGAGGTTCTCGAGCCGTTGCGGCTCGCCCGGACCATCACGGGTGACGACGATCGAGTACCGATCCACCGACCGCACGACCTGCAGTCTCGCTTCGGCGCCGTAGCGCGCGTTGGCGAGAACGTATGCAAAGGCCGGGATCCAGGCCACGTCGGCCTGGCCTGCGCCCAACGCCTGGATCACCGCCGCATAGCTGGTAGGAACCTGCGAGCGCAGGGTCAGACCGCTGTCAGCGCGGATGAATCGCGCCAGCTCATCACCGCGCCGGACCAGGGTGCCCTGCTCGACCGATGGCACGAAGAGCATCTGCACCGCTTTCTGACCGCTCATTTCGAGCTGTGATCGCCGGTGCAATCCCCAGATAAAGGCAACGAAAAGCAGGCTGACCACCAGCCAACCGATGCGCGGCACCCACGGGTTTCCCTGTCGAGTCTTCATCGCCTAGACGGCGGTCAGCGTAGCATAGCGACAGGATGCTGGTGAGATCTACGGGTTCGCTTTGTTACCCTCGCTGACACAGAGTGAAAACGCTGAGGAAATCCCACCAGTCACCGTGCCGTATCGCCCGCCGGAGGAGGACATCAGCATGATTCGACTCGCTACCACCGCCGTCCTGGCTATGGTGCTATCGATGGTGTCGACGCCGGTCAGCGCCCAGCAGACCCCGACCCCGTTCGGCACCACGGTCGAGGTGAATAGGATCCTGACCGAGGTGCGGGTGGTGAATGACGCGGGATACCCGATCACCGATCTCGGTCCGGAGGATTTTCGGGTCAAGATCAGCGGCACGCGGGCTGAGGTCGAAGCGGTGACCTGGATTCCGGTAACCGGCGAGGCGGCTGCCTTGGTTGCGACTCCGCAGCCGGGCACTCCAACGTCAGGCGCTCGCCTCGCCGAACCCGGGCCCCGCCTGATAGTGATCATGTTCCAGACCGATATCAATCTCTATCGCATCAAGGGCGTGGTTCGTATGGCCCCCCAGGCCGCCAATTTCGTCCGTAACCTGTCCCCGACCGACAGGGTCGCGTTTCTGACCTTTGAAAGCCATCTCGAGCTGCGCTCCGACTTCACCGTCGATCACGACGCACTGGCAGAAATGATCACCACGACTGAGATCCTCCGCGGCACGATCGATCCACCCGAGCCATCCTCTCCCCTCCTCGCCCAATATTTCGACACGGACGAGGCCTTCAGATCCGCCACCATGACCAGCGCCCTCGAGCTCGTCGCGCGGGCGCTGATGCCGTTGCCCGGCCCCAAGACCCTGGTCCTCTTCGGTTGGGGCATCGGGCGTTACAACGCCGGCCATCCCATCATGACGGCCGACTACGGCGACACGATTGCTGCGCTGGCGGCCGCGCGAACCTCGGTCTTCTCCCTCGACATCACGACTGCCGATTGGCACACCCTCGAGATCGGACTCCGGAAAGTCAGCGAGGACACCGGCGGCATCTACCTCAAGACCCACCTCTTCCCCGAGACCGCGATGGACAGGCTTGTACGAGTCATTTCGAGTTATTACGAGCTCTCCATAAAACCGCCACCGAAGTTCAAGCATCCATACCTCATCGACGTGAAAGTCGAGCGCCGCGGAGCGAGGGTGTATGTGAGGCAGAATCATCCAACTGGCAGGCGTTGACGCCCACCAGGTCTGGTTCCCCGTCGAGCTTTTCTTCGTGGTCGGAGACAAGTTAAGGGTTAAGAGTAAAGAGTTAAGCCCACCCACCCTCCCACTAGCCAGCAATGCCTCACCCCTGACTCTTCACCCTTCACTCTTTACTTGCGTTGAAAAACGAAAAAAGCCAGCACCACCTCGTGGCGCTGGCCAGTTTTTCCGAAAGGCTGGATTCTATTCTTTCGACGCCATCTGCGGCTCGGCGTGATCCATCATATGGTTTCCGACCCACTGCGCCTTCACATTGTCCGGGAGCTTGCCCAGCTCAACGTCCAGATCCACCTTGGAGCCTTTGCGGGAAACGGTGTAGGTGAAGTCGGCACCTGGCGTCATCGCGTATTGGATGTCTTTGAGCTGTTTCTCGTTTCCCTCTGAGAAGGAAACTCCGTTGACCGCCACCAGGGCGTCGCCGACCTCGAAACCTGCTTTTTCCGCTGGGCTGCCATCGATCACCTTGGTGACCACCATCATGCCGACCCCGCCCTTGTCGTCCATCTCAATTCCGACCCAACCCCGGTTGTTGAGGTTCTTCGCCATATGGTTCAGGCAGTCCTGGGTCGACGCCGTGCACTTGTTTGCGTCGGCCGCAATCGCGGGCACAGCCACAACCATGATCATCACCACCGACAACACACCGATCACTCGTTTCATATCGTCCTCCGTTGCGCAACGCGGGGGTTTTCCCCGAGGGTTTGCTCGTTTCGAACCGCGGCCCCATGCCGGTGTCCAACATTGAGAAATCTGAGATTGCGTTTCAGCAGCATTCCTACGTACGTGCAAAGCGGCCAAATGGTTTCATCATTCCCCTGCTGTGGCATAATCACCGTCCATCTGGAGGTATCAGCATGAAAAAAACGATCTTTCGTCTCGCCGTCGCCTCATTGATTCTCGTCGCCGCCCTCGGTTGCGCTCGTACCGCGGACTCCACCGCGAAGGAGCTCACGATTCCGGACTCCCCCGACGGCACCGTGCTTGCCGCTACCGAGGCTTTTAAAACCAACCAGGCAGAGTACTTTTGGAATGTACTTCTTCCGGAGAGCTACAAGAGCGACATCACCGAGATCACCCAGACCTTCGCCGAAAAAATGGATCCGGCCGTATACGATCAGGCGTTCGCGATCGTCATGCGGGCAGTCGAGGTCCTCGACGACCGCAAGGAAATCATCCTCGCCAGCGAGACCTTTAAATCTACCGGCGCGGATGCGGACGAGATCCGCACCAGTCTGAGCAACACCCAGGTGTTTACCGAGACTCTCAAGGCGAGCGAGATCGCTACGCTCGAAGGGCTTGGTTCCGTGGACTGGGGGCAGTTCCTCGCCACCACCGGCAACGCGTTCATTCAACACGCAAAGGCCATCGAGGCCGAAGACGGTGACAACCCGCTCGACGACCTCGATTCGCTCGAGGTCGAGACAATCAGTGTTTCCGAAGACCGGGCCACGCTGCGGATCAGTTCCGACGACCACGAGCCCGAGGATGTCGAGATGGCCAAGGTCGAAGGCCGCTGGATCCCGGCCGAGCTCGCGGACGAGTGGGACGAGTCGATCAACGAGGCCCGACAAGGCCTGGCAGAAATCACCCCGGAGACGATGGCCGCCCAGAAGACTCAGATCATGATGTTCATGGGAATGGCCGACGGGCTCATCGAACAGATCGCCTCCCTCCAGACTCCGGAAGAGTTCGACGCCGCCATCGGTCCATTGCTGGCGGGGTTCATGGGTGGCGGCGCGATGGATATGGGCGAAGACGAAGAGTGGGAGTACGAGGAAGCGCCTGAGGAGGAGTGAGGGATCAGGAACTCCGCCTGACCCACACTCAAAACGATATTCTTGTAGGGGCGGGATACATCCCGCCCTTATTCGTTTCGCCGTTCGACGCTCTTGTGGTGCAGGCGTCTCGCCCGCACTTCCTCGATGGCTGTGGAATCGTGCGGCCGAGACGGCCGCACCACAACAGCGCGGCGGCCGATATCGCTAGCGGCCGGCCAGGGCTTCGGAGGGATCGCCGGACGCAGCGCGCAAAGCCGGGGGCAGCGCACCAATCACACAGGCAACAACCGCGAGAGCCAGCACTGAGGCCAGCAACCACGGAGGGAAAGCAAAGAAGCTCTCGGGTTTGAATGGGAAGTCGGGCACCCGGCTTGCGGCAAATGCGTTCGCTGCTGCGGCGGCGGCTATCGCCACAACCAGGCCAACCAACCCAGCCACCAGCCCGACGACCGCCGACTCGGCGACCAGGAGAACGCGGATGTCACCTCTTCTCGCCCCCACCGCGCGGAGGAGACCGATCTCGCGGCGCCGCACCATCACCACCAGGTAGAAGACGTGCATGATGTGGGCCGCCGCCACCGCAATCAGGACCCCACCAACCAAAGCAAGGACAACCATGATGACCGCGGTCGCAAAGGCCGCGCGCCGGGCGCCCCGGTCCCGGACCTCGAGGCCCATCTCCTCGATGGCATCGACGACGCCAGGCGCCGAACGCTTCGACTGAACCTCGATCACGGCCGAGTGATATCGCTCCCCTGCCGCTGGAGCATCGAGGGCGATGTTGAGCCGCCGCACTTCCCCGAGGGGCAAGGTCACGCCGAGCGGTATGGCCTTGTCGGAAACCCCGGCCAACCTCATCCGTTCCCGAATCGGCGGCCGGGCCGAGGGCCGGAATGTCGAGGCGCCGAAATCCATCTCGAAGGCCAGACCCATCAGTGAGTCTGGATTGATCTTCGGTAGGCCGTAGGAACGACGGAAGGCACCGTTGTAGAGCTCGACGACATAGGGAGACACCAGCACCGGGATAAATGGTCGACACGTTCCACCGCTGAAGGAAAGCGACCCATCACAGTAGGAGTCGTCGCCGCACTGCTCATCACGAGAGCAGGGGGTCGAATTCCGATCGGAATCCACTTCGCGGAATGTGCTGCCAACATCGTCCGCCACCAGCTCTGGATCGATGCCATCTGCCACGATCTCGGTCTGAAGCCCTGAGCCAAAGATGGATTCCCCGCCAGAGGCCAGGGCCGGCACCGTCAGACGCATCTTCGGATAGACCGCATCAACACCCTCGATGGAGGCGAGATCCGCCAGAATCCCGGCGTCCAGAGCATCGCGCCCGAGATCGATGCGCAGGGCGAAGAGATCGATATCGGCGCTCCTCGGCGCGACCTCGAGGTGGTCTGCCGGGAAGACCTGCACCAGAAGCAGCGACCGCACCTCGAGACCGAGGGCGAGGAAAAATGTCAGCGCGGCGACACCCAGGATGATGCCCACCGAGGCGGCCGCGAAGTGGCGCCAGTGACGGATGAGATCAGCCGTCACCGCCCGCAGCCAGGCGCGGCCGATCACTCTGTTTCCCCTTCCGGATCGACGAAACGACCATCGTGGAGGCGCAGGACCCGCGCACCCGCGGCGGAGATCATTTCGTCGTGGGTCGCGGCAACGATCGTCATGTCTCCGTTCCGATGGAGATCGCTGAGCAGTCCCACAATCTCGCGGCCGGTTTCGACATCGAGGTTCCCGGTGGGCTCGTCACATAGAAGAACAGCCGGTTGGTGGAACAGCGCGCGCGCCAGAGCAACCCTTTGCCGTTCGCCGCCCGACAGGGTGGAAGGACGCCGGCGGCCCGCGCCGTCCAGTCCGACGGTTTCAAGAACCTCCTCCGCACGTTGGCGCACCCACGACGCATCGCGCCGCATCTCTCCCCGGGCGAAAAGGGCCGCAACGGACACGTTTTCACGGCAGGTCAGGTGATCGAGGAGGTGGTAGGCCTGGAAGACGTGGCCGAACTTCCGGTTGCGAAGTTCGGAGAGCTCGATATCTGCAAAAGAGCGAAGTTCTTCCCCGTCGACCTCGATTGCGCCGTCGTAGGCGGAGTCGAGACCGCCGATGAGATTGAGCAGAGTCGTCTTACCGGATCCGGACCTGCCGACGATCGAAACGAAGTCGTAATCACCGATCGTCAGATCGACGCCGCAGAGGACGTCGATGTCGGCGCCGGGATAGCGCTTGCGTACGCCTTGGAGTCGTATCACGGGGGGAGTGTAGCGCGGCGGGGATTCTCGATGCTCGATACTCGATCCTCGATTCCCCCACCCACCCTTTGACCCACAGATCACACAGATGGTTATTTCTGTGCGGATCTGTGGTTATCTGTGTGTATCTGTGGGCAGTTTTTCGCGGAAGGTCGAAAGCCGGAAATTCGAATTGCGGCATGTGGAAGTGGGCGGGAATTCCGAACTCCGAATTCCGAATTCCGAATTTGCCGCGCTACACTCACCCCCCATGCATATTCTGGCGCTCGATTTCGATGGTGTTCTCTGCGATTCGTCGCGTGAGGTCTTTGTCGTGGCGGTCGATACCTACGCCGCTGTCGAACCCAACTCGGCCCTCCTCGGGCAGCTCATGCCCCTCCGCGACGACGCCGCCGCAGGCGGAAACGAGCACCTGGATACGGAGATCTACAGACGATTCCGTGATCTTCTACCGCTCGGCAACCGGGCCGAGGATTTCGGGGTTTCGCTTCAAGCCGTCGAGAAAGAAGCCGTCATCAGCGACCAGGAGGCCTACGATGCCTTCTACCGCAAGATCGGGCAGCGGTGGTTGGACCGCTTTCACCGCCGCTTCTACGAGTGCCGAGGCGGTCTCCGGGAGGGAGACGTCCGAAGATGGCTTCAGCTCCACCTGCCGTTCCCCGGTCTCGCCGATGCGCTGCGGAGGCACAAAGAACGTACCCACCCTGCGGTTGCGACCGCAAAAGACGCCCGCTCGGTACATCTCCTACTCGATGAGCTCGGATTTGACGATGTTTTCGATTCCAAACTCATTCTCGACAAGCAGACCGGCGTCGAAAAGACACACCACCTCCGCGTGCTCCACGAACGCACGGGAGCTGAATTCGAAGACATCACCTTTGTCGACGACAAGGTCAACCACCTGGTCAGAGTCGCCGAGCTCGGAGTCCGGCCGGTCCTCGCCGGTTGGGGATTCAACACCGAACGCGAGCACGAGCTTGCCCGCGTGCTCGGTTTCGAGGTGGCGGATCTCGAGAGAGTCGACGAAGTTCTGTTCAAGGGAGAATGAGAGTGGCAGAGAAAAAGACGACACGATTGTTCAGCTGGAACGTCAACGGCATTCGCGCCTGTGGACGCAAGGGCTTTCTCGATTGGCTCGCCGACGCCAAACCGGACATCCTCGGACTGCAGGAGACCCGCGCGCTTCCCGAACAGCTCGAAGCCCCGCTGCTCCAACCCGACGGTTATCAGGTCCACTACAACCCCGCCGAGCGCAAGGGATACTCCGGAGTCGCGCTCTACACGAAGGCTGAGCCAAAGAACATCACCATCGGTGGACTCGACGAGCCCCGGTTCGATGACGAGGGACGGCTGATCATCGCCGACTACGGCGACTTTCTCTTCTACACCGGTTATTTCCCCAACGGCGGTAACGACCTCAGCCGGGTGCCCTACAAGCTCGAATTTTCTGAGGCCGTGCTCCAGCACGCGGAGGCCCAGCGAAAGGCAGGGCGTAGCATCGTTATCTGCGGCGACCTCAACACCGCGCACCAGGAAATCGACCTCGCCAACCCCAAGTCGAACAAAAGAAACACCGGATTCCTGCCGGAAGAACGCGAGTGGCTGACCCGCCTCGTCGACCACGGATACGTCGATATCTTCCGCAGCCTCCATCCCGGAGAGGAGGGCCGATACACCTGGTGGAGCAACCGCAAGGGGGTTCGCGAACGCAACGTCGGCTGGCGCATCGACTACTTCTTCATCTCTCCGGAGCTCGAGGACCGGGTTGTCGCCGCGCGAATCCACGCTGATGTGTTGGGTTCGGATCATTGCCCAATCGAGCTCGAGTTGGCAAACGCATGAACGAGGAGCATTACCGCAGGCTGGAGCGAATGTATCTCTCCGCGGAGTTCAACGAGATCTACAAACCCGAGCTCAGAGTTTCCGAAGGCGAGGCCGAGGTTTCATTCGACGCCGGTCCGCATCTCCACCACGCCGGCAACGCGGTTCACGGATCCAACTATTTCAAAGCGCTGGATGATGCCGCTTTCTTCGCCGTCAACTCGCTGGTCGATGACGTCTTTGTCTTGACGGTCACCTTCAACATTCAGCTTTTGCGGCCGATCAGCGAAGGGCGGATGATCGCCAAAGGCAAGGTCGTCAACGCCGGACGAACCGTCTGGGTCGCGGATTCGACCCTTGTGGACGAACGAGGCCGCCTCCTCGGCCGCGGGACCGGCACCTTCATGCGCAGCAAGGTCGCCCTTGGCGAAATTGCGGCCTACGCGGCCGGATGATATGAGCTCACCCTCGCCTCCACACCAAATAGATATTTCGGATTTCCACCCCCCCGCCCGGCAGCCGAGACGGCTGCCCCACAAATACCTCTGGATTGTTCAAGCCGAACTTGTGGGGAACGCTTCCCGCGTGCCGGGTGGGCGGGCGGTAAAACTCAAAACTCGGCGAGGCGGGACGGGCAGGTGAAAAAACTCGATTCCATTCTCCAACGGATCGACGGACGCGGCTACAAAGCCTACAAGGAGATCCAGGGGCGGAGTTTTTCTTTCGACGGTTTCGATCTCGTGGTTGAGCACGTGCAGGGAGATCCCTACGCCGCGCCGTCGCGATTGCGCGCGCTGATACCCCTGAAAAACAGCGGGCTCCCCGAGTCGGCGTTAAGGACCGATGCGCGCCAGCGTGCGACCCGGGACTACCTTGCACGGGCTTTTCGCGCAGCGGCACGGCCGCACAGGGAACTGGATATCGACGCCGGTCGCCAGACAGTGCTCGACCGTTCCGCGTGCCTCATCGACGAAAACGCGATCGACATCCGGTTCAGGGTCGATCTGCCGGGTGCCGGTCGCCGCATTCTCGGTAAAAGAGCCGCGGCCCTTCTGATCGACGAGCTCCCTGTGGTCGTCGCCCGGACAGTGGGCCCCGATCACCTCGACCTTGAAAAGTTGGAACGGCACGCTGCGGCGGTCGAGGACCAGGATGCCCTCCGCAATTTACTCGACGCCGCCGGCCTCGTCGCTTTCGTGGGCAACGGATCGGTGTTGCCTCGCAGGAGCGGAATCGACGACCGCCCGCTCGACGACGCCGTGGTCTTCGAGTCGCCCACATCGCTCGAAGTCGCCCTTTCTGCGCCGAACGCCGGCGAGGTGCGTGGCATGGGCGTCCCTCGTGGCATCACCCTGATCGTCGGTGGTGGCTACCACGGCAAATCAACGCTGCTTCGCGCCCTCGAGACCGGAATCTACGATCACACGCCGGGAGACGGGCGCGAACAGGTGGTGGCGGTGCCGGACGCTGTCAAGATCCGCGCCGAGGATGGGCGGGCAGTGCACGCGGTCGACATTTCGCCATTCATCTCTCATTTGCCCGGCGGCCACGGAACCGCGTCCTTTTCGACTGAGCTCGCTTCCGGCTCTACCTCGCAGGCAACGGCGCTGGTCGAGGCGCTCGAGGCCGGCGCGTCTTGTCTTCTTCTTGACGAGGACACCTCGGCCACCAACTTCATGATTCGCGACCGCCGAATGCAGGAGCTGGTGGCCAAAACCTCCGAGCCCATCACGCCCTTCGTCGACCGGATCCGCGAGCTGCGCGATCAGCTCGAAGTGTCGACCCTCCTTGTAATGGGTGGTTCGGGCGACTACTTCGACCACGCCGACCTCGTGATTCAGATGGACAGCTACCGGCCACGCGAGGTCACCGGCGAGGCGCGCGAAATCGCCTCGGGCCACGTCACCGGCCGGCGGGAGGAACGAGAGTCCGACTTGACCTCAGCAGCGCCGCGGCACCTGGTGGTGCGGTCGGTCGACCCCGAGCGGAGCCGGGGACGGTGGAAGATCCAGGCGCGTGGCATCGACACCCTGGTCATCGGTCGATCCGACATCGATCTGCGCGCAGTCGAGCAGATCGAAGATCCCTCGCAGCTTCGCGCCATCGGCTGGATCCTCGGAAGGTTGTCCGAGCACGACGAGAACGAGTGCGAGCCGTTGCCCACGATTCGCCAGATGCTCGACCGACTGCGGCAGGGTGACTGGCAATGGCTTAGCGGACGGCCTGACGGCGATCTTGCGGCCCCGCGCGCGCACGAAGTGATGACCGCGCTCAACCGGCTACGAAGCGCTCGATTCAAGCCCTCGGGTTAGTCAATGCCCGAGCTTCCTGAAGTCGAGACCGTCCGCCGTTCGCTTGCTTTGGAGCTTCCTGGGCTCCGGATCGCGGCCGTCGGCGGTCGATCGATCGCGATGCGGCGTCCACTCGACGTCGAACGGCTCGCAACGCTCGTGACAGGACGTCGGTTTTTGGATCCTCGGCGACGCGGTAAATACCTGTTGCTCGATCTTGAACCACCGGGATCACTCCTTGCCCACCTCGGAATGTCCGGCCGGTTCCAGTTGGTCGATGCCTCCGCGCCATTGCTCAATCACACCCATCTCAAGCTCGAACTCGATGACGGACGCCAGCTGCGATTCGTGGACCCCCGCCGTTTCGGCTTTGTCGACTGGCTCGAGTCCGGCGCAGAGACGACGGACCCGTCGCTCGAGGCCCTCGGTGTCGAGCCTCTCGATCCCGGTCTTGATGATGTGTTGCCGCCGCTGTTCCATGCGCGGCGGGCGCCGGTAAAGAGCCTCCTCCTCGACCAACGGCTTGTCGCCGGCATCGGCAACATCTACGCGATCGAAGCCCTGTGGCGGGCCGGCATCCACCCGCGCCGAGCCGGCAATCGCACATCGCACCTCCGGCTCGCCGCTCTGGCCGGGGCGGTGAAGGAGGTGCTGGCCGACGCCATCACCCAGGGCGGCACCACTCTGCGTGACTTCGCCGGCCCCGACGGCGAGTCCGGGTATTTCGCGGTGAAGCTCAGCATCTATGGGCGGCAGGGTGAGGCATGCGTGAAATGCGGAACGACGATCCGCGCCGCAGTCATCGGCGGCCGAACCACTGCCTGGTGTCCGGGGTGTCAACGGTAG
>Ga0316194_10000208_pt1 | contig 34591 bp, 37 predicted proteins | sample CroRivsedime1_MG_FD_204936 | JGI IMG/M metagenome (GOLD analysis project Ga0316194, IMG submission 204936) | Coastal sediment microbial communities from Maine, United States - Cross River sediment 1 | ecosystem: Environmental > Aquatic > Marine > Coastal > Sediment | place: USA: Maine...
CGGGGGTTTTCAGGCTTGGTTGTCGTCACGAACCGGGACGGCGGGATGATGCGAAGGCGCGGAATAGCTCTCGCGTTTGGCAGCGGCTACGGCCCGGTTGGCGATATCCTGAACCTTCTCGTACGCTTGTTCGTGCTTCTTGGCCAGGTCGCTAATCTGGGCCGCCTGGGACGTGACCAGGTTGTTCAATGACTCGATTCTTGCCGCCAGTACGTTCTTCTCGCCTTCGAATCGGGATTCCATGAGCGCCCTGTCGCTTTCGAAATCGCGTGTGAGCCGCTTGGTGGTCTCGGCCACTGCCGCTTGAACGGCGGCTTCGTTGCGTTTGGGGAAGCTTTCCACCTCTTTTTGCAGGGCCGCCGTCTCTTTTTCACGGCCTGCAATCGCCTCTTCACGTGCGTCGAGCTCAGTCTTGCGCTGCTGGTATTCCTTCTCGAAATCACTGCGCTTTAAAGCGATCTCCTTCTGAAGCGCCTGCAACTCGTCTTCCTGGGCATTTTTCCTCTGCGCTTGCTCCCGCGCAAAAGCATACTCATATTCTTCCTTTTCTCTCTGGCGCTGTTTTTCGTTCGCTTCCATTTCTTCCTTTATCCGCCGATCACGGTCGGCCTTTTCCCGTTGCCACTGGGCGCGTAATTCTTGCATTTCCGCTTCAAATGCGCCCTTTTGTGCCTCCATATCCCGCTCGAACTGCTCTTTTTTTGCCCGCTGGGCCTCGATCAGGGCAGCGAGGTCGGAGGCAGCGGTTTCGACTTCATAGAGGGTGTTGAGCTCTTCTTGTTTGGTCTCGATGGCGGACTGAATTTTGCGATAGGTTTCAATTTCGGTCACGAGACGTTCCGCCAGGTCACTCAATTCGCGGCTGATCGCCCCGCGCAGATCGTGAAGGCGCTGTACCGGATCCTGTGCGGCCTGAGCATCGGCCGTCGCCGTGGCCACCTGTTTTTCCAATCGTTTACGGGCTTTTTCGGCATCCAATAGATCCTTGTCCGCCATTTCAACCCGTTTTTTTGCTTCCTCGTAGGCCTCGAGTAGTTCCTTTTTGGTATTGGCCATGGATACATTGGGAAGTTCGGTTTGATCAGTCATTTTGATATCCTATCGGTATATAGTTTCGGGTATTGCCGGATCCAGCGCTCTCAATCCTTTAACCAGCGATATCCGACTTACGGTTGCGGCATCTGCCTGAACAGGCAATCCCATCCATTGGATCCATATCGACATCCATGTTTGTTAAGGTAGAGCATACAAATGACGTACCATGGTCCAAATCGGCCGTCAATCGGGACTTTCATCAAATTTTAATCCGCATCTAATTCTGCGTTAACAGCGGGCGGGTACGGATTGTCGTTGGAAACGGCCAAAACATTCTGATTTCCGGGTCATGGTTCTAGGTCGGCGCCAATGAGTACGCCGCCGTCCACCCGATGCTACGGACTGGTGCCGCGAATAACCCGGCCGTCTTTAACCATTGCTGCAAAGGATGAAAACCATGCCGATCAACCCCTGCCGTGAATGCAAGATGATGGATCAGGACAAGAACAACGCCATCTGCCTGAAGTGTGAAAAACGCGTGCGCTACGTGGTCAGCCTCGGGGCGGCCATGAGCTACCCCTTCTCTAATGCCGAAGAAGCCGCCTTTTTGCCTCTGACCGGATTGAACCGGAGCTTATTCTCTTGAACGCTGCACGACACCTGCCGTCCGCGCGCAAATCGATTGGCATTGCGTCGAGGATCCGGTGGGTCAGCCAGTGGGTCGCCGTCTGTGTGGCCTTAGGAAGCTTAACGTCTGCGGTGGCTGATACCGGCCGGCCTGTAATCGAACGCCACTCGTATTTGGAAACCACCGGGTCGCATGCGATTCCAATAGAATACGTTGTCTTTTGTTTGGCACGGCAGCTACTGGTTCAGGAAATCCGACGCCGTCTTCCTGCAGTATGCCGGAGGGCACCTGCTGTCCGGTCCCGACGACACGGTCATCCGCATCCGGCCGGAAGTGGATCCCTGAGAAAGCACCGCCGGTCGGGTCCAATTTTAGGAAAGATGGTTGGTTTTTCTGGAAAGAGTCAGAGCTTTCTGTCCTAATTCAATGGCCTTGTGGGATTGGTCCTGAATCCAATGCTAAGAAAACAGAAATTTGAGAATATTGGCCAGTCTGTTATCATCCTTGATTTCATGCTCCAGTAATTCATCTCCGTTAACGCGTCTGGATAGAGTGGCGTGTAAGTGTGGGCAGGTATCACAGGGAACGATGCTGTATCACCCTGTTGCTACAAGCATAAATCCTAACCGAAAAATGGCATTATCTTCTCTTGCAAATAGCCTTTGGCTATTCAAATCTGTTTTGAGCGAGCCTCAATTCATATAGATAGATACTATGGAGGGTTCCTTGAGTCGCCTTTTGGTATAATACAGTAATCGCAAAAAACCCTATACCAAAGGAGGCAGAAATGAAAATGGCTCAAGAAACCCCAAGTGCAATCAATAACACAAAAGAGGCGTTTTTGTATACGGCATTTGAGCTGAGTAATACCAAATGGAAGCTGGCGTTTAGTGACGGAAACAAATTCCGTCTGGTTTCCATCGAGTCAGGGGATCTACCCCGTTTACAAATCGAACTGGAGAACGCCAAAAAACGCTTCAAATTGGATGAGGATATTCGGGTTGTGTCTTGTTATGAAGCTGGGCGAGATGGCTTTTGGTTGCATCGTTATTCCGCAAGTATAGAAGTTGATCGGCGCAAGCGAAGGGCCAAGACCGATCGTATCGATGCGAGCAAGCTTTTGAGGATGTTGATGCGTTATAATGGTGGTGAAAAGAAACTGTGGGCTATTGTACGCGTTCCGAGTGTCGAAGATGAAGATGCCAGGCACATTGGCCGGGAACTGGATGTATTAAAGAGAGAAAGGACTAGTAAACGGAACCGGATTAAAGGGCTTCTGATTCAGCAAGGACTGCGAGTCAACAACCCGAGCAATAAGAAGTTTTTACAAGAGTTGACTTCTTTTCGCACATGGGATGGCAGAGAGGTTTCGACCGATCTTAAAGCACGCATTGAAATGGAGTATAAGCGTTTGCGGCTGGTTGAAGATCAAATCGGCATATTGGAAAAAGAGAAAAAAGAGCGCCTCAAAGAACCAAATACAGAAAGCTTGCGAAAGGTCAATCAATTACTGTTGCTGCGGGGTATTGGGTCGGTAAGTTCATGGAACTTTGTTATGGAGTTTTTTGGCTGGCGAGAATTTAGCAACCGGAAAGAGGTAGGCGCTCTGGCAGGTTTGACGCCGACCCCATATGACAGTGGCGGGAGCGTACACGAACAAGGCATCAGCAAAGCCGGTAATAAGCGCATACGAGCATTGTCAGTTGAGATCGCTTGGGCGTGGCTGCGGTTTCAGCCTAACAGCAAACTCAGCCACTGGTACATGAAAAAGTTTGGTCACGGTGGAAAACGGTTGAGGCGGATCGGTATCGTAGCCCTGGCACGACAGCTTTTGATCGCCTTATGGCGTTACTTGGAAAATGGGGTTGTGCCGGAAGGCGCGTGCATAAAACCTATAGCATAGCCGAAGCAAGGAGCCGTGAGTATGTGAAGATAATCGTTGTAGTCTTTAGCTATGATACGCTTCGGTTGGTAGAGACGCCCGTATAACTGCTGGGTACTTTTTAAGTCACCGTTATCATAGATGGGGCGTCTTTATTAACCGGTTCTGCAAAGCGCAACCGAGCGCATTCAGCATTAGGTGCGTGACCTAAAGTGTCAGCACGGATAGAAGTTTGTAGGGTGCATTTTCACCCCTCTCTTCAAAACCGGCCAACCAAATCGGATCAACGCTAAAGAAAAATAACGTATTACTTTTTGTGGGGGCCAGCTTCCACACCCGCGGGGCTTAGCGCTTCAAGGAGACTCCAGATGAATAAAAGAAAGGGCCAGATGAAAAGCCCTGCACCATCCGTGTGTCCATCTACTAAAGCGCTCAGGTCGAACCACAGCGTTGTCCAATCCTCCAGGTGGGCCTGATTATACAAACATATGCTTGTGATAAAATTAAATACAAAAGTGCTTGACAAGAGGGACCCACATAGAAGCAGCTATCAAAGGCAGAGCCAATGCTAACTCTGCCTTCTCAAATAGTTGATGATTATAACGAACAACCGTAATTCATTCTTTCGCCGGGGGTATTAGCGCAATAATCCTGGTTGTCTGGAACCCTGTCGTTATCACGATCGCCAATTGGGCAACCATCGCCAGTCATACCGAACTCTTCGGTTGGGCCTCTGTCGGCACAAGCATCTTCGTGATTGACCATGCGGTCCTGGGAAAAGGGTACGCGGATGATGTAATGGGAGAAATTCTCAAACCCTTCCTTGTCTATGGACCACAGGGAGGTACCTCTGTATTCCTTAAAGCCGCTGTGGCATCAATTCATCAGGTTGTCGATGAGCATGTTGCCGATTCGGAGCGGGACATGGGTAATTTCGTGCAAATGGGGGATTACTCGCCCAAATAGGCCTTTTTTACCTGGTCGTTCTCAAGCAGTTTGGCAGATTTATCGGCGAGAGCGATCTTACCGGTTTCAATGACATACCCGCGGTGGGAAAACTGCAAGGCGAGCTGCGCATTTTGTTCTACAAGCAATATGGTCATGCCCTGATTGTTGATCCGGCGGATAATATCGAAAATGGTGTCAACCAGGATTGGGGCCAAGCCAAGGGAAGGCTCGTCCAACAGAAGAAGTTTGGGGCGGGCCATAAGCGCCCGGCCAATAGCAAGCATCTGCTGTTCGCCGCCCGAGAGGGTTCCTCCATGCTGTTTGAGGCGCTCGTGCAAGATTGGAAAGAGACTGAATACCCGCTCAAGGTCCTCTTTTATACCATCATTGTCCTTTCTAAGGTATGCGCCCAGGTCAAGGTTCTCCCTGACAGTCAGCATGGGGAAAATCATACGTCCCTCAGGCACCTGGCAAATGCCCATCTGGACGATATGGTCAGGGCGCATCGCAACAATCGACTGGCCCTGATAGAACACGTCGCCCTCCACTGGAGTGAGAACGCCGCTGATCGTCATAAGTGTGGTGGATTTACCGGCACCGTTGCCCCCGATTAGAGAGACGATCTCCCCCTCAGCAACTTCGATGGAAATTCCTTTCAGGGCGCGAATATTTCCGTAGTAGGTCTTGACGCTATCCAACTCGAGCAGCATTGGCAGCTCCTGTGCCCAAATAAGCTTCAATCACCTTAGGATCGTTTTGCACCTCTTGAGGCCGCCCCTCCATCAGCCATTCGCCGTGATTAATGACCACCACATGTTCACAAACGCCCATAACTACTTTCATATCGTGTTCGATCAGCAAGACAGTTATTTCTCTGTCCCTGATGCGGCGAATCAGGTCCATGAGATCGCGGGATTCCTGGGGGTTCATTCCGGCGGCTGGCTCGTCGAGCATCAGCAGGCGGGGTTCGGTCGCCAAAGCCCGGGCAATTTCAAGCCGGCGCTGATCGCCGTACGGCATGGAGCTGGCGATCTCTTCCTCGCGTCCTTTGAGTCCGACGAAATCGAGAAACTGATTGGCGCTTGCGGTAGTCGCCTTTTCTTCAGCCTGCTGGAACCTACTTCGGATAACGGCACCCCAAAAGAGCGACCGGGTACGGCAGTGGCGACCGATCTTGACGTTATCAATCACTGTCAGGTTGTCGAAGAGCCGGATATTTTGAAATGTGCGGGCGATTCCCAAAGCTGTTACCGCCTCCGGCTTCTTACCTCCAATAGAAATGGTGTTGCCGTCGTTGTTGAATATAATCTGGCCCCCGGTTGGTTTTTCAATACCGGCAACACAATTAAAAAGGGTGGTTTTCCCTGCGCCATTCGGTCCGATCAGACCGATGATTGCTCCGTGGTCGATGTTAAAGGTGATGTCTTTAAGGGCTTCCAATCCCCCAAAGCTTTTATAGAGTTTTTTTATTTCTAATATCGGTGTCATTTTCTATGCCCGCGACACTGGCTTTAACCTCTTTCTTTTCGTCCGGCCGGCTCTCATTTGAGCGGCGACGGCCGAAATAGGCAGCATGCCGGCCGGACGATAGCGCATCATGAGAACCATTATAAGACCAAAGGCCAGAAAGCGGACCCCAACCGGCAGGCCCAAGAGAGGCAGCAGTTCACGCAGGACCTCACTCAATGAAACCAGAATCGCGGCTCCAATCATAACGCCCCATATGTTGCCCATGCCGCCGAGCACGATCATGCACAATACCAAAAAGGATTCCCAGAACTTGAACATATCCGGTGACAGGAAAGTCACCCACCTGGCAAAAAAGCTGCCGCCCACCGCGCCGAAGGCGGCGCTGATCGCAAAGGCGATGACTTTATAGGTCAGCAGTTTGATACCGCAGGAAACGGCGGCGACCTCGTCGTCGCGAATAGCAAACCACGCCCTTCCCAGCCGCGAGTTCTGGATGCGGTGCATGACAAAAACCGTTACCAGGACCATGACGATCGCAAGATAGTAATACGGCAACTCGCCGATGAACTCCCATTTAGGGCCGCCCAAGAGCGAGAGATCGATGGACACCACATCGATGCCGGGCAGGCCCAGCGGTCCCCGGGTAAGCCAGATCTCATTGGTTAGAAATAGTACGACCAGCTCTGAAAATCCAAAGGTTACAATGGCAAAGTAGTCGCCGGTGAGTCTGAGCGTAGGGGCACCCAGCAAGATGCCCCATATGGCCCCATTGATAAAAGCCAGGGGAATAATGACCCAGTATGAAAGGCCGAAGTGATAGGTCAGGAGACCCGAAGTATAGGCGCCGATGCCGTAAAAACCGACATACCCCAGGTCCAGCAGGCCATTGAAACCGGGCACGATGTTTAACCCTAAGGCCAGAATCATGTAAAGAAAAATGAGTATGACAATATGGAGAATGTAATCCGTTACAAAGGGCAGAAACGGCATGATTAAGGCCAGAATCAAAAAACCGATTCTTATCATTGCGCCACGAGTCATGTTTATTTGTGGTCCCGATTTACTCATCTTACATACTCTTTTTGGTTTCCTTGAGGACCCTGCCGAACAGGCCCGCCGGTATAAGAATAATAACGATGATCATAACACCGTAAGATATGCCGTCGCGGTAGAGCGAGCTCAAATAACCCGCCCCAAAGGCCTCGGCCACTCCAAGAACCAATCCACCCAGCATGGCGCCGGGCACCGAGCCAATGCCGCCTAACACGGCCGCGGCAAATGCCTTGACCCCAGCGATATAACCCATAGTCGGTTCGATTTTGTTGTAAAACGCACCCGTCATGATGCCTGCAGCGCCGCCTAATGCACCAGCCAGAACAAAGGTATATGAGATTACCCGGTTGACGTTTATCCCAGCCAGGGCCGCCATGGTTTTATTCTGGGCCACGGCTCTCATTGCCTTGCCCCATCTGGTTTTCTTGATAATAAGATTGAGCCCGACCATCATGGTGAACGTCATGCCATAGATAAACAAATGAAACCAGGAGAGATTGACTCCGCCAAAACTGACGGCCGTTTTTTCGAAATAGGCAGGTAAGGCGCCCTGGGGGAAGGGCTTGGGCCGGGAACCCCAGATGACCATGGCCAGGTTTTGAAGAAAAATCGACATTCCGATCGCCGTGATTAGCGCGGCTAAACGGGGTGAGCGCCGCAATGGGCGATATGCGACAATATCCAAAAGCACACCGCAAATTGCGCAACAGGCCATGGAAAGAGGCAAGGCCACAAAAAACGGGATTCCTAAGGAGACGATAAAGGTGATGGCGAAAAAAGCTCCCAGCATGTAGATTTCGCCGTGGGCGAAGTTGATAAGCTGAATAACACCGTAGATCATGGTGTAACCCACTGCTATCATGGCATATATACCACCTATAGTTAGCCCATTTACAAGTTGCTGTAGAAACAAACGCCTTCTCCTATTGTACGAAAGGCGCCGAATATCCATCTTCCGGCGCCTTTGGTGGTATTTTAAAACATTGGAGCAACTATTCCGCTGCTACGAATTTACCATCTTTCACCATTTTAACAAAGGCGGGTTTAGCACAATCTCCCTTCTTATCAAAGTAGGTCAGACCGGTTATACCGTTATAGCCATTGCCCTCAGAGTTAATGGCCGAGAGCCCTTCACGAATTTTCTTACGATCAGGGCCGGTTTGGGAGATGACCTGAGCCAAGATGCCCAGACAATCGTAAGCATTGGCGCTCATCCAATCCACGTCACGCCCATAGGCCGCAGTAAATTTCTTTGCGAATTCCTTACCCGCCGGTCCGGCCGACATTGCCAGGAATGGCACGGTGCAGTAAGTATTCTCGGTTGCCTTGCCACCAAGTTTAATATAATCTTCATTGTCGATTCCATCGGCGCCGAAGAGCGGGCCGTTAAAGCCCAGTTTCCGGGCCTGACCGGCGATCAAAGCACCTTCTGGATGGTAGCCGCACAGAAAGATCGTGTCAGGTTTGTCTCGCAATAATTTAGTAAGCTGAGGTGTAAAATCGGTCGTCTTTGCAACATAAGCCTCTGCGCCGGTCACCTTCACACCGAACGCTTTGGCACCGGCCATGAAGGAGTCTTTGAGGCCAATGGCATAGTCGTTGTTTTCATAAAAAATGGCTACCGTGTTCTTACCCAGCAACTTCGGCACAACATATGACGCCAGGTATTTGCCCTGAAATTCGTCGGTGTAGCAATTTCGGAAAAACCAGCCCTTGCCGACATCCCCGATCGTGGGATTGGTGGAAGTAGCCGAAATGGCGGGCAGCCCTGCACGTACATAGATTGGCATGGCTGCCAGCGTGGCCGAAGAGCATAGATGACCGATTACGGCCACAATACTTTTATCGGCGGCAAATTTAGACGCCACCGTGCCAGCGTCCTTGGGCGCGCAGAGATCATCACCCCAGACAAGCTCAATTTTCTTACCGTTGATACCGCCGGCATCGTTGATCTCTTTGAGTTTGAGGCTGACGCCGGCTTTGATATTATCACCGTAGGCCGCCAGATCACCCGTGAAGGGTGATGCGACCCCGATTCTGATGTTATCGGCCAGAGCTCCTGTCGTTATGACAAAGACGAATACCAGGCAACAAACTAAACCTGTGTAGAAGAATGGCTGCTTGTTTTTCATAACGATTCCTCCTTTGCGATTTTCTATAATTTTATGCAACAATCAAACTTTAATGCTTAGGTCATCATTCGCACCAACAATTCCTAATTCGGATGGAGTTGAATGATACCTCTCAATTCCAGAGAAAAAGTATTTATAACAGCTAAGATTTTTTATGCCTCCAAATGATTCACAGGTCACTTGGAGGCTTTCTTTGGGAATTTTAGGGAAACTCACTTTATGACCTTCTCCGATCAAATAAAATTGCAATTTATTGAAGAATCTATAAATGGGAGATTCTGGGATCAGAATGAGAAATCAGAAGGATCTGTAGGTGAGATAAACGTGCAGCTGCCAATGGAGTTGGAACTGAGAATAAGGATTTAAATTAATAATACGATAAAATAATATCTATTTTATTATTGTCAATAATATTGATATGATACATTCTAAATTGTGGCATATCCTACCTGTTTAGAATGAATATATATCCCACGGCTTACCGTCTGTGTTCATTCTTTGAAAGAAAAAAAACCGAACTGCACAAAATGCGATCACAGCGAGGTCACAATAGGCGGCCCGGCTATCTCAATAGAAATCGTTTAAGAATATCCAGAATCAAAAATCGAAATCAAGACCCGTGGTTTTCCGGCCCTGTTTTTCAACAGGTTTGGCTTTTTCTATGATTAAATAATGCAATAATAATGCAAAAACAGTATATCATAAACGAAAATTATTATATTAAAATTCGGATAGTTAGTTTATTGGCACAATGTGGTATGCACAAAATTGGGCAAATTATTTCATAAAATGTATGTAATTAGGTAAACAGTGATATCTTTTTTAACAATAGTACTTATAAAATAGACCTGAGTGTAGCGTGGATTAGCTTGCCAATAGACCAGCTATGGAAATTAGCACCAACGGTGAAGATACGATCCGGTTATCTTAATCAAATCGTCCAGATGATAGTTAAGAGGTCATAGCAGATACCAGATGCCGACGTTAGGCCAATTATGTTATCGGTATTTCCTCGTATTCCGGTTAACTGGCAGTTGGATTAAGAACTGCGGTAAGAAGCACAAACAAAAAAATCATTCCTGTAACGGATAGTTTAGGAAACGGCCTAATGGTATATTGGCTTATCAAGTAACTTGTTAGGATTGCTGAAAGCGCTACGATTCCGAATTTGATGAATATTGAAATATCAAACCATTTTAATAGTAAAAGTTGAACCACGATAACAAATAAGATGTGGAGCAGATATATATTATAGGAGTTTACAGCGAGACGCCGGCTAAATTGAGACGGACTATTCCAATGTTTAATGCCAAAAGATATGAGGGCCAGCAGAATCGTAAACACAAGCAATGAGCGCATTAGAACCCAGCCAAACGCCAATCCAACGGAAGAATTACCAATTAATAATACCAGAATCTTAACCTGACAATACATCAAACCAGTACTCAATGCTGTCCAGAATATAAAATGCCCCGGTGCCTTACCGTTTAAAAACCATTTTTTTTGACAAGCATATATCCCCACGCTAAAGCAAGAGATATACAACACGATTCTTGAAGCCTGAAATTGAATGAGGCTTGCAACCATGATCCACGGATCTTTATTCGGTTTTTCATGGAAGATACCGTAAATGAAAAATGTTAACGATGCGGTTAGAATACCGACCAGGCACAATACAAACAAAATTGATTTCATCGTGGGAGATTTTGGTACTGAGGAGGGAAATTGGTTTGAACGCCACCATTTCTTAGCATCATGAAGAATGGCGAATACAACAAAAAAGAGAAGCAACAGAGAGATAAACCAGAAAATATGCTGATGAAATTGAGTCGGTGATGAGATTAAACCGGTATGAAACGACAAGCCACCTTCGATATTTCGAACGAAACTGAGCCATAGGCTCATCAAGCTTGTCGGATAATCCCGGGAATAATAACGGATATAGTCTATAATAGGAATCAGTAATACAATGCCCAATAGCCAGGGAATTGCCAGGCGTCTCAATTTGCTTTTGATAAATAGCCACTTGCCCTTTTGTTGCAGGGACGGTAAGGCGAAAAAACCTGCAATAAAAAAAAGTGTCGGCATAAGGAAAACATCCAAAACGCCCAATAAGTAATCAAAAAAGATTGAGTTAGTATCATTAACAGTCCACCATGACGTATGATTGCTGTATCCACAGGCTGAATGCAACACTACTACTAACAATACCATTAGATAGCGAATATTATCAAAAAAGACTAGTCGATCAAAGGATTCCTTTTGAACCTTTTGCATTAGAGTAACTCTACGATTTTTATGTCTCTGAAAATTACAGATTACTTGCCAGTAACTGGATTTTCAGTTTTCGAGGTTTTTATAAGTATACAATCCGGCTATCACAAGGCTTTTATGGGTACTCAAAGTCGCGTTAGATAGCAGTAGGTGTGAGTCGGTCAGACCTTATGTTTTGTTTACAGTATCGGTACTTTTGATGGCTTCAATTTTTTGCAGATATCATCTTAGCTGTAGTTGAGGCTCATCTGCGATTATTTGGAGATGTCTTTACCGGCCAAAAATTTATTCGTGCCTGTTGTAGGCATCGCATACATACACGAAAGCACCCGCGAGGTCCGAAAAAGCCGCAACCCAAACGGATCAGATCTAAAAATTCACCCCATGTATCAACGGCTAAAATCATTGCGCGTAGAAAAAAGTAGAAGTACTACCTTGAAAGGGCTGGATCGCTGCAGGTAAAATTATTTTGTTTAAATGTTACAAAAAATAGGACATTCACCTTCATTATCGCAATACTTTGAAATTTATCTTTTCATGGCAGTTCAGATATGAGTTTTCGATATTCACCTTCATTAAAAATCCGGAAACTCTCAGTCCGAATTGCACCTGCAGAACCCAACGCTATTGATAGTTTCATAGCAGTTTCATCATCAGGTATTTCGGAAATTACTAACGCATCAAATCTCCCCATTGCCAGATAAAACGTTTTTATCTCAGCGCCCATTGATTTAAATAATCCCTTCGCTGTTTCAAGGCGGTTGGGGCTTTCCTTCATATTTTCGACGCCTTTTTGGGTATATTTTATAAGTGACATATAAGTTGGCATTGTTCCCCCTTTATATAGTGGATGGTGAATGTCCTAACTGTTTGTTATTTAGTTAAAGAACAAGAAATTTAAACCGGAGAACAGAACCAGAGGAGTCCGGGTTAGTGAGTTTTTCGGTGTAGGATCAGGATCGAAACAGATCAGTATTCATGTCGACCTAAAGACCAAGTGTAGGTCAGGTAAATATTTATCCTATTATCACATATTGGTGTTTTGGTGCTTTTTCAATAGAGGGAAACATTCATTTTAATAGGAATATTTCCTTTTAATAGGATTTTCCACTATCGAAGTGGGTGTTGGGCTTTCTTGTCATAATCGTAACTAACAGAATTTACGTTGAAATTGAATGTACGACCTGGATATATTTGCATTACCCCGTGTTTGGCAGTTTGGCCCGAATGTCAAACCCTTAATAAACGAAGGAGGTCCGCCCAGATCATTATATGTATTTCCAATAGCCCTGTCCGCCCCCCATTGTAATCGTATATGTTGTACCTTTTGGGCACCGGCCGCTATCATCGGTAACACTGATAGCGAACACCTCATTTCCAGCTGATGTAGTAGTTGTTCTAATATCAACGTCTCCAGGGGTATTGTTAAGAGACAAATTTTCACCGTTTATCAAGTCATCAATGCTTGGTGTCGAGCTACGGTCTGGTACAGAAAAGTACGACGATATGGCAGACAGTGTGTTCACGGCATCTTTTTCCGCATATCCGCAATATGCTTTGTCTCTATAAGCGATAAAATTAGGTATGGCGATGGCAGCCAGGATGCCAATGATAGCGAGTACGATCATCAGTTCAATAAGGGTAAAACCTTTGTAATTGTCGTTTTCTTTATTCGGAATCTTTGGGGGCATTTTTATTACCAAAAATGTTTTGTATGTATAAATTCCAAGCCGACAGACTCACACTATCTTGCCAGTAGACCAACTATATATGAATTTACATCTTTTATACAAATAAAGTTTGGTAATCCCCACACAATCGGCGAATTGATAGATTTGATGACATAGCAGATAGATCAACTGAGCCCTTATGCCGGATACGCTGTCACAAACGCAGTTTTCTTGGGTGTCGAGTTTACTGTGGTATTTCGAGCTACGCAAATCAGCCGCGCAGGTTACTGCGTCGGCTGTATTTGCCTTGTTAGATTTGCGGCCCTCCAAATCATTGTCGTGGTCGATCCTGTAAATTGGGGGTCTACTGGTTACGCCCAGCCATAACGCCGCCGTCCACGTCCCAAATTGCACCTGTTACCCAACTTGCATCGTCCGAAAGAAGAAACATAATCACCGATGCCACATCCCTGGGCTTTCCGACTCTTCCGATAGGGTGAAATTCGTTGAAACCCTTTAGGGCCTCGTGGATCTCGTCTGGTTTAATAAAGGCGCCGTAGATCGGGGTTTCTACGACAGCAGGTGCCACTGCGTTGACGCGAATGCCATGTTCCGCCAGCTCCATAGCCAGATGCTGAGTCAAGGAATGCAGACCGGACTTGGCCATGGAATACGCCGCCGACGGTGTCGCCTTGATTGCTTGATGGGCCCACATGGAGCCGATATTAACCACTGAACCACCGCCATTGGCTACCATGTTTTTTGCCACCTGTTGTGTTACAAAAAAGATAGCCCGGTTGAGATCCATGTAAATATCATATTCCTCTTCCGTGTGGTTTAAAAAGGCTTTGGGAGAGAAAACACCCGCAGCGTTGATAAGGCACTTCACATCCTTCATCTTTTCGGAGATGTACTGAATCAGTTTATCAACATCTCCCTTGTTCGTGAGGTTGCATCGGAAAGTGCTTACGTTGTTTGGATTATCGAACGTTTCGCGCGCTGCATCCAGTTTCTCCTGTCGGCGACCGACCAGCGTCACTGAGGCGCCCTCTTCTACCAGTAGCTTTCCTGTCTCCAGACCCATTCCACTGCCACCCCCGACGATCAGTGCTTGCTTGTTTGCAAATTTCATCTTTGCTCCTCCTTTTCAGTCACTAAACCTTCTTCTGCCGCAATCTAACAGTAATTAGATTGACCCGCACAAAATGCGGATTTCCTCGTTCCTTTCCGCATACGACACCTTCAGATTCCCTGCCGAAGGTAATATAAAACTCGTTTTTTCAATGTGTTGCTTTTTGCATGTCATTTATTTTTGCGTCTTATGCGGATCGGCATAATAAACCCCTGCGAAGACCTCAAAGTCCATCGACAGGACTGCGTACGCTGCCCGGTCCACGGATGAAGACACGTGTATAGATTGAGATTAACGCTGAAAAAGATGTACTTGTTTCCTTGGACTTGCTTGCCACAAGCCAAACTATCGGATTTTAGTTCATTTATACAAATATATTCTGGTAATCACCATTCAACCGTCGAATTGATAGATCTGGGATCATATCGGCAGGTACATGTTTCATCAACTTTGAACTTTGTTGGAGAAATTCATACTTTTTAAAAGTTTATTTCATTGCAGCTTTTTTTTCCTGAACAACATGGGTTTCCTTGTCACCAACGGCAAAACGCAACAGAGCCTTGCACTGGTTAGGATCAAGATACTCTGAAAACCAATCAAGAGGTGTTATACCTTGTGCTGATGGTTGGGTGAGACTGGCGCCATTTTCAAGGAGCAACTGGGCGACCTCCACACGAGCGTTTCGCACGGCAAAATGAAGCGGCGTCAAACCAAACCGAGAGTCCAAAGCGTCAACAGGGCGTCCTTCTTTAAGTAGCTTGCGAACCTTATCGATTTTGCCGGTCTTGGCCGCTTCATGAAGTTGGCAATTCTTCAGATACTTGTAAAACGACAAACCTTCCCTAACTAGGAAAACAACAACGACTACAACGATAATGGGCAAAATTTTTATAAAGGTCTCCATTGATAAACCCCCAAAACAGCCCTTACAATCTGAAGTGTCGACAAATGAATTTAGGGGTGAGAAGCTTTCTACCTGAATTCAGTTTTGGGCTATTACCAATATCTGATTTTTGAAACACATAATTTCTATTCAAGATGCATGCTATATCTTGATACTGTATGCAATAGGAAAAACATCAAAATACCAGATAGGTTTTGGCTATTTGATTCTGCAATAAAATTTTGGTCAGAAGTACCTGATAACCTACGTAATACATTTATATATTTATATCAGGAAGAAATATGTCATACGGTGATCTCGGCATGTTTTTCAGCTAATTCGGTCCCATTATCACCAATGGGTTCCGGTGTTGTGCAGAAAGGCAGTATATAATTGCCTTTTCACGTAAGTTTTAGATAATCTGTAAAGCCTGCGAAGATTCCTTGAATGGCGTCACAATTGCCCTCAATTGGACCAGCACAGGTCATTAGCAGGACAGCGCGTTTACCGCTGATCAATGAACCATGATCAGGTGTCCCATCCTTCAGCTGTGCCGGTGCCTTTAGCCATCTTTCAATGTAGAGCAACATCCACCTGTTTTCCGTATGCTGCTTCACCTCATGAAGCATCAGTTTGTGGTCGATGTTATCGAAAAACCCCTGGATGTCTAAATCCAACACCCAGTCATACCTCCAAAATCGCTTGCGAACCATGCCCTTTAAAATTTAAAGAGTAAAATTATCAACAGACCAGACACCAGACTCGATAAAGCCGCCCTGGTTGAGTTCCATCGGTTCCAAAGTGGCTCGAAGTCCTTACGAGCTGTTTTTAGCGCTGTTTCATTCATAGCATCGGCATCCAGAGTTTGTAGTTTGTTATTCAGTGGTATATTAATAGTGACCGTCGGCAATTGAACGCCGAGAAGATAGACGAATACAGCAAATATTAAGAGCAAACGTTCAATTCCATCCAATTGTCCGATGCCAAGCATAGCCGAAATGATCAAAATTACAACTGAACCGACCCAGACCAACATAAAAATCGGCTGATTATTCTGGATAACGCGATCCATTACCTGAAAAGCTCGGATAAACTCCCTGTCGTTTAAACTTCTGATGCCCGGCATCACCACTACTGAAAAAGCAAACAGGAAGCCCGCCACTAGAGAACACAGAAATGTAGATAAGATCAATGCGGCCTGAAAGATTTCCATAATTTGATTTTCACCTTAATCCTCTTGTAGTTTATTAACAAAGCCTGACGCAAAAGTAACCGGCCTCGTATGCGTCCGGTTGATTTTAAGTTGATGCGGTTCGGCCCCGTTTACAGAGATAGTGATGCCAAAGAACCCTTGCGGCCACCGCCCGCCATGGCCTCCAATGATCTGCGATTCTGTCGACCTCTTCTGCACCAGGTGTCGTTGCCATCCCTTTCAACTCTTGGATTGTCTTTGCCAACGCAAGATCACCCGCAGGCCATATGTCCTGTCTACGCAATGAAAATAGCAGATACGTATCGGCCGTCCACGCCCCTATTCCTCTTATTTCCATTAGGCTCTTCCGGGCATCATCGTTGTCCATAGACGCCAGAGCTTCCAAATCGATCTTGCCAACCATGATCCCGTGAGCCACCCCTCGGACATATGAGGCCTTCTGGCGACTAAAGCCTATTGCCCTCAATGTCCCGTCATTCAGAGACAAAAATTCTTCAGGATTGACTGAACCGATGGCATGCTCCAGCTTGGTAAACGCTGCCCGGGCTGATTCCAAGGAGACCTGTTGGGCGAGGATAGCGATAACAATACCGGGAAAGCCCGGTGCATGGCTCCAAAGCGGAGGGTTCCCCCACCTTGCCACAACACCAGCAATATCTGAGTCTTGCATACCTAATTCGGAGATACCCCGGTGGTATGTCTCATCAGTTAGTATCGTATGATTCGATGGCTTACTCATTTCTTCATATACGCAGGATGCGGCTGCCTCACGGAATTCGTCAGCATCAGCCCAATGCAGGCCTTCGGCCGCAACCAAATCAGTGTTCAGGTTACAGGTTTCGGGTTTCAGGATTTGGGGTTTGCTGACACCTGGCACCTGAAGCCTATAACCCCATTTCCGATGAATCAAGTGGTTTCACTTTAACAACACTTCTTCGCATCTTGCGGAGAAGTTACGATCTAAGACTCTGATGGCACTTATCGGGTGCAACCTATTACGAGTCGCCATCATCTGACTTGTTTGATCGAAGCTTCATGAAGCTTCGAATTTCAAGTGTAATATCTTCGCTGTTCTCTTTCTTCTGATACCAGAATATCAATGGTTGGTCTTTAATAATAAGTCGGCCATTCTTATGTTCCATTTTAATCATTATGCTATGCTGCGACAACGGCGGTGACTTCGATCTCTATGAGAAAGTCGGGGTCAGCTAAAGATTGAACTCCCACCCACGTGCTCGCAGGGAAAGGGCCGCCGGCGAAAAACATTTCGAGCATCGTGCTGAGAAACGCTGCGTGTTCCGGTTGATAATTGACAACATAAAGCCGAACGAAAACAACGTCGGCAGGAGATGCGCCCGCGGCCTCAAGAGCAGTTCGTAAGTTCCGAAACGATTGCTTGGCTTGTCGTTGAAGGTCGTTTCCGCCCACGATCTTGCGGTCTTTATCCCAGGCGGTTTGGCCGGAGATATGGACCGTAGTGCCGGGCGACGATGTTACGACATGGGTGAAGCCAAGCCGTCTTGTCGAGAACAGGCCGGGCGGGCTGATGTGATTCTTTTCAACAGGCATAGACGCTCCGCCTTCAACGGCCTTTTTATGCGGTTATAGATGGATAGACACTTTTTTACAAAAAATTAGAACAAGACTCGGTCACCAAAACTGGATTCTTAGGCACGATGCCGGTGTGACACGTTAGAATGCTGCCGATGTGACCGCCAACTTGGCAAATGCTTCAATCTCCGTCGCCAACTCAGCATAGTCTATCTGACCGGTCTTTACTTATGAAGGAATTTCATTCAATGCCGAACCAACCAGCAGTCTCAAAAACATGCCTCGGTGTACATTGTCGCCACCTGCGTTGGCATTTGACAACAGGGCAGCTTCCAGATCGAACCTATGCCGGACGGCCAAATAGAGCATCAGCGGCAGACCATGTTCGGGCTGGCAGGCTGTGGCTAAACGACTGTGGGTCATGGTTTCTTCTTGGAACTCATCTTTCAAGCAGGGACTTATCTGTTTAATAGACTCCTGCCGGGCGAAAAACAAGAAAAGGGCCGTCGAAGGACCGCCCTTTTCAGCTGGATCTTTCAATTATGGTTATTTGAGTGCGATAATCACAAGATCGGCGGAAAAGATCGCAATGGTATCGTTAAAAATGCCTCTCGAAATGATACTCGTCACCCCGGCTCCGGCATCTAAACGTTGAGCTAATTCTGCAACGAAGCCATCGAAGGTGAAAAATACTTGACGGCTTTCTCCCTTGACAATCTGAAACACGCCACTGCTGTCGTTCTGGGTGGCAATGATCGGCGGATCATCCATTTCGGTCAGGTCGGCCACCACGCCGGCCCGATTCAAATGATGGAACAACCCGATGCCATCCAGATTAAGTGTAAAATTTGATTCGGTAATATTTACGATGGCATCGGGTGACGCAGGATTCCAAGTAGCGATCATCAGGCCCTTTGTATTGGAAACGTCGATGAGCGTGCGCGCTTCAAAATCCCCCACATCTGCAGCATGACCGAAGGGTGCGACAAATCCACGAAATTTAAGTGGGGTAGCCGCGTCGAGTTCGCCGGTATTTAGGCCGGCGACATCAACCTCATAGTCGGCTGGGTTCGCGTCACTGATTGCGCCTGTACCAGCGAAATCAAACAGTTCGATCTTTCGGCCGTCAATGGCGTTTAAATCTACGATGACGGTACCGGACTCGGTGAACTTTAAATTGCCTTTGATGGTGGTCAGCAGCATCCGTACGTGAGCGGCATTTAGCCGAGTTTCATTATCATTCAGTTCACCAAATACCATAACGCGCTGCCCTACCGAGATATCCTGACTATCAAACAGATCTGTCGATAGTTGCCGACTAACGGTGGTGTCGCGTTCCAATTGATCCAACTGTACATCCACTTCATCTTTGAAGACGATACTCCCGCTTGCACGAATCAGAGTGGCTCCTCTCACGGTGAACAGATCCCCCGAACGGCGGATAACGTTTCCGGTGATGACATCCAGTGTCCCCCCTGGAACACTTGATCCTGCATATACCTGAGACGCCTCAAATTGGCGTGTCACGATGTTGAGATCGCCGATGACAATGACAGCTGTCAACACCTGCTGCAGTTCCAGTTCCGCCAACCCAGAGTCACCCTGGTGCATTTCGCCATTGATATCGTAGAAGGTCGATGCATTGGTGACGACATTCAGCGTACCAAAGCGTTCATCACCTCCGGATATCGTGTGGATGAAGGGACGAATGATTAAGCTGAAGGTTCCATCTGCCGGGTTAATTTCTTTAAGTGGTCCGCGTAAACGGTGAATTTTGGGATTTTCCGCATTCACATCCGCCATTAAGGTTGGCTTAACGCTCAGGACGGGTGAATCGGCATCTGTCAGGTCAACATGATTGGATGCACTCAGATCAAAATCCAATGTCAGGTGGGCCGGTATGCCTGGCGCAATGGTCAAGGCATTGCGGCCCTGCAAATGAACCGTAGTCGACAACCGTGTAATGGTCGAGCCGAATTCATCTTTTATATTATCGGGATCAACTTGAACCGCAGTACCGTCTGGGCGCTGTACTTGTATACTGGCATCAGTGTAATCCATTTCTATGGTTGCTTGTATATACCGACCCGCTGGTATCGTGGCGGCCGTCAGGAACTCCGTCATTTCTACATACTGAGCAAAATCAACCCGTGTCATCACAGGCAGCGTATTGACCACCTCGCCGTTTTGTTTGGTCAATGTCAATGATACAACATCAACATCATAGGCTACAAAATTGCTTTCGGCATCTGTCAGGCCGATGACCAGTTCTCCATTATTGTTACTGATGCCGAATTCATCTGACCCTGAACTTGAGCAGCCCGATGGAACTATCCCAAAAAGTAAAATTAACAATGAGATAGATGTCATACAGCCGATCGCCTGTTTTAAGAAAAAGATCGCAGTAACTTTTTTTTTCTTTCTCGACATAAATTAACCTCCTGCCAAAATGTGAATTTATCTCAAAACGGATAGTTCCTCCCAATCCCTTGAAAAGGATTATCGAATCCGAACTTCAGGATTGTTCAACTGTTTAAATAGCAGTGTCAATCCACAGTTTCATTAACAATATCAATTAGTTTACAATAATGATTAAAATAAGGAATGCTATTATTGCTTCGGCACTTTGAGGGGTTTTCTTTAGAAAAAGATGTGGCTTTGTATTCACGGTGAGTATCAAGTCGGCGGCACCCTAATCGGCGGATTTGAGGGCATTGCATGAATGCATTATGCTTCAATCAGACAAGAACAGATGGTTTAAAAGGTGTAAGTTGAACCAGCCGAGGATGTCCCCCTAAAGGTGCCCGGCAGTTCCAGTCATCCCGCCCATCCCGGCTGCCGAAAGGCTGGCGTTGGCCATCTCGACGGAACGGAGGAGGCGCTTGCGGCGAGAAGAACCATGAAAGGCTGGTGCCGGCCGAGCATATCAAACGCCCGTGCCAAACATCCTTGCAGCGAAGCTGAAAAAGAGACCGCGCCAGACAAGCTGTGCCTTATCGGAATTATAATTGCTGAAAGCAGATCTGCGATAACCCCTTCGTCATCGACGATTAATATCGATTTCGAGGGGCCGTTAAAAGTTAGAGTGGAGGGAGACATTTTTAAAATCCTTTCCTTCGGGAGCAACAGTTTCAAATGAACTCACAATCAACGGCTACCGAAGAGCTATCAAAGGTTGTTGAAAGTCGAGTTTGATGGGCGACTAAGCCCATAGTTGGGGTGAATCAAGCGGCGCAAGCGCGTAACGGGAGGTTCGATTCGATAAAGAAAGCCAGATCTGAAACAGTAGGAAGCGTCGCTTCTGAGAATCTTTAACATTAGTGATCAGCCTTAAATTCTCATTAGCCCGGCGTTAGATTTGTATGAAGAGGCGAAAAACATTTTTATTGCAGGAAAAACGGACCGCAAAAAACGAGGACATACCTGCCATCACTAAAACTAAATCAGTGTTCAGATTACAGGTTTCGGGTTTCAGGATTTGGGGTTTGCTGACACCTGACACCTGAAGCCTATAACCCCATTCCCGCTGAATCAAGTGGTTTCACTTTACCAACACATCTTCGCATCTTGCGGAGAAGTTACGACCTAAGACTCTAAATTAATGAGAAAAAGGTGGGGGGTCGATAATTCCAACGGCCTGCGGCTCATGGGGTCTGGGCGGCAGCGTCCTGCGCCTTGTAGTCGCGGTAGAGGATTCGCACAACGCCATCGGCCAGTCCCATGACCGGAACGAAGATGTTTTTGATGCCGGCCCACTGGACCACTTTCAGGTAAATGTCGGCGCCCGGGATGATCACGTCGGCCCGGTCGGGCCGCAGGTTCAGTTTCGTGATGCGCTCCTCGTAGCTGTATTTTTTTAGGAGCCTGCGCACCTTGATCATCTTTGATTTGGAAAGTGGCTTGTTTTTCATGCATTCGGCCAGCCGGAAGATCTTGTTGATGTTGCCACCGCTCCCGATGGCTGCAAGGGATTGGTAGGGGGCGCAATGGGTCTGAAGCCAGATCTTCATGGCATCCCAGTCGGTTTTTGTCACCTGCCCCTGAAGTATCCGGATGGTACCGATTTTAAACGATCCTGAAACCGCGACCTGTCCTTGGGAGGAAATCGTAATTTCCGTGCTCCCGCCACCCACGTCCACGTACAGGTAGGCGTTGTAGCCGAGGTATTGGTCGGCGCTTTTGTTCTCGAGAATCAGCAGGGCCTCTTGCGCACCATCGATGATATCCACCTTGATACCGCTGGCTTTTTGAATGCGTTTGCAGACCTGAGACCGGTTTTTGGCTTCCCGCATGGCCGATGTGGCGCATGCCCTGAAGGCAATGGGTTTATAGGCATCGATCAGGTGCCGGAAGCCGGTCATGGCTTTGACCAACTCGTCCGTTCTTTCTTTCGATATGCGTTTCAGTGAAAAGGTGTCGGCCCCGAGACGAATCGGCATGCGTGTCAGGGACATCTTTTTAAAAGTCGGCCTGCCGTTGTTTTCGAAAACGCTCGCCAGCAAAAGCCGGACGGCGTTGGAGCCGATGTCGATCGCTCCGAATTTGAGTTGGATAAGCATCTTTCACCACCATAATTTGCATAAATAACACCGAAATTAATTAAAATATATGATAATGACCGTAGATAGTGCCCATCCGCTGTTTAATAAAGGGCACTGATAAGTATCCGATCCAGAAATGAGCAATTTTCTGCAATTTAAAGGAAATCAAGGAATTGCGCGGAGGCGTACTCGTGTACGCCGCACAAGCGATTCCGCCGATTGACGCCGAAATTAAGGTGATTTTACGCTCTATGCGGATCATCCGGATTATTCCCCTTTGGAAGAAATGAAAGATTGCGAATTTTATATTGGGCCTATGGAGTGGTTTCCTCCCGGTAAACTTTCCTCATTACCCCAGGAATTTGCGAATAAGGAGCGGAACGTTTACATCAACATGGGGAATATGGGAATTGAAAAAGGTATTATCCAATATCCTGGCCAAATTGAAAAATATCGATTGCAAATTGACGGCGCAGTTTCAATCATTTTCCAATCCTGAAAATATAGATTTAGTGTTTGAAAAAATATTTCAACGAATCTGAAATCCAAAAGCCGACAGCAATCAGACATTAGATACCCGTTATTTATTTTAATACACCTAACGTAAAGATAATATACCCCAAAAGGCTATTTCAGGTTAATGCTTTGCGCGTGTCGACCAATTGTTTTTAACAGTCTCACCAGTTCGCTACGTTCTTCACCGCTTAGCGCTTCTGCAACTCGTTCTAACCTTTGTGAATGTTTGTCATAAGCACTTTTGATCAATCGGCGCCCGGATTTGGTAAGATGCAGGTAATAACAACGACGATTGGAAGGGTCTTGGGTTCGCTTTACATGGCCCCTGTCCTCCAATCGATTAGCGGCGGCAGTCATTGACCCACTGGTTAAAAGAACCTTTTCACCGATGATGTTGATCGGAAGCGGGCCCTTATGCAGCAGCGCCTCCATAATGCTGAAGTCGCTAAGGTTTAAACCAGTATCTTTAATGCTAGCACGATCAAAATTTTCAATCGCTTTAGCGGCCCTACCAATTATCAACCGTACACGCGCTCCTGATTCCAAAACTACACGATAAAGTCTTTTATCTTGATGTCAAAATATAAGTACCGTTTTTTTTCAAAACTTCATTGAAAATAATGGACCCTTCTGGCTCATTGAATTGTAGGTTTTTACTGCCATTCTAACCAAATTATATCCCCATTGCGCTTCTGCCATCGTGTGGTATTATGTTCAGAATTAAGAGCAACAATCAAACTAAATTCCAATGGAGGTGACACCATGGCAGAGATTAAATCACAAGATTATTTTAATGATCCTATATCACTCTTCCTTCAGCATTCTATAGGCTTAAGGATAAAGTTTTGGGAAAGGCCATAGGAAGAAGGCTGTATTGTAATGCGCCGACGACCGATAACGCAGTTTAAAATTTTTAACTTGAGGCCCATATAAGTAGGGAAGGCAGCTAAACGTGAGGCATTTACCTGGTCTGAACTGTCCCTTTTCGAAATCTACGACCATACAGAGTCTATTGGTTTCTTCCGGGTTGGAGTTTTTTAACGGTTTTAGAACTGATTTTAATTTATTCACCAGTTGTCGTTTTGACCCACATATCCTAATACCTCTTACATTACGGGAGATCATTGTGATGCCACATAAACTTTTTGAACCTTTGCAAATGGGAGACTTTGAGCTTAAAAACAGAATCGTTCTGGCGCCAATGACCAGAGGACGGGCCGGTGCAGAGCGCATTCCCAATGAACTAATGGCCGAATACTACCTTCAGCGTGCTTCAGCCGGTTTGCTCATCACCGAGGCAACAGTTGTATCCGCACAAGGCAACGGTTGGGTGGGCTCACCTGGCATTTACACAGATAAGATGGTGGAGGGGTGGCAAATCGTCACACGAAAGCTGAAAACCACCGGCACTCCGATCTTTCTGCAATTATGGCATTGTGGCAGGGCGTCACACAGCGATTTTCATGATGGAGCACTACCGGTTTCCGCCTCCGCGGTTAAACTTAATGGTGACCAGATTCATACGCCACGTGGCAAAAAAGACTATGAGACTCCACGGGCTTTAACCGTTGATGAAATCAGAGTCACCGTGAACGATTATCGCACGGCGGCGGCGAATGCCAAAGAAGCTGGCTTCAGCGGTGTCGAAGTTCATAGTGCTAACGGCTATTTGATCAATCAATTTCTTGACTCAAAAACAAATTTACGGACTGATAAATATGGAGGCAGCCTGGAGAATAAATATCGTTTTCTCAAAGAAGTGATGGCGGCAGTCCTGGAGATTTGGCCGTCAAAACGGGTAGGCATACGACTCTCGCCCAATGGCGTTTTCAATGATATGGGCAGCCCTGATTATCGTAAAACATTTCTCTACACGATTAAGGAGCTCAATAAGCTCGATCTTGCATATGTCCACATCATGGATGGGCTTGCCTTCGGCTTTCATGAAAAAGGTGAGCCGATGACATTGGCTGAGTTTCGGGCTGAATATGACGGAATTATTATGGGCAATTGTGGCTATACCAAGGAAACTGCGGAAGAGCGACTTTTAGCAGGTCATGCTGACCTTGCCGCATTTGGCCGTCCTTTTATCACAAATCCGGACCTGCCGGAGCGCTTGAAGAATGATTGGCCCCTTACGCCATTTGAAGATATGTCATTGTGGTATACCCCGGGATCCAAAGGGTATACGGATTATAAAGCCTATCGGTAGTTACCTTTATCTTCTCACCACGCTGGACAGAACGGCTAATCGCTGGCTGACCGATTTTTAGTATTTGCGCCAAGTGAACAGTGCTCATCCCCTTTTCTCTGTTGGCAATATAGCACAACAGGTCGCGGGCCTTGACCCTCAAGGGTTGTTTACCGGCACGAAGCGGATTTAAGTGAATATATCGAACAAGCTCTTTCAGATAGAAATCCTCCTGCTAAGCAGGAAATTTTTTCGCGACAATCTGCAGTATAACTTTGGCAGCAAGGTCTCCGAGAAACCAGATCACAATCGCTACAATAACCCAGCGCATAATGTAATCAACAAGCCCCTTGCCTTGCTTTTCCACCTTGTGGATTGTGGTTATAACCTGTGGAATAAGCTGGTCGGCACTGATGTTGGCGTTGAATCGTTCAACCGACGTCAGTAAATTTGTTAGTTCTCGAGCAGAATTTGACAACTCGGCCAGTGTCATCCGATAGTCCGTAATATCAAATGTCATGGCCTTACCGGATAACCCACTCGCATTAAACTGGCCCATCAGCGCATCCGCCGACAAGATGAATTCCCGGCCGGTCTCGAGCGTCTGCCGAGTGTCGGAAAGAAGCTCTTGGATGCGCTGTTCTTCGGATAGAAAATCTTCGATGGCTGCCTTGCGTTCGGCGGATAGTTCAGTCACAAAATGATCGATTGCCATTGAATTCTTCTTAAAGTGCCAGTCTAGCTCGCAAACCGAAAACCCACAGCGTGTCCTCGTCCGGGTTAAGCGCCGGGTTGAAAATCAGCTGTACGTCAGGAGTAATGGCCAGGTTCTGAACCAGCTGCAGCCGGTAGAATACTTCGGCAGTGTACTGGTCATCCAGTCCACTATCAGGCGGCCGGCCCCAGTTCAGGCCGAAACCGATCAAGTCCTTACTCTCTTTGAAATAGTAACCGACACCGGCGCTCACCGACGCTTCCAACAATGCGCCGCCGTCGTCGGAATAGCCGGCCCGCAGAAACGGCATCCAGGTGTCGTCAACAAACCAGGCGGCCGAAAAGGCCAAACCCCAGCCGTCCTCCACCTGGGCGTCCTCCCGCTCGTCAGCATACCAGCCGGTGAGGTGAATGTTGTCGAGGTAGATGCGCTCCTGGGAGGATGTCCAGCCGACCTCGAAGTGGTAAAAATACTCATGGTCATTGAAGAAGGTGTAGAACCAATCCCCGGGCTCGGTCGGATCACCGTTGGTATCCGCCAGGCCCCCGACCACGTAAATGTTGTCAGTGGCCATTGCGCCGAAGGCTGCGCCCAGGCCTTGATTGGGCGCCGGAATAGTCGGGTCTGTCAGAAACACCAGGTTCTGAAATTGGGTCCACGGATTGATGAGCCCGTAAATGTCGAGATAGTCAGTAACATCAACTGCTCCGGCTATGAATGAAATGCGTCCCTGGTTGAGCCGCTGCTTCCAGTAGAGGTTGGTCAGACCCCACCCGTAGTCGCTAAAGGCCGTACCCGTGATACCCAGGTAACCCGCCTCGAACCCCAAGTTCTGCGGTGCGATATCCGTACCCAGGCGATGACGGTTTTCTACTTTGAAAACGATGGATCCAGTGTTGCCACTATCGCGGCCAATCACCGTCCAGTTACCGAAAAAACGAAAGATACCGCCGGCAGCATTGTCTTCGCCAGGGCTGTTATTAACAACTTGGCCGAGCGCCGTATAGTCGAGTCCAAAACTGAACCCGTAATCCTTGTTCAGTTTTCCCTTCCAGTCGAACCATGGTCTTAGCGCATTGTCGATGGCCGGAAACCGCAGCAGCGGCACCTTGACTTCGTTGTCTTCCTCCAGCTGGGCGCCGGTGCTGCTGGGGCCGCCGAACGGGTGGATGTCTTCGTAGCCGGATTTGGTTTTCGGGTCCTCTTGTGCTGTGGCCGGAATCGCTAAAGATGTCAGGACAATCACTGTACACACCAATGCGACAACTTGGAGTCTTCCGCTCTTGTCATTTTTCATTTTGTGCATGGTGTGTATCCTCATCAGAGTTGTTATTGACCACCTGAGCAGCAGTTATAAGACTAGAAAGACGCTCTGAAGTCTATCATGTCCTCCGAAACGGCTATCCATATGCTGCGGAGCCACGCCCTAGATGTTTGATATTGTTGATGGCGTCTGGTACAGTCATATCGAGCCGCTCAACGCGATCCTCGTTGACGTATACCACCGAGCCGGACCAGGGATTTGGGGAACCGGGAAGATAGACAACCACGTTGCCGCTCTCGGTCCGCTCGATCTCAAAGCCGATCTGGGCGTTATCATCGAATTTGGCAACAACAGGGACAAAGGCTTTTGCGGCCTCCTCGCTGCCGCTTAGACTGTCTGTCATTCCCTTAACGAAGGTGTATCCCGGAATGGCAACGAGCAACTTGGACTCGACGGATTTCAAAACGCGTTTTGCAGTGGCCCCTTTCGCTATAATTCCTGCAATGAGGCAGCACAGCAAGATCGCCAGTACGGCCAGTATGTTGGCAAGCGCCACACCTCCGATGGCGTCCAGCGGAATCCAGGCACTGAGCGGTTTCGCAACCTTAATCATGAGTTCATAAGCCTTTCCCAAAACAGCCGCCACGATGATTATGGGGACAAAAAAAATAAGGCCACCGATGACGGTGGTCTTGATGAATTGAAGAAGTCTTTTCATCGGTTTTACTCCTCATTTATAATTGGTGTTCATCATTTTTACCTCCCCTGAGGAACGAGCACCGGTTTTTGCTATCAGTGTTTATGTAATTGTCAGACCTGATGCCTCTCAATCTTCCGTGCCACCAATGGTATGATAGATTGCTGCGCCAATCAGGGCGCCAACGATAGGTGCTATCCAGAACAGCCACAGCTGTGCAACTGCCCAATTGCCAACGAAAATGGCGACACCCGTGCTGCGTGCAGGGTTGACTGATGTGTTGGTTATCGGAATGCTGATCAAGTGAATCAATGTAAGGCAAAAACCGATAGCAATTGGCGCCATGCCCTGAGGTGCGCGCTTATCCGTCGCACCGAGAATGACGAGCAGAAACATCATGGTCATAACAATCTCTGTGACCAAAGCCGCAACCAAGGAATAACCGCCCGGTGAATGGGCGCCGTAGCCATTAGAAGCGAAGCCCGCTGAGACATCAAAGCCGGCCTTACCGCTGGCGATGATGTAAAGAACGCCCCCGGCAACCACAACGCCCAGGACTTGAACGACGATGTAAGGCAGTAATTGGTTCGCAGGGAAACGACCCCCAGCCCAGAGTCCGACAGAAACCGCCGGATTCAGATGGCAACCGGAGATATAACCAATAGCGTATGCCATGGTCAGCACGGTCAAACCAAAAGCCAATGCAACCCCTAAAAAACCGATGCCAACATCAGGAAACGCAGCAGCTAACACCGCACTTCCGCACCCGCCCAGAACCAGCCAAAACGTACCAATAAATTCTGCGCCAAATTTTTTAGATGATGTCATGATTTTGTCTCCTTTTGACTCATCGTTAAAAATCATTTTTACGAACTTCTCGATGATCTAATGACCTCAGATCGTTATTGCTCACCCAGCCCAAACAGACTGGCGAGCCTGTTTTTGACCACAGGAGCAATGTTAAGGCTGATCATCCATTCAGGCCCAAAAGCATCCGACTTTTCGACATAGTAGTTTACCTCCACCGAGAACTTCCAGGGCCTGCCGTTCAACACCACCGTCTTGCCCGCATTTATCTGCAACGGAACAGTCCACTGTTCTTTTTCCCAGTCGTAGGTGATGGTCGGCCCAGTCCTGACGCTCCAGCCCCCTCCCGGCAGATAGGTGTAAAACGTCTGGATGGACGTTAGGTTAATATCAGCATCCCCTGATCCACCGATATCCTTCTGATGATTCGGGGATAACCCAAGAACGTAATTGGGGGTTATCTTGCCGATGAGCAACTCGGGTCCGAGGGTGAACCGGTCAGTACCCAGATCATTGGTCGCCGTCGGCAGGGATGTGATGAAGCCATATGCGAGCAGAAGGCCGCCTTCCGTCTTCGGTGCATACGCCAAGTCAAATGCTATATCGCCAAGGCCAGATTTCCCTTCGAACGAACCTGTACTGGGGGCGAAAATCGGCTGATCAACAAGAATCGGTATGGCGGGCCGCCATAATATCTTGGCTTCACTAGGCAGCACAAAAGGCAGGGATGGTTGAAACAGGAGCGTGTAACTTGACTGACCGTCGGCATCGGGCAAATCATCTTCGAACCAGCGAAACTGATTTTTGAAGGTCAAGGTGGCTGCGGCGGTATTGGGGTTTGACAATTCGGCGGCCAGCTCGGCAGCGGATGCCGTGGCGGCCCCGCCTTCATTACCCATACCTTTCGGTTCTCCGATCATAGTGGCGAGATCCTCCGTCACACGAAACTCGGCCAGCGCTCCTGTTGCTGCATCCCGCGCGCGGTACAGTTCAGGATTCGCGGCGTTTCTTTCCAGCGTGTAACATTGGGTGACACTCTCCGCGGTAATACAGATTTGATCGTCGCCCTTGACTGACCAGGTCCTTGGGATCGACGACCCCACGCATAGAGAGTGCCGGTGCCATCGGGGCGGTATTCCCCACGGCTTACCTCACCGCCTGGCAACGTTCGTTCAGCCGTCCTGTCGCTCATGAAGTTCCGCAGCGTTTCAGTTCCCGTAACCGGCATCCATGCATTACCTTGGGCTACGGTTGCCGCACTCAGGGCGAACAGACCGCTAAGCAGTATCGCTTGTACTCGTCTCAAGTTTAGCGACACAATCACCACCATTTGCGATAAATCAAGTTAAGGCCCACTGCTGATAGCAGGTTGTTCACATCAATCGCATATAGCGCGACCTTGTATATCGCGCCATCTTTCATGATAAGTCTACTCACAGGTCCCCTCATGATAACGGCTAACCGCCGGATCCGAGCAGGCGCTGCATCCGTTGAAATAGGTTTTATAACTGCCATCCTGCCTCACGGCGCAGACCGGTCGGTAATCCTGGGTGCAAAGTTGCGGCCGGGGTTCCTTACAGGCGATCATCTGTTCTTCATCCATGGTCTGGGAATCCTGCAATTCTGACAGGCTGATCGGCTGGCTGAAACCGGGATCTCCGTTCTCGCCGATCACCTTTAGGGTGACCTGGGGTGATGGCTTCGTCTCCCATTCGAGTTCCACCATGCCGAAATTGCGTTCGATGAACGGACCGGCGACGCGAAATCGGTTGGCAGCCTTGGCGTAGGCTTGATCGATGTGAGTCATACCGCTGGCGGTCCCGTCTTTGCGATTGCTAAAATACGCGGAAACTCAATCGCCAGCCCCTTTTGTTCGCCCCTTACCGTAGGTGGCTGAATCCAGCCGGATTTCTTTTTCAGTGAGAGCAAGACACCGGTGACCAACACGATTGCCAATTGAACCGCGATGATGATTAAACCCCAATGGTGAATCTTGCGGTTTAGAATCAAGAGACTAAGGTGCTTTTTCACATCGATCGGAAGGTTATAAAGGTTAATTTACCTGTACCGAATCACTGGAGAAGAAGCAGGGCCGAACAGCGGCCCCGCTTCCCGTCCGTTTATGAAAGACTACTTTTTGGCGATTGACTCGAACTTCGCCATTTCCGTCTTCAGGGCTGCATTGAACTTCGCTAGGTTGTCATCCATTTCGTCCGCCACTTTGGCGTAGACATCCCGCAACGGCTGGTTCGGCGGTCCCTCCGAATGTTCCAGGATATTATGCAGGGTTACGAGCTTGGACAAAGGTTTGGTGGGTTCGCTGATGATCTGAACCAGCGTCTTACCCGTAGCCACCATGCTGGCGATGTAGTCCTGGGCAAGCTTGTCGATGACAGCGCCCTGGGCTTTCAGCTCCTCCGAACCGCCGGACCCGAGGACCGCGGCGACTTCGGCCTGGGCAGCCTGCGCCTTCAGAACAGACTGCACGCCTTCCTCTGTCTTGCCGTAGAGTTCCATCCAGAACGCTCCTTTTGCGTCCGTCTCCTTGCGGGTATAGACCTCGTTCGGGTTGATATTAAGCTCGAAGGACTGGACTTGGGTCTCGCCGCCGACGGTCAGGCGCACCTGATAGGTACCTGGTTTGGCAATCGGATTAACCAGAACCGGTGGCACACCGGGAATCGCCGAAACAGATGGATAGCGCATATCCCAGATGAATCGGTTGAGCCCTTTGCTGACCGTCGCCTTAGGCTCGCCAGTCACCAGCTCCTGCTCGTAACCGCGATTATCGAAACTGGTGAACCGCTCGGTAGGAATTTCGTCCTTTCCCCAGGTACGGATTTCTTTGCCCTGCTCGTCGAGGATCGACAGACTGACCTCTTTGGCCTGGTCGCTGAGCAGATAGTAGATGATGACGCCTAACGGACGCGCGTCGCCGGCATCGATGAAATCACGCTTTCTCTCGCCGTTGACAGTCCCCCTTTCATAAAAGGTATATCCAGGCTCCGCATTCCTGACGAAGAAGTATTTTTCGTCAGAGGCAGGACCACCGCCATAGTCGATCCACCAGTTGTAACCGAAGCGGTTATGATCAAGGGGTTTGAAAAGATGCGCCTTTTTTTCCGCAATTTCGGCCGAGTACTGACGCAGTGGGCTGATGTCATCAAGGATCCAGAAGCCGTGGCCGTGGGTGGCCACAACGAGGTCGGCACCCTTGACTTCGATGTCATGCACCGGCAACGGAGGCATGTTCAGGTTGAGACGCCGCCACTCTTTGCCGTCGTCGATTGTGACGAACACGCCCGTCTCGGTGCCGACGAACAGCATGCCCGGGCGTTCGGTGTCCTCGCGGATAGTCCGGGTGATTTCATCCTGTGAGAAGGATCCGTCCAGACGGGTCCAGGTCTTGCCGTAGTCGCTCGTTTTCAGCAGATAGGGCGAATAGTCGTCCGCCTTGCGGTAACGGGTGATAGCGAGGTAGACGGTGGCCGGGTTGTGAGGCGATATCTCGATCTCGTAAATGGCCGATAGCTCGGGCAGATCCGGAGGCGTCACCTCTTCCCAGCTCTCGCCGCCATTGCGTGTCAAATGAACGCGGCCGTCGTCACTGCCGGCCCACAGGACACCTTTCTCGCGGGGAGATTCCTCCAGACGATGGATGGTGGAGAAGATCTCCTGGCCGAAATACTCCGGCAGCCATGGCGAACCCGCGACATTCATCTTGTCAGTCATGTTATGGGTCAGATCGCCGCTGATGACCTCCCAGGTCATCCCCTCGTTCTGGGTGCGAAACACCACGTTGCCGGCCATGTAGATGGTGCCCGGGTCGTGAGGCGAAACCAGGAAGGGGGCCTGCCAGTTGAAGCGGTATTTGAACTCTGAGGCCGGTGTACCGAAGAGGACCTCCGGCCAGACCGAGCGGGTTTCCGTTTGACCGGTCTTCACGTTGTTCACGGTGAAGTGGGCAGCTCCACCATAAGTGGCTCCGGTCGCGAGCGAGTACACGATATTGGGATCACCCGGCTTGGGAATGGCTCTCGCTGTCTCTCCGCTGCCAATGTAATCCGTCATGTGCAACGGTATGCCCCCCCAACGAGAAGAACTGGGCACGCTGTAAACCAGCAAGTCCTGCGCGTTGCCGTATACCCGATAAGGAAATTGATCGTCGGTGTCGACGCGATAAAATTGAACCCCGCTTTGATTGGCAAACGAGGACCATGTCTTCCCACCCGTTAGCGTGACCTGTGTACCGCCATCGCAAGTGGCAATCATGCGATTCGGGTTCTTTGGATCGATCCAAATATCCTGAAAGTCGTCTTTGATGCCCGGCTCAAGGATCCATGTCTTGCCGGCATCAGTAGACCGCCACATTTTATTGCCGGGTACCCAGAGTTCGTCGGCGTTACTGGGATTAGCGTGTATATGATAGAAGTAGAAAGGGCGAGCCGTGATATTGGCGTCACCAGAGACAAAACGCCAAGTCTTGCCCAAATCATCGGAGCGGTAGAGACCCTGCTGGGTCTCGGAGTCGATCAAAGCATAGACACGCTCCGGAGCAGCTGCTGACATTGTCAGGCCGATACGACCCATCATACCCTCGGGGAGACCCGCGTAGCGGGTGATCTCCTTCCAAGTGTCGCCGCCGTTGGTCGACTTCCAAATGCCGCCTTCAGGCCCCGCTGTCTTGGCCCCCCAGGCCTTGCGCTCGAACTCCCACAATGCCGCAAACAGCACATTCGGATCCTCCGGGCTCATCACCATGTCAATGGCGCCGGTTTTGTCGCTCTTAAACAGGACCTTGTCCCAGGTCTTGCCGCCATCCTTGGTGCGGAAGACACCGCGTTCCGGACTCGGCCCCCATGCATGGCCCATGGAGGCGACATAGACGCGGTCCGGGTCATCAGGGTGGATGACAATCTTGGAGATCTGACGGGCCTCTGGGAGGCCGATGTGCTGCCAGGTCTCGCCGCCGTCGACAGTCTTGTACATCCCGTCGCCCCAAGAGACACTCTGGCGCATTTGCGGTTCGCCCAAGCCAACGTACATGATGTCTGGATTCTTTTCGTGAAGCGCAATGGCGCCAACAGAGGCATACCTGAACTGGCCTTCGCCAATAGGGAACCAGTAAGTGCCGGCGTCTTCTGTCTTCCAAAGACCACCCGAAGAGTGTCCGAACCAAAAGACCTGGGGATTGGTTGGGTGTCCGACTACGGAGGTGCCCCTTCCACCGTTGTATGGGCCGATGTTGCGCCATTCCAGAGCCTGGATTGCCTTCTCGAGCACTTCTTGTGCCGAAACGCCATTTGCATGAACCGCAAACAAAAACGTTGCCGACAATAATTGTAATAACAGCCGCTTACGTTTCATTTCATCCTCCTGTAATGGTTTGACTTTAATGTACCATCTCTTGGTTTTCCGCTTTCGTCATTTTTCGCAAGGCGACAGTATGCACTTGGCACTATTTCTCATCCAGGTTCTCAACGGACAGCAATGGCAGGTGCAGGTCGTAGAGCGTATTCAATACGCCGGACAGGGCAGCCTGGTCGGGAAGGTGGCCAACCAGCGTGGAGACACCCGACTGTACAGCGGATGATTCCACGGTGACGGCCATGCCCGCCACCCGGTCAGCCCAGCTATTTTCCAAGCGTCCCTGGACCCGAATGCGATAGGTTGCCGGTGTTGTCAGCTTCAAGCCCTTCCAGGAAGATGGTTTGGCCATGATTATCATTCCTTTGATTTCGGTTCTTCGCCAACATAGTTATCTGGAAGGATCTTGGGAATGTACCCGAGGGTACAAAAAGGGTGTAGATATGGGTGTAAAAAAGGTGTGGGGGCAAAAAGGGGGCAGGGTTATGGAAATAAATAATGCCACAATATGGTGCCGGATGTGGAATTATTTTTTACCGGGACCCTTGAAGGAGCCCGAATGCCTGTGCTTTGGCAACGGCCTCCTGGCGATTATGAGCGGCGAGTTTTCTGTATATATTGT
>Ga0316194_10000209_pt1 | contig 34581 bp, 36 predicted proteins | sample CroRivsedime1_MG_FD_204936 | JGI IMG/M metagenome (GOLD analysis project Ga0316194, IMG submission 204936) | Coastal sediment microbial communities from Maine, United States - Cross River sediment 1 | ecosystem: Environmental > Aquatic > Marine > Coastal > Sediment | place: USA: Maine...
CGCTGCCCGCGGGTGATGGCTGCCTGTCGCGATAGCTATCCTGCCGAAACCGGCATGGAAGGCCACACCGTACGCTGTTTTCTCCATCAATAATGAGGTATGGGCATCCGGGCTGAAAATGCTAGAATTCGGGCTTTGAAAATTTCGCATCTCCAACAATTCCAGCACAAGAGGCACACATGAGCATTCATTCGTTTCATCCCCCAGTTCGCACCCTGATGGGTCCCGGTCCGTCTGATGTCAACCCACGCATCCTCGAGGCCATGTCGCGTCCGACTATTGGTCATCTGGATCCGGAGTTCGTCCGCATGATGGATGAAATGAAGGAACTGCTGCGTTACGCCTTCCAGACAAGCAACGAGTTGACCATGCCGGTGTCCGCGCCAGGCTCGGCCGGCATGGAGATGTGCTTTGTAAACCTGGTGGAACCGGGTGACAAGGTTATCGTTTGCCAGAACGGTGTATTCGGCGGCCGAATGAAAGAAAATGTTGAGCGTTGTGGTGGTACAGCGATCATGGTGGAGGATACCTGGGGTGTTGCCGTGGATCCTGCGAAGGCGGAAGAGGCGCTGAAGGCTAATCCGGATGCAAAAATTCTCGCCTTTGTGCATGCCGAGACGTCTACAGGTGCCATCTCAGACGCGAAAACACTGGCAGAACTGGCGCACCAGCATGACTGCCTGGTCATAGCAGACACGGTAACTTCGCTTGCCGGCTCACCCCTGATGGTCAGTGACTGGAAGCTGGACGCGACCTATTCCGGCACCCAGAAATGTCTTTCATGTGTACCGGGTCTGTCACCGGTCTCGTTCAGCCAGCGCGCTGTCGACATGATTACCAGCCGCAAGACAAGGGTACAGAGCTGGTTTCTTGATCTCAACCTGGTGCTGGGTTACTGGGGCGGTGGCGGAAAACGTACTTACCACCATACTGCGCCGGTCAATACCTTGTATGGTCTGCATGAGGCACTGGTCATCCTGCAGGAAGAAGGGATTGAAAACTCCTGGGCTCGCCATCAAAAGAACCACGACGCGCTGCGCAACGGACTCGAGGCGATGGGTCTGAGTTTTGTCGTGCCGGAAGGTCAGCGTTTGCCGCAACTGAACGCGGTGTCTGTTCCTGACGGCGTCGACGAGGCTGCCGTACGCAGCGTCCTGCTAAATGAATACAACCTTGAGATTGGTGCCGGACTCGGTGCCATGACAGGCAAGATCTGGCGCATCGGGCTCATGGGTTTTGCCAGCAATCAGACCAACGTGCTGTTCTGCCTCGGCGCCCTGGATGCCGTACTGAGTAGTATGAAAGCGCCAGTTACCTCCGGGGTGGCCGTGGCCGCCGCCCGGGCCGTTTACGGATAAGCACAACTGTCGATAGCAAACCCGTCAGCCCCGGATTCAGTCGAGTGAATCCGGGGCCTGCAGTGGCCAGTCCTCAATCAGTCCCCAAACAGTGACAGATATTCCCCGTAGCCGCTGGCTTCAAGTTCAGCTTTCGGGATAAACCGCAGTGCAGCGGAATTGATGCAATAGCGCATACCTGTCGGTTCCGGGCCATCCTCAAAGACATGGCCGAGGTGCGATTTGGCAATGCTGCTCTTGAGTTCTGTCCGTTTCATGAAAAACCGGGTGTCTGTGTGCGACACGAGGGCATCTGCAGATATTGGCCGTATGAAGCTTGGCCAGCCGGTGCCGGACTTGAACTTGTCTGTCGAACTGAACAGGGGCTGTCCCGACACGATGTCGACATAGATCCCGTCCTGCCTGTTGTCCCAGTATTCATTGCTAAAGGACCTTTCGGTAGCCTCATTCTGGGTGACATCGTATTGCAACGGCGTCAGCCGGGCACGTAATTCATCAGCCGTCGGCATGACGAAGTCTCCATTCCAGGTTGCTGTGACCGGGTTCGTCGGGTTGCCGCTGTTGCTGTCTGCACTGTTTGCCTGTCCGGACTCTGCGGCAGAACCTGATTTCAAAAGCGCAGTGGTGACAATAGCCATTACACCGATAATCATCAATGCTTTCCATGTATTCATAGTGATAACCTGTTGAAAGTCACTCAGCTTGTTGCTGCCTGTCGAACTTCAGACCACTTCCTGTCAAATGAGTTCACAGTTGCTGCGGGGACTAAATACCAGCCCGCCACAACGGGATGCGGGCACATCAGGCGAGCAGACGGAAGACAGCTTGCAGGCGCGGGCCCTTGCCTGCGATTCACTCAGGAAACGAATACGGCAGTGGTTGCAGCTCGAATGCCGGGCCTGCTGTCGCGCCCAGGTACACATCATTGGCATCAGCCGAGGCAATCTGCAGTACTGCCAGCGCTGCCTGGCCACCGTCGGGATGGGGCTGGGCATCGACAATCCGGCCCACAGCCTGTTCACTCCCGGAAGCAGGGAACAGAGAGTCAGCCGGTGATGCGATTTGATCGCTTGCAATCCTCCCCAGATACATGCGTCGCTTGAGTGTACCCAGGTACTGCATGCGGGCCACAATTTCCTGCCCCGGATAACAGCCTTTTTTGAAGCTGACACCGTTGACCAGTTGCAGGTTGGTCATCTGGGGGACAAACAGCTCGGCGGTCGCTGCGAAAATGTTCGGGAGACCGGCGAGAATTTCCAGCAGTCGCCAGGCGGATTCACCCACCGGAGCACCCTGCACGTTAAGCGTGTCCCAGAGTGAACGCGCGGCGTCCAGGGAACTTGCATAGACCTCGAAACGCGCGGGTATTCCCGGCACGCGCAGAATGGTCAGATCCCTGCCATGCGTCACCTGGTCAGGTTCGGCCGCTGTGTCAGCAGCGCCGAGAACTTCACCGGCAGCTTTACCGGAAACCCCGATACGCAGAAAATTCCCGCTGACATCTTCAAGGGTCACATCTGCACGCATGACAAACATGCGCAGCCGCTGGATAACGGCAGCCAGTGTATCGGCCGGTAACCGCAGATACCAGATATCGCCCTGTCTGAAGACCCTCATCAGTCCGAGGATGCGACCTTTAGGCGTACAGTAGGCATCTAGCTGGCTACTGTGCTCGTCCAGTTTGCTGATGTCATTGCTAAACTGGGACTGCAGGAAATCGCCTGCGTCCCGGCCATGTACCGCAATAACCCCGAGGTAGTCGAGATCGGCAAACACCAGCCCGCTCAGGGTGACCCGCTGTTCACGCACCGGGTTGCCGAAGTGCGCGACCCTGTCAGCCTCGAACTCGGCGCCGGCATCGCTCAGAAATGTTTTCCATTCAGTTTTCATCATGCCAGTACGGGTATCAATAAGGACCCAAAGTCTAGTCGAACTTTTTGCCGCTGTCAGTAGCTGGCGTAACAACCGGCCGCGGCTGGCGTTCCGGCCTTGCGGGTGGTATAAATTCGACAGCCATCAGACAGAATTTATGACTACCCAGCGATCTGCACCCGTCTATTTGAACCTTCTCCGGATCCGGTTTCCCGTCGGTGCAGTGACCTCGATTGCCCACCGAATTTCGGGAGTACTCCTGTTCCTGTCGCTGCCTTTTTTGATTTACCTGCTGGACCTGTCCTTGCGGGGTCCCGCGGGCTTTGACCGGGCGCTTGTCATCGTACAGAACTGCTGGTTTGAGGCCGGCTTCACCCTGATCTGCTGGTCCCTGCTGCACCACCTGTTATCCGGTATCCGTTTCCTGCTGATTGATATTGAGCAGGGCGTCACCCTGCAGCAGGCGCGTCGCAGTGCCTGGCTGGTTAACAGTCTTGCACCGGCCCTGACGCTAGCCTGCAGCTGGTGGATACTGTGAGCCGGCATACCCATGGACTGAGTGAGTGGTTGCTGCAACGCCTGACAGCGGTTTATCTGGCAGCTTTCCTGGCCTACCTGCTGCTGCATTTCCTGTTCCAGCGACAGCATACCTTTCAGGAATGGCATGACTGGATGACACACCCTGCCATGATTATGGCGACAGCGATGTTTATTCTGGCCGTACTGGTGCACGGCTGGGTCGGGATGCGCGACGTGGTACTGGATTATGTGCCTGCCATCAGGCTGCGCATTACCGTTCTCTCCCTGATTGCGCTGACATTGCTTGGTTGCGGCATATGGGCATTGCGCATTCTGCTACAGGCATCAGGATAGCTGCATGGATATCCCGCGTCGACAATTCGATACCCTGATCATCGGTGCCGGCGGCGGTGGCTTGCGTGCAGCGTTGCAGCTGTCGCAGGCAGATGCACGTGTAGCAGTGGTTTCCAAGGTTTTCCCGACCCGTTCACATACAGTCGCCGCGCAGGGGGGCGTCAATGCCGCGCTTGCCAATGTGCGCCCGGACAACTGGCACTGGCACATGTTTGATACCGTCAAGGGCAGTGATTATCTGGGTGACCAGGATGCCATTGAATACATGTGCCGTGCCGCGCCCAAGGCTGTCTACGAACTGGAGCACTTTGGCGTGCCGTTTTCGCGGCTGGAAGATGGCAGGATATATCAACGCCAGTTTGGCGGTCAGAGCATGAATTTCGGAGGGGAGCAGGCAGCCCGCACCTGTGCAGCCGCAGACCGCACTGGACATGCCATACTGCAGTCGCTGTATCAGCAAAACATTCGCGCGAAGACCCATTTCTTTGACGAGTATTTCGCGATTGATTTGCTGAATCATCAGGACGGTTCCTTTCTGGGTGCATTGGTGCTGAATATCGCAACCGGCGAGAAGCTCGTCATTGAGGCAAAAACGACCTTGCTGGCGACCGGGGGTGCCGGGCAGATATTCCGTAACAATACCAATGCCCTGATCAATACCGGTGATGGCATGGCCATGGCATTGCGCGCCGGAGTGCCGTTGCAGGATATGGAGTTTTTTCAGTTTCATCCTACCGGTATTGCCGGCAAGGGGATGCTGTTGAGTGAAGGGGCGCGGGGTGAGGGCGGCTACCTGATTAACTGTGACGGCGAGCGTTTCATGGAACGCTATGCGCCGCAGGCAAAGGATCTGGCCAGTCGTGACGTGGTCAGCCGGGCGATTACCACGGAGGTGCGGGAAGGGCGGGGCTGTGGCCCCGACAAGGACCATGTGCTGCTCACACTCGAACATATTGACTCTGCTGTGGTGCGTAAACGCCTCCCGGCGATTCGCGACCTTGCGCTGACCTTTGCCAATGTAGATATCTGCGACGCACCGGTTCCCGTCTTCCCGACTGCCCACTACACCATGGGCGGTATTCCTACCAATCGTTTTGGCGAGGTAGTGGCGCCCATCGAGCATGGTCCGGAAGAGAACGTCCCCGGCCTGTATGCTGCCGGCGAATGCGCCTGTGTCTCCGTGCATGGTGGTAACCGCCTTGGTGGCAACTCCTTGCTGGATATCATTGTGTTCGGACGTGCGGCAGGCAATCAGATTATCGAATTCCTGGGTGAGAACCGTTACCACAAGCCACTTCAGGATGACCGGATTGAACCTGCCCTGCAGCGACTGGAGCGCTGGAATAACAGGGGTGAAGGTGAATCAGTGGCTGCCTTGCGTAAGGAATTGACCAAAACCATGGAGGAGCATTGTGGTGTGTTCCGCACGGAAGAAGTTCTCGGCGAGGGTGTCAGCAAGGTGCATGCCTTGCAACAACGCATGCCGGACGCCCGCATCAGGGACCACAGTCAGGTATTCAATACCGCCCGTATCGAGGCACTGGAGCTGGAGAACCTGATGGATGTGGCCATGGCCACCATCATGTCTGCCCATAAGCGACAGGAAAGTCGCGGTGCTCACTCACGCAGTGATTTTCCCGAGCGTGATGATGTGCACTGGCTGCGCCACAGCCTGTACCACAAGGCAAGCAATACGGTTGATTACAAGCCGGTACGCATGAAGCCGCTGACGGTTGATACGTTCCCGCCAAAACCGCGGACTTACTAGTAGAAGGGGCGCTATCTTCATGCAATTTTCAATCTATCGTTATAACCCGGATACTGACGAGCAGCCGCGCATGCAGACGTTTGAGCTGGCAGATGGCGAGCTGGACAGGGAGGTGATGCTGCTCGATGCATTGCTTGCGCTGAAGACGCAGGACGAAACGCTGAGTTTCCGACGTTCCTGCGGGGAAGGGGTGTGCGGCTCGGATGGCATGAATGTAAACGGCACCAACCGACTCGCCTGTATAACGCCACTGTTCAGCCTGAAATCACCGGTGGTTATCAACCCCATGCCGGGGCTGCCGGTGATCCGTGATCTGGTTGTCGATATGGAGCAGTTCTATCACCAGTACCGTGCAGTCAAGCCCTACCTGATCAACAACGACCCGGAGCCGGAGGTTGAATATCTGCAATCCCCCGGTGAACGTGACCGGCTGGACGGTCTTTACGAATGTATCCTGTGCGGTTGCTGCTCAACATCCTGTCCATCATTCTGGTGGAATCCGGACAAGTTTCTCGGACCGGCTGCGCTGTTGCAGTCCTGGCGTTTCCTGGCTGACAGCCGCGACCAGGCCACTGACGAACGGCTTGCCGGTCTTGACGGCCCGTTCAGGTTATTCCGTTGTCATACCATCATGAATTGCGTGGAGGTCTGTCCCAAGGGACTGAATCCGACACGCGCCATCGGACGGATTAAAGAGTTAATGGTAAAGCGTTCAGTCTGATGCGAGAGACAGCAGACACCACTACCGCCAGGGTCAACCGTCTGGCATGGCAATGCCGGCGTGGTATGCGGGAACTGGACGAGTTATTAAACAGTTTTCTGCTGCGAGATTACCGCAGCCTGGATGAGAGCGCACAGGAAACCTTTGCCGGACTGCTGGAATATCCGGATGCCGTATTGCTGGAAATATTAATGGGGCGAATGACCCCTGCTGACAAGGATGTCGCCTGCATTGTCCAGAAAATACGCAACGCCGCTGCAACTTGACCTCGAACCATCCCGCCTGCTGGGCGGGTGGCTGATACTTGTCCACGGTCTGCCTTTACTAATGTGGCCTGTATTGCAACCGGGCGGCTGGCTGATCCTGGCTGTTGCGTCGATGCTGCTCTTCAGCCTGGTCAGATCATGGCGCTTGCAGGTGAGCCGTCAGCATCCGGATGCCGTCTGTTCCTTGCTGTGGGGCGAAGGGAAAGACTGCCTGTTGTCGCTGCATTCAGGCAGGCAGGAGCAAGTCAGTATGCGCGCTCAGGCGTTTATACTTCCATGGCTGGTTATTCTGTACTTTAACGGCAGACGGCGACACATGAGATACCTGGTATTGTTACCGGACATGCTTGATCATGAAATATTCCGAAAACTGCGCGTACGCCTGAGGCTGGTAATTAACAAACCATAACCGGATATATGTTGTTGCTGATCTTGCGTCTTTTCACGGAAGGGAACAGGGCAGCCCTGTTACCATGACAGTACTGTCATTCAGGTTGACTGCTGGCAAGCATATTTCATGAACCGACTGTTAGCCTGTTTCCTTCTCCTGCTGTGTATCACGGCATGTACTCAGCCACCGGATGGCATTATTCGCTTCGGGCTCGCCAGTACACCGGCGAACCTGGATCCGCGTTATGCCACTGATGCAACATCCGCGCGTGTCAATCGCCTGCTTTACCAGCGCCTCGTCGATTTTGACGAGCAGATCAGACCGGTACCGTCCCTGGCAACCTGGCAGCAGCTTGCGCCACTGCACTATCGCTTCCATTTACAGCCCGACCGCCGCGCCTTTCATGATGGTACCGTCCTGGAAGCCGCTGATGTGGCGGCAACCTACCGGTCGATTCTCGCCCCTGGCAGCGGTTCTCCACATGCCGGCACCTTGCAGCTGATCCGGGACATGACCGTCCTGGACAGGGATACACTGGACTTCCATTTGCATCGCCCGGATCCGCTGTTTCCGGGCTATCTCGTCATCGGTATTCTGCCGGCAGCCGGCATTGAGGAGCAGCACCCGTTTCACGAGAAACCGCTGGGCAGTGGCCCCTTCATGTTCAGTGACTGGCCGGAACCCGGCAGACTGGTCCTGACACGCCGGTCTGACAAGCAGTCAGTCGAGTTTATAAAGATCGGTGATCCGACAGTGCGGGTCCTGAAGTTGTTGCGCGGGGAAATCGATATTCTGCAGAATGACCTGCCTGCCGAGTTGCTCGCATACCTGGCCGGGCAGCAGGGTATCCAGGTAACGTATGGTCCGGGCAGCAACTTTTCCTATATCGGATTTAACTTGCAAGATTCGGTGACTGCTGACCCGCTAGTGCGGCAAGCCATAGCCGCTGCAATCGACCGGGATGCGATTGTGCGTTACATATTCGGGAATGCCGCCAGGCCTGCAGCGGCACTGCTGCCGCCTGAACACTGGGCCGGTAACCCGGCGCTTGTACCGCTTGCATATGATCTGTCCCGTTCCCGCAGCCTGCTGGCCGAAGCCGGCTATGATGCCGATTACCCGCTGGTGTTGAGCTACAAAACGTCCACGGATCCATTGCGTATCCGCATAGCGACCGTCATCCAGCAACAATTGCGTGCTGCCGGCATTGAAATGACTCTGCAGAGTTACGACTGGGGTACATTCTACGGCGACATCAAGGCCGGCCGTTTCCAGATGTACAGTCTTGCCTGGGTCGGCATCAAGACACCGGATATTTTTCGTTACGCTTTCCACAGCGAGTCATTGCCGCCGGAAGGTGCGAACCGCGGGCGTTTGCATGACAAGGTCATTGACCATCTTGTCACCGTGGCAGAGCAGGCTGCTTCGCTGGCGGCTCAGGCAGCCGCATACCGGGAAATACAGGCCCGACTGCTGGAGCTTTTGCCGTATGTTCCTCTCTGGTATGAAGACCATGTCTTCGCAGCACGCAGCGAAATCAGTGGCTATCATCTCGCCATGGACGGCAACTATGATGGACTGATAACAACGCGAAAGGCCATTAGATAACCGCAAGCAGCCTCATTATAATCAGCCTTATGCAACCGGAATCATATCTTGTAAAAGTCAGCATCGATGAACAGCGCTTGCAGTTGCTTGCAGCAGGCGTGGTGAAAATGGATGTTGCGGTAGCCACTGCAGCCAACGGGCCCGGCGAAGTCATGCACAGTGAATGTACGCCACGCGGCTGGCACCGGGTACGTGCGAAGATAGGTGCTGGGGCACCCGAAAACACTGTCTTCACAGGGCGCCGTCCAACTGGTGAAATCTACACGCCTGCATTGCGGCTGGAACACCCGGGACGCGACTGGATGCTGACGCGGATTCTCTGGCTATGCGGTCTGGAACCGGGCAGGAACCGTTTTGGCGAGCGGGATTCGATGCGCCGCTATATCTATATACATGGCTGCCCCGATACCGACAGGATGGGTATACCCTCATCTCACGGTTGCGTGAAGATGAAAAATGCAGACGTAATCCGTTTGTTTGCCCTGGTTCCGGTTGGAACGCGGGTCCTGATCCAGGAAGCACCGTTTTGATTCGCTGCGAATTACAGACAAACAGAACGCCGGAATTGCCTGCAGTCACATTGACGAAAGTCTACTTCTGGAAATATCACTGTCATATTGATGATGAGGACACGAATTAACCATGAAATTCTTTAATGACCTTGCTGATTTTAGTAGCGCTGAAATAAGGGAACTGATCACGCTTGCCCGCAGGCTGGATGAAAAGCCGGAGCCACGGGTGCTCGCAGGTAAAGTACTGTCGCTATTGTTTCTGAGCCCGTCTTTGCGGACACTGATATCGTTCCAGTCAGCCATGCTACGAATGGGGGGCGGGACCTTCGTCGTTTCTCCGGAAATGTCGATTCACGGCCTCGAATCCCGCTCCGGCATCGTCATGGACGGTGTTGCCGCCGAGCATATTCGCGAGGCGGTCCCGGTAATCGCTTCCTATGGCGATGCTATCGGTATTCGTGCTTTTGCGAAAAGAGAAAACCTCGCTGACGATATTGCCGATCGTGAATTCCGCGACTTGACATCATTAGTCGATACACCGTACATCAATATGGAATCAGCTATCAATCACCCATGCCAAAGTCTGGCGGACTGGAAAACCATGGATGATCTGGGAATACCTGCGAACGGTGGTAAATTCGTATTATCCTGGAGCTGGCATCCACAACCGCTGCCATTTGCCGTCCCGGCGGCAACGGTGCATATGGCCGCACTACGCGGCATGGATGTAACGGTCTTAAGGCCGGAGGGCTTTGAACTTCCGGATGCCCTTATGGACAAGGCACGGCAAGCAGCGGCAATGAATGGCGGTTCGGTGATGGAAACTGACGATCGCTCCGGTGCGCTGCAGGGCAGTCGGGTTATTTACGCGAATTCCTGGGCATCTGCACGTCACTACGGAAACAAATGTGCCGAAGACAAGATCAAGCCCGCGCTTCGGAACTGGTGTATCGACGAAACCTGGTTCGGGAATACAGCCAGTGACTGCCGCTTCATGCACTGTCTGCCGGTACGCCGCGGTGTCGCCGTCACCGATAGTATACTGGACGGCCCTCGCAGCATCGTTATTGCCGAGGCACGCAACCGCATGCTGGTGCAGATGGCTGTCTTGCACCGGATGTTAGCGAGTTCATAATGCATACCAGTACAACACAAGATAGCAAGGCTTCAACAGGGCGGGTACGGGGAAGCAATCGTGACCCTGCCGGCAGCGACACAAAGGCATGCAAGCCGGGAGGAGACCACATGCTGGGATGCTAACTCCTTAATCATCCTCTATGTGCCCGAGCGCTTCATGCAATATATGGACAGCTTTGTCCCTTTCTTCCCTGGCCATACTGCCAAAATCTGCCGTAATCTTCAGATTCGGGAGAACTGCCTGAAAACCACTGTCAGTCTCTGGCGGATTCTCAATTAAGCCGGTCACCTGGTAAGTCTCAACCGGATAAGCCATGCCGCGAATATCCACAGTGCCCATTGCTGTGCATGTTATTTTATCTTCGACCTGAACACGGGTATCCGATGACATCAGAATGCCTCCAGCAGGTGCTTCGTGTTCGAGCCGTGAGGCCAGATTCACGGTTCCCCCTATGATGGTGTAATCCATTCTGGATTCGTTGCCAAAATTGCCTACCGTACAATATCCGGTATGTATGCCAATACGACAGTTAACTGGTGAATGCAGTCCAAACTGAAGCCATTCGTCACGCATTTCCTTGAGTCGCTCTTGCATCGCAATCGCGGTTTTCACACAGGCAAGTGCATCGTTCCTGACACCCCGGGTTTCCGGGTCTCCGAAAAACAACATGAGGGCATCACCGATATACTTGTCAATGGTGCCTCCGTGCTGTAACGCGATATCTGACATCTCCGTCAGATACTTGTTCAGTATAGCGGTAAGGTCCTCGGCTTCCATCTGATCCGTCGTGCTGGTGAAGCCAACAATATCGATAAACAATACGGTGAGCTTCTTGCGCTGGCTGGCAAGCCTGACGTCTTGCCGCCCTGAAAAGATGGATGAATAAACCTGTGGTGACAGGTACTTTGATAACTTGCTGGAGAGTGATTCCAGTGCCCTGTTTTTTTCTTCCACTTCCAGGTCATGGCGTTTGACTTCCTCGTAGGCTTCACTCAGTTGTCGCGTCCGCTCTGCTACTCGTTGTTCCAGCGTGTCTCTTGCCTGCATCAAGAGCATCTTGTCCCGACGTGTTTTACCGACGACATATACCGCTATCGTCAAACTCAGGAGAATTACGGACACTGCCAAAAAATACATAAACCGGGTGGTTTCGGCAGCTGTCTTGCTGGCATTCTCCAGTGCCTGTTCGGCAAGCTTGTGCTCATAGTCAAGAATGCTTCTCAGCCCCGCCAATACCTTGTCCTGCCCGGGTATTGCCTTTTGAAACAACAAATCACGGGCAGTTTCGATGTCCTCCTGCATAATCAGATCAACGACATCACTCTGTGTCGAGGCAGTTGCACGAATTACACCTCCCAGCTCCCTGAAAAGCTCCACTTCATAGTCATCGAGTTCTTTTTCTGTCACTTCCGTGCGCGCGACAATGAATCGGGTGGCCATCTCATTGAACTCTGTATGCAGGTCATCTCTTTCAAAAGGGTCATCAACTGCCAGCATTTTCAATAGCAGGACCGACCTTTCTCTGGCTGCTATATACATATTTCTAACCAGATTAATCTTGGCATTATTCTGCGTGACAACCTCCGCCATCAACGCGTTATTCGCCTGCATCCTGATCACGCCGACAGAAGTTACGATAATCATCTGTAAAATAATCAGTGCAAACCCCAGGGGCAGCAGGCGACTCTGTTTAACGTACTTGTTGAGCACTTGACCGGGTGCCTCAATATTTGATCGTATTGACCAATATAGACTACCTGTTTGCTGCGTGCTGTTCGTGAACAGATGGCAAGTGGTTCTATGAACTGATTCTTAACAGGTTTTTTCCTGACGACGGTGTGCACTTCCGGCAGACACCAGCAAGTCGACTGAGTGTTGGCAACCGTCCTGGGCTGTTATTTACGGTAGTTACATTGAAGCATTCCCGGGGCAACAAACCGGACTCTTAACAGATACATTCCTGCATTTCCATTGGACCCCCTGTACCTCGGTACAGTAGAAAACCTGTCTCCCGGCATGTACAACAAAAGTGTAGGACATTTTTTCCGGAGTGGGGGACGAAATAGCGGGTCGCAATGGACTAGCTGCAAATGATCCCCGCAATGTCCACCTTCATTAGATAACCTCATGATTTGACCGGGAAGGAGGGAAGACCGTGTTAAAAGCAGAGTGCAAAACAAAACTGAAACACCAGCTTGATATCGGTCGTCGCCTGCAACAGCTCGGCTTGTTTGCAGCGGCAGCCGAATCACGTAACAAGGCTCTGGTTCTGCTGCATAGTTACAAACGTCATTTTCGCAACGAGATGGTCAACCCGCACTAGACTGTGCCGATATGTTTTTTTGACGGAAGTGTTTTGTAATTTACTGGAGAAGTATTTACTTGCCAATCACCATGGATGAAAGATGATTATGAAAACTGTTATTGCGGTATTGTTGTTGATGAATTCGACCTCACTGTGGGCAGCCAGACCCGATTGCAGTTACGATCCGGGTGCCTGCAGGAACGGGGTTCCGTCAGGTCGTATTGTTGTTTCGGGAGACCAGATCGTCTCTGTTCCCGAGCCCGGCAGTCTGGCCTTGATAGGGATGGGTATGGCAGGTCTGGTCGCTGGACGAAGACGAAAAAGATAAAACTGGCATGAACACGGTGAGGTCACCGTGTTCATGCCAGTGCATTTCTGTGTTGCGTCGGTCAACATTCTCCATAGACCACTCCAGAGTGGGCCACTGTTGCTACTTGACCCGATACAGGGTGTTTTCCGTACCCCTGCGAACAGAACGGTAAGTCAGCACTGTTTCAGTCACTGACAGGATTTCATCTGTTTCAGCCTTGTCTTCCTGCAGCAGGACAAGGCTGCTCTTGAGGTATTCCCAGGTAATCCGGTTACCTTCCAGTCTCCACACCCCCGAGTATTGCCAGGCCGGCTCGCTGTTGATCGAAAGTGAGCCCGAGAAGGTTGCATCAGCGTTAATCACAAAGGTGGTATCTATATTGCCCCGCTGCGGATGAATCTCTGTCGCATGCCATTCCCCGACTATTGTATCGGGACTTATAACGGCTGAGTCAGACACTACCGTCCTGCAAAACATGCACAGGCCCAGCATAAGGAGAACCATTGGCAGTGAGTGATGTTTCATGGAGTATGAATTCCCTGATGAGGCGTACTTTGTGTCAATGACAGGAGTCATCATTTGTTTTTCTCGTTCTCCAGCGCCTTTTCCGTGATGTCCTTGTACAGATCTATGGCCTGTGCGACCAGTTTCTGGAACTCATCATGACGCTCCAGTAAGGGGCCGAGCTTCTTCGCATTCGCGAACACCTCTTCAAGAAATGCGATATCAATATCATTAAGAGTCTCACCCTGGTCAACCTTCTCTTTCAGATCGAGTGCCCTTGGCAGGCGCTCGTTTTCAAACCGCTGCATTAGCACCGCAATAACACCTGCATCTTCCGAATTTTCAGTCATGTCCTCTCCTCATGGCGGTCGGGCAGTGTCTGTATGCGGGGCCATTGCCGCGCATACCTGCCGGAGGCTGAAAGGGTAGTACTTTTGTACTGAATATTCCAATCGCCCTTGCGCGGATCATACGTATAATTGCCCGATGCTGACATTTATCCTCCATCGCCTGCTGGGTGCATTACTGGTGATTTTCGGGGTAATCACTATTGTTTTCCTGCTGATCCACATGATTCCCGGAGATCCTGTTGAGATCATGCTGGGAGAATCGGCTGCCACGGCAGACCGGGAGGCGCTCCGGGTCGCGCTGGGGCTCAACCGGCCCTTGCCGGTACAGTTTCAGCACTACCTGTCGAAGTTGCTGCATCTGGATATGGGTATCTCCATACATTTCAGGCGTCCGGTATCTGATCTGTTGGTGGAACGCCTGCCGGCCACTGCCATACTGGCCGCCCTCACACTGCTATTGACGGTGATGATGGCATTGCCGCTGGGTATCATGGCCGCTGTACGGCGAGGTTCCCTGTGGGATAGCGGGGCAATGTCTCTTTCCATGCTGGGGATATCCATTCCCAATTTCTGGCTGGGGCCGCTACTGATTCTGGTGTTCTCCCTGTGGCTGGGCTGGTTCCCGGTGAGTGGCCACAGTGGTCCTGGTTCGGTGGTATTGCCGGCATTAACGCTGAGTACCGGCCTTGTGGCTGTGCTATCCCGCATGGTCCGCAGCAGTATGCTGGAAGTCCTGGGTGAGGATTACATGCGCACAGCGAAAGCCAAGGGTATGCCGCCACAGCGCGTTATTCTTCATCACGGTCTGCGCAATGCGTTGTTGCCGGTCATCACCTTGCTGGGGCTGCAACTGGGTGCCTTGCTTGCCGGGGCCGTCATAACAGAAACCGTCTTCTCGTGGCCGGGGGTTGGCCTGCTGACGATAGAGTCTATACAGTCTCGTGATTACCCCGTGGTACAGGCCTGTGTATTGCTGATCAGTGTTACCTATGTACTGGTGAATCTGCTCACGGATCTGGCGTATGCCTGGATCGATCCGCGCATTCGCCTTGGCAGGACACAATGATGCGCAACTGGTTCGCCATCAAACTGCCTGTTTTGATTCTTGTCCTCTGGGCGTTACTGTCGGTGGTTGCGCAATATTTACCACTGCAACCGGACCACATTCAGCTGGAACGGGTACTTGCCGGACCTGGCAGGGGCACCGTGCTGGGGTTTGATGACCTGGGGCGCAGCATCGCGGACCGCATGATTGTCGGGGCGCGCACCTCATTTCTGGTTTCAGTCTGGGTGGTCAGTCTGTCACTGCTGTTTGGTACCCTGCTGGGTACCTTCACTGCCTATCACGGAGGCTGGTGGGACCGGCTCGCGGTATTGACCGTAGATATCTTTCTGGCCTTCCCGGGTATCCTGCTGGCTATCGCGCTGGCCGGCTTGCTGGGACCCGGTATCGGCAACGTGGTGATTGCACTGACGGTTGTAGGGTGGGTAGGCTATGCGCGCCTGTCACGGGCACAGGTGCTGTCATTAATGCATCGTGAGCATGTACAGGCTGCAGAGGCGCTGGGTACCTCGAGATGGCGTATTATCCGCAAACACCTGCTGCCCATGATGGCTGCGCCACTGATTATCGAGGCCACGTTCGGGATAGCGGCAGTTGTAATAGCAGAGGCCGGGCTGTCATTTCTCGGCCTTGGGGTGCAACCGCCAGGCGCCTCCTGGGGCGCAATGATACGTGACGGCACCCGCTATATGCTGGTTGCCCCGCACATGGTAATGGCACCTGGAATCGCCATTCTTGCAGTGGTGTTGGCGGTCAACCTGCTGGGTGACCGCCTGCGTGACAGACTGGATACACGAATGATGACCGAGACGAGAGACCGACCATGACCCTGGGTCCACTGATGGCCGACATCGAAGGCCTTGAGCTAACCGCGGAAGACCGTGAGTTGCTGCAACACCCGGCAATCGGTGGTGTGATTCTGTTCGCGCGCAATTATGATTCGCTTGAGCAGGTGACCGCACTTGTTGCGGACATTCACCAGCAGCGTGATCCGCATCTGCTGGTTGCGGTTGACCAGGAAGGCGGGCGCGTGCAGCGTTTCAGGCATGACTTTACACATCTTCCACCACTGGCCTGTCTGGGCAGGATTTACGATACGGACAGCACCCGTGCAAAGTATCTTGCCAGGACCACCGGCTGGCTAATGGCCGTCGAGTTACGTGCAGTCGGTATTGACCTTAGTTTTGCACCGGTGCTTGATCTCGACTTCGGTGTATCAACCGTCATTGGCAACCGTGCATTGCACCAGCGCCCGGAAATCGTGACCGAGCTTGCCCGGGCATATCAGACAGGCATGCATGATGCCGGCATGGCGGCAACAGGTAAACATTTCCCCGGTCATGGTGCGGTCACCGCGGATTCACATGTGGCACTGCCGGTTGATGACCGGCGTTACGAGGATATCGAGCAGTGGGACATGGTGCCGTTCAGGCGCATGATCCACTCCGGAATCGCTGCCATCATGATGGCGCATGTGGTGTATTCACAGGTGGATACCCTGCCTGCCGGTTTTTCCCCGCGCTGGGTCAGGGATATCCTGCGAAACCACCTGCAGTTCAAGGGACTGATCTTCAGTGATGATCTGAGCATGGAGGCTGCCGCCTGTGCAGGCGATCACGTTGCACGTGCGCAGGCCTCGCTGGAAGCGGGTTGTGATATGGTGCTGGTTTGCAACAACCGTGCTGCCGCGGGATGTGTTGCAGAATCACTGCTTGCCTGTGAAAATCCGGTCGCGCACACACGCATGATGCGGTTGCACGGGCGCCATCCGCTTGATATTCAGACCTTGCATGCGAACCCTCGCTGGGAGCAGGCCGTGGCGGCGGTCAAGGGGTACGAGGAGACGCCTGAACTCGACCTGGATTTCTAATTAATAATGTTCTCAAATACAATTTATTACGATGCATACCTAAGTCAGATTAATATCAAGACGAGGCAGAAAAACACCGATGTCCCTCTCACTGACTGAACTCGCACGCATCCAGGCTAATGCTCAGTGCCTGTATGATGCGGCCGCGGTAAACCGGACACTGGAGCGCATGGCAGCAGACATCTCGTCTGTTATGGCTGATTCCCTGCCTGTCATCCTGTGCGTCATGAACGGTGGAATCATCATGACCGGACACCTGCTCACGCGCCTGAAGTTTCCACTGGAGATAGATTACCTGCAAGCGACCCGCTACCAGGGTGAAACCAGCGGTGCCGAGGTGGAGTGGCTGTGCAAGCCGCGTATAGCCCTGCAGGGAAGAACGGTACTGGTGGTTGATGATATCCTGGATGAAGGAAAAACACTGGCTGCGGTACTTGATTATTGCCGGCAGGCGGGGGCGGCCAGGGTATTCAGTACCGTGTTAGTCACGAAATTGCATGACCGGCTTGTCAAGGGTGTCACTGCGGATTTTGTCGGGCTGGAAGTTGAAGACCTGTATGTATTTGGCTTTGGCATGGACTATAAAGGTTATTTGCGTAACCTGAACGGTATTTATGCACTGGGTAAATCTGGCGGATAACAGCTTATGTCTGGTATAGCAATTATTGGCGGCAGCGGGCTTTCCCGTCTGGAAAACCTGGTCACTGAACGACGAGAGGTTGTGGAAACCCCCTTCGGTAATCCTTCCAGTGCGCTGACTATTGGCAGCTGTTCCGGCACGCAGGCCATCTTCCTTGCCCGTCACGGGGACGAACACAGCATCCTGCCTCACAGGGTGAACTACTGCGCGAATCTGTCAGCATTGAAACAGGCCGGGGCGACACATGTGATCGGCGTCTGTGCTGTCGGCGGTATCAGTGAGAACATGCCGCCCGGCAGGGTTGTTATTCCCGACCAGATCATCGATTACACCTGGTCCCGGCGTCATACCATATATGAGGATCACCGGAATAATGCTGCACACATTGATTTTACCGAACCCTATTGTGCTTCGTTGCGTGCACGCTTGATCGATGCTGCCGGCAAATCCGGCATCGACATCGCCACTGCTGCCACCTACGGCGCCACCCAGGGTCCGCGGCTGGAAACAATTGCGGAAATTAACCGGATGGAAAAAGACGGCTGTCATATTGTTGGTATGACCGGCATGCCGGAAGCATCCATTGCACGTGAACTGGAGCTGTGTTATGCCGTTATCGCAGTCTCCGTTAACTATGCGGCAGGGCGTGCAGACGGTCCGATCGAGATGCAGGAGATTGAGACCAACCTGACAGCAGGCATGGCTAAAGTCAGGGAAATACTGGGCCAGGTACTGGCTGCCTTTCCTTCGGTTCAGCGCGTGAGTTGATCATCATCCGGTAACGGAATGACAACAGGTGTTTGCTCTTCTACTTCCCTGTTTTCTTCCTCAATTATCTGTTGCGCTTCTTCAGGTGAAACGTTAGGTGTAACCGTCGCGATCATGCCGAAACGGGGGTGATCGAAATAGTGTACCTCCTTGCTCTTGATGCGGCGCTTCTCCCTGAGCGTAAATACCGGAGAAGTATACGGTGCGTTTATATCAACAATGGCACTGCGGCTGCTCTCTGGCGCCATCAACAGGTCTGCATCCAGGTGAAGAAACCGTTCACGAACAAGCCGGATACTGCCTTTGACAGGGTTCCTGTCATTTCCGGAGGCAACAACCGGGTACCCAACGGCATTGGCATTATTGTAGGCCGGCTGGCGCCATGCCTTGTGGAAGACAACAGCATAAGCGCTTGACTGGCGCAATCCATTGCTGATGCGCTGCAGCCGGTAGCTGTCGGCGGGAAGTTCAATGATCTGGTCGCCACTGTAGATTCCGGCAGATCCTGTTTCTTCCGGCGTAATGGTTGGCCATTGTTCACCGTCATCAGTGGCGTGCCTGTAGGTAAAGATAACGACTTCGACATTGTAGCTTCCTGGTTGGACGGCAAACACGGGAGTGCTGCAGGCAAGGCTCAACGCCAGGCAGGGCAGGAACAATTGAGTGACCGTCCTGCGGAATTTGATTGTCAGCGGCATGGCGATATAGCTCATTGAAATAATTAAAAAACAACCCTCAAAATCAACTGGCCTCCGAGCGGCGCCCGAGCAAGCCAAGCAGCTCTGCTATAACGCCGAATCTTACTGCGCCTGTCGGGAAGTCGCCATAAATTCGTAATTTATTGCCACCCTCCAAACGGTATTGCTGTGGCTTTGATTGTATCAGCTCGATCAGTGCCCCGGTGTCGATATCCGGTTCATCGGCAAACAGTATACGGGCTTCTTCGGTACCGATCTCGATCTTTCTTATGCGCATCGGCTCTGCCTGCAACTTTAGTTCAGCAATTTTGAACAGGTTTTTGGCCGGGTCCGGGAGGATTCCGAAACGGTCGATCATCTCTACCTGCAGGTCATGCAGTGCCGCCCGGGTCTCCATTCCGGCAATGCGCTTGTAGAGAACCAGGCGGGTGTGGACATCGTGTACGTAGTCATCAGGAAGCAGTGCCGGAACCAGCAGATCAATCTCGGGGCCCTGATGCAGGGGCTGGTCAAGGTTCGGGCTGCGGCCTTCCTTCAGTGCCTTTACCGCACGCTCCAGCAGATCCGTGTACAGGGAGAAGCCGATTTCATGGATCTGCCCGCTCTGGTCCTCGCCAAGCAATTCACCTGCACCCCGGATCTCGAGATCATGGGTTGCAATGGTAAAGCCTGCGCCGACATTTTCCATGGATGCTATTGCCGCCAGTCGCTTCCGGGCATCCGCGCTCATTGCACGAGCCGGTGGTGTCAGCAGGTAGGCATAGGCACGGTGATGCGAGCGGCCGACACGGCCACGCAACTGATGCAGCTGCGCAAGGCCCAGTTTGTCGGCACGGTTCATGATAATAGTGTTTGCCGTTGGTACATCGATGCCGCTTTCTATAATGGTGCTGCAAAGCAGCAGATTAAAACGACGGTGATAAAAATCCAGCATCACCTTTTCAAGATCACGTTCACGCATCTGGCCATGGGCAATTTCAATGCCTGCCTCCGGGATGATCTCGGCAAGCTCTGCCGCCATGTGATCAATGGAGGCAACATCATTGTGCAGGAAGTATATCTGGCCGCCACGCCTGATTTCCCTGAGACAGGCTTCGCGCAGCGTTTCCCTGTCCCATTCACCTACGAAGGTCTTGACTGCCAGACGGTGTGCCGGCGCGGTGCCGATAATGGACAGGTCCCTCATTCCCGACAGTGACATGTTGAGGGTACGGGGGATGGGTGTTGCGGTTAATGTCAGGATGTCGATTTCCGCTCGCAGGTTCTTGATGCTTTCCTTCTGGCGCACACCGAAACGGTGCTCTTCGTCGATGATCAACAGGCCCAGCTGCTTGAATTTCACCGTCGGTTGCAGCAACTTGTGCGTGCCGACCACAATATCAACCGTCCCTGCCTGCAGTGCACTTAAAATGCTGTCTGTCTGCTTGCCTGACCGAAACCGGGACAATAGTTCTATACGGACTGGCCAGTCGGAAAAACGGTCACAAAAATTCTGATAATGTTGCTGGGCGAGGAGTGTCGTCGGTACCAGTATCGCAACCTGCTTGCCATCCTGGACCGCGAGAAAGGCGGCCCGCATGGCGACCTCTGTCTTGCCAAAACCCACATCGCCACAAACCAGCCGGTCCATTGGCATGCCGGATTCCATATCTTCCAGCACTACCCGGATAGCCTCTTCCTGGTCAGGTGTTTCCTCGAAAGGAAAGGTGGACGCAAAGGCCCGGTATTCCTCCTGCGGTGCAGTGTAGGCATGTCCCTTGCGCGCAGCGCGGCGCGCATAGATATCCAGCAGTTCAACGGCCACATCATATATGCGCTTGGTCGCCTTTTTACGGGCACGTTCCCACTGGTCGCTACCCAGCTTGTGCAGCGGTGCATTTTCAGGGGATGCCCCGGTATAGCGGCTGATCAGCGCCAGTGAGGCAACCGGCACATAAAGTTTGTCACCACCGGCATATTCAAGCGCGAGATATTCTGTCTCGATATCACCGACTCTGATCGATTCCAGGCCCAGATAACGCCCGACACCGTGTTCCTCATGCACAACAGGTGCATTGAGTTCCAGGTCGGTCAGGTTCCTGACAATGCTTGCCGGGTCACGCTCGGGTTTTCTGCGTCGTGTCTGACGTGCGTGGTCACCGAACAGGACTGTTTCCGTAATAACAGCCAGTCGTGGTGAATCCAGTATGAAGCCGGCTTCCAGGGGGGCGACGGTGATGCCCAGGGCAGTGTCTGCTGCCAGAAAGCCATCCCAGTCTGCTACCGGCACAGGCCGCAGTCCGAAACCGTGCAGCTGATCCAGCAGGGTTTCGCGGCGGCCGGTTGATTCGGCTGTGATCAGGATCCGTCCAGGAAAACTGTCTATAAACGTTTGCAGGGCAGCTGCGGGTTGATTGCCGCGTGGTCTGATCCTGACATCGCCCGGTACGCTGACACTGTAGTCGACAACCGGATGCGGCGTGCCGGTTCTCTTGAACAAACCGTGTTCGATACAGGGGTAATTCTGCATACGGCTCAGTAATTCATGATGATCAATATAGAGCTGATCCGGTGTCAGTATGGGGCGTTCAACATCATGACGCCGCGCTTCATGGCGTTCCTGAAGTTGTTCAAGAAATTTTTCGCAGGCGGTATCCGTTGCATCCACCTGCAGCAGGCAGGCATCCCCGGGAAGGTAGTCGAACAGGGTGCTGGTATGTTCAGTGAACAGGGGCAGGTAGTATTCAATACCGGCCGGCGCGTTCCCCTGGCTGACCTCGCGGTAGACCTGGCAATTCTGGGGATCGCCTGCAAAGGCTGCACGAAAACGTCTGCGGAACAAGCGTATGGCTTCCTCGTGCATCGGGAATTCACGTGCAGGCAGCATGCGTATCGATTTGACTGTTTCGAGGGAACGCTGGGTATCGCAGTCGAAAGTCCGGATTGAATCGATCTCTTCATCAAAAAGGTCGATTCTGAACGGCAGCTTGTTGCCCATCGGGTAGATATCGAGCAGTGAACCTCGTACCGCAAATTCGCCATGTTCCATTACCTGCGAGACACAGCGGTAGCCGGCACTGTCAAGGCGGGCACGCATTGCATCGATTCTGAGCGTATCGCCGGTCTTCAATATCAGACTGTTTTGATAGATATATTCACTCGGTGGCAGGCGTTGCAGCAGGGTCTGTACCGGCACGATCAGGAGTCCGCGCTGCATGTCGGCCAGTCCGTAAAGCGTTGCAAGTCTTGCAGATGTGATGTCCGGATGTGGCGAGAATTTGTCGTAGGGCAGAGTTTCCCAGTCGGGTAGTGTGGTTACCCGGAGAAGACTGTTGGCCGAAAAATATTCAATCTGCTCCTGCAATAATTCTGCAGACTGCATATCCGGAGTAATGACAACAACCAGGCTGCCATGGTTTTGCGCCAGATTGGCAACAGCCAGCGGCAGACTGTCACCGTTCAGGCCGGTCCATACCTGCCGGTCATGTCCTGTGGGTATTGAGGGGGTCAGTATGCCGCTTGTAGCGTCCGCGCCTGACGGAAGGGCTGAACTGGTCATTCGGTTGATAAACTGTATAATTCTGACAGGCGCGGGCGCTGTGATCAACACGGTTCCCGGGACTGTTATTGTACCTGAAGGCCAATATTCAGAGTTTGTTGCCGACTATCGGGGCTTTAAATCCCAGCTTCTGGAGGATGATATAGCCAGGGCAAATTCCGGTAATACCGGCGAAGGCGAGCGCTGCCACCGGCACATAGAGGAACCAGTGTACATTAAACCCGGACAGCCAGATCCCGACCAGAATCAGTCCGGCCACCAGTAAAAATTGCATTCTGATTGCACTCATTCGTTTGATCTCCTGTATTATCCCTGCCCGTAGTGTGTTTTGCCGCAGGGATGTTTTTTTCTCATGTGGCTCATGTGAGCGTGCATTCTAGGCCGCTTGCAGCAGGGTTACAAATCCAGCGCCAGACACGAATTAATAACAAGGAAATTTAATATGGGTAAAGCATACGCCGAGTGGCTGGTTCGCTGGCGCTACCTGATCCTGGTCATAACAGTCATTCTGGTCGCAGCCGCTGGCAGCGGTGTGCGATTCATCACCTTCAAGACCGACTACCGGGTATTCTTCAGTGAAGACAACCCACAGTTACAGGCATTCGAGCAGCTGCAGAATACCTACACTAAAACAGACAATGTCCTGTTTGTGCTGGCGCCAAAGGATGGCAATGTCTTCACTCCCGAGACACTGGCCAGTGTCGCCCGGCTGACGGAGGCTGCCTGGCAAATACCCTATTCCATTCGCGTCGATGCTATTACAAATTACCAGCACACCGAGGCTGAAGGGGATGATCTCCTCGTTGCTGATCTCGTGCCGGAAGATGCTCTGGATGACCTTGATGAACAGGCATTGCAGCGTATCCGGAATATTGCCATCAATGAACCGTTACTGGTTAATCATCTGATTTCCGCTACCGGCCACGTTACCGGGGTCAATGTCACCATTCAGTTACCGGATGACACTGCCAGCAAGGAAGTACCTGAAGTTGCCGCCTTTTCACGTAATCTTGTCGAACAGGTAAAAACGGCGAATCCGGATCTGGATGTTTATCTCACCGGCATGGTGATAATGAACAACTCATTTCCTGAAGTCAGTATTCATGACCAGCAGACCCTGGTACCAATGGTATTCGGCATCATTGTTCTGACACTGGTTTTATTGCTGCACTCATTTGTGGCCACTGCCGGCACTTTCCTGATCATTATCTTCAGTATTCTGACCGCGATGGGATTGGCCGGATGGGCGGGAATACCGCTAACACCACCATCTGCTTCATCACCGACCATCATCATGACACTGGCGGTAGCAGACTGCGTCCATATTCTGGTGACTTTCTTGCACGCCATGCAAGGTGGTCTCGACAAACGCGCAGCCATGGTCGAGAGCATCCGCATCAATCTTCAACCGGTTTTCCTGACCACCCTCACCACGATAATCGGCTTTCTGAGCATGAATTTCAGTGATGCACCTCCCTTCAGGGATCTGGGGAATATCGTGGCAACCGGGGTGGCAGTGGCTTTTGTATTTTCGCTGACATTCCTGCCTGCATTGATGCTGGTATTGCCGGTACGGGTCAGGGCAAAAACAGCACAGAAAGTGCAGCTGGTTGACCGCTTTGCAGAAATGGTGATCGCACGACGCAGTTCCCTGTTCTGGGGTATGGGGCTGATTGTGATAGCACTGGTGAGTTTTGTGCCACGCAATGAACTCAATGATGAATTCATCAAGTATTTTGACGAAACCGTCGATTTCAGAACTGCAACGGAATTTACGACTGCGAACCTTACCGGACTTTATACGGTCGACTATTCGCTGGGTTACGGTGAAAGCGGCGGCATCAACGAACCGGACTTTCTGCGCGATGTAGAGAGTTTTGCTGACTGGTACAGAGCCCAGGAAAATGTGCTGCATGTGACGACGCTGACTGACATCATGCGCCGACTTAACATGAATATGCACGGCGATAATCCGGACTGGTACCGGCTTCCGGATTCGCGCGAACTTGCGGCACAGTACCTGTTGCTCTATGAAATGTCATTACCGTACGGACTTGATCTGAATAACCAGATTGATATCAGCAAATCGGCAACAAAAATGACCGTTTTCCTTGAAAGTCTCTCCAGTAATGATCTGCTGGCGATGGAGGGCAGGGCGCAGCAGTGGCTGGCGGATAATGCACCGCACATGCAGTCCAGTGGTGCCAGCCCGGCCGTCATGTTTGCCTACATTGGCCAGCGCAATATCCGCAGTATGCTGGTCGGTACCAGCCTGGCCCTGGTGCTGATTTCCCTGGTTCTCGTCCTTGCGCTGCGTTCGCTGAAAATTGGTCTGCTAAGCCTGATTCCGAATTTGGCACCTGCTGCCATGGGCTTTGGCCTGTGGGGGCTGCTGTACGGACAGGTAGGACTGGGCCTGTCTATCGTGGCAGGCCTGACGCTGGGTATCGTCGTCGATGATACCGTGCACTTTCTCAGTAAATATCTGCGTGCGCGTCGCGAACAGGGTATGAGTCCGGAGGATGCGGTACGTTATGCCTTCAATACTGTCGGAGTTGCGCTGCTGGTTACTACCATCGTACTGATTGCCGGATTTCTGGTGCTTGCCCAGTCGGCATTCAAGCTGAATTCCGATTTGGGGCTGTTGACATCGATAACCATCGCCTTTGCATTGCTGGCAGACTTTCTTTTCCTGCCGCCGCTGTTAATGAAAATCGATAAATAATGCCGACTGGCGGATATGCTAACGAATCTCCTCGATGGTATATTTCTTTTCCATCACTGTCGGTGTGATCAGGGCATAACCTTCGAGTTGCCAGTGGACCAGTTCATTGATTGCCGAGGGCACCACCTCAATAAACTCATAGAAGTCATCGAAATTATAGCTGTAGTCATGCGCAGCCAGTCCACATACCTTGAAGTCGACACCCAGGCTGGCGTAATAGCGCATTCGCTCGACGGCATCCTTGTATTTTTCATAATTCTTCCTGGCAACGGTTACGATTTCGGTGCCGTGGATAACTACCTTGATATCCATAAATTCCGGTGCCATGCCGTAGGGTTCTTCCAGCAGCGGATTCACCAGTGAGCGAATCCAGTAGAGGGCACTGTTTATTTTTTCAGGGCTGTCGAAGTAAAAGTCATAAACCACCTTTGGCTCGGTGTAGGGTGTCTGGACTTCTCTTGAAGTGTTGTCAGCAGCATTCGACACCAGTGAGAAAAGTGTCATTAATGTGGCACCGGCGATAGCCTGTATGTTCATGATTGTTCCTCGACATGGCTGATACATCTTGAAGTATAGCCAAATGGAGAAACCTTGCGTAAGCAATCGGTTTCAGGGAGATGTGGTCGGGATTCAGTCCCGCAGACGACAGTCACCCTCATTATGCAATTTTAAAATTCAGGATTTACTTGCCTGTTACTGTGCTCAGGCCAAGGATTTCCCAGTCCTGCATACCACCTCGGTACCACTTGATTTTGTGGGCCGGGTAACCGAATTTGAGCAGGTTCTTGATGTTGTTTGGAGACTGGCCGCACCACATGCCGTTACAAAACATCACCAGTGTTTTGGCACTGGAGTAGTCCCAGAGTCCTTCAAGGTCCTTGACGCCAAACTGGTCAACGAGGATCTCGCCAATGGAAATCGGGTCGGCACCCTGGGAGGGGTTAAGGGCTGTCCAGGGGATATTGACTGCACCCGGGATGGTGCCTTTCCTGACCCAGTCCGCTGTGCGTGAGTCGATGACCAGAATGCTGTCGTCACCGGCGCTCATCCTGGCAAGGTAGTCCAGCACTTCCACTTCGGCGATTGTTTCGACACCGGGGGCGACGACGGCTGGCTGGATGCAGAACGGCGGGCACTTGCGTGAAGTCTTTGCAAATGCTGGATTCACAGTATTTTTCTGATCCTGCTTGCGGGTTATCGTCACCTTTTTGCCGTCATGCATGACATCGACAGAAGCCATGTCCGTCGTAATCTTTACAGCTGTGTTGTCTGCGGCGAGTACGCCGGTAGATGCCACCAGTCCTGCAGAAACAATGGATGTGGCTATGAGTGTTGTTACCGCATTCATTTTGATAATCCCGGGTTTTGTGGTGACTTGAGAAATTGCATCAGGAAGCCCCTATGCGATTGATACCGCATGCTGATGATAATGTTTTGCAAGTGCGACTCGTTTTTCGTAAGCATCCCTGGCAATCTGGATATCCTCCAGAAAGTACCCCAGTTCATCCATATGCAGGGCCTGTGGCCCGTCTACCAGCGCCTTGCCGGGTGCCGGATGAAAATCTACCAGCACCATATTCGCACCGGCAATAATCCCCTGGGCGGTGACATGAAAGACATCCAGTATGCCTTCGTTGGTTGCCTCACGGGAACCTACCGAATGGGACGGGTCAATACAGACCGGCATACGGGTCAGACGGTGGACGACCGGTACGTGAGCGAAATCAATAAAGTTTCGATGCGGGTCACCCATATTGGTTTTCATGCCTCGCAGTCCGAATATCACGCGACGATTACCTTCACTGGCAAGATATTCTGCTGCATTCAGTGACTCTTCCAGGGTGATGCCGAAGCCGCGCTTCAGCAGTACCGGAAATTCAGGTTCGCGCCCGATTGATTTGAGCAGTTCAAAATTCTGTGTATTGCGGGTACCTACCTGGAGCATGATTCCGGTCGGATGACCTGTCAGTTCCAGTGCCTCGTGAATTTCATGCACATGTGTTTCATGTGTCACCTCCATGGCAATGACCTTGATGCCGTATTTCCCTGCCAGTTCGAATACATAGGGAAGACAGCTCTTGCCGTGGCCCTGGAACGAGTAGGGGTTGGTGCGAGGCTTGTAGGCACCCATGCGGGTACATTGCTGACCATGTTCCTGCAATGCCTGCATCATGATTTCCACGTGCTCTGGGGTGTCGACCGCACATAGTCCGGCAAAGATATTCAGGTTATCCTGACCAAAACGCACCCCGTTATAATCAAAGTGTGTCGGCCGCTTGTCGTCATGGTGCCGCCCGAGTACACGGTACTCTTCAGAAACCCGCACCACGCGTTCGACACAGGTAAAGCTTTCCATTTCCTCAACCGACAGGCTCGCGGTGTCACCGACAAGGTAAATTTCCGTGAGGGTTTGCAGGATGCCTTTTTCATTGTGCACACGTGCCTGTATGTTGTTAAGATTTGACAGATAATCCATCAGCTGCCGGTAATCTTCACCTGACTTGTCGGTATTGTTTTGTAGTATGAGGATCATGCGCTTTATCCCGGGGTTGTGTCTGGACTCTGCAGCATTATCCATAAAAGCCCGGAGATTGACTATGGCGGCAGTCATGGTGGAAGGGCAATGCCCCGAAAGTATAGAAACCTGGAGCTTGCGAGCGGAATTGCCCGCAGGGTAGGGATTGACGGTTACCGGCGGGATCACCGGTAACCGGTATTACATGGTCATGAATTAATTGTTGTTCGCGTGCTGGATAACAGAGTGGAGCACCAGGTCGTTTTCAAAATAAACCGTATAACCGTTATATTCCCAGCGTGAAATGGGGGGTTCACCAACTGCAGGCACTTGCAGTGCCGGTTCCCCGAATTGCTGGCGGACCTGATCCATGCTCTGTCCGTTACGTGGTGTCTGTATTGCAGGGGCAGACTGTATGCCGTCAATCAATAGCACATCAGCTGATGCCGGACCTGAAGCGATCAGGGCGAGGGTCATAAAAAGCAACATGGAACGGCAATAATTCATGTCTAACTCCTTGTAATATGTATAAAATACTGCTTCTGTCAGGATGTTTTTGACTATAGCATCCGGCGGCAGGATACAAAAGTAGTAATTTGTATAATGTGACCGGAGTCACCTGCCTGCTATACATCTATCAGCCTGATAGCCGGATATCGGCAGACAATAGGAATTTTAAAGAACCGGACTGAGGAGAGGACAATATTACACTGTTAACACATCGATTTTCCGTGGCCCCGATGCTCGACTGGACAGATCGTCACTGTCGTTATTTGCTACGGCAGCTCACGGCACATTCCTTGCTATATACGGAAATGGTGACGACCGGTGCACTGCTGCACGGGAATCCGGAACGCTTTCTCAGGCATGATACCGCTGAACATCCGCTGGCACTGCAGCTGGGTGGCAGCAATCCGGCGGCATTGTCTGAATGTGCGCGTATTGGTGCGGATTCTGGCTATGATGAGATCAACCTGAATGTGGGTTGTCCCAGTGACCGGGTGCAATCAGGTCGTTTTGGCGCCTGTCTGATGGCGGAGCCCGCGCTTGTTGCCGAGTGCATCGCGGCCATGAACCATGCCGTATCTATACCGGTAACCGTAAAAACACGTATTGGCATTGATGACCGGGACTCGTATGAAGAACTTGTACATTTTATCCGTTCTGTGCAGCAGGCTGGCTGCGACACTTTCATCATTCATGCGCGCAAGGCCTACCTGCAGGGACTGAGCCCGAAAGAAAACCGCACGGTTCCACCGCTCAACTATGCCTTTGCCTGGCGCATCAAACAGGAATTTCCGGACCTTGCTGTTATTGTCAACGGCGGTATCGAGACCCTCGAGCAGGCAGCAGTCCAGCTGGAAAAGGTAGATGGCGTCATGGTGGGACGTGCTGCCTATCACAATCCCTGGTTGCTGGCACACGTGGATGCCCGGATATTTCATGATCCACATCCGATACCGTCACGCGAAGAGATCGTACACCGCATGATTCCTTACATCGAGAGGGAACTGCAGCTGGGAGCACGACTCAAACATATCTCGCGGCACATGCTCGGTTTATTCCAGGGGCTGCCCGGGGCGCGCCTCTGGCGACGGCATTTAAGTGAATATGCCCCGCGGCCAGATGCCGGCAGCGAGGTTGTCATCGAGGCTCTGGAGCAGCTTGCGAGAGCCAGTGCCGCTGTTACAGATTCACCAACAGGCGGTTACTACCACAGCCATGGATGATTTTATCCCGACAAACGAGGCGATCATCCGACTGGGCGTCTTCCTGGGAGTGTTTACACTGATGGCAATATGGGAAATACCGGCACCACGGCGACCGCTGACACAGTCAAAGCCGCTACGCTGGCTCAATAACATCACCCTGGTGCTAGTGAATACCATCGTGGTGCGTATGGTGCTACCGACCGCCGCAGTTGCGGCTATTGCCTTTTCCTCCCATGTGCTGCTGCGAATGCGCCGGGACAGGACATGACAATAAAACAGGATCTGCTTGTTATCGGCGGGGGGCCTGGCGGTCTGGTTGTGGCAAGCGTTGCCGCACAACTCGGTCTCAAGGTTACGCTCATCGAGAAAGCCGGTTTCCTTGGCGGAGACTGCCTGCATTCCGGCTGCATACCCAGCAAGGCGCTCATCCATATGGCGCGTACTGCAGCGGTGACCAGGACCGGTGTTCGCCAGGGGTTGTTGTCGACCATGCCCGAGATTAATTTTGGCAAGGCCCTGGACCATGTAAACCGCGTAATTGAAAAGATACAGATCCATGATGACCCGGAACGCTTTCGCAGTTACGGCTGTGATGTGCGGTTTGGCCGGGCAAGCTTTGTCAATCAGCATGAAGTGACTGTTGAAGGAGAGACGATTGCCGCCAAACGGTTTGTCATCGCCACGGGTTCCATGCCTGCTATCCCGCCGATTCCTTTACTGGAGCGGGCCGGATTCGAAACCAATGAGACGATATTCAAACGACATTCCCTGCCAGCTCACCTTGCGGTGATCGGTGGCGGCCCGATTGGTGTCGAACTGGCACAGTGCTTCGTGCGTTTTGGCAGCAAGGTAACCATTGTCGAGATGGCGGACCGGTTGCTGATCAATGAAGACAAGACTGTGTCACTGCTGCTGCAGGAAATTCTGGAAAAGGAAGGGATAGAAATCTTCACTGCCGTGCAGGTAACAGGGATTCACAGGGAAGGGGATTCACGACAGTTAAAGCTGTCAAATCACATGACCATTGACTGTGACCGCATTCTCGTGGCAACCGGCAGACGTCCGGTTGTGCATGACCTGGGGCTGGAAGCGGCAGGCGTTGACTTTGGCCGGCAGGGTATCACCGTTGACCGGCGGTTGCGCACATCACAAAAGCACATCTATGCTGTCGGCGATGTTTGCGGGCCGTATCAATTTACCCATATGGCGGAGTACCAGGCCGGCATTGCGCTTGCCAATATCGTATTTCGCATGCCCCGCAAGACCGATTACCGGGTAGTACCACGTGTTGTATATTCCGACCCGGAAGTGGCCTCTGTGGGAATCACAGAGGCCGAGGCGGTCGCGCAGGGAATCAAGTATCATGTCGCGGAATTTCCCATGGCAGATATTGACCGTGCCGTGACAGATGATGCTGCAGTCGGATTTGGCAGGATACTGGTCAGCAAGGGACGAGTGATCGGGGCAAGCCTGATCGGTGCACATGCAGGCGAACTGATCCATGAACTTGCACTGGCCATGCAGGTCAATGCAAAGGTAAAGGCAATCTCCGCACTGGCGCACGCCTATCCGACCTATGCACAAATACATCGCCGGGCAATTAATAAAAGCCAGGCTCACTTGTTGCAGTCAAGAAAGGTCCGCTCACTGGTCTGGTTACTGAATCGCCTGTTGCCCTGAGTTTTCTGAAACCGAGTAATTACCCATGCATGCAACCCTGCCATTACTGATACACGATAACTTCCCTGCAATAAAGCGCAAGACGCTGGAAACTCTGCAGGTCAATCTTGGCTACAAATGCAACCAGTCATGCCTCCATTGCCACGTCAATGCCGGCCCCGGGCGTACCGAGATGATGGCACAGGCAACGGTCGAGGCACTGTTGCATTTCATTGACTCATCGACCGTCAGGACACTCGACCTGACAGGGGGAGCACCTGAATTGCACCCCTTCTTCAGGACAATTGTCTCCGCGGCCCGCGAACGCGGTATGGAAGTTGTTGATCGCTGCAATCTCACAGTATTGCTTGAACCGGGACAGGAAGATACGGCTGAGTTCCTGGTTGAGAACAAAACCAAAGTGGTGGCATCATTACCTTGCTATTTAAGGGATAATGTAGACCGGCAGCGTGGCGACGGGACATTTACAGCCAGCCTGAAGGTGCTGCACCGGCTGAATGACCTGGGCTATGGTAATCCAGGGTCCGGCTTGCAGCTCGACCTGGTATTTAACCCGCAAGGACCGGTCTTGCCGCCCCCCCAGGAGGCACTGGAGCAGGACTATAAACGACATCTGGCTGAGGAATACGGTATTACCTTCAACCACCTGCTGACCCTTGCCAATATGCCCATCCATCGCTTCGGCAGCACCTTGATCAGCAGGGGTGAATTTGATGACTACATGGCATTGCTGAAAGGTGCGCACCAGGACTCAAATATGGCAGCTGTCATGTGCCGCTCCCTGATCAGTGTGGACTGGCAGGGTTATGTCTACGACTGTGACTTTAACCAGATGCTCGACTTGCCATTACAAATCGATGCCCGGCCAAAACTGCATATCTCGGACCTGACCGGAATTGACCTGAGGAATTATGCCATCCAGGTCGCCGGGCATTGTTATGCCTGTACCGCCGGGCAGGGCTCCGGTTGTGGCGGAGCGCTGGAATATTAAAGCGCAGGAACCTTGGTAAGCTAATTGATGTATCGTTAATCAGGAGCTGGAATATGTTCATGAATGCAAACGAGAGTGTTCTTGAGAGGTACTCCGAGGGCGCAAAAGAACGCCAGGAATCACTGTGCTGCCCGGTATCGTATGATGCCGAACTGCTGGCCATGTTGCCGGCTGAAATCATCGAAAAGGACTATGGCTGTGGTGATCCCTCCCGTTATGTGCAGGAAGGCGATGTGGTACTCGATCTGGGATCCGGGGGCGGGAAGATCTGCTACATGGCAGCCCGGCTTGTAGGTAAAACCGGCCTGGTCATTGGTCTGGACATGAATGATGACATGCTGGCACTGGCCCGCAAATACCAGACGGAAATGGCAGCAAGGTTCGGTGGTGATCGTGTCCGCTTTGTTAAAGGACATATCCAGGATCTTGGCCTCGATATCGATGCACTTGATCGGTACTTGCAGACCCATCCCGTCAACAGTCATGAGGAATATACCGCACTCAAGGCCTGGGAAACGGCACAGCGCCGTGATAATCCACTGGTACAGGACGAGTCAGTAGATCTGGTGATTTCAAATTGCGTGTTGAACCTGGTGGATGACCATGAAAAACAGCAAATGATCCGGGAAATATTCCGTGTGCTCAAGCCGGCTGGGCGTATTGCAATATCTGACATTGTCAGCGATCGAGTGATACCCGTGAATATGAAAAATGATCCGGAGCTCTGGAGTGGCTGTATTTCAGGTGCTTTTCGGGAAGACGAATTCCTGGATGCGTTTGCGGCAGCGGGATTCAGTGCCGTGTGTTATGACAAATGGGATGCAGAACCCTGGCGGGTTATCGAGGGTATCGAATTTCGTTCCGTGACATTGACAGCCGTAAAGCCCGAAAGCGGGAATGAGAGAATAAGCAATCAAGGGCTCATCTATAGAGGTCCTTTTGCAGCGGTGGTTGATGACAATGGACAAACCTATAGCCGAGGTCAGCGAGTGAACGTTTCCGGGGCAACCCGCAAGCTACTGTCAAACCCGGCCTTCAATAATGCCTTCATTGATCTCTCTGCCACGGCTGACAATGTAGCGGGTAACAGTTGCTGCAGCCCCGGTGAGTCAATGCCTGCTAAATCCTTAACAGGTAACTGCTGCTAGCCATATACCATGCCAGGGGGGAGCGATGCAGCATGCGGCCCGGGAAACAACAAATATCAGTAATCATCCCGGCACTGAACGAGGCTGGGTGTATCCGGGAACTCTGTGCGGCCTTGCAACCTTTACGCGGCCGCGGGCATGAAATCATACTGGTTGATGGTGGCAGTGAGGATCAAACGCGAACCCTGGGGAAACCACTTGTCGACAGGATGCTGAACTCTGCAAGGGGGCGCGCACTGCAAATGCGGGCCGGCGTGGCTGACGCCAATGGAACAATACTCTGGTTTCTGCATGCGGATACCGGCGTGCCGGACAACCCGGATCAGCTTATCTTGGCCGCACTGGAGAGTGGCCGGGCAGACTGGGGGCGTTTTGATATTTTATTGTCGGACAGGCACATTGTGTTGAGGATTGTTGCGCATCTGATGAACCTGCGTTCACGCATAAGTGGTATTGCCACAGGTGACCAGGGGATCTTTGTGCGCAGGTCATTATATGAGCAGGTTGGCGGTATCCCGTCATTGCCCCTGATGGAGGACATTGCCCTTAGTCGTGTACTGAAAAAATACGGTCGGCCTGTCTGTATCAGGCAGAAGTTGCGCACCTCCGCGAGGCGCTGGCAACAATACGGCATTGCCCGGACCATACTCACCATGTGGGGGCTGCGTCTCGCCTATTTTGTCGGCATAAGCCCCGACTACCTGGCGAAGTACTATGCTGCAAACGGACATGAAATACCCTGACTCGCGCCTGCTACTGCTTACCAAGGCTCCTGAACCCGGCAAGGTAAAGACCCGGCTTGCTGCGTTTATGGGTGTGGAAGCTGCAGCGGAGGTGTACAGGAAACTGGTATGTGACTGTCTGGAGATGAGCATATCGGCAGACTTGTGCCCGGTTGAGATCTGGTGCAGCCCGTCGACTGTACACGGCTTCTTCCAGCATTGCCGGGAACACTACCACACCGCTCTACAGCAGCAGGACCCGGGTGATATCGGACAGCGAATGTCACATGCTATCATGTCTGCCTTGCAATATGCTGAAGACGCAGTACTCATAGGGGCAGACTGTCCGGCCTTGACAGCAAATGACCTGGAGTCCGCATTTGAGGTCCTGCAACAGGGCACAGATGTCGTGCTTGGTCCGGCAGAAGATGGCGGGTATTATCTCATCGGCATGCGTGAGCACCATGCATGCCTGTTTGAAAATATCCCCTGGAGCACGCATAACGTGCTTGCAGCAACTGAAAAACAGTTGCGT
>Ga0316194_10000211_pt1 | contig 34419 bp, 31 predicted proteins | sample CroRivsedime1_MG_FD_204936 | JGI IMG/M metagenome (GOLD analysis project Ga0316194, IMG submission 204936) | Coastal sediment microbial communities from Maine, United States - Cross River sediment 1 | ecosystem: Environmental > Aquatic > Marine > Coastal > Sediment | place: USA: Maine...
TCAGCCGGTCCATCGGCCAGTGCCTGGTATCCGATAGTGGGTGTGCAACCGGAGATGCTGGAAGCCTTTTACGCGAGCATTGACGAACAGCACGGTTCCATGGATGCCTTTCTGGTCGAAATGGGCGTTGACCAGGATTCCCGCATGGCACTCTCAGCATCATTGACCACAGAACCCTCCAGTTTGGTGATGGGCGAATGACGGTAGCACTTAAAAGCTGCCGCTTGTGGCATTAAATCGTAATTCTGTAACTATTTTTCTATAATTGAATATGCGGTATGAGCCGCTATTTCTTCGCCAGATTATTCACAACAATCTGCCTCTAAGAAGCCAATAAACTTCCGATCCAATAGCGGCCTGCCCGCGTTCGTACGAACAACTTGTTGATGATCGGGAGGTTTGATCATGATGCGATTAATGAGTTGGGTCGCCACATTGTGGGCGATCTTTTTACTTTCTTATGGCGGAAACGTACTGGCTGTTTCCGTTGATCCGGCCTCGGTCGAGTCTGAGTCGTTTGTCATTAACTACGGACTCAACGATGTATGGTATGACCCTTTGACTGATGGGCAGGGATTTACCATTACGGTTTTTGAAGACAAAGGAACCGTTTTCCTCACCTGGTTGACTTATGACACAGAGCTGCCGGAACCGGGCGCCACAGCGGACCTTGGTGATGCCGGACAGCGATGGTTGACGGCTTCAGGTGCTTATGAAGGCTCTCAGGCTGAACTGGTGGTTTACAGTGCCAGCGGTGGACTGTTCGATACCGCTTTGCCTGCTCCTCAATTGAATCCGATAGGCAGCATTATTCTGCAATTTGATGACTGTTATTCCGGATTGATTACCTATGATCTACCGGGTATAGGCAGGTCTGGGTCCATTCCTGTCGAGCGGACGGCATCAGGTAACATCGCGCTGTGTGAGGCGTTGAGCAATTCGGAGTTGCCAGCAGGGTCTTGCTACGTTTCCAAAGGGGATGCGCCTGCGGTGTTTAATCCTTTCTTCGCAGTGTGGGGAAGCAGTAGCGAAGATGTATTTGCGGTAGGCGGGTCAGGGACCATTTTGCATTATGACGGTACGAACTGGACGCCTATGACGTGGGGAGGCGAATTTGGTTTCGAAGGGGTGTGGGGCAGTAGCAGCAGGAATGTCTACGCTGTTGGGGGCGTCGATGGATTCGGAATCGCCTTCGGCATCATATTGCACTATGACGGCGCCTGCTGGCGGCAAGTATTTTCAACCACGGATTATCAATTCACAGACGTATGGGGAAGCAGCAGTACTGACGTCTATGCTACAACAAGCAGGGGGCCGATACTTCATTTCGACGGGAAGAGCTGGAAGTCCATGCGATTGGAGTCCGGGACCATTGCCGCTGATGGTGCAAGTGGTGTGTGGGGCACTGGTGCTGACGACGTATTTGTCGTAGACGCCGGCATCGTCTGGCATTTTGATGGCAGTAGCTGGAAACTGGCGGCTTCGGTGGATGCATCGTCTCTGCGGCGAGTGTGGGGGAGTAGCTCGACGGACGTGTATACCGTAGGCCAACGCTACACGTCCTCACAAACACGGGCGGCTGTTTGGCACTATGAAGGCAACAGCTGGAAGTTTGTGCCTTCCGACACCGAGGGAGACCGCTGGGACGTTTGGGGAAGCAGCTCGAACAATGTCTATATCGTGGGCAATACGCCGAGCGAAGGACTGATTTCCCATTTTGACGGATTCGACTGGAAAACCACCCTCGTCGCTGTGACGCCCACACTTCAGGGCGTTTGGGGCAGCAGCGCGAATGATATCTACGCCGTCGGCGGGGGGGCTCGCAACGGGTTCTGCTGCTCTGGGGAGGGCACCATTCTGCATTTCAATGGAAGCTCCTGGCAAACCGTAATGGAGTATGGTCATCTCAAGTGACCGGTGGCCCATTGAAAACCACTGGTTCGAAATTATAAGATCAGGGTCAGATCCCAATCACTTTGGGATCTGACCAAAACATGGGGGCAACGCGGATACTGACCACCGTTCAGAGTCATAACTACATCAGGGAGGTCTTAGTGAATGGATGTGCCCGAGTTGCTATTCTATCTGCAAGATGAAAAGGTTACTCACCATTATCACGGCGGGTTTTTTGTGCCAGGTCAGCTGCATTCAGAACGCCTGGCCTGGTGAGACAGAAGACGATCCGGTTCGAAATGGTATTCGCCTGAGCCAGCTCAGTTCGCACCCGGTTCGATCGATCGCATATTGGCGGCAGGGAGATCAGTTCAGGGTCCAGAAAACCCGTATCGGTCCCGCGCCACCTGAATTGATCGAGTTCATGCGCCTCGATAATACGTTTCAGGGTTACAGTGAGAGACCTGTGCCCGCACCCCGGGATTCAGAATTTCTGCGGGACGTCGAAACCGCGATGGCAAGCCTGCCCCGGGCCGTCAGGCGCATCGCCGAGCGGAGGCTGTTTTACATTGCCCTGGTTCGGGACCTGGGAGGGGGCACCGGGTATATGGATGTCGTTGCCGGCAGCGATGGTTCGGCGGCTGGTGGTTTTATCATTCTGGACGAAGGGGCGCTCGACAGGAATGCAAACGCGTGGGCGAGCTGGAGAGAAGGGTCAGCTTTTCAACCCGGGGCGGACTGGAGCATTGAGGTTCGCATCGAAGCACCCGCGAATGACAATCGGGTGAATGCGATTCGTTACATCCTGTTGCATGAAATCGGTCATGTCGTGGACGCCGTCATCGGGGCAACACAGATCGGCGGCGGCAACACGCAAAACATTGCCGGCAATGGCTTCTATGACCTGTCCTGGACTTATCCTCCACCATCACAAGAGATTGTCGTTCCCGGGGACACCCTGCGCAGTCGTTTTGACAGCGCATGGCCCGACCGGGAGTTACTGGCTTTCTATTCGTTCAACGAGTCCAGGTACGACGTCGCCGATATACAGCCCGTCTACCAGTGGCTGCGGGGGACAAATTTTCCAACACTGTATGCCGCGACCTCTTCAGCGGATGATTTTGCCGAATCATTCGTGAATTATGTCCACGTGGTATTGGACAAGCGGCCCTTTGAGATTCGATTGCGGCAAGGTGGGCAATCAGAATTCCTGTTGAGTTCGTGCTGGGAATCACCCCGTTGCGCAGACAAGAAGGCGACCATGAAGCGCCTGCTTCTAAGAGCGGAAGTTCTTCAGTAACCCTATCGCAAGATGGATGAATTTCTGTTCTGGAACATTCCTTGAACTTGCTTGCGGCACCATTTCAGACGTAGAGTGGGCGGCCTAATCCGAAGGTGCAGCGGACCTCCTGACTATGTTTAAAGTTTTGTTGGTATTTTTACTCGTCGGTCACAACCTATCGATCGGCGCTGGCACAAGAACCTGCGGTCGCTGACAAACCACCCGTTTTCACACCCGGGCAGATTCGGGCAGATTTCGAGTTCATGTACCAAGGCCTTCAGTCTGCTGACGTCGATCTGTACTCATCCACGCCACGCAGTGAATTTGAGACCCGTTACCGGCAATTAAGAGAGGGTTTCGACCAACCGATGACCCGGTTCGATACCGAAATGGCGTTCCAGAAATTCGTTGCCCTGGCGCATCAGGCACATACGCGGATTGAGCTGACTATTCGGGTTATTTTGCTTATCGTGCAGCGGGTGGAGCCGGGTTTCCGTTGGAGGTCGCCGTGGTGGATGATCAACTGATCATTACGGAGAATCTCAGTGGCATTGCCGAGATATTGCCGGGCGACAGGATCAGCGCAATTGGTGGCATACCGGTCTCAGACCTGCTGCCACGCCTGATTGCACCTATCTCCGCCGAGACGCCCGAGTTTGCTTACGTCCTTCTGGAAACTTATATGCCACTTGTAATTTGGCTGGAGCTGGGTGCGGCCGAGGCATATGCCGTATCGGTTGATCACGCTGACGGCTCATCAGGAGTGTACCGGATTTCAATAGCATCGGATGAAGAACAAGATTCCGACGAAAAGGGCAAGTCGTTCTCATTGGAGGGCCGCAATGCGAGGATGCTAACCGAAACCGTGGCATACCTTCGACCGGGGCCTTTTAGCAATACGGATCACGACGCAAACCCGATGGACACATCGTCTTTCGTAGAATTCATCGATGAAGCATTCGGGAGTTTCATCGAAAAGCAGGCTGCGCAGCTGATTCTCGATTTGCGCGACAATCCCGGCGGCGACAATTCGTTCAGCGATCCGCTTATCGCCTGGTTTGCTGATCGTCCTTTTCGATTTTCGTCAACTTTCAAGGTTCGGGTGAGCCCTCAATCGACTGCTGCTAACCAGGCGCGCCTTGAAGCCAATCCGGAGGGCGCTGAGTCTGTGTCGGAACTGTATGCAAAACTCTATGCCTCAACGGAAAATGGACAAACGGTGTTGTTTCCAATCCCTGAGGTTCAACCTCGTTCAGCTCCAAGGTACGATGGCGGCGTTTACGTGCTGGTAAATCGATACTCCTTTTCCAACGCTGTTTCCGCAGCGGCATTGATACAGGACTATGATTTTGGTGTCGTTATGGGGGAGCAGACGGTTGATATGGCTACCACGTACGGTGCTATGGAGCGTTTTACTCTGCCGAATACCCAGATTGTCGTTACCTATCCCAAGGCGTTGATCGTTCGACCCAATGGAAATGAATCTGCTCATCCGGTCGATCCCGACATTCGGCTCCCGGCCCCCCGGATTCGCGGCGCAATAGATATCATGTTGCAAGCAGCACTCGAGCATATTCAATCCCGTCAAACTGACTGATGGTCAATCTCTGAGCATACCCGAACCAGGGAAGCACTGATTCAATGGCGGTGGATTTCCCGTATGTGCCGGGTGTCCGCGTTCTCAGTGCCCAGCAATTTCTCGGGATGCCCACCCGTGCGGTACATCAACAACGACAGTAAAATCAGGAACACAATCAGGCCCATAACGGCGTAGTTCTGGCTCCAGTTGGTTATCCCGGAAACGCTGCCATACAGCAGTGACCCCACTGTCGCCCCCATGTTGCAGACAGACATGTAGATGGCAAACTGGGTGGCCGACTCACCACTGGTGCAGATGCTCATCGCCAGGGCCAGCACGCATACCATGATGATGGGCAGCAACAGGATCCATAGTGAGATCATCACCAGAACATAGGTGTCGTTGCTCCACATCTCCTGCGTGAAGGCGAGCGTAAAGGCGTGGATGCCGGTCAGCAGTATCGTCAGTCCCATCACGGATTTGGCGCCGCGCCGGTCGATGATGGGCCCGAGAAACAGTGCGACCCCTGCGCCGGCAAATCCCATGACCGCGTTCAGTTCAGACCATTGAGGCGTTGTGAACTCGAATAGCTGGACCGCTGCGATGGGCATTAATGCACGACCGTATCCGCTGAACATACCGGCCATGAACATGATCAACATCATCACCAGGCTGGGCCGGCTCCACAACACGTGATTAAGGTCCGAGAACACCTGCCGGAACGAGGGCGGCGGCTCATTTTTAGGCGATGCCTCCCCCGAGGTCCAGGGCAGCAACCGTTCGTTGCGCCGTTCGCGGACCAGCAGCAGGTAGACGAAGATCGCGGCGGCACTGAGGGTGCAAACAAGCGCGGTCACCTGGGTGCCGTACGCCACCAGCAGCGTACCGGTGACCGCCGAGGTTGCGGCCCAGCCCACGGCCTTGCCAAAACTCATGAAGGAATTCAGTCGACCCTCTTCTTCGAGAGGCACAAGGTCAATGGCCATACCATCGACGGCCACGTCCTGGGCGGCCGTGAAGGCATTGATCACAAATCCGACCACCATCAGCAGGCTCATCTGGCTCGCAGGGTCTTTAACCAGGCCCAGGCCCAACAGGCTGATTACCATGCCCAGCTGCATGCTCAGCACCCATGGCCTGCGCTTGCCCATCGGCAGAAATTCGTAGTGGTCCATCAGCGGCCCGACCAGCAGCTTGAAAGCCCAGGGCAGCATGATGACCCCCAGGTAGCCTGCAATTTCGGCGGGCGCCACGCCTTCGGCCGCCAGCCAGGCCGGTAGCGCAATGTGCAGCAGCCCCTTGGGAATGCCTTGGGCGAAATAGGCTATCGCGCCGGTGAAATAGCGTGTGTGTGCACTGGTGGACATGCACCAGGTAGGATTGTGCATTATTTTTCTGTTCTCCGAGGCTAGCGTTGGCCCCTTTCCGTGACCAGGTAAGTCGCAAAGCTCGCCAGCCAGTGACTGCCTTCATAGTGTTCTGCCGATACATTGGCCAGGCCGGCCTCTCGATGAACCTTGGCAGCTGCCAGCAGGGCAGAGCGCCTTGGGTCTTCAGCCGGCAATGCTCCGGCGATGTTCTCCAGGTTCCATGCCCTGGAGAGGTTCACTCCGTCCAGATGCACCAGTTTGCCGTCGGTCGGATCATTCACAATCCCGATAGCCAGCCAGTCGCCACTTCCATCGAGCGGGATCTCCGGCATGAAATTGGAAAGCCACCCGGTAAATTCGATCTGCGGAAGCAGGCGTCGCATCAGGTCCGCTTCCATCAGACAGGGCGACAGGAAATCCTCACCGGACGGTTCGTAGGCCATCGGGCAATTACGGTCACCCAGGTGGAAAGCGAGTGACCGCTCTTTTACCATCTGTTCCATCCCTGTATCGCCCGAAGCCCGGGCCCAGTCGAGCATCAAACCAAAGGCGAACATACTCTGGTTATGGGTACCCAGCCTGATCGCGTAAGCCAGCTTGGGGAGCCAGGACTTGATCTGTGTAACGATGACTGCTTCCAGGGGTTGCAGGGTTTCCAGCCAGGCCGAGGCCATCGGGTCATCCCATTCCCTGAGTTCCGCAGTCAGTTGCAGGAACCAGGCGACACCGTAAGGCCGCTCATAGGACTTCCGGTTCTCTGCTTCGAAATAGGCTACCTCGACCGCAACGCCGTCTCGCGTGAAGCTCTGATCCAGTGCATTCACGATCTCTTCACGCAGTTCTGCCGGCATCACGCCCGCCGGTACGGTCCGTAACAGTCTGACCAGCAGCCAGTGGCCATGCACCGAGGAATGCCAGTCGAAGCAGCCATAGAACACCGGGTGCAGCATGGAAGGCGTTTGTGCATCTTCGGCCGAGTTCAGGACATGTCCTATCTTGTTCGGGTATTCGCGATGGACGCAGTCCAGCGCAAGCCGGGCAAACTTGGCAGCCAATTGGGGGTTAATAGTGTTCACTTCCTGTTCCGTTGCCGCCAGGGATGAGTTCGCCATGACCATGCACAGGGTCAAGGCGCCAATGATGTGTCTGATTTTCACAATATTTCCTCGATGAGCCAGGCCGAAAAAGCATGCCGGCCAGTCACTCCTGCCTTCTTGTAGATGGCTGCCGCCTGCGCGGTAATTATAAACACCGTCGACCAGGTTTCCGCCCGCCACCAAAGCCAGCAAAAACATAATGACAAACTCTTTGATATAAAGCATTTAACTCTGGGCCCAGGGACGGTACTAATGAACTTTGGGTATGGGACAAATGTACCATGCGAGCGTGGTTAGACATATGCCCGATTCCAGCAGGGCATGGCGCACATAAAGTTGCGCGCTGGCACGCGCTCCTTCACTCAAACCCCGGTTTTCACGTCAACTCAGGAGGACAGACAAGGTGCGCTGTATTTCCCGATCCGTTATGGCGGGCTGCCTGTTAATCATCGCCACAAGCGTCATCCCCAACGCGCTGTGGGGCGCAGATGAGCATGCAGAGGCTGACTTGGAGTTTGACCGTGATTTGACCCTCCCGGCCTTGCTGGATACTACCCTGCAGCGCCACCCCGAGGCGGGCGTACTGGCGGCCGGGCGGGCCACGGCGGAGGCTGAATCAGCCTACGGCAGGTACTGGGTTCCCGAAATGGCGGAGCTTTCCGGTTTCCACCTGAGCGACCGGCAGTTGGACGACATCGGCGCGTACGAAAACGAAGTTACGCTGTCGGTTCCATTCTGGCTTCCCGGAGAGAAGAGGGCGCAAACCCGGCTGGGTGAGGCCAGCCTGACGGCGCATGCGTCGCGCTCGGTGGAATTTCGCTGGCAAGTCAGTGCCGTATTGCGGAACCGTCTTTGGAAATTGCGGCTGGCCCTGCGGCAATGGGAACTGGCGCGAGAGCAGGAGCAGCGCCTGGCGGACGTGCTGGAACAAGTCACCCTGTTTACCGAGGTGGGTGACCTTTCGCGGGCGGATCAACTAGCAACGTTGCAGGAACTGGCCATCTGGAAAGCCGAAACCATGACGCTGGAGGCCGAATACCGCGATGCGGTTCGGGAATATGCATCGGTGACCGGAATGAATCGTTTTCCAGCTGATATATCAGAAGTCCTGAGTGAAAAACAGGGTATCGAGGATGATCATCCTGCATTGCAAAGCGCCATGGACCGGCTGGCCGAAGCGACGGCCTCGACCGATCTTAGCCGGCAGGAAAATTCAGCACGGCCAGCGCTGCAGGTGTTTTGGAGGGGCTTCAGTGGTGACCGGCTCAGCCCGGACGTCAACGCGCTGGGTATCGGCCTCGCCGTACCGTTGGGAAAATCTCCGAAGCGGGGCCCGGAAATCGCCCGGGCGAACGAGCTGCTGGCATTGGCCGAGGCAGAGTTGATCAAGACGAAACGCAAGCTGGACATGCAATTGCACGAGGCGCGTCACATGCTCGAGACCACCCGCCGGCAACTTGAAAACTCCATGCAAATGATCGAGGCGGCCAATGAGCGGCACCGGCTCGACCGCCTGTCCTTCGAACTGGGTGAATTTTCGATCACCGAATGGCTCCGCAGGCTGTCGGTTCTGAAAGACATCGAGCGCTCGCATGAACTGCTTCTTATCCGCGAGGGAGCAGCCATTGCTTCCTACAACCAGGCTGTCGGAGACACCTTATGATGCAACGGATCTTACTCTTTCTGTTGATTTTATCCAGCTGGCCACTACAAGCAGCCGCTGAAATTCTGGCCGTGAGCGATGATCAACAGCGTTTGCTGGGTATCGAAGTTCAGCCGGTGCGTTTCGCCACCGACGCCGATGCAGCCGAGTTGACCCTGAGAGTGGTGTTCTCCCCCGATGGGGAATGGGCCATCAAGACACCCCTGCCCGGCATCCTTCAGCGCACCTGGGTTCAGGTGGGCGACCGGGTCGCCAGGGGTGACGCTTTGGTGACGGTTCGTAGTCCGGAGCTGGTCTCCCTGCAACGCGATTTTCTCAAAGCCATGGCGGAATTCGCCTTGCAGCAATCGGCCCTGGAAAGGAACAGGAAACTCAAGGATGCCGGTTCAGTCTCCAGCCGGCGCTGGCAAGAGACCCTGTATGCCTTCAACATCGCCAGGGCGGAATACTCGGGATTGCGGGCGCAGTTGATGCTGGCTGGTTTTAGCGAAGAAGACGTCGATCGGCTTAATGCGAGTGCGGAAGTAACCCCTGATATGACCCTGCGGGCCCCTGCCGACGCCATCGTACTGGAGCGACCGGCGATGCTGGGTGATCACCTCGAAGGCAGTGAGTTGCTCGCCCGGCTGGGCGAACCGGACAAGTTGATGCTGGAAGGCGTGTTATCGAAGTCCGCTGCCGCCTACCTGGCTGCCGGGATGGAGATCAGCATGCAAGACGGCGGCAACCAGGGAGTAATCGTGCTGGTTTCAAACGTGATCGATCCGGCAACGCAAACGGTCAGGGTAAGGGCTGAGCCGACCGGGATCGCCGGCCTTACGCCCGGCCAGTTGACCCGCTGGACCGTTCGGGCTGGCGGCGAGTTGTTGACGGTCCCATCCGCGGCGATCGTGAAGCTGGACGGTGTGGATATTGCCTATGTGCGCGTCCCTGGCGGCTTCAGTGCCAGGCCGGTCACTGTTCGCGGAACAGTCGGCGGCTGGATCGTTGCAAACGGACTGGTCGCCGGTGATGAGGTGGCTGTGACCGGCACCGCCGCACTGAAGGGTATGAGCGTGGGAATGGGCGGAGGAGACGGCTGATGTCGTTATCTGGTCTCGTTCGTTTTTCACTGACCCAGCGCTTGCTGATGCTGTTGTTCGTTGCACTGCTGATCCCGCTGGGCTGGTGGGCGTTCAGAACCATTCCAATCGATGCCTTTCCGGATATCTCACCGACCCAGGTGAAAATCATCATCAAGGCGCCGGGCATGACGCCCGAGGAAGTAGAGTCCCGGATCACCCGCCTGATCGAGGTTGAGCTGCTGGGCGTGCAACGCCAGACCATGCTGCGGTCTGTCGCCAAGTACGCCTTGACCGACATCACGGTCGATTTCGAGGAAGGCACGGACATTTACTGGGCGCGCCAGCAGGTTGCCGAGCGACTGGCGGCCGTTCAGGACTCGCTGCCCGCCGGAACCAGTGGCGGCCTGGCGCCGATGAGCACGCCGCTAGGCGAGATGTACATGTTCACGGTGGACAGCCCGGAACTTTCTCTGGTCGACCGCCGCTACCTGCTTGACTGGGTTATCCGTCCCGCCTTGCGCACCGTGCCGGGCGTGGCGGATGTCAACGCGCTGGGCGGCCTGGTCAAAACCTACAGCGTGGCGCCGCGTGCAGATGCCATGCTGGCGCTGGGGGTCACCACCGGCGATATCATCGACGCACTTGAGCTGAACAACAAGAATGACGGCGCGGGCAGGCTGGGGCGGGGTGAAGAGAGCTTGCTGGTGAGGTCGGAAGGCGCGTTTGAGCAGATTGCGTCCATCGAATCGACACCGGTTGACTTTCATGACGGCAAAGTGATCACCATCGGCATGGTGGCTGACGTAACGCTGGGCAGCCTCGAACGCTATGGCGCGGTGACTGAAAACGGCACCGGTGAGGTCGTGGAGGGCCTGGTGGTCAGTCTGCGCGGAGCCAACGCACGCGAAGTGATCGAGGGTATCGAGGCGAAGCTGCAGGAAGTCCGCCAAAGTCTGCCCGACCACGTATCGGTCAGCGTATTCTACAACCGCAGTCACCTGGTCAACCGGGCGGTTGCAACGGTGACCCGGGCACTGATTGAGGCAGTGGTGCTGGTGCTGATCCTGCTGGGCCTGTTCCTGGGGAATGTGCGTTCGGCGCTCACGGTCGCACTGATCCTGCCGTTGTCCGCACTGGCAACGTTCATTGCCATGAAACTCACGGGCCTGTCGGCCAACCTGATGAGCCTCGGCGGCCTGGCGATTGCCATCGGCCTGCTGGTGGATGCTGCCGTGGTGGTCGTCGAAAACATCGTCACGCGCATGGCAACCGACAATCACCGGGCGCTACCGCGCCTGCACATTATTTACCGGGCCGTCAAAGACGTTGCTGTTCCGGTTACCTCCGGCATTCTGATCATCATCCTGGTGTTTTTGCCGCTGTTGTCTTTGCAGGGCCTGGAAGGAAAGCTTTTCCGGCCAGTTGCACTGACTATAGTCTATGCCCTGGCGGGTTCCCTGCTGCTGTCCCTGACGGTGATACCGGTGCTCGCCTCCCTGCTGATCAGGACCGGTGTCCATCAGGAGCCCTGGCTGCCCCGGCAGCTACTGACCTGGTATCGGCCGATGCTGGACCAGGCCCTGCGCCGTGAATGGCTGGTGCTGGCGCCTGCTGCCTTCCTGCTTATTGCTTCGCTGCTGGCATTTCCCTTCATCGGCAAGACCTTCATGCCTACGATGGATGAGGGCGACATCATCATCCAACTGGAAAAACTGCCTTCGATCAACCTGGAGACATCGGTCCGGCTGGATCTGGCGGTTGAAAAGGCGTTGCTGGAACAGGTGCCGGAGATTCGCCGCATCGTGGCCCGGGTGGGTTCCGATGAATTGGGTATGGATCCGATGGGGCTCAACGAAACCGACATGTTCCTGGAGTTGCAGCCCGAGGACAGCTGGCGCATGGACAGCAAGGATGAACTGGAAGAGACCATTCGCCTGGTGCTGGACCAGTTCAGGGGCATCAACTACGGCTTTACCATGCCGATCGACATGCGCGTGTCGGAAATGCTGACCGGGTCGCGTGGTGATCTGGCGGTGAAGATATTCGGCCACGACCTGGATGCACTGAACGGCCTGGCCGCTGAAGTGGCCCAGCTGCTCGAACAGATCGAAGGTAGCACCGATGTCCTCACCTCCGTCAACGAGGGCATGCAGTACATCGTACTGCGCCCGCAACGGGAGATGATCGGGCGTTATGGCATCGACCTGGAGCAGCTGCTGGACCACGTTAAAGTGATGGTGGAAGGCCTGCCGGCAGGCACCGTGATTGAAGGCTCGGCGCGCGTACCGGTCGTGTTGAGATATGCGCAACGGGATGGCGATCCGCTGCAAAAGTTTGGCGCCGAACTGGTCAATCTGCCGGGCGGTGGCCATGTACCCCTGGCGACGTTGATGAAAATCGAAAGGGTAGAAGGACCGGTAGCTGTCAAGCGCGAGAAAGGGCGTCGCTTCGTGGTTGTGATGTCGAATGTCAGGGCGCGCGGCCTGGTTGGATTCGTGGAAGAGGCCCAGCAGGTCATCGGGGAATCGGTTAGCCTTCCGCCCGGCTTCCACATGGAATGGGGCGGGGAGTTCGAAAACCAGCAACGCGCCGCCCGCCGCCTGGTGATGGTCGTGCCGGTCGCCCTGGTGCTGATTTTTCTGCTACTGTTTTCCACCTTCCGATCGGTGTTGCAGGCTGGCCTGGTGCTGGCCAACATACCGCTGGCATTGATTGGCGGTGTGCTCGCACTTTGGGTTTCCGGGCACTACATGTCGGTGCCGGCTTCCGTCGGTTTTATCGCCTTGATGGGCATCGCAGTGCTTAACGGCGTGGTCATGGTGAGCTATTTCAACCAGCTGGGTAATCGCGGACTGAGCATCGATGAAGTCGTGCGAATGGGCTCGGAGCGGCGGTTGCGGCCGGTGCTGATGACCGCCAGTATCGCTGCGTTTGGGTTGGTTCCGTTGTTGTTCGTAACGGGGCCGGGTTCTGAAATCCAGAAACCTCTGGCGGTCGTTGTGATCGGGGGCCTGGTGACCAGCACCGCGTTGACCCTGTTTATTCTGCCGGTGCTGTACCGGCGCTACGTGAGGTAATTGCACCTATGGATGCGGAGTACCTGCTGCGAATCAATATTCCCCCGGGGCTGGAGGAAGACATGGTCGACCTGTTGCTGGCTTCCGGTGAAATTCGTGGTTACCAGTCCTACCCAACCCGTGGTCACGGCAGCGTCGGTGCGATGACCATTGCCGAGCAGGTCGCAGGCCGCCGCGACCGCGTACAGTTCGAAATTGTGCTGGATGCGGCACTGCTGCAGTCCACGCTGGCCGTGCTGAAGGAAGCCTTTCCGGTCAGGGACGTCATTTACTGGGTGCTGCCGGTGGTGCAATCCGGCAGGCTTTCAGATTAGTGGTCGCCAGGTTCAAGGTCGAAGCCGATTGTGTTTTTTCGCACCCGGAAGCACTGAACAAGTTAGGTGATATTGGTGATTCTGCGGGCCATGTCCTTATTTTCCATCGCGCCTAACGGCAAAAGCAATTCAAGGTTGAATACTACCTTCACTAGTGGCATTTTTGCAGTATGGAACCTACCTCCCGTCCCGCCTATCCGGAACCGCTCGATGCGATCGTGCTGGCTGGCACGGACAGTAACCCCCGGCGCATGATAGAAGGCCAGAACAAGGCGTTTCTTCAGCTTGGAGGAGAGATCCTGGTCCGCCGGGTCGTCAGGGCCCTGGACGATGCGTCGTCTATCGGAAGGATTTTTATTGTCGGTCCGGGGGATCGTTTGCGCGAAGCGCTTGCGGGTCTGACCGGCGACATCAACATTGTTGAACAGACCGGCGGTTTACTCGCCAATGCATGGGGCGCGATCAGGGCCTCGGAGGAGCGCTATTCAGCGGAGCGGGGTGTCGAAGACCCGCTGCGGCCGTTGCTGTTCGTCTCCTGTGATTTACCCCTGATTTCCAGCGAAGCAGTGGATGATTTCATCTTGCGCTGCGCATTGGAAGAAGGCAGGACGGAAACGAAATACGCGATGCTTTCAGGGGTGGCCGAGGAAGCCTCCCTGAGGCAATTTTATGGCTCCGGCGCGAGTGACGGTATTCATCGCCCCTATGTGAATTTCAGTAATTGCCGGGTCCGCTTGGCCAATATCTACGTGGGGCGGCCACGAACGCTAATGAACCAGCAGTTCCTGGAGACAGGTTTTGCCCACAGGAAAGCCGAAAAGCTCAAGAACGTCATTACCCTGGTCTGGAAATTCCTGGGTCAGCACGGCGGTTGGCGGGCGGCCTGGATCACGCTCAGACTGCAGTTGACGCTGGTGGCTTCAAAAAAGCAGGGTTGGCTGTACCGCTGGCTGAGAAGTTACAACAAGACAGAAGATGCGGAAAAATCCTGTGGTGACGTGCTGGGCGGTAGTGTGAAAATGGTCATAACGCCCTACGGCGGCCTGAGCCTGGATATTGATAACGAAGAAGACTACCGGATTCTGGGCGAACGTTACCAGGAATGGTCCCGGATTGGTCCGGTGGAGACGATGCTCTGACTCAGGGTGGTGCGGAGTGGTTTGACACCAGCCGGTTGTCTTCACTGCCAACGCCGACCGGTTCCAGCATGTCAAAGGCCATTTGCCAGAACGTGGTCGTAATCTCGCTAATACTGTTGCCCTCGACATTCATCAATACGACGATGCCAATGCCGAATTTTTCGGACCAGGCGATATCGGCCCGATAGCCCGAAACCCAGCCACTGTGGTAGGCGATTTCGTGGCTACCCAGTTGGTAAACCCGCCAGCCCAGACCGTAATGAGCGTCTGACAGCATGTCGCGCCAGTATTTTCGACGCTTGTCGCGCGTGGTTTTTACCCGCGGACGGGTCAGGGTTTCAATGACCTCCGGGCGGATAACTTCGGGGTGTCCGCCCAGTTGGGCTGTAAGCCATTTACTCATGTCCAGCGCACTGGCATTAACACCGGCTGCCGGCGCCACCCGGTAGTAATTGGGTTTGACCTTGACGGTTTTCCAGTGGCCGCGGCTTTTTACGTGGGGCTTGGCATGGTTCGGGTTATTGATGAATGGCTCGTAGCCGACCGACGCAGTGCGCATGTCCAGCGGTTTGAAGATCTTATCGTTCATCAGTTCGGAGTAGGTGCGTCGCGTGGTTTTTTCCAGCACGGGCTCGATCAGGCTGAAAATGCTGTTTTGGTAGGAGTAGCATTCACCTGGAGAGCAGATGTACGACAGCTTGCGGTACTGGTCCTGGATCCGATCCATCGACAATCCGTCTTCAATTAGATTGTCGTAGGCGTGGGGAATCAGTCCAGTGCTCTGACCCAACACGTGCCGAATGCGCACTTTCCCTGCATCGCCGTTGATTCGGAAATCCGGTACGTAGGAAACCACCCTGTCATTCCATCCGAATTCACCCTCGCTGATCAGCACGCCGGTAAGGCCTGCTGCAAAAGTCTTGGAAACCGAGGCAATCCTGAACGTTGTATTCTCATTGATCGAGTGCTTTTGGCTGGTATCGGTAAATCCTGCAGCGCCAATCTCCACCAGCCCGTCCGAGGTGGCAACGGCGAAAGCGGCGCCGGTCACATTCGCTTCGGCAACGCGCTGATTGAAAAACGCAGTGAATTCCCGCGCGAGTGCCTGTTCAGCAGCCTGTTGAGCGGTTATGGCGGAGAATACCGGTGCGGCCTGTAAGCACAGGCAGGCGATTCCTAATACCTTCAGGGTTCTTTTTTTCATCCCTGTTCCGGGCCCTGTTATCCTTGGTTGTGCTTTATTCTAGCCTTAAAAGCCTCTGAATTGCACGTAGATCAATGGCCTGCGTACATGTCGAAGAAATTCTGATATCGGATTCTGAGGCATTTCAGAGGCTCAAATTTCACCCGCGCAGGTTCAAAATGTGGATAAACGACGCCAGGAAACGAAGTAAAGATGAATCCTGAAAACAGAGAACAAGCCATTCTCGAATGCCTGAAGAGTAATTATGGACTGGTTGGCACGCTTACTCGCCTGTCGGGAGAAAATCTGAACTACCTGATCAGCGGGGAAAGGGGGCCGTCACATGTCGTCAAGATAGTGGATGACGACATGCCGCCCGAAGTGGTCGAGATGGAAAATGAGGCTTTGAACTATGCAGTTTCCGCCGGATTTTCATATCGCTTGCCGAAAATCATGAAAAATAGCCGCGGGAATATTGAAACCGGAATTATAGAGCGTATAAACTCTCCACATAGGTTGAGAGTAATAGATTTAATAGAAGGTGAAGAACTTCATAAATCTTCTGATATATCAAGAAAAATGTTAAAAAATGTCGGAAAAATGATCGCGGAGCTCTGTTTGGTCATGCAGGGGTTCGATCACCCGGCCGCACATCGCAGCCATCGCTGGAACCTGGTCGATGCCGGCAGGCACCGGGACAAGATTTCACTGGAAACTGATGCTGCAAAAAGAGCTCTTCTCGAATGGGGCTTCGACGCATGGGCACAAGTGCGAGTCCAGTTCGACCACTTGCCGTGGACGTTCATTCACGGTGATCTGAACCCTGAGAATATCCTGGTCAAGAGCGATCGCATAATAGGTGTCGTGGACTTTGGTGACAGCTGTATGAATCCGGCGGTTTGTGACCTGGCCATCAGTATCACCTATTTCATGATGAACACCGAAAAACCCCTCGAAGCGGCCGGGGTGGTGGTGGCCGGTTATGAACAAATCCGTCCTTTGCAGGAAGTGGAACGGGCCGTTTTGCTGCCGCTGGTTTGCGGTAGGCTGGCGACATCCGTGGCCATTTCGCTGTCCCGCCGCCTGATCGACCCGAACAATCCGAACTGGTTTGGCAGCGAGGCATCGGCCCGGCGGTTGTTGAGTCAACTGCGGGATATGGGCCTGGAAAAAACCATTCCAGAATAAAAAAACGGGCGCTCCAGGCGCCCGTTTCTTGGGGTTGTGTATTGATTCAGTCGGATTCCTTCGGTTGGTGGTCCTTTTCAAGCTGTCGTTGGACCGACTGCGGGACGGGATCGTAATGGCTGAATTCCATGGTAAACGTGCCCTGGCCCTGGCTCATGCTCTTCAGTTCAGTGTGGTAGTCGCTGAGTGAGCTCAGAGGCATGTCAGCCGTCACTGTCACCTGTCCTCCGCTCAGGCTTTCCGTGCCGCTGATGCGTGCACGACGCCCGGCGAGGTTACCGGTAACGTCACCCATGACGGCATCGGGAACCGTTACATCGACGCTGACGATAGGCTCCAGGATTTGCGGCCCCGCGTTGTGAATGGCGTCCAGAAAAGCATTTTTGGCCGCGATCACAAAGGCGATTTCCTTCGAATCCACGGGGTGGAATTTGCCGTCATAGACAGTCACTTCCACGTCCTGAAGCTGGTAACCGGCGATGGCGCCTTCTGCCATGATCTGCCGAATCCCTTTTTCAACGGCGGGGATCAGGCTGGTGGGAATCGAGCCGCCGACAACCTTGTTGACGAACTCGAATCCTTCACCGCGCGCCAGCGGCCTGATTCGCAGGAACACTTCGCCGAATTGTCCTGCGCCACCGGTCTGTTTCTTGTGGCGGTAATGGCCTTCGGCAGGGCGGGTGATGGTTTCACGATAAGCGATCCGCGGCGGCCGCGTGTCGACTTCTACATTATATCGGCTGTTCATACGCTGCAGCATCACGCGCATGTGAAGTTCACCCAGTCCCCGGATTACGGTCTCGTTCAGTTCCTGGTTATGTTCCACCCTGAAGCAGGGATCCTCCTCGGTGAGCTTGTGAATGGCCTGTGCCAGTTTCTGCTCCTGCCCGCGGCTGCTGGGTTCCACGGCAAGCCCATACATGGGTTGTGGGAAATCCAGGGGTTTCAGATGGAAATTATCCTCTTCATGGGAATCGTGCAGGATGGCGTCGTAGTGAATTTCTTCCACCTTGGCCACGGCGCAGATGTCGCCGGGAATACCTGTATCGACTTCAATGTGCTTCGCGCCCTGCAGTTTGAACAGGTGCCCCACCTTGAATGGCTTGCGGCCATCACCGATATAGAGCTGGGTATCTGGCCTGACGGTGCCCTGGTAAATGCGGAAAATGCTCAGTTTTCCGACGAACGGATCGTTGGTGATTTTGAACACATGTGCGACCACATGGCCACTGGGGTCGGGTTTCACTTCGACCTCCTGGGCCTCTGCCCCCTCACCTTTGAATATCAGTGGCGGATTCCCTTCAAGAGGGTTGGGCAGCAGGCGTTTGCAGAACTTGAGAAACTCGTTCAGGCCCGCTCCCGTCAGTGCAGAAGTAAAACAGATCGGCACCAGGTGGCCTTCACGCAGGGCCTGTTCGAAGGCATCGTGCAACTCGTCCCGTGTCAGCTCTTCGCCTTCCAGGTACTTTTCCATGAGGTCTTCGTTAACTTCGACCACCTGGTCGAGAATCGCCTCGTGGGCTTCTGCCAGGGAAAAAATATCGGTTTCGCCCTCGGTGCCGAAGAAGCAATCCTTTACCGTGCTGAGATTGTCCGCTGGCAAGTTTATCGGCAGACATTCGGGGCCGAATTCTTCACGGATATCCCTGACCACCTTGTCCAGGTTGACGCCTTCCTGGTCTATTTTGTTGATGATAATGATCCGGCACAAACGACGGCGTTTGGCGCGTCGCAGCAGTCGGCGGGTCGACAACTCGATGCCATTATGTGCATTGATTACCAGCGCAGTCGTCTCGGTGGCGCTCATGCCCGTCAGGGTGGGTCCGCGAAAATCCGGAAATCCCGGGGTGTCTATCAGGTTGACGTGAATGCCGTCATAGTCGAGGCTGGCCAGAGCGGAATCGAGTGAACTTTGAAATTCTTTTTCCAGGGGGTCGTGATCAGTGGTCGTTGTGCCGCGCTCGATCGTACCGGCTTCACCTATTTGTCCTGACTTGACCAGAAGTGCTTCAACAAGCGATGTTTTGCCTGTGCCGGAATGTCCGACCAGGGTGACGTTGCGGATGTCTTCAGTGCGATATTTCGGCATTCGGTATTCCTGATTTTAAAATTATGAGACGGTCATCCTAGTACAGATTCATGGATGCGCCAAATCCCGGGGATGTTACCTGGTGCCGCTGTTCAGCGGCGATTCAGGGTATGTGCGTTAGCCTGATCCTGTATTAACAGGAACGGGAAACATATTAGGCAGGAATTCCTGGCATGATCTTGATATCGGTCAATCGAATCCGGTGGAAATATTTTTGGGATTCACGGAACTCGCCTGAGAAACCCGGTGTCAGAGATGGCAGATACATCGTAAGTTTATTGAAACACTCCTCAAGGGTAGTCAGATTTAACTGCACGACTCCCTCCTTTGACGGCGCCGAATTCGGCGCCGTTTTTTTATCCCTCCTCCGATGAATTGAGGCAAACCGCGGGCATGCGAAAGAAAATACCGGGGAATCGCACTTCGCGGCTGTACAGCCCATGGCTATTTAGGTAACGTTTCCGGCATGCTTTGCGCGCCTTCAACCGTGGTGTCTATTCGTGTCTGAAAAATGGATTGTGCTCAAATTCGGCGGCACCAGCGTCGCCGGCCGCAAGCAGTGGGAAACCATCTCTTCGATAGTGCAAGCCAGGCGGACGGAAGGTTTTCGCGTTCTATTGGTTTGCTCGGCGGTCGCGGGAGTAACCAACCAGCTAACTGCCCTGGCTTACAAACCCGATTCAACCCGGCGCCTCCAGGAACTGCTCGATGTGCACCAAAACCTGGCGTTGGAACTGGAGGTTGAAGAGAGCCACTGGTTGCAGGACGCGCGCGAGCAGCTCGGCCTTTGCCTGCAGAACCTTACCCATGACCCCGGCCCGATGAGCCGGGCAGCGCTGCTCGCCCTGGGTGAATGGATGAGTACGCGGATCGGCTGTTGCTTCCTCCGCCAGCATTTGGATGCAGCCTGGGTGGATGCCCGGGAGGCGCTGGTAACCGTCTCGGGCGAACAACTCTCGCCGGCGCGCCGTTGGCTATCGGCGGCCTGTAATGCAGCCGAGGCGCCCGGTCTCGCCAGCCGCTGGTCGACGCTCAGCCCGGTATTGATTACCCAGGGATTCGTGGCTCGAAGCCCGGAAGGCCAGACTGCTCTGCTGGGCCGCGGCGGTTCGGATACCTCGGCGGCTTTGTTGGCCGGGCGTCTGTCTGCCAGCCGGCTGGAGATTTGGACGGATGTACCGGGTCTTTTCAGTGCCGATCCCCGCCTGATCGACGACGCCAGGCTGCTTAATGAAGTGGGGTATTCCGAAGCGCTGGAGATGGCTGCCAGCGGAGCGAAAGTGGTGCATCCGCGTTGTATCCGGGCAGCAGCGGCAACCGCAACACCGGTAGTGATCCGAGATCTCAATCGGCGCGATGTGCCGGGTACGCAAATCGGGCAACGGCTTGCGCCACATAACGGAATTAAAGCCGTGATCTGCAAGCAGCAGATGGCCGTGATTCTTTTGGAAAACCTGGATGCACGTTTCCAGGTGGGTTTTCTGGCGGACGTATTCGATACCTTTCGCAGGCGCGGCATCTCGGTGGACCTGGTCGCCACCTCCGAGACCACCACTACCGTCGCGATCGACTGCCAAGCCAACCACCTGGGAAAAGAGGAACTGGCCGACCTGGTCGAGGACCTGGTAGTCCGCTGCAAGGTCAGACTGTTCCGGGATTGCGTCTGCGTGAACCTGGTTGGCCAGGGAGCGAGGACAGCGCTCAGCAGGATACAGTCGGTCATGAGCTATTTCGAGGAGCGTCCGCTGTTGATGGCCTCCCAGTCGGCAAACGACCTGTGCCTCAGCCTGCTGATCGAGGAAGGCGAGCACGAACAGTTATTGAAAAGCGCCCATGCGGCGTTGATTCCTGCTGACGTCGGCGGGGCGGACCCGGTTTTTGGGCCCAGCTGGCGGAGAATCCAGCCCCTTGCTGACCGCGTCCAAAGCCTGTGAACACGTCCCGGGATATTCCCAACCCTCGCGACGCTTCGGCGTTCCGCTTCCTGGATTGTGATTATCATCCTGAAACGGGTGTCGCAAGCCTCTCTTACGCTTTCGACAATGGTCCCGAACTGGTAGAGCAAATCACCTTTCCGCACGCTCCCTGGCCGCCGGAAGCTTCGCGCCAGGCCTGTTTCCGCCGGGCGCTGGAGATTCTCTGGCTGGTCGCCGGAGTCAGTTATTACAAGGCCGGGCTGAGTCCTCGCATGGAACTGTCGAAGCCGGTTCCTGCGGAGGGCCTCGATATTTTCCTGACCGGGCTGTATGTCGAGGGGCTGGCGGAATTCGGTTACGTAAACCAGGTCGACGTTGCCGCCAGGGTCCGGTTTCCCGTGTCCGAAGCCGAACCCGAAGCCCAGCTCGAAACCGAACCTGGAGCCGGGAGGATGCCGGTTGCCCGCCCGCTGATCCTGCCGGAGCGCGCATTGGTTGCAATGGGAGGCGGCAAAGACAGCCTGGTGGGCCTGGATCTGCTGAAACGGGCAGAAATTCCGGTCTTGCCGATATGCGTGGGGGGCGCTGCATTGATCAGGGAGACCGTGCAGGCTGCGGGGCTGCCACTGCTCGCCATCGACCGTCGCCTGGCGCCCGAGCTTTCTCTGATGAACCAAGCCGGCGCGCTGAATGGTCATGTGCCGGTGACAGCCATCAATTCGGCCATTCTCCTGTGCGCTTCGATCCTCTACGGCTGCCGCTACATCGTTTTTGCCAATGAACGCTCGGCAGATGAAGCCACGCGGAAGACGCTGGAAGGCAGGGAAATAAACCACCAATACAGCAAGAGTTCGGCCTTCGAGCGTGCATTCAGAGAAGTGATCGCGCGGCAGGTCAGCCCGGATATCGAGTACTTCTCCATACTCAGGCCCTACTCTGAACTGGCGATCGTACAGCGCTTTGCCGGGATGCGAGAATTTCACTCCGTGTATTCGAGTTGTAATCGCAATTTCCATATCGACGGCCCACGGATTACTGGCCGATGGTGCCTGGACTGCCCCAAGTGCCGGTTTGCGGCCCTCAGCCTGGCTGTCTTCATGAAGCCGGATGAAGTCGCAGGAATCCAGGGTGGCGACCTGCTGAACGATGAAAAACAGGAAGCCGGTTTCCGGGCCTTGTGTGAACTGGGTCACGAAAAGCCTTTCGAATGCGTCGGTGAGGCCGGTGAAAGCCGGGCTGCGCTTGCGAGTCTTGGGGCGCGCGATGAATGGCGCCAGCATGCCGTGGTTCGCGCTCTTCTGCCGGAACTCGAATCGCTGGTGGTGCCGTCGCTGAAAGACTTGCTGCGACCGTCACAGCAGCACTTCATCCCGCCGTCAATACAAAAGGCGGTTCTGGTGCATGAAGGTGGAGCGGGCAGCCTGGATTGATATGCAGATTCTCCCGCACAACAAGGTGGCGATCCTCGGGATGGGTCGGGAAGGGCGGGTTGCCTGGCGTTACCTGAGGAAAAAGTATCCTGAAATGGACCTGGCCCTGGTCGATGAGTCCCGTCCGGATCCGGGTTTCGTCCAGGACCTGAAGGAGAAGGACCGCCTGATCATCGGCCCGCTTTCCGAGCTTGGACTGGAGACGTTTGATGTGCTGCTGCGCTCTCCCGGGATTAGCCCCTACCGTCACAGCGTACAAAAGGCCCTGCGGGCCGGGGCCAGGATCATTACTCCCAGCACACTCTGGTTTGCGGAGTATCCCGCTGCAAAAACCATATGTGTGACCGGTACCAAGGGAAAAAGTACGACTTCGGCATTGATCGCGCACATGCTTGCGGCCTGTGGGCTGAAGGTCGGCCTGGCGGGAAACATCGGCGTGCCACTATTGGCCTGCGGGGGCAGCGATGTGGACTGGTGGGTGATCGAGCTGTCCAGCTACCAGTTAGCGGACTTGCAGGCAAAGCCTGATATATCAGTAATTCTGAACCTTTCTCCCGAGCATCTCGATTGGCATGGCAGTAAGGAGCGTTATTATGAAGACAAGCTCAGGCTTGCCGCATTGACAGAGGATGGGCCGGTGATTGCAAACGGCACGGATAAAGTGCTGTGCAAAACACTTTCCGAGCGTTCAAATACGGTCTGGTTTAACGCAATTTCAGGCTTCAGGGTGGCCAGGGCAAAACTGTTTGATGCTGGTACGCGCCTGCCGGTTAAGCCGCCAGCAGGACTTCCGGGCGCGCATAACCTGGCGAATATCGCTGCAGCGCTGACTGTGCTGCGCCAGCTTGGTGCTGACCCGGCAGTGGGGCTGGAAAGCCTGCAAACTTTTCGCTGCCTTCCGCACCGGTTGCAGTCTCTGGGTGAACGGCACGGGATACAATTCATTAATGACAGCATCTCCTCGACACCGGTAGCCACGGCAGCGGCGCTGGAGGCCTTCCCGGACCGACAGGTAACCTTGATCGTCGGTGGCCTGGACCGGGGGCTGGACTGGGCGCCCTACCTGGATGTGGTCATGCGCAGGTTGCCGGTCGCGGTGATCGGAATTCCAGACAATGGCGCCCGCATCATATCCGATATGGAAAAACTTGACATTGCTCCGCGGAAGGGGCTGCATAGATGCCAGCAGCTGTCCGGGGCAGTTGAGCTGGCAAAAAAGTTGACACCAACGGGCGGTGTTATTTTATTGTCACCCGGTGCTCCCAGTTTTCCACAGTTCAGGGACTACCGGGACCGGGGGCAACAGTTCGCCACCCTGAGTGGTTTATCGTTCGAAGAACAGGATATTTTTCCTGCGGACACAAGTAAGGCCGCGGGTCAGGGGTGAGGAGTGCAGAGTTTACCCTGTAGGTTGAGGGAGAGACCATCCCGCGGCCTTATGTAAGTAGACCGCGCGAAGAGTGAAAAGGTTGCAAAATAATTTTCAGAGGAGCAATTCGTTGTGAGTGATTCAATCCAGGAAGTCAGAGTCGTCATGCATACCAATAAAGGCGATATTAAACTCCGTTTATTTGCTGATAAAACACCAGTAACTGTAGCTAATTTCGTTAATCTTGCTAAAAGAGGTTACTACGATGGTCTGGCCTTTCACCGGGTGATCCCCGACTTCATGATCCAGGGTGGCTGCCCGCAAGGGACGGGCACGGGGGGGCCTGGATACCGCTTCGAGGACGAGTGCAGACCGGACCTCAAACACGATGCCCCGGGCAAGCTTTCAATGGCCAACGCAGGTCCTGGAACCAACGGCAGCCAGTTTTTTATCACGCATGTCGAAACGCCCTGGCTGGACGGCCGTCACACGGTATTTGGCGAAGTTCTGGACGCGCAGGACCAGGCAGTGGTCGATGCTATTGAGATGGATGACGTGCTGCAATCGATCGAACTGGAAGGTGAGGCGGATATCCTGGTCGCCCAGGCCAAGCGCATCAGCGACTGGAACGAACAGCTCGGTTAGAACTGGCGGGAAACGCTGTAAGAAGCCAGGCTGACCATCGCGTCCTTCCATCTGGACGCCGGCAGCCCGTCAAGCGCTTTTACCGCTGCCCCGGCCCGGTTACGGGCTTCGTCCATGGTCTCATCCAGGGCGCCGCTGATCCGGATCAATTCCACGATCTCGTCCATCCGTCCGATGCCGCCATGGCGGATGGACTCATCAATGATGTTCTGCTGATCGTGATCGAGGGTTTGCCTGCACCGGATCAGCGGCAGGGTTGGTTTGCCCTCTGCCAGGTCGTCGCCGATGTTTTTACCCAGTGTTTCCGCATCTGCCGTGTAGTCCAGCACATCGTCGGCGACCTGGAATGCCGTGCCCAGTTCACGTCCGAATTTCGCCAATTGCATTTCCCGTTGCGGTTTCCCGGATAAAACGGCTCCCAGTTGACAGGCTGCTTCGAACAGCTTGGCAGTCTTTTTTTCAATCACGCTGAAATAGCGTGCCTCGCTGACTTCAGGATCGTGCAGGTTCAATAGCTGCTCGACCTCGCCTTCAGCGATGGTATTGGTGGCGTCAGAAAGGACCTCCATGACCCGCATCGAATCGATGCCGACCATCATCTGGAAGCTCCTGGAATAGAGGAAATCCCCGACCAGGACGCTGGCAGCGTTACCCCAGACAGCGTGCGCAGAATCCTTACCGCGGCGCAGGTCAGATTCGTCAACCACGTCATCATGCAGCAGGGTTGCCGTGTGGATGAACTCGATGATGGCCGCTGCAGTAATATGATGCCGGCCCTGGTAACCGCAGGCTTTTGCGGCCAACACCACCAGCATCGGACGCAATCGCTTGCCGCCGGAACCGATGATATATTCGGCGATCTGGCGAATCAGAACCACGTTTGAGTCGAGACTTTCCCTGATCAGTTGGTCGACCGCTGACATGTCGTCTTCGCACAATTCAAAAACGCATTGAACGTCAGGCATCGAGGGGGAACTGGTGGTCCTGGTGGCAGTAGAGTCCAACACTATTTTCCTTTTGATGGAATTTGGCCAATTATAAATACGGCCTGTATGAACACAAGGCTGTAACACATATAATGCCTTTCCTTTCGGGAGCCCATCTTGCCAGAAAACAAAGAAAAATCGCAGGAGCTCAGATACGCGGCCACACTTTCAGGCGTGATTACGCTTCGCATGCTCGGCCTCTTCCTGATTCTACCGGTGTTCATGATACTCGCACAGGGGGTGAAAGGATTTACTCCGCAGGCCGCCGGCATTGCAGTCGGTATCTACGGCCTGACTCAGGCGGTGTTGCAGCAGCCATTTGGATGGCTATCCGATCGCTGGGGGAGAAAGCCGGTGTTGCTGCTTGGCCTGGCGCTGTTTGCCGCGGGTGGGGTCGTCGCGGCAATGGCCGATTCGATGATGCTGCTGATCATTGGGCGAGCCCTGCAGGGATGCGGCGCGATTGCGGGCGTGGCGATGGCGCTGGCGGCGGACCTGACACGCCCCGAGCGACGGCCGGTCATCATGGCGATTATCGGTATCGGTATTGGCGGGGCATTCCTGCTTTCAATGGGCCTGTCCGTGCCCCTGGCGACGTTACTGGGGTTGCAAGGCCTGTTCTGGCTGACGGTAGTTTTTGCGATCATGGGCATCGGATTGGTCCTGACCATTCCGGGTACACCGGTGCCACAGGAAGAACCGGTGCACTCCAGCACAGTCGACATGCGGCCTGTGTGGCTTCTGGCCGCCAGTGTTTTCCTGTTACATGGCGCGATGACCTTGCTGTTCGTGTCTTTGCCGCCGATGCTGGTTGGAGATTTTGGCTTCAGCCTGTCAGAGCACTGGAAAATCTACGTTCCCGCAATGGCAGGGTCGATCGTTTTCATGTTGCCGGTGCTTCGAAAAGTGGGTGCCGGAGGCTCTGAAGCCACTATGTTGCCCTGGGCCTTTTTGATTCTCGCGCTGGCGATCGGCATCCTGCCCGTCAGTTCAAACCTCGCCGGGCTGGGTGTGTTGCTGGCGATTTACTTCCTGGGCTTCAATCTGCTCGAGGCTTCCATGCCGTCTCTGCTATCGCGCATTACGGGCAGCAGGGGCAGGGGCCGCAGGCTGGGTATATACAGCACTTTCCAGTTCCTGGGAGCCTTTTTTGGTGGAGTGGCCGGCGGCTGGCTGCTCACGTACTTCGGCAGCCAGGCGGCATTGTTACTGGCAGGCGCGATTTGCGCGGTCTGGGGCGGGGTTCTCAAGTGGTCGTCGCCGAGCACTTTTCCGACAGGAGAGCGGCGGTGACTGTGCTACAATTTCAGCACTGATTTTCAAGGAGATGCCTGATGGCACGTGGTGTAAACAAAGTCATTCTGGTTGGCAACCTGGGTGCAGATCCGGAAACACGCTATACCGCAAGCGGTGCAGCAATTACCAATATTACCGTTGCGACTTCAGAGTCCTGGCGCGACAAGCAGACAGGGGAAAACCAGGAGCGTACAGAATGGCACCGGGTGGTGTTTTTCAATCGCCTCGCCGAAATTGCAGGCGAGTATCTGCGCAAGGGACGACAGGTTTATATCGAAGGGTCGCTGCGTACACGCAAGTGGCAGGGGCAAGATGGTCAGGATCGCTACACCACCGAAGTTGTCGCCAGTGAAATGCAAATGCTGGGCGGCCGCGCCGGAGAGTCTTCTGATCGTCCGGCCGGTGGAGGCTTCCGAGACAGTCAACCGGCCCCGCAACGCAAAGCGCCGGCGCAGCCTGCTGCCGCCGCACCGGTTGAAGACAACTTCGCCGAAGACGATATTCCTTTCTGACCCTGACCCGACAGGTGTAAACGATGCGTACTCTACTCGTCACCGGTGGCGCTGGTTTCATCGGCGGTAACTATGTGCTGAGATGCCTTTCGCAGGATGAAGATTTGCGTATCGTAAATCTCGACCTGCTGACGTATGCCGGCAACCTCGATACCCTCCAGCCTTTGCGCGGTGATAGCCGTCATCTCTTCGTTCATGGCGATATAGGAGATGCTGGCCTGGTCAGCGATCTGTTCGACCGTTACCAGCCGGATGCCGTGGTGAATTTTGCGGCTGAAAGCCATGTGGACCGGTCTATTGACGGTCCGGGCGCCTTCGTGGAAACCAACATCGTCGGTACGCTGAACCTGCTGCAATGCGCGCTGGACCATTGGAAACAGTTGCCGGCATCCGCGCGCGAAGGGTTTCGTTTTCTCCACGTATCCACCGATGAAGTGTATGGCAGCCTGGGTGCGACCGGGGCATTCCACGAAACCACAGCTTATGCGCCAAATTCCCCTTATGCGGCGTCCAAGGCGGGGTCCGATCACCTGGTCAGGGCGTTCCGGCATACTTATGGCCTGCCTACGCTGACCACCAACTGTTCAAATAACTATGGACCGTACCAGTTTCCGGAAAAACTGATACCGCTGATGATACTCAACGCCCTGGGTCTCAAGTCGCTGCCCGTGTACGGCGACGGATTGCAGGTCAGGGACTGGTTGTTCGTGAACGATCATGTCGATGCGATCAATACGGTGCTGGGCAAAGGGCAGCCTGGTGAAGTCTATAATGTCGGCGGTCTGTCCGAACGTACCAATATGCAGGTAGTCGAAGCGATCTGCGATGCGGTAGACCAGTTGCGCCCGGACCCGGGTTTCGGCTCTCGCCGGCAACTGATCGAACATGTTACGGACCGCCCGGGTCACGACCGGAGGTATGCGATCGACTGCAACAAGCTGATGGATGAAACCGGCTGGGCTCCATCGGTGGATTTCGAAACGGGATTGCAGCATACGGTCGACTGGTACGTTCAAAACAACACCTGGGTGGAGCGGGTTCTGGACGGCAGTTACCAGGGTGAGCGGCTCGGCCTCGGCGATAACGACTAAACGGAGCCAGACAGTGTCAAGAAAAGGAATTATTCTCGCCGGCGGGAGCGGTACACGGCTTTACCCGCTGACCCGTGTCGTCAGCAAGCAGTTATTGCCGGTCTACGACAAGCCGATGATTTTTTACCCGTTGGCTACCCTGATGCAGGCCAATATCAGGGAAATCATGATCATTACAACGCCGCACGAGCAGGCATTGTTCCGCCAGTTGCTGGGTGATGGCAGCGACTGGGGCATCCGGCTGGAATACGCCGTGCAGCCAGAACCGGAAGGCCTCGCGCAGGCGTTGATCATCGCGGAGGACTTCCTCGACGGCGCCCCTTCCTGCCTGATCCTGGGAGACAATATTTTCCATGGCGGTGGCCTCAGAGAAGTTCTGACCCGGGCCACGGCTGAGTGCGAGGGCGCCACGGTTTTTGGTTACTGGGTGCGTGATCCGGAACGCTACGGCGTCGTTGAGTTCGATGATGATTACCGGGTATTGAGTATCGAGGAAAAGCCGGCCCGGCCGCTGTCAAATTACGCCATCACCGGACTGTATTTTTACGATGGGCGCGCCAGCGAATTTGCGCGTGGCCTGGCCCCTTCGCCCCGTGGTGAGCTCGAAATTACTGACCTGAACCGAATCTACCTGCGGGACGGCAGCCTCTCGGTCGAACGTTTGGGCAGGGGGTATGCCTGGCTGGATACCGGCACGCATGAATCTCTGCAACAGGCCGCGAATTTCATCGAGACGATCGAAAGCCGCCAGGGCCTCAAGGTCGCCTGCCCGGAAGAAATTGCATACATGCAGGGCTGGATAGATGAAACACAGGTTCGTAAACTCGCAGAACCATTGCGTAAAAGCGGTTACGGTGAGTACCTGCTCGGACTTCTCAGAAGGACACATTAAGAGTGAACGTCATTAAAACCGGAATCCCCGGCCTGATCGTCATTGAACCACGGGTTCACGGCGATTCCCGGGGGTTTTTCATGGAGTCCTGGAACGAGGAACGTTACCGGGAGCTGGGAATCTCCGCGCGGTTCGTGCAGTCGAATCTTTCGCGTTCGGGTCCGGGAGTTGTTCGCGGCTTGCACTACCAGTATCCGAGGCCACAGGGTAAGCTGGTGTCTGTGCTGGAGGGCCGCGCTTTTGACGTGGCCGTGGACATCCGCACGGACTCTCCCACTTTTCGCCAGTGGGCGGGCGTTGAGTTGTCAGCAGAAAACCATCGTCAGTTATATATCCCGGAAGGCTTCGCTCACGGGTTCTGTGTCCTCGGCGACTCGGTTCTGCTCAGCTATCTCTGCACAGACGTATTCTACGCTGAATACGATGCCGCAATCGCCTGGGATGATCCGGATATCGGTATCAGCTGGCCGGTTTCTTCCGGGCAGTTGTCAGCTAAAGATGCAGCGGCGCCGCTGCTGAAAGAAGTTGCAGCGGACGCTTTGCCGCGAATCCTTCCATGAACATACTGCTGACCGGTGCATCGGGCCAGCTGGGGCAGGAATTGCTGCCTCAACTGGAGCAACTGGGTGAAGTCATGTCTGTCGACCGTACCCCGTTTCCCGGTTTGAAAAACATGCAGGTCCAGGACCTGGGTGATCTTGGCCGGCTTGAAACGCTGCTCAACCGGACGCGTCCGGACATCATCGTCAATGCGGCGGCTTATACGGCGGTCGACCTGGCAGAGGACGAAAGGGAGGTCGCGTTCAACGTAAACCGGGATCTGCCGCAACGATTGGCACGCTGGTGCCACCTCAATCATCGCCTGATGGTGCATTACTCGACAGATTACGTGTTTGATGGTCAATCACCCCGGCCTTACCTGGAGTCAGATGTGGCCGGTCCTCTGGGTGTTTATGGGGAAAGCAAATTGGCCGGCGAGCAGTCCATCATTGAGAGTGGTTGCCGGCATATCATTTTGCGCACTTCATGGGTCTATTCGGGGCACGGCAACAATTTTTTGCTGACGATGCTGAAGCTCGCTGGCACGCGGCCTTCGCTCAGTATCGTCAACGACCAGGTCGGACGCCCGACATGGGCGCGTAACCTGGCAGAAGTCACCCGTTTGGTGATCGAGCAGCTTGGGGCTGGTCAGTTATCCGGCATCTACCATTACTGTGACCGGGACGTGGTCAGCTGGTACGACTTCGCCGTTGAAATCTTCCACATTGCGCGGGAGGCGGGGTTGCTCACGAAAGTCCCGGAGACAACGCCTGTTGCTTCAGCGGCGTTTCCCCAGAAAGCCCGGCGTCCGCTCTATTCCGTGCTGGACACAGCCAGGATTCAGCAGCAATTCGGGATCAGTCCCGCCAGCCTGGAAGAGTCCCTGCGGGCATGTATGAAGGATATCGAGAAAAAATGACTGAAAAGAAAACGGCCGTGAAAATGGTACCGATTATCTTGTCCGGGGGGTCCGGCACGAGGTTGTGGCCGGTATCCAGGCGAGCCCACCCCAAGCCATTCATGAAGCTGGTGGACGGTGAGTCCCTGGCGGAAAAAACTTTTCGCCGGGCGCTGGGTGTCGCCGGGGCAGAGCCGGTATTGACGGTCACCAGCCGCGACTATTACTTCTATACGCGCGATCTCTACAATGAAGTTGACGGGCAGGCGCATGAGCATCCCTTCCTGCTTGAACCGGTCGGTCGAAATACGGCGCCGGCCATCGCCCTGGCCGCACTGTATATCGAACAGGTTTTCGGTGCCGAAACCCTGATGTTGGTATTACCGGCCGACCATCTGATCCGGGATGAAAACCAGTTCCAGGAAGCCGTCGGAGAGGCCAAGGTGCTGGCTGGCAGGGGTTATCTCGTAACGTTTGGCATTTATCCGACACACCCCGAGACCGGCTATGGCTATATTCGCAAGGGAACCGGGCTTGCGAACAGCAGTGGACATGAAGTGGCTGCATTTGTCGAAAAACCGGACGAAGAGACTGCCAGGTCCTACCTTGAATCGGGAGATTACGCGTGGAACTCCGGCATGTTCTGTTTCGCCGCGGGAACCTACCTGGATGCCCTGGAACAACATGCGCCCGGCATTGCAGAAGGCAGCAAAGCCTGTTGGGCCGGTATGGATCCGGCGGTTCAACCCATGGAAATACCGCTGGACCTGTTCGCTCGTTGCCCCTCGGATTCTATCGATTACGCGGTGATGGAAAAAGCCACCAATTGCGCGGTAGTCGGTGGTGATTTCGGTTGGAGCGATATTGGGTCCTGGAAAGCGATCAGCGAATTGTATGAATCCGATGACGCCGGTAACCGGATTCATGGCAAGGCAGTCCTGGTCGAAAGCACAAACTGTTTTATCCAGGGTGACGATCGCCTGGTGGCGGCAGTGGGGGTTAACGACCTGGTCATCGTGGATACCGGCGATGCCGTGCTGGTGGCTGACCGCGACCGCGCGCAGGATGTCAAGGAAGTCGTCAGCCAGTTAAGTGACCTCAAAGACGAGGCTGCGGAGTTTCATAAAACGGTGTACCGGCCGTGGGGCAGCTTTTCGATCCTGGAGGATGCGGACGACTGCAAGGTCAAGCGCCTGGTCGTCAAGCCAGGGCAAGTATTGTCCCTGCAGATGCATCACAAGCGTGCCGAACACTGGACGGTAATAAAGGGCGTCGCAAAAGTGCGCCTGGGAGATCAGGAATTTCTGCTCAATCCGAATGAATCCACTTACATTCCGGTGGAAACGCGGCATCGCCTGGAGAACCCGGGAACGGAAGACGTACACTTGATCGAGGTTCAAACAGGTCAGTATTTCGGCGAGGATGACATCATTCGTTACGAAGATATATACGGGCGTATCAAGTGAAAAAAGTGATTGGTGCAACCCTGGTACTGACGCTTTTTGCGGGCATTTTGACAGCGGGTGCTGCTGCGGTATCACATGAAGAAGAAATTCGAGATTGGAGAGAGCGCAGGCATGCGCGCCTTGCCAGCGAAGATGGCTGGCTGACCCTGGTGGGTCTTGAATGGTTGCAGGAAGGCGAAAACCGGGTTGGAAGTTCTCCGTCTTCGACGATCAGGATCGAAGGAGGTCCAGAAGAATGGGGGACTGTTTCCGTCAATGGCGGTGAGATTCGGTTTGTAGCGGCACCCGGCAGCGGGGTTTTGGTTAATGGCACAGAAATGGGTGAAGCCACGCTGGTCGCAGATAACCAGGGCGAGCCGACGGTGGTGAGCAGCGGAAACCTGAGTTTTTACGTGATCTTCAGAGAAGGCTATGCCCTGAGAATCAAGGACTCGCAGGCAGTAGCGCTAAAGAATTTTGCCGGGGTCGAAAATTACGAAATCCAGGGAGACTGGAGGTTCGAGACCCGCTTCACCCCAGCGCCTGAAGGTGAGACGATTGAAATCGGTAATGTCCTTGGTCAGCTTAGCCCAACTCCGGTTTACGGCTACGTGGAATTTGAACGGGACGGTCAGGGTTATCAATTGCTGGGATTGGGCGATGAGGAATCCGAGTCGGTCTGGTTCCTGTTCGCTGACCGGACCAGTGGCAAAGACACATATGGGGCAGGGCGGTTTTTATACAGTGATGGATTGCCGGAAAAAGGGCGACTGGTCGTGGACTTCAACAAGGCTTACAACCCACCATGCGTCTTTAACGATTATTCGACGTGCCCATTACCTCCTCAGCAGAACCGGTTGAACCTGGAAGTAACGGCAGGGGAAAAAGACTACCACGCACACTAAGTTTCAACCGCTGGTGCTGCGGGATTGCATGACTTCGTTGCGAAGAACCAGGTAGAGGGCCATCCAGGGCGAAGCATAGATGGGCGCTCTGGGCTTGATTTTTGGAGCCTTGACCGTCTGCGGACTGCTGTTCATTTTGTTACTCCATGTTCCTTGTTTGGCGAGCTGTTTCATGTTGCTCTTCCATTAAGACCGTGTTCCCTTGTAATTATTGACGTAAGTCAGAACACTTTGGTTACATCCTGGCGTCAATTCGTCTCGTCCTGTCGAATAGTTGGCTTTTCAGACCCTTGGTTGGCTATTTCCTGCCCAGTTCCTGGTCAATTTCGAATTCTCGCGAAGTCACGAACGCCTCCATTTTTTCCAGGCGGTGATTCAATTCACGAAACCGGTGGCGCAGTGCTCCAAATACGTCTGAAGGTGCATTACTGACACCTCGCCAGAATTCAGCCTGTTCCGAGCTTTCATACAGGTCGACCGGCTTGACCGGTAATACGATCGTCAAGACGACATAGGAAATGACGACGAATGCGAAGAACGGCGGGAACAGCATGGACAGGAATGTCACCAGACGAACACCCTTGCGATTTAACCCGAAATACTCGGCAATCCCGGCACAAACCCCGGCAAGGACTGCGTTTTCCTTGTCCCGGAAGAGCCGATGCGGGTTCTTGTGCTTGTAAAAGTCACTCATGAGCGACGTCTCCAGTCGGGTGCTTCAATATCAAGAATCCGCTCCAGCGTGTTGATACGCTCTTCCATCTTGTTGGCCGAATCCCAGACTTCACTGAGCATCTTTTCATCCTCCGGGGACAGCCCTTTGGACGTCTTCATTTTGGTGATGTAATGAAAGATGATCCAGAGTGGCAGACAAACGGTAAGTATCAGAATAGGGATCAATTCAGACATCGTCTTTCTCCTGGGTTCCATCCTTGACCTTCGATTTCAGATCAGCCAATTCCGCTTCTACCCGATCATCCTGTTCCAGGTCTGCAATTTCATCCGCGAGGTTCCTGCCCCTGCCCATGTGGATCGCTTCGGCTTCGGACTCGACAGAATCAATCCGGCGTTCGGCACTCTCGAAACGAAACAGCATTTCATCAATTCGATCGTTATGGATGTGCCGACGGGCGGACAATTGCGAAGTCGCGGTCTTGTGCCGGATGACGATGCTGCGCTGCCTGGTCTTGGCATCATCGAGTTTGCTTTGCAGCTGGGTGATATCAGCGTTGAATTTGTCGAGTTGCCCATCGAGCGACTCGAGTTCAAGCTTCATCTTGGCAGTCCGGTCACCGATGGACTGTTTTTCTGCCAGTGCAGCACGCGCCAGGTCTTCACGTTCACGCCGGACGGCAAGTTCTGCCCGGTTTGACCATTCAGCGGCTTCGCGCTCCAGGTGTTCAATATGCCGCCCTAACTCCTTGCGGTCGGCGATGCACTTTGCTGCTGCTGAACGAATTTCCACCAATGTGTCTTCCATTTCCTGGATCATCAGGCGAATGATCTTTTCCGGATCCTCCGCTTTCTCCAGTACGGCATTGATGTTTGCGTTTACG
>Ga0316194_10000212_pt1 | contig 34403 bp, 35 predicted proteins | sample CroRivsedime1_MG_FD_204936 | JGI IMG/M metagenome (GOLD analysis project Ga0316194, IMG submission 204936) | Coastal sediment microbial communities from Maine, United States - Cross River sediment 1 | ecosystem: Environmental > Aquatic > Marine > Coastal > Sediment | place: USA: Maine...
GAGCTGAACGTCTCCATGGGAAAGAGCTCGCTCACGGGCAAATTCGAAACCGATATGGGGGCCAAACGCCCCAAGATAAAAGGGACGCTCTCGGCAAAACTTATCGACATTGCCGAACTGAAAGGCAGTGGGAAAAAAACGGTGGACAAAACCGAGGGCTCCAGTCCCGGCAGCCGATTGATACCTGCCGAGCCCATCGCCTTCCCCCCGCTCGATATGGCCGACATCAACCTGACCATTTCGATCGAAAAACTTCTGACCGCACGTCACCTGACCATTCAGAACCTGCAAACCAACATCGTCCTCGCCGGCGGACGGCTCTCCCTGAAGCCCTCAAAGATGCACATCGCCGGGGCCGACTTCAATTTTAAGGGCGATGCGGAAGGGTTGGGTCGAGAGAACACGAAAATTTTGATCAATCTAAATGCATCCGGTATCGATCTCGGCCGACTGCTCAATGCCGTCTCAGGAAAGGAAGATCTGAAAGGCGGTCTTACGGAGGTCGTCGCAGATTTGCAAGCGTCAGGGCGATCGCCGGCAAAGTTGGCATCGACATTGAAAGGGCACGTGCGGGTTTCCGTGGGGCCGGGTCAAGTGTACAACAGAAATCTGGACGATTTGCTCGGTGATGTATTTGCTGGTGTCATTAATACGATCGACCCCTTCCACACCAAAGAGAATAAAAGCCAGCTCAAGTGCCTGGTCATAAACGTTCCAGTAAACGACGGAATCGTTCTGATCGATGACACCGTTGCCCTCGAAACGAACAAGGTGGGCGTTTCTCTGGCCGGCTTTGTGAACCTGAACACTGAAAAGATCGATCTTCTTGCCCGTCCCATGGCAAAAGAAGGTTTGGGTATCGGTGCCGACCTGTTGTCAGACCTTGTGCGCATCCGGGGCACCCTGTCAAAACCACAAACGGAGATAGATCCAGTGGGCGTTGCCAAAACGACCGTTTTACGTGGAATAGATGTGGCGACCTTCGGGATGACAGCTTTATACAGGGGGCAGGCATCCAAATTATCAGCCGATCAGATGTGCGCTGAGGCCCTCCGGACAAGAACACCGACATCGACCGAAAAAGGCAAAAGCAAATAATCTTTGAATTCATTTAATCATTTTAACCCGCATTTTTCACGAGTCGCATTCGTTCATTTACAAGGCATTCAGGGGCGCAGCTGTAATTTGATGCCGCAAGCCCCTGATAACGCAGAAAATGGGCGAATGCGGCTCGCCCAAAGGGTGAATATTTTTAAGCATTTTTTATCTGATCGTTGGGGTACAAAATGTACACCGAAACTTAACGGCAGAATAATCTTTTACCTATTGATATTATGCTTTTTTACAGATCTGCTGAAAAATATTCATGAAATATGCGGGCTATCGCCAACCGGATGGACACCGGCGACTGTCGACCACAATTTTCACGGGGGGTCTGCAAGGAGAATAAAAAATATGAAACAGATTGTTGAATTCATGAAGACGACGGTGATCGGCGGTCTCTTCGTGCTGCTGCCGGTGCTGCTCCTCTACATGCTCCTGGCCGAGGCCTTGCAGCTGGTCGTGGCGTTGGCAACCCCGATCGCCGACCTGTTTCCGAAAGGGGTTTTCGCCAAGGTTAATGCCCCGGTTTTAATTGCGCTGATCCTGATTGTTAGCGTTTCCTTCCTGTTGGGAATCGCTTTGCGATCGGCCGCCTTGAGCCGACTCGGCGGCTGGATCGAAAGCACCGTACTGACTCGTTTGCCGGTCTACACCGTTCTCAAAAGACTGACCAAGGGCTTTGCAAAAGAGGAGGCGGCCGCTTTCAAGCCGGGCCTGCTGACTTCCACAGAAAGCTGGAAGGATATTGTCTACGTGATAGAGGATCACGGCGACGGACACCTGACAGTGCTGGTCCCCTGGGCGCCCACGGCCTTTTCCGGGTCCGTAAAGGTCGTGAGCCGAGACCGGGTGGAGATGCTGGACGCCAACATCGGTGACGTCTCCAAGGTCTTGAGCCTCTGGGGTGTGGGCACACGGGAGCTGCTGGTTAAAAGCAGCGCTAACGGAAAGGTTCAAGAGTAAAGGGTTGCCAGACATAGACCGAATTTGAGTCAACGATCACCCGCAAAACGGGTGGTTTGGATTTCCCGCAATTGGCCGTAAAAACAAAATCACGTAAATGCGTTAATCGTTGCGGTTGTAACCGGGTGCATATCACCCGGTTTGAAACCAACCAGTCGAGCGCATGCATCTTCGTGTCCATTTTGGATGTCCCTCGCCATAGGCCTGATTTTACCGGTGCTTGACGGCGGTGGTCTTTCATGCGAAGACTTTCCGAAACGATGAAGACTGATACTATTAACAAATGGCGGTTCCAGCTATTGCTGGCAGTATTGCTGGTATTATATGTTGTTGTTCCATTCTTAGAAGGGAGGTGGATTCCCGATCTCGTGGTAACGGCCGTCACGGTTTTTGCCGTAGCATCGGTGAGCGAAAGACGCGGGCTCCTGTTGATTTTCATTTTGCTGGCGGTCGCTGTCATCACCGGCACCTGGTATGCCCACTGGTTTCCAGGGTATTCCATTATTTTGTCGGTCCACTTCCTCAACGTTCTGTTCCTGGCTCTGGTCGTGGCCGCCATTCTCGCCCATGTATTCAGATCGACGCGCATCACGCGGGAGACCATTACCGGAGCTATTTGTGCCTATTTGCTGATCGGGTCGATGTGGGCTCACGTATTTGCGATCCTGGAAAATATGGTGCCCGGTTCCTTTGCTGACGCTTCTATCGCGGCAGAAACGGTCTCCAGCCCTGAGCCGATACGCGACCAGTCCGACCGGTTCACGTATTTCAGTTTCGTGACACTGACGACGCTCGGATACGGCGATATGACACCGCTGACCCGACCGGCCAAAAATCTGGCGGTTCTGGAAGCCATTTTCGGTCAGCTTTACTTGGCCGTTTTGATTGCCCGCCTGGTCGGCCAGGCACAGCTGTATAAGAAGCGCGACGATCGACCCCTATAGCTTATTATGTTAAACACTCATGGCCCTCGGGCCGCCACAATGCATGAAAATGACTCGCTGGAGCCCGGATGAGCGGTTGAGAAGGCGTCTGACTGTTTGAGCCGTCTACAGGCGCTTGGACCGGACCCAACACCGATGTCGCGTTGAATTCACAACCGCTCGGCAGAAAACGAATCCATTTTTAATGCCGAGTCTGGTCCGGTCATAGGGCCTGTTGTCGGCGAGTTTCAGCCGCCACTCGAAACCGGTTGTCCGGGCGGAGGCGATTACCTTATTTTCGTACTAAACCGACCATAACCGTAAAAATGGAGGAAGGAAAAATGAAGCGACTGGCTGTCACTCTACTGGTTGCTGTTATTATGATGGGGATGGGATTCACGTTGACCGGTTGCGGCAGTACAACCAAAACAGAGATCAAGGAATCACCCAAGACAACCTTAGGGCAGGAATTGATCGATCTCGAGGAGGCCTACAAGAAAGGCGTCATCACCAAAGACGAATACGAAAAACAAAAGAAGGCGCTGTTGAAGAGTCGGTCCAAGTAGCTTTCAGGTGCGGTTCATGACAGGCTGTCCCGAAACCGGCCGATCATGTCTTCCAGGCGCCAGAGGGCCTGGCGCGCCTCGCGCAGGGTCACCGCCTGGAATCGGATGTGATCGTCCGGCAGAACCTGTCCGAGCACGTGTTGATCGGCCGTGATCACGGTGGCGATCTTGCGATACCCACCGCTTACCGTTTCTCCCAGAAGAATGATCGGCTGTCCGTCGCCGGGGATCTGAACGGTCCCCGGCACCACCCCTTCGGACAGAATCGATTCAGCCATGCCCTCTTTGGCCGAGATTTGCGCCCCTATGAGCCGGATGCCGGTGCGGTCGGTATGGGCCGACACCCGATAAACCGCATTTAAAAAAAGATCCTGCGCCGCTTTATCGAAATGGTCATCCTGGGGGCCTAAGACAACCCGAAGTTCCCAACAGCCGTGATAGGCCGGTACGGCATTCAGATCGAACTTGCGTCCACCCGCCCCCAGGAAAAGCTGCGGCGATGCCGACCACAGGACATCCCCCTTTTGCAACGGCCGGCCGCCCAGGCCGCCGAATCCGGAAGAGAGATTGGTCGATTTACTGCCCATGATTTCAGGCACTTCCCACCCCCCGCCGACAGAGAGATACGCCCGGCAACCGGAATTCAATTCCCTGAAGGCGATCGTGTCACCTTTGCGAAAGCGGTGTGATTGCCACATCCCCAGCGGTTGGTCATTTTGGTGCCACCCCAGGTCGGCGCCGGCAACGGCCATCACAGCGTCAGCCAATACGGTAGCAGTAAAACCCGGCAGGGTGATTTCCAGAACGCCCTCTTCCTCCGGGTTGTCGACCAGAAGATTGGCGATTCGCATGGCGACGCTATCGAGAGCGCCGCTTGGCGCGACGCCGTAGCGACCGAAGCCGAATCTGCCCCGATCCTGGATGGTTGTCAACGGGCCGGCAGCCTTGACCTCCATGACCGCTACGGTTGCCAATTGTTGTAGGCCTCCATTTCGATGGGATAAAAATTGACGGCATCGCCAATTTCGAGCGGTGTCGGCGGCCATGCCGCGGGGTCGAACAGCCTGACCGGCGTGCGCCCAATGATCTGCCAGCCCCCCGGGCTTGCGACGGGGTAGATGCCGGTCTGCCGTTGGGCGATCCCCACCGAGCCCTGCGGGACGCGGGTCCGGGGTGTATCACGGCGCGGCGTGGCTATTTCGACCGGCACTTCCCCCATATACGGATAACCGGGGGTAAAACCGATCATGTAGACGTGGTAGGTGGTCGCCGAATGATACCGGATGACATCGTCCGGTGTCATGTGATGGATTTCGGCTAACCAAGGCAGGTCCGGTCCGAATTCTCCGCCGTAGACAACCGGAATCCTGACGGTCTTGGGTTCGGGTATCCGGGACGAATCGGCGGTTTCCATCAACCGGAGGGTGCCGGCCTTGAGGGCGGCCAGCGAAATTTTTAGGGGATCGAAAACAATCAGCAATGTGGCGTAACTGGGTATCAGCTCGACGACGCCACCGAGTTTGCGGTCTATCAGACTGTAATAGAGCATCCGCACGCGCCGGTTCACCTCGCGGCTGATGTCATCCCCCAGCTCCACGAGCAGGGAACGGTCCCCCATGACCCGGAATTTCGGTTGCTTATATTCCATCATTAAAGGAACGTTTGCGGTGCGCGGATGTCGACCCCGGCCGCAGCCAGGGTCTCCCTTATCTTCCTGACCAGCTGCAGGGCCGCTGGATTGTCGCCATGGACACAAATCGTATCGGCATGCAGCGCGATGTCGGTACCGTCGACACACGTCACCTTGCCGTCGGTCGCCATTTTGCGGACTCTCTGTGCCGCCAGGTCGTGATCTTTTATGACCGCACCGGGCGTTTTCCGCGACACCAAGCTGCCGTCCGGGTTATAGGCCCGATCGGCGAAAAACTCGAAGGCGATCCGGATCCCGTGGCGCGCGCCCATGGCCTGCAGGTCATCCCGGTCGGTTCCGCCGAGAACAAACAAAACCAGGTCCTTATCCAGTTCGGCCATCGCGGCCGCAACGGTTTCCCAGATGGCCGGATTTCGGACCGCCATGTTGTAAAGCGCACCATGCGGTTTGACGTGCTGAAGCCTGACCCCTTCTGCAATTGCGAAGGCCTGAATGGCGCCGATCTGGTAGGTGACGTAATCCCTGATCTCTTCTTGTGAAACCTCCATGGCGCGGCGCCCGAAGCCCATCAAGTCCGGAAGCCCCGGGTGAGCCCCCACCGCCACCCCGTGGTCACGGGCCAAGACAACGGTGCGCCGCAGTACCGACGGGTCTCCGGCGTGAAACCCGCAGGCGATATTGGCGGAGCTGATCAGCGGAATGAGTTCTTCATCGAGCCCGAGTTTGTAGTTTCCGAAACTTTCGCCGACATCCGAATTGAGATCGATTTGACGGGCTGACATAATCTCCTCCTCCCCTATCCAAAGTGAGCCGCATATTTTTATGGCACAAGTCCGATAAAAATTCAAACCCGCAGATCACGCCAGTGAAAGCTATGAGGGGGCAGGTCGAAAGGAAATGTGACACCTTAAAGGCATGACACAGACCGGTGCGGCCATGACGGCCTTTGACGTCACTTCCAGGGCATCGGCCAAGAGTCTCGGATGCACTTTAATGACAAAGTTCGACATTCAGTTGGCGGTAGCGGAGCTGATGCAGCAACAAGGCCTGACCAGGGCCTATAGGGGACGAAAGTTAAAGCAGCATGTCGATGACAGAGATCCGAACGTGTCTTTGAAGGCCCTCGACCAGAGCTGGAAGCTCGAAGGGGCTTATACCGAAAAGCACATAAACCTAAATATTAACTACGAAGACTATGACAAGACTAGTGAAGCCCTTGACGCCGAGATCGCAAAGCTTGAAGAAAAGATGCGCCAGCATGCAGGCGGGATTTTTGGGCCGGTGTTGACTTGGGATGAATCGGATTCTTTTAGGCAGGCATCAGCGCCGTAGGGCCACTCGACTCTTACCGGATGTCGCATCCTTACTTTATCCAGCACTAAAGCCCGCCGCCCCAGCGATATTGCCAAGCGATGCCGATGAGGTCAAAATCACTACCGGTGCGCGTTGATATACCGGTACTGGCATAAAGCTTGATAGAATTGTGGCGATTCAGCGGCAGCGCCAAGGTCGCGCCCAACCGGGAGTTCCTCTGAAGGTCGTCGCTGGTGACGCCATCGACCTCAGTGCGCCCTCCTGTAAAGTAGGTTCCGGTAACCGCCATCCAAATACCGGAACGAAAACCGTAGATGAGGTGTCCCTGGAACGAATAAATCGGGTCTTGCTCGCGTGTCCTACCGCCGAGAAAATCCTCGTTGTCAGAAAAGAGCCTTACGGCTGCGGACAGCTCCGCCGTCCATGGCTCCCATGCCTTGGAAAGGAGATGATCTTAGATGCCATGTTCCCGCCCTCGTCGAGTATCGACCGGTTTCAGAATTACTCAAAAACCGGCGAGGCCTTGTACCATTGAAATCCGTCTCCGGCCGATTGATATCCCAGATCGAAGAGTTTGCCCATGTTAACCGGGTCGACGTCTTCGTTGGGTTTCAGCTCGAAAGCCTTCGGGATATAGGCAAGGTTGTAGTCGATACCGTCACGCTGACAGTCGAGAAAGATCTGGTACATACCCAATGCCTTGAGTCCGGAGGAGAGAATTGATTGATATGCCGGCGATGGGTATGATTTAAAGCAGTTTCCGCTTGGCCTCCTTTTTCTCACTCGACTTGTCGGCGAGGAGCCTGTAAGCAATGTAGTATTTATAGATGTTGCTCACATACTGCACCGGCTCCCGCCCGATTCGACGAGAGGCAACCACTTCGACGTTACGAAACCAAATATTAGGGTCAAGGCTCGATTGGCGGGCTTCTTCACGAAGCTTGTTAATTTTTGCCGGCCCCGCGTTGTAGGCGGCAAAGGAAAACAGCGTTTTGTTGAATTTATCCATGGGCTCGTTTTCGAAGTACTGATCCCGCAGAAAACGCAGATATTTAACTCCGGCATGAATGTTGTTTTCCAGTTTTTCGATGTCGGCGATGTTCACGTTCGGATCTGCGGCCGTGCTTGGCAGCACCTGCATGACGCCGATCGCTCCGGTGGGACTGCGCTTGCTATGGTCGATTCCGGATTCCTGGTAGGCTTGAGCGGCGATCATCAGCCAATCGAAATCGTAACGGTCGGCATACTTTTTAAAGAATTCGATCGTTCCCCGGAGCCGTTGCATCCCCTCCTCGTTCAGAGCCCGGCGGACCCATTTCGTGCTCTCTAGGTATCGCTTGAACAGCATGTTGCCCATCAGAGTCCCTTGTTTTACCGTTCCGATGTATTCGTTTACAGCCTTCTTCAATCTGGGGCTGTTTTTGCGAATCGCCCAGGCAATCTGCCCTTCGGTTCGAAGCTTGATCTCCGGGTGCAGGGTCACGTCCTTGAAAATTTGAACCCAGAACCGCCCCTTGTGGCTGTCAATTACGACCATCGGAATGAGACCGGCATTGAGCATCTCCAGTAGATCCTCGTCTTCGAGAAGCTCGTCGGCAGACACTATTTTAACTGGCTTGCGGCCTTCTTTTTGGAGCCGGGCGTTCAATTGCAAAAGGCTTTCGTAATAGCTGCTCGATTTTCGTACGTGGATTTCCTTTCCGCTAAGGTCCGCGATGGTTTGCACCGCCGGGGAGTCGGGTCCAGTAACCAGAATTTCGTCGACACCGGTGAATAGGGGGTCTGAAAAATCGACCTGCTTCCGACGATCGTCGGTGATAGTAAGGTTGCCTGCGGCGATGTCACCGCGGCCTTCAACCAGGTTAGGTATCAGTTGGTCCCGGGGGGTCGGGATCACGGCAATCTGTATTCTGAGAGTCTTTTTGCCCAGCTTTTGGTTCAGGTGTTTCTCGAATTCTTTCAAAAGGTCGTACGTCAATCCACGCTGGTCGGCACCGTCCAGGAAATAAAACGTTTTGCTGTAGGGCACCATGGCGCGGATGGGTGGCGCTCGGCCATCTGGTCGAAATCTCCGGTCCAGTTCCGCTCTATTTCGAGCAACGATTCATCGGCCTCGCTTCTTAGCGGCAAAGCCGCTGCTATCATAAAAATGACGAAAAAAAACTTTATGAGTTTGGGTCCATATTGGCAGGCACCTATTTCAGCCATTTTGAGATTTGTTTGAGGCATCACCGGTTTCACACCACCCCCTTAGTCCCCAACATACTGTGTTTTAGCAAGAGGCGGATGAAAACTCCGGCCGCCTCTTGCCTGTTTTTTTAGTCTCCACTTAACCAACTCGATTTCACCCGGCCGCCAGGTCTTGTCGATCCCGGGCTGCATCAGGCTGTACATTCTCGGGGCAATAAGAGGGTGCTGCCTGATGTCTCTTAAGGCGAATCGGCTCAGCACTCGTCTGCCCAAGCAGGCTGTCCAAAGACTGGGGCCCGGGAAGTCAGCAGTTATATACGCCGACTGCACAGCGCCGCACCGTGCGCCGCGCCACCCCGGCAACGCTCACCGGGGTCAGTGGACGCCCGACTCTGGCTTCGGCCGTCGGCACCAAACGTTGGGCCCCGGGGACCGAAAACTGCTCTCCAATCTCAGATCCGAAAGTCATGATGACCCCAAAAATCAGAACGATAACAAGTATCTTCAACGTGTTCATTTTGCGTCTCCTCTCTTGAAATTGTCCGGTAAAACATCCATACTCTTTAGATCCTTCAACTCGACCTTATCGGCCTTGGTTGTGTTCTTGAAGCTGAAATCCGTTGCCACCACCTTGCTTCCAGTCTTCCAATCTCTGGTCTGAATGGTGTATTGCGGCCCACCGCTAATGCGCTTTGAGGTAATGACATATCGGTAAGGAAAAGGGCGCTTGCCTTGTGCAATCCAGATCTGAAAATCAACTTCGTTTGTTCGAAAAGCAAGGAAATCGCATTCAACGCCGCCGATCACACCGCTGCCAAGGTCCTTTACGTCGACGACATCGAGCATCAGCGCATCGTAGATATTCGGCAACAGCAAATCCGCGGCTGGCAGCGGCTTTTGGTATGTGTCCCTCAATTCGTCGATCAGATGACCGATCGTGCCGGGCACATCAAGCTGCGTATAGAGATTAAGGTTTTTGCCCAGCAGCGTCAGCGTTTTCCCGTCAAAGGACATCTCGACATCCGCAAACCCGCCTTTGCGCGTGACACGGATCTTGTCAGGCCGGTTGAGAGTCACAGTGCCTGAACTCGCCAGCGCGAGTTTCTGTTCATCTTTGGTGACGACCTCGAGGGTGGCATCGAATTCACACGAGAGGGACTTCTGCGCTCCCATGTAATCGGACATGGCCTTGAGGATCCGCTTGGCATCTGCCTCATCGGCGCTCACTCCCGCGGACGTCCCCAAGAGAACGATCAAGGACAGGGCCACGGCGACCATACAGCGCACAAACATTTTCACTGATTTTGGACCTTTCTTGTTCACCTGAGTGTACCTCCTTTCTTTTGTTGTTTTTGTAACTATTAGAAATAAAATCGAAATTTAAGATACGGCTCGACTATATTATGGTTCTGCACATGCAATTTTGAGTCAGCTGAAGTGGTTTTTGATATTTTAGAATCATGCCGCCGTATTGCTGTCGTGTTAGCGGTCTGGACTATATCGATAAATATCCCTGCAGCAAGTCGCAGGGATATTTATCGAAAATACATCACAGTGGTTCAAACGTGAACTTCTGCCCCCCGACGGAAACCTCACCCATGAGGCCACCTTTAGCATGAACAAAGACGGCCATGCCTTTATGATATTTGGTTTCTGCCTGGGCGCCGGTCTTGGGGCCTGCACTGGCGCCGGCACTTTTCCCGGCGGTTCCGGCCTGGGCCTGGGCTCCGGCTGTTATGGCGACTGCCTGAGCGGTAGCGCCAAACTCGAAATTTCCAGTCGTGAACTCGTCGTAGGCCCGTTTATCCTCAAAGAAAACAATCTGGCTACCCGGGCTCTCAGCTTTGCACTCACTGTTTTTATCTCTCAATGATCTCCTTCCCCTTTTCATCCACATATGATGTGTAGTGGGTCCCGTTCTTTTGCCGAATCATGCCTCTCACGTATTGTCCCATATCATCATAGATCACAACCCCGACATTTCCTTCTTTGACACCCATGCCGGCCCGTTCCACCTCGTTTTCATCCATGACAACAAAGCCGTATCCCATCATGTCTCCGCCCATAGCCAAAATCTTCTTTTCGTTTTCATTGGTCATGGCAAGACTGGGAACCCCTTCATCCATCCCCATACCGATTCGGGGTCTGCCTTCTTTGTCAGCCACTAGAATACCGCTTCCTCCTTCATCGGCGGTTATTCCGATGCCAACGACCCTTTTCCCGGCCTTGTTAAGAATTCTCATCCCCGTCCCTTCTTCTTTCTTGGAACCGATGAGTATAATCTCTCGGCCGGTGTCATCGACAATGGATATTCCTTCGGCAATGATTTGGCGGAAATGCCCGTCATGCAGCCCCGCCTTGGCTCCCATCAATACCAGGGCCAGGAAAGATATGCTCAACAAAGCCATACAGGTTTTCAGCTGTCGATTCTTTTTTTCAAGTCTGTTCATCCGTTCACTTAGTGTTGCTTTTTCCCTATGCAAAGATTTCATCTTAGACCTCCTTTGCTGAATGATGGCCAGTCGTTTCAGGAAACCCTATTTATCCTTGTTCACAGCATCGTTGAGCAAGGCACCTCCGAGAGCACCCGCTCCGGCACCGATCAGCGTGCTCTTGGTATTGCCGCCGATGAGCTGCCCGCCGATGGCCCCTACCGCTGCACCGCCGACAGCTCCCTTCTGGGTCGGCGTCATGCCGGAACAGCCAATGAAAATGATAGAGATGGAGACAAGTAAAGATAGGATAATAATCGCACTTCTTTTTATCATGATGCACTCCTCCTCGTTTATGGGTTAAACGGAAAGTCCGACGGAATTTCACAGGAAATCCCAAGGCAGGTACCCATCAACAGGAACGCTGTGAATATCACTGCCACTAATCGTTTGTTCAAAGCTTTCTCCTTTCGCCTCCGGCTTATCGCATCCCGGGCTTTGGCGCAATCATGGATTTAATTTCTCCGCTTTAGGCGGCGTCCACGTCTTCATCTTCTCCAGGTCCGGGACGTAGATCCGCATTATGGCACCGATGTCCTCGTCCTTGCGGCTGATCGGCAGCCAATTCTCTTCCGGAACGCCCCTTGTGGGCCTCACCAACGAGAAATAGCGCAAAATTGATGTTCCCGAGGATGTCGTCAAAAAAGTCGATATCAATTTCGGTCGGCGGAAGACCGGGTAAGGTGGCCACTGTTCCGTTTTGGCCAACCAGCCAGCCGTAGAGAGTCAGTTGAAATTCCCATTCTTTGCTGCCACTCGATTCCGCGTGGGCTGAAAAACAAGCGACCAGCAAGCAAATTATCCGCAGATGAAAACCCTCGCGAACCGACCGACCGAATTTTTCATGCTCCCTCCATTCTATGGGTAGAATGCTCTCCCAGCAGCTCTGATTTTGAAACACGTTTTGACCGTTTGCTTTCGATCGGGAAATCGCTCAAACAGGCTAAAAAGACTTGGCTGGATGACGGTCATGTCTATCCCTCCACTAACAAAGAAGTGCAGTGAACAGTTCGGGAAAGCAACTGTCTGAAAAAAAACGGTCAGCAGAAAAGCAGTCAGCAGTTCCGATCGGCTTGCTTGGAGTGAAGGTCAGTAAGAGATTGCTTTGGATGATTGTTTGTGTAATAAAATCCGAATAGTTTGTAAACCTAATTTAGGATAAATTATCCTAAATATTTTCTCGTATCTAATTGGAATTTATAGATATAATTTGATTCGGAATCCAGAGTTTTTAAGATGACCACGAAAGATGAAACACCTGAGAAAGCCCATGTGAAGACGGATTTGCCGATGTCTGCCGATCAGATTCGGGGGCAACTCCGGCGGATTCTGGCCAGTCCGGTATTCAGGGCCACCGAGGCCCAGAGGGCGTTTCTGGAGTTTGTGGTCGAAAAGGCGCTCGCCGGAAAATCCGGGGACATAAGGGGCTTTACTGTCGCCACCCAGGTATAGGGATCCTCTGGTCCATGCTGGCACGACTGTACGTCACAAATTATGGCCTCGAATTGTTCGATGTGGATACACCGCCGGACGAGGCTGTGGCATTCGCCGAAAAAGGAGTCAGGCTCGATCCGGCCAACCAGCGGGTTCGAGGGATCATGAGCTATGTCCTGCTCTTGAAAAACGACCTTCCGTTCGGTTTGGAGGAGGCCGAACGCGCCTTCTCCCTGAACCCGAATTCACTGATCATGATGGCCGATCTGGGATACCTGCTGACCTTGCTGGGAGATTGGGAGCGCGGGCCCGCGCTGATTCAAAAGGCGATTAAGAACAATCCTTATTACAACGTCATCGTTCACTACGCACTGTGGGTGGACTGCATCCGACGCGGAGACGACGAAAAAGCCTGCGCGGAAACGCTGCATTTTAGAACGCCACTTCTTTTCTGGGACCCGTTGATGAAGGCCGCCACGATGGGGCTGCTGGAAAGGATTGATGAAGGCAAGCAGGCTGTCGAAGATTTGCTCAAACTCAAACCCGACTTTACAAATCGCGGCCGGGCGCTGATCAAACACTACATAAAATTCGATAATGTCCTCGAACGGACGATTGAAGGTCTGAGCAAGGTCGGGCTGATCATCGAATAATGATAAAGAAATGCGGGAAACGTCAGATTTCGGCCTGATTGTATATCATCAGCTAATAGAAAAAAATTTGGCTTATTCGAAAGGGTGACATCCGGAAAATATCAAATCCATCTTCATCCCGACTTATTTTGGTGCCCTATGGCAAATGAAATTATTCTCTTGGTCGACGACAACCCGACCAATCTGCAGATGCTTTTCCAGTTGATCGAGAAAAGTGTTGAGTGCAAGCTCCTGATCGCCAAGAACGGCGAAACCGCACTCTCGATCGCCCGGAAAACCCGGCCTGATTTGATCCTACTCGACATCATGATGCCGGGGATCGACGGTTTCGAAGTGTGCCGACAGCTCAAAGCCGATCCGGCCACCAACCGGATCCCGGTTATTTTCCTGTCGGCACTGGACGAGACTGCAACCAAGGTGAAAGGGCTGCAAGTGGGTGCGGTGGACTATGTGTCCAAGCCCTTTCAGCCCGAGGAGGTCATCGCGCGGGTCAACACCCACCTCACCATCCACCGCTTGAGTCAGGAGGTTCAGGAGCAGCGGGACCAGCTCGAGCATGAGCTCAAAGTCGTGTCGGAGCTCCAGCGTAAGTTGCTGCCCGGATGGCTTCCTGACATCCGCGGACTGAAATTGGCGGTGCATTACGAAACCAGTCGGTATGCCGGCGGGGATTACTACGAAGTCGTCGGGCTGCCGGATGGCCGCTGCGGCCTGCTGGTAGCCGATTCCGAAGGCCACAGCGCCCCCGCGACGGTGATGATGGCCATGACCTGCGCCCTGTTCCGTTCCTGCCCGGATCTGTACGACCAGCCCGACAGGGTTCTGGACTTTCTCAACACCAACCTTTGCAAGGTGAACAAAGAGAGCTTCGTAACCGCCCTCTACGCGGTCTACGACCCCAACCGCAGAACCCTGCGAGTCTCCCGTGCCGGCCACCCTCTGCCGATCATTTTTAAACACTCGGAAGGCAAAGCACGCGAAGTTGCCTGCGATGGCGTGTTCATAATGGGGTTTGACCCTTACGATCAAGTGCCTGTGACTGAAATCGGGTTGGACCCGGGAGACCGCTTGCTTCTATACACGGACGGCGTATCCGAACGGTTCAACCCGGACAAGCAACTCTACGGCGCGGAAAGGCTCTGCCGGCGGATGGAGCAGTCCGTCGGACTCGACGATCCGCGGGTGTTGCTGAACGGAATTGTTCAGGACCTCAAGGATTTCGCAGGCGAGCGCCCGGCGGATGACGACCAAGTGCTCCTTCTTGTCACCTTCTAGTTGACCCGCAGAGGGCGTCATCCGGCAGACACTCTTGCGTTGCAGGCCAGCGAGGAGATCGAAGATGAAACTGGGTTACAAGATACTGCTGCTTTTCCTGGCGGCAAGCCTTCTGATCCTGATTGCCGTGGAGGTGGGGCTTGCACCTTCCATGAAAAGCAATCGGTTTGCCACCATCGCCGAGGATTATCAGAACCAGCTGAAACCCATCGATTTCGCCTTGAGCACTTTCTTCAAGGACGCGGAAAGCGATTTGCGCATGCTGGCCGCAAACGAATTCGTCCGGTCAAGGGAGGATCGGGATTTTACCAATTTCACGGAAGCGGACGAAGCGATCTTCCAGTATGCCTACGGCCCGCTCGAACGGGACATCATCAATCTCTTCAGCGCCTACCGCGAGACCCACGATTACGTGGGCTCGGTATACATGGGAAGAGAAAACGGCAGTTTCGTCCGATCCCATAAAAGAGCCAAACCGACCCAGTACGATCCCCGGACCAGGCCGTGGTACATTCTGGCGCAAAACAACCCTGGCCGGGTCATGAGAACGGAACCGTACCGCTCGGTGACATCGCCTGACATCAACATCGGCATCGTCACCGCTCTGGTTGACGAACAGGGTCGGGTATACGGCGTTGTCGGGATGGACATTACCCTTAACGATCTCACCCGCTATATCGATAGCGTTCGAGTGTCGCGGGGAGGGTCGTGCGTCCTGCTGGACGAAAACGGGACTTTTTTGGCTGCTCGAGAGGCCGAGCTGCGTCAAAGCCGAATCGATACCGTTTTCGGCGAGGCGGCGATAACGGCCTTGCAAACGCCCAAGGGGGCCGTCACCCTCCAAGGAAAAGCCGGAAACAGCTATCTATTCCACTACACGTCCCCGGAACTCGGCTGGAATCTGGGCGTGATCATCCCGGTTGAGGCTATCGACAAGGAGGTTGGCGAGTTTGTACAGCGTGTTGTGCTGGTTCTCGGTATCTCTCTGTTGCTGCTGAGCGGACTCACCTTGCTCGGTCTGCGCAGATTTGTGATCCGGCCCCTGCAGGATTTCGAGGAAGCCGCCCGAGAAATCACCCTCACCCGCAACTACACGCATCAGCTTAAAACGCCCTCGAACGATGAGATCGGAAGCCTGTCAGATGCGTTTAACGTCATGATGAAGTCGATCCACGAGACTGACCGTGCTCTCCGGAAGTCGGAAAGAGAGCTGAAGAACCACCGGGATAACCTGGAAAAGCTCGTCGCCGAGAGAACCGCCGATCTCTTGAAATCCGAGGAACGCATGCGGCTGGTCCTGGATTCGGCCGGGGACGGCATCATCGGTGTGGATAGCGAGGGCCGGGCCACCTTTGTCAACAATGCGGCCGAGCACATGCTTGGTTTCGGGGAAGGCGAGCTCATCGGCAAACCCATCCACGAAACCATTCACCACAGCCGGTCGGACGGCAGCCCCTATCCTGCCGATGAGTGCCCGATGCGGGCGGCTTTCACCGACGGAGTCGTCCACCGCGTGGAGGAGGAGATACTCTGGCGCAAGGACGGTACGGAGTTTCAAGCCGGGTACGCCGCCAATCCCATTCGCATGGAAGGCCGGGTCATCGGCGCGGTGATCGTTTTCGAAGACATTACCGAGCGCAGACGGGCCGAGGAACGGGTCCGGAACTCCGAGCAGCGCCTGGCCCAGATCATCGATTTTCTCCCGGATCCGACCTGGGTCGTCGACAACGACGGCGTGGTGGTCACCTGGAACCGGGCTATGGAAGTTATCACCGGCATTCATGCCAAGGACATGGTCGGAAAAGGCGACTACGAGTATGCTCTGGCGTTCTATGACGAGCGGCGGCCCGTGTTGATCGATATGGTATGGGACTGGAGACCCGAGTTCGAAGACAAATACCTGTCGATCAAGAAGGACGGCAACATCCTGCGCTCCGAATCCTATCACCCTCACTTGGGCGAGGGGGGAATGTATCTTAGCGGCACGGCGGGTTTGCTTTACGACGCATCCGGCAACCCGGCCGGTGCCATCGAGGCACTGCGGGACATCACCGAGCGCAAACAAATGGAGAAGATGCTGCGTCAGGCTCAGGGAGCCGCCGAAGCCGCCAGCAAGGCCAAGGGAGATTTCCTGGCCAACATGAGCCACGAGATCCGCACGCCGATGAATGCCATCCTCGGAATGACTCATTTGGCGTTGAAAACCGATCTTTCTCCCAAGCAAAGTGATTATCTTAACAAGATCCAGACCGCCGGCAACTCTCTGCTGGGGATCATCAACGACATTTTGGACTTTTCCAAGATCGAGGCGGGCAAGCTGGAGATGGAGGCGGTTGCCTTCAACCTGGACGAGGTGCTGGACAACCTGGCCAGCCTGATTACCGTGAAGGCCCACGAGAAGGAGGGGCTTGAAGTATTGTTTTTTACCGACCCGGATGCCCCCCGAGCCCTGGTGGGAGACCCTTTGCGACTGGGGCAGGTGCTTGTCAATCTCGCCAACAACGCCGTCAAGTTCACGGAACGCGGCGAGATCCTTGTCTCCACCGAGCTGGTCACCCGGGGGGAGAAGTCGGTGGAGATCCAATTCAGCGTCAAGGACACTGGGATCGGAATGACGGAGGACCAGAAGGCGCGGCTGTTCCAATCCTTCAGCCAAGCCGACGCGTCCACCACGCGGAAGTTCGGCGGCACGGGGCTCGGGCTTGCGATCAGCAAGCGGCTGGTGGAGATGATGGGCGGGCGGATCTGGGTTGAAAGCGTGCCGGGGCAGGGCAGCAGGTTCTGTTTCACCGGGGTCTTCGGTATCAGTCGCGAAGAAGCCCGAACCCCCTACACCCCACCGCCGGACCTGAGAGGCCTGCGAACGCTGGTGGTGGACGACAACTCGACCTCGCGGGAGATCCTGCAGGGGATGCTGGAGTCGTTTTCCTTTGAAGTGACGCTGGCGGCTTCGGGCGAGGAGGGATTGGCCGAGGTTGAGAAATCAATGTCCGACCTGGATTACGACCTGGTGGTGATGGACTGGAAAATGACGGGCATCGACGGTATTGAAACGGCGAAGCGCATCAGAAACCTTCCAGGCTTGAGCCGGATACCCCGCATCATCCTGGTGACCGCCTACGGCCGGGAGGAGATCATGCGCCAGGCGGAAAAGATGGGACTGGACGGGTTTTTGATCAAGCCGGTAAGTCCCTCGGTGATGTTCGACACCGTCATGCAGGCGTTTGGGAAAGAATCCGGCCGGCCGCTCCGGACGGAAACGGAAAAGGAGCTTGAAGCCGCAGCCTTCAAAGAACTTGCCGGAGCCAGAGTGCTTTTGGTGGAAGACAACGAGATCAACCAGCAGGTGGCCATGGAGATCCTCTCAGGGGCCGGGCTCAAGGTGACAGTGGCCGGCAACGGGCAGGAGGCGGTGGATCTCATCGGGGCGCACGTCTACGACGCGGTGCTGATGGACGTGCAGATGCCGGTGATGGACGGCTACACGGCCACCAGGAAAATCAGGGAACTTGAATCCAGACGGCCTCCAGCCGCGCGCCTCCCCATCATTGCCATTACCGCTCACGCCATTTCCGGGGACCGAGAAAAGAGCATCGCCGCCGGCATGGACGACCACGTTACCAAGCCCATCGACCCGGTGCAGCTCTTCTGCACTCTGGCAAAATGGCTGCAGCCCGGGGAGCATGAGCCGGTTGAGGCGTCTTGCCCGCCACCAGCCCCGCCGGAAGAAGAGCCTGCTGCTGTGGGGAAAACGATGCCGGACGCAATGCCAGGGTTCGATCTGACCGATGGATTGCAGCGGCTTATGGGTAACCAAATATTATACCATAAACTGCTGGTGAATTTCGGAACCCAGTACGTTGGGGCCGGCGCGGACATCCGCAAAGCTCTTGATGCCGGCGACTTCGATCGGGCTCACGAACTGGTGCACGCCATCAAAGGGGTGGCCGGCAACCTGGGGGCCAAGGACCTGCAGCGGCAGTCGGTTGCGCTGGAGAAACTCGTCAAGCACGCCGATCCCACCAGCCCGCCGCCGGCGGATGATCTGAATTCGGCTTTCGAGGCCTTTCAGGAATCGCTGGGTCAGGCGCTGAGCGCCGTGGCATCTTTAAAACCTGGCGACGCTGTAGCGGTGTCACCTGCTCGGGCGGCGGCCGGTTCTCTCCCGCCTGCGCTGGCAAAGGAGGCGGCGACCTGCTTGCGGGAGGCGGCCGAGTTGGGGGACGTGTCCGGTCTGGCAGCTATCTGCAGCGAATTGACCGCCAAAAATGAAGCCTTCGGCCCCTACAGCGCAAGGGTTGCTCAGTTGGCTGCCGACTTCGATCTGGACGGCGTGCTGAGGCTGGTGGAAGAGTTGGAAAAATAGCCGCCCGCTTGCTCTTGTATGGACCTGTTGGGTTAAATACCGGTCGGCATAAATAGGTGCCGTTTGCCAGTCGCCTCACGCTTGACGGACAATGGCAAAACCCCTGCTGAATAATCGCATTTTTAAAATATAATCCCTATGTAGTTCTTGCAAACTTATAAGAGTGATTTGAAAGAGCCTGCAACAGGTTAAACTCTGTACTTGTGCTTACAAAAATAGTATATTAATCACCAATAATATTAGATGGATAAAGAGATATGGCAGCCAGAGCCTGTTACCAAAAACATTTGTCCACCTACCTTTAGCGGTAGTCGGCGAGTCTCTCCCAGTTAAAAAAATCTATATTTTCCAAGGAAGCCGGGCGATCACCGAAGAGCAATACTACCCGCAGACCATCGGTCATATAATGAGTGCTCTCAGACGATGCGTCCATAGTGTTCGGCTGGTTATCTCCCGCCCCTTTGACAAAACCGATTTTCATCAGCGCCTGCGAATAGGCCAAGTCCTGAGTGATGTCATTGCGTGCCTCGTCCACGAAAGGATCTAACGGAAGCGTTTCCTCTGAAGGTGCCACGTCTGAAAAACGTCCCCCTTGGCGGGTACTGGTTTGACCCACCCAGACCGGCTTACCCTGAAAGAGAATCGATGTCTGCCAGATCCGGATCGTATGCGCCTGGGCCTTGGTGTAGCCTCGGCTCAGCTTCTTCCCGGAAATATCCTGGCTGCGCCCGAAGGCATAGCGCGGGTTCAACAATTGGTATACATAGCCCCTCCGTATAAAAGCAGTGATCCAATCGTCGATAGCGCCAATAATAACGACATTGATGGGTTCGGCGGCTGAACGCTCGTCATTATCTTTAGTTACGCAACAGGGGAGCTGTTCCAGGGCTTGGCGAAGGTCGGCCTCGCTGTCCATGTTCTGCAGCTGGGCGGCCGAATACATGGTATCCAATCTTTCGAGGATAGCTTGATCTCGATCCGAATTCGGATTCGGTGCGAAAAAGGTAAAGTTCTGACTGAAATCATCGCCCACCAGATCGACATCAATGGCTTTTACCTGCTCCGACCAGCTTGTGAAAATGTACCCGGATGCCTGCGATCCCGGCAGAATCAGGCTTCTTATGGGAAACTTCAACTTCAACAGGTGCTCGTCGAGCTCTTTGTTTGCATCGGCGGCAAACGCCTTGTGATAGGCAAAGGCGACTTCCAGCGGCGCGTAATATTCCGGGTCGATAGCCGTCGGCAGCAATATGAGCGGACGATTGGTGTTGTTTTCAATCGCAAGCCACAGGGCCTGAATGTTTTTTTGGGGCAGGTCGATCCCGAAGATTTGCCTGGCCTCCGCATCGCCGACAAGGGCGGCTGATGCTCGAATTCCGTTGCTTTCCTTTATCTGCACCCGGTCCTGTATGGGGTCCTCGTTGATTGTTACAGGCTTTTTGAAGGTTGCACAGGCGTTCACGAGCAGCGCAAAATAAATCGTCAAGCCGACGATAAAGGAGCGCTTTATTTTTAGTGATTTTTTTCCCTTCACTTTTCGATTCTCCTGGATAGGTTTTTAACGCCACCTATTGGAGGCGAACCATCGAAACTCTATTCCTGTTTCGTAAAATAACCCGGTGGCATTTCCCACTCGAGAAGTTCGATTTCTGAAAGAGAGTAAGGACGGGGCTCGAAGAAAAGCACGACCCGCAATCCGTCGGTGTAAATGGGATCGCCCATAAGATTCATTTTGGGCTTATCCCTGCTGACAAAACCAACACCTTTTACATATCCGTGCCTGGCCAGCGCCTGCGAATAGGCCATATCTTCGATGAAGTAGCGGCGCGCCTCGTCCACGTCCGGGTCGATGACATGGGTCAATATGGTCGGCGATTTTAACGTGAATTTCACTCCGATGTCCCGGCTGATCTGCCCGATAAATACCCTCTGACCTCGATACCGGATCGGACTCAGCCAGAACCGCATGTGGTTGCGCTCGTTAACAGTACCGCGCGCTTTCTGCCAGCCGATATCCTGGGGTCTGCCGTAAACATACAAAGGGCTGATGGGCGAGTACCGGTAGCGCTCGCCCTGTAAGAAAGACTTGATCGTCCGTAAAATGGCGCTTGACCAGATGACCTCCGTGGCGTGCCAGCCGCGGCGGACAAGGGCCGGCACGATATCGTATGTCTCCCCGATTATGACCATATTGAGGGGATCGCCGTATTCGTCCCCTTTGGCATTGGTGGTGCAGCAGGGAAGCTCTTCGAGCACCTGCCGCAGCTCTTTTTCGTCTTCGATATTAATGATTTCTTCGGCCGTATACAGGGTATTAAAGTCGACCATCTTAAAGTCGGCCTTGAAATCCGGGTCGACGATGATGAATGAAAAGCTCTTGACGTCTTCACGGGAAATCAGGTCGATGTCGATGGCCTTGAAGCCTTCATCCAGGTTGACGAGCACGAAGCCCGCTTGCGTCGTTCCCGGCCGAACGGGGTTTTGGAATTGCAGTTTCTGAAATTTTTCATCGCGCTCCCGGTTGGCATCATCCGAACCCGTGTGGAAAGCGAAGGCCGCCTCTGAGGGGGAATAGTAGTTGGGATCGAGGCCCGAAGGCAAAAACCAGTAAGGAGACGTGCCGTCGTTCTTGACCTCCACCCATACCGGTTGTATGTGCTTCGATGCCAGATCGACGCCGTAAATCACCTGGGCCTCGGCAATGGTCGGCACTGCGACCGTGACCGCCACATCCCCATTGACACTGCTCTTCGTCCGGTTTTTGTAGGCCAAGGGATCTGCCGGTAAAGGTTTGGTTGTCGTGCATCCCTGGATGACAAATGCAACAACTGCCATTGTTAAAATATACATTTTAAACAGTTTTTTTGTCATCGATCGATTCATCACCAACTTAACAATAATGAAGATCCGCTTGAAAAATGATCGTTCACACTATCTCGTATTCAACTCTTCTTCGACGAATCTGACAATTGCCTCTGCCAAGATTTCCCTCGGAAAGGCATTTTTGTCAACAAAAGTTGAAGCAAGGAACGAGCGCGTTCTGTTTATCGGCACGGCCACGGCCCAATGATCTGCGTTCAGGTAACCCGGCAGCACACTGCCGGGGATCAGCTGATCATAAAAGATCAGCTGAGAGTCGTTGCGGGAATCGACCTGGCTGATTTTTTCGTAACTCGGTTTCAGTATTGAAGAGAGATGCTCGGCATCAGGATACGTTATGACCGAGAAATACCGGATCGATTTCGGCAAAAAATGGTTTGCGAGCCACCGTTTACGCACCTCCGGTTTGAGGCTTCCGAGCGCGCCTTCGTCACCCAGGTCACATTCGGCATCCGGAAAATATTGCAGCAGGTTCGGCACGGACTGTGTGACTGTATTGGCCAGGGGCGATCCGCCGACCGCGCCAGACACGCTCATCACCGCGGAAACCCGTTTCTGCAAATCCGGGCAGGTGGCCACCGTTTTGAGGATGTCCGGAGTGCCCTTCGAGTAGCCTAAAAGCACCAGGCGCATGCCTTCATTTTGATATCGAGGACTTCTTACTTGGTCAGAAATGTTCTGACAAGACGCGGGCCAACATCAAGTCCTGCTTGCACTCGTTTTTTACCTGGGCGTCCAGGCGCGAACAAATACCTATGCTGGAATTTCCCCGCGTGGAATTTGAGCTTGGATGGCGCAACATCATTGACATTGAAACACAAAAAGCGATTCTGGCCGAGATAAAACGGTTAACGTGGGATATAGACCGAAAAATATGGTGGACTTTCCACTGTCTGACAACCTATATCAGTATCAGGCCGGGGGAACTGCTATCGTTGAAAGAGCGTCAAATCGACTTAAAGCTGAAAGCCATAATTATCCCCTCCTCCAAGGAGAAAAAGCCGAAAATAGCCTATCTGCTTGAAGAGGACGTTGAATGTTTAGAAACCCTACCCCGTGGTCTGCCGGACCTGCCGTTTTCCCGTCATAAAAAGCCGGGCCGCGGCCGCGTGACAGGCAAGCGCTGGAGCAAGAATTATCTGTCTAAGATATGGCGCAAGGCTTGTATTAACCTGGGTGTTGAGGGTATCGACATGTACGGCGGCACCCGGCACAGCACAGCAACGAAGGTAGGGCATTGTAATTAAAAGAATAAATATAAAAAGGGGCCGGGAAATCATCCCAGCCCCCTGTTCGAATCGGCGGTGTGCACCGCATTCTTTAGCGCTTCGAGAATTGGAACCGTGCCCGGGCCCCACGCTGACCGTATTTTTTGCGTTCCTTGGCCCGCGGATCGCGTTTGACGAAACCCGCCCGCTTCAGGGGTTGGCGGAAATCAGGATCTATCTGTATCAGGGCCTTGGTGATACCGAGGCGAATGGCGCCCGACTGGCCGTTGACGCCGCCGCCCAGCACCCGCACCCTGACGTCATATTTGCCGGAGGTGTTGGTGATGACGAAGGGCTGGAGCATTTCAGTTTTGGCCGATTCGAGCTTGAAGTAATCGTCGATCGGACGATCGTTGATGGTAACATCACCATTGCCGGGTTTCACCCATGTTCTGGCAATTGCCGTTTTTCGTCTTCCCGTTGCGTAATAAATATTTTCCTGAGCCATGAATGTCCTCTTGTTGCATCCAGTTAAAGGCCGATGAACCGAACCGAATAGAAAGTCTACCGTTTCAAAGGCCGGTTAGAGCGTCCACACGTCGGGTTTCTGGGCCTCGTGCGGGTGCTCACTGCCGGTGTACACTTTAAGTTTTTTGAAGAGCTTTCGTCCGAGCTTGTTCTTGGGCAACATCCCCTTAACGGCAAGACGCAAGAGATCTTCGGGCTTTTTTTCGAGAAGTTTCTTGGCGGTGATCTCCTTAAGTCCACCGATGTATCCACTGTGACGATAGTAGGTCTTCTGATCCCATTTTCGTCCCGAAAGCGTCACCTTGTCGGCGTTTACGACAATCACGCAGTCGCCCGTATCCGCATGCGGAGTGTAGACCGGTTTGTGTTTTCCCCTTATCCGGGCCGCCACCTGGGAAGCCAGTCTGCCCAAAACCGCGCCTTGCGCGTCTACCACCCACCACTTACCTTCGTTGTCGGAATTTTTTGCACTGACGGTATATTTTTTCACGATAACTCGCTCCTGTCTCAAAGAATCGTGTTTTTTAATAGATATTTTTACAGGTGTCAAGCTTATTTTTGGTAATTCTGTCCATGCATTTTAGGGTCGTGTCATTTTTGAAATGTCTCGACTGCCTTGAGGGACGCGAATGAATGCACATAAGGTTCCCGGTTCAAGGTTCAAGGTTCACGGTTGAGGGATGAAAGCAATTTATGGATAAGACCATTTATGCGTAACTAAACAATAGTGCCAACCCGACCGACCGGCCTCGAAAGATGGCGCTCGACAGGGTTGCAACGTATCCATCATGCAAAAAAATAGTGGACAAGCCTTCAATCGTCATGTTAGACGATGTTGTCTATAAAATCGAAGGAAAGGAGGTGGTCTGTTGGGCAGCGTCATCAAGAAACGTAGAAAAAAAATGAGAAAGCATAAACATCGCAAGCTATTGGCCAAGACACGCCATCAGAGACGAAAGGGCAAATAATGTGGGTCTCACAGCGATTCTCTCTGATTACACAAAAGCCACCGGTCGCCTGAAACAAGCGGTCGGTGGCTTTTTAACCGGCAAAATCAGCGCTACTCGGGCAGCGATTTGAAATATTTCAAGAATTCCGAGTCGGTAGACAGCACAAGCGAATTCGTTTCGTCCAGTGATTCGCGGTAAATTTCGAGGGTGCGGACGAAGGAATAAAATGCCGGATCCACGCCGAAAGCATCGGCGTAGAGTTTCGTCGACTCGGCATCGGCTACCCCTTTTATTTCCTGGGCTTTCCGGTAGGCTTCCGAGGTAATCAGTTTCAGCTCTCTCTCCTTGTCACCCCGTATTTTCTGGGCCTCACCCTTTCCTTCGGACCTGAACTTTTCAGCAATCTGTTTCCGTTCCGCTATCATGCGGTTGTAAACTGACTGGCGCACCTCTTCGACATAGTTGATGCGCTTAATCTTGACGTCGACCAATTCGATGCCGAACTGGGCCAGTTTGGGTTGCGACTGTTTCAGAATGCCCTCGGTAATATTCTGCCGACCTATGCTGATCATCAGTGACGGCCGCCGCTGTTCCTTTTCATCTTCACGACCGACCTCGGTGGTGTCGAGTTCGCGGTTGCTGTTGCGAACCACTTCGATAAGCCGGTTGGAGGTGATGAAATTTCGCACCGCCGGGTCAATGATGTCGTTGAGGCGGCCGATGGCGTTGAACGGATTGTTGACGGTCTGAAAAAACTTCACCGGTTCGACGATCTTCCAGCGGGCGAAGGCATCCACATAGATGAAGGTCTTATCCAGCGTCGGAATCTGCCCCGGATCGCCATCCCAGTCCAGCAGGTTCTTGGGAAAGTAGTTCGCCGCCTGTATGAAGGGCACTTTGAACTTCAGCCCCGGAGATACTACCGGAGACCCGACAATCCGCCCGAACTGCGTTACCACAACCTGTTCGGTTTCGTTTACGATGTAGGCCGACTGGTAGACGACAACGGCGGCAACCAGCAGCACAATAATTATGATCGGACCTTTTAATTTCATTGGGCAGTCCCGTTTTGTGGTTGTTTGCCGAGGTTGAGGAGCGGCAGCAGGTTTTTCAGGTCGGAACCGACGATGTACTTATCCCCCAGTTTCGGGAAGACATCGCTCATCGTTTCGAGGTAGAGCCGACGTCTGGTCACATCCTTGGCTTTGGCGTACTCCTTGTAAAACTCCGTAAACCGGGCGGCATCACCCTTTGCGCGGTTGACGCGATCCAGCGCATACCCCTCGGCGGCTCTGACGGTGCGCTCCGCCTCACCCCGGGCGGCCGGTATGGCCTTGTTGTAATCCTCCCGGGCCTCGTAGATCAACTGTTCTCTTTCCTGGGTCGCCTGGTTGACCTCGTTAAAGGACGGCTGCACCGGCGCCGGAACGTTCGTCCGCTTCATTTCGATCGTAACGATGTGGAGACCGGATTCGGCCAGGTCCATCTCCTTCTGCAGGAGTTCTTTGGCCTCGATAGCCATTTCTCCGCGCTTGTTGATGACCTCGTTGATGCTCCGGTCGCCCACGACCAGCCGCATCGTGGCCTCGGACATGTCCACCAGCAGCCGAAGGACGTTGCGCACTTTGAACAGGTAATTATACGGATCCTTGACGCGATATTGGACAATCCAGGGGACCACCGCCACATTCAGATCACCGGTCAGCATCAACGCCACAGTTTCAGTCTCACTGGACCCCAAACGCGATCGGGCTATGCTTCCGTCTGATCTGAAACCGAATTCTTCGGTACGGATGCCCTTTACGTTCACCTTGGTGACCCGCTCGATTCCGAGCGGCAATTTGAAGTTCAGCCCCGGTTGAGCAGACCTCACGTATCGCCCGAAGAGTTGGACAACCCCGACTTCATCCTGTTTCACGGTAAAGATCGACGACCAGACGGCCGCAAGAACCAACAGAACAACAATCAGAATCGGGCCGCCCGGAAATTTGATGTTTTTCAACTTTTGGACGACTTCATCCACGTTTGGCGGCACTCCGCCACCCATTTTCTGCTGTTGTTCTTTTAACTTTTCCCAATCCCAACTCATTTTTTGTCCTGTCAAATTGCCTTCCGAATCGACTGCAGAAACCGATCCAAAAGCGCGGTCGAGTATAAAGGTTTACTCAATCATATCACATCAATTTGAGCGCTGATGCATCCAATCCGACACCGTTGCGCAAACTCGGCGTATCTATCACGAAGCGGTGCAGAGATAAGTTATAAAAACGCTCGAAAAAAAAAGATAATAGAGTGCTATTTACGAATCGGCATAGGCATTCAATTATAAAACCATATCCCACCAAGTCAAGCGAAAATCGGAAAAACCGCGCGACTGATGCCGGTGGAATGATTTTTCGAATGGATGTCTTTGCGATAGACGGTTGCATCTGATGGGATTCGACGCTATAGACTTTGCGATAAAGGTTTTGGACAACGCTATCGGTCGTCGGTGTATTTTCTCTCCGGTCTTGTCAAAATCTTTGTAAGCATTCACAGGGCACCGCATCTGCTTTGTTGTCGGGCACTTGAAGTACAAAAGTACGTCTACGCACCCAACGCCTTGCATCTGAGGCACCCTGCAAACGCTTACAGTTTAGGTGATTTGAAGCGCATCGGATTTTGCAACCCTGTGAACGGTTACAAATCTTAATATTAAGCCTTTTAGATAATTGAATTGGGCTTATGCCTGCCTTCCCACCCGGTTGCAGGCGACATCGCTTGAAAGAAATCGATGAAGGAAAAAAGAGAAAAAATCCATTCGGCAGTTCCGATCGGCAGTGTCATCGACAAAATTCTGCACAGTCACGTCCCCCGGACAGCGGCTGAAATCTCTCGCATCGGTCAAAAGTGGGACAAGATCGTTGGTGAAATCATTGCCGAAAACACCCGGCCGGCTGCTCTCAAGGAAAAGACCCTGTTGGTGCACGTCAACAGTTCGCCTTGGTTGCACCACCTTCATTTTCTCAAAGAAGAGATTGTCCGGAAAGTAAACGACGCGTTGAACGAAGACTTGATTGAAGACATCCTGTTCAAGATCGGCCCCGTCCCGTAAGGGCAGCTGCGGCGACCGTAAAATACGCCTCGCCGCAAATCCCGCCAGTGCGGGATGCAGCCATGCCCCGCGATAAGAATTCTTATATGAAACTTAACAGTTTCCTCTTCGATCAAATTGGGTGCTTGTGCCAGAGGCAGTGCTCATTTATGAAATGGACACTCTTAATGGCCATTAAAAAACCATGGATGAGAACTATCTCGTTTCCGAAGAAGGCTGTAACAAAAGCATGAAGGCAATCACGTCGGATACTTTTTTCGATGGCCGGTTGCAGGTCCGTCAATTCCGCAACGGCTATCGGTTCTCTATCGACGCCGTCATCCTCGCCGATCACATCCGTCCACGTCCCGGAGAAACCGTCCTGGATCTGGGTGCAGGGTGCGGCATCATCTCCCTGATTTTGGCCTACCGTTACACTGAGTCCACTGTCATCGGTGTTGAAATTCAGCCGGAACTGGCCAACCTCGCCCGCGTCAACGCCTGTACCAACGGCATGCAGACCCGCATTCGTATTTTGTGCGAAGACATGAAAGGGCTCGATCCTGCGCGCCTTCCAGGACCTGTCGACTGGGTCGTCACGAATCCACCCTACCGCAAAACCGAGTCCGGGCGTCTAAACCCACATCCGCAGCGAGCCGTTGCCCGGCATGAAATCAAGGTCGCCTTGCCCGATATCATCGCAGCCGCACGTCGTGTTTTACGAACCGGCGGTAAATTCGTCACCGTTTACACGGCTGAAAGAATGACCGAGGTTCTGTACCAAATGCAGTCGTCCGGCATCGAACCCAAATTTTGCCGCATGATTCACTCCGGCGCCACCACCAATGCCAAACTGGTGTTGATCGAAGGGCTAAAAGGTGGCCATCCCGGCATGGTCGTGGCGCCGCCCCTTGTTATTTATCGGGAAAACGGTGACTATACCGCTGAAATCGAAATGATGTTTCGGCCCTGACAGGCGGCCGGGCGGTAGGACGTCGCACCAGGCCAGGAATTCTCGATGAAAATAAGAATATGAACCAGGTTGATTGGTTGCAGCCAAAGGCCTGCATTGGGCTAAGAGGTCAGCGGATTGATGACCAGTCCGGTAATGACCTTCGGATAAAAATAAGTGGCTTTTCTCGGCATCACCAGTCCCTGATCGGCCACAGCCCGGACCTGCTGCACGCTCGTGGGGTTGAGAATAAAACAGGCGTCAAAGTCCCCGCGATGAACGCGACCGACAGCCTCCCTGGCATCCGTGGTGTAATCGATAAGCTTTTCATTGTCGAGACGGGCCTGATCGAATTCCAGGAATTCAGTGAAGATCAGGCGGGTCAACACCGTGACGTCCAGTTGACGCAGCGGTCCCGGACAGTCAGGCCCGAAAAGGTCATTGAGGTCAGACGAATTCTTAAGCGTCAGATAGTAGAAGGCCCGTCGATCTTTTACGGCCATGCCGATCGACTGCCCGATGCCGCTGCCGTTCAGTTTGCCGATGAAGCGCTCAAGTGCGCCGTCGCGCTCGGACCCGCTAAAAGATATCGTTTCGATCTCGAAATAAGGTTTCGCCACGACCAAAAGACGATCGATCGCCGATGACGACACATCCCGGAGCAGGCGGTGCGCCGGACGGATGACAAGCCCCGGGTCGGCCATGCTGCAAAGGTACATCATGACAAAGTTGGCCGGATGCCCGTCGGAGAGATCCGGTTGGCCGGCATGTACCCAATTGCGGTAGTTCAGCGCCGTCTCGTAACGGTGGTGGCCGTCGGCGATGTAGAGTTTTCGGGATTGCAGAGCAGCGCTGATCTTCAACACGCTGTCGGAATCGACGATGCGCCAGAGTTTGTGGTAGAACCCGTCGTGCGTTCTGAAGGCGATACCCGGTGTCCTCTGGGCCGATAGGTGCCGTGTTAAGTTAATGAAGTCCCCGGCGTCATCCGGGACCATTGCGAATATCGGACTGAAATTAGCGTGACAGGCCTTCATAAGCGCCAGCCGCTCCGACTTGACATTGGTAAAGGTTCGCTCGTGAGGCAAAATGATGCCGGCGTCAAACGGGGCCAGTCGCACAACCGCGATCAGTCCGGATCGCGTGACCGGCCGGTTATCGATGGTGAAGTCGAGAGTGGTCAGGTAAAAGGCCGGCGCGGTGTCGCGAACAAGCGACCGATCTGCAAGCCAGTTTTGTAGATAGTCGGCCGCCCGGCTGTGCGGGTTGTGCGACGGGGTGTCGTCTGCAGAGGTCTTGCCCAGAATGAGCCGGACCACATTGTGAGGACTGCGCGTGTAGAATTCTTCTTGTTCGGTGTCCGAAATCACATCGAACGGCGGCGTTATGACATCGGCCAGATTGTTGACTTTGTCCGGATTGTAAAAGATCCCCCGGAAGGGAATGACTTCGGCCATCGTTGGTCTTTCCTTGTAATCAGGCTTCGTTGAGTGATTCCACTTTACAAGTTCAGTCGAAATGCTCGGCGCCATTAGGCGCGCGCCGGATGGGTTTTGCCCGGGCGTATTCCCGACATGTCCGCAATTGGCGAATGAGACGCCGATCTGATACTAGAAAGGCGGTAGGAGTTCAAGGTAAAATAAGGTGGTTGACAGAATTGTGCAGAAACGGTATTCAGGGCAACCGCGATGGGTCGGAAAAAGATGCCGGAGAGGTGGCCGAGCGGCTGAAGGCCCCGCTCTCGAAAAGCGGTATCCTGTCAAAAACGGGATCGTGGGTTCGAATCCCACCCTCTCCGCCACGTTAGCTGGTTTCCGTCCATGAATCACCCAATCCGCCGACTGCATGAATGTCACGTTCCTTTTACCCGCAGATTTGTGGAGAGATGTCCGAGCTGGCCGAAGGAGCACGACTGGAAATCGTGTGTGCTGTCAAAAGCGGCACCGAGGGTTCGAATCCCTCTCTCTCCGCCATCAACTGTTTGCAGATGCTACCCGTATAGTTCAGACGAAACCGGCCGACTGCGACCCGGCATCCGCCACCGAAAAGGGTGCTGCTGCAAGCTTCGTCTCTTCAGACCGGCCGGGATCCGGTTTAACCTGTTGAAGGGTTTTTATGTCGTATCTGGTCCTCGCCCGAAAATATCGTCCCCAGAGCTTTGAAGCCGTTGTCGACCAGGACCATGTGACCCGGACCCTGATCAATGCCATTGCGGCCGGGCGCGTGGCCCACGCCATACTTTTCACCGGACCGCGCGGCACCGGAAAGACAACCGTGGCCCGAATTCTGGCCAAGGCCATGAACTGTGCGGCAGGACCGACTCCTGAACCATGCAATGACTGCCAGCCGTGCCGCGAGATCACTTCCGGCAAGGCCGTCGATGTTTTCGAAATCGACGGTGCCTCCAACAACAGTGTCGATCAGATTAGGGAACTGCGGGACAACGTCAAGTACATGCCGGCCCACAGCCCTCACAAGATATACATCATCGATGAAGTCCACATGCTCAGCACACCGGCCTTCAACGCCCTGCTGAAGACCCTGGAAGAACCGCCAGCCCACGTCATGTTCATCTTCGCCACCACCGAACCCCACAAAATACCGGCAACGATTCTGTCCCGCTGCCAGCGCCACGACTTTAAACGGATCGCTCTGGCGTCAATCACCGACCACATGCAGAAGCTCTGCGGGCTGGAACATTTCGACATTTCCCGGAGCAGCCTCACGCTGATCGCCCGTGAAGCCGGGGGGAGCATCCGCGACGCTCTCAGCCTTCTGGACCAGGTAACGGCCTGCTCGGACGGAAAAATAGAGGACACGCAGGTGTTGGACCTGCTGGGGGTGATCGACCGCAAGATGATTTTCGATCTCGTGCAGGCACTGCTGGACGGAAACGCGCAAAAGGTGCTCGAAAGCCTGGATGTCGTTCACCAGCGCGGTCATGACATGAAGCGTCTGTATGCCGATCTTGTCGAGCACTTCCGGCATTTGATGGTGGTCAAGCTGTGTCGTCAGACCGGCCGCCTGGTCGACCTGCCGGCGCATGAAATTCAGCGCCTGCAGGAGCAGGTCGCCTCGGTTTCAACGGCACATCTGAACCAGCTCTTCGACCTGCTGTTCAAGGAAGAACCCGCCGTCAAGTTTTCAGCCCAACCCAAGATCGCCGTGGAAATGGCCTGTTTCAGGCTGCTTCAGGCCAAACCGACCCTTACGATCGAATCCTTGATCGAGAAGCTCGACACCCTGCGTCGTCAAATCGAGGATTCGCCGGCCGACCCTGCCCCGCAGACGGCAGACATTCAGAGCCCGCCGACGGCCGCGGTCGCCACCGATGCGACCAAGAGCGAATCACCCGGCCACAGACCGAGGACGCATGCGAAAAACGGTGCGGTGCCGGCTGCCGAAACTTTTTCTCCCGCAGGCCTTCAACAGGATTGGAAAAGAATTCAAGCCGTCATAGCGACCGATCATCCGGCCCTGGCGGCCAATCTACAAAAATGTCGGCCGAGACAGTTGGCGGACGGCCGCCTCGAAATCGAAGTCAGCGGCAACGGGTTCACCCTGTCGATGATCAAAAAAAGCAAGAACCTGGACATCATCCGAGACGTGTGTCTGGAGATTTTTGGTCGAGCGGTGGAAATCGTCCTGGACGCTGTCGCGGAACCGTCTGACAGTACGGTAAAAAAAAAAGAGGAAAACCAGTTGAAAAACGAGGCCATGAGCCACCCGCTGGTCGCAGAGGCCGTAAAAATTTTCGATGGTGAAGTGCTCGGTGTGACAATCATAAAGGAGGATAAGTCATGAAAGGCATGGGAAACATGATGAAGCAGGCCCAGAAACTGCAGGCAAAGATGATGCGCCTGCAGGATGAACTGGCCGAAAAGACAATCGAATCCACCGCCGGCGGTGGAATGGTCAAGGTCGTCGCCAATGGCAAGCAACAGATCGTGGCCATCCAGATCGAAAAGGAAGTGGTCGATCCGGATGACATCGAGATGCTTCAGGATCTTATCATGGCCGCCGTCAACGACGCCCTGACCAAATCGCAGGAAATGGTTTCGGCCGAGATGGCCAAACTCACAGGTGGTTTGAGCATTCCGGGGCTGACATGATCTATTATCCCCCCTCCATCCGCAAGGCCATCCAGTCGATCTCCAAACTGCCGGGAATTGGTAAAAAGACCGCCGAAAGGCTGGCGATGCACCTGCTGCGGGCGCCGCGCATCGACGTCGAACAGTTGTCCCGCAGCATTCTGGAACTCAAGAACAGTGTGCGGCTGTGCGAACAGTGCTTCGGTCTGAGCGACGCCGAAACATGCGGAATCTGCAGCAATCCGGCGCGCGACCCCCAGCTGGTGTGCGTGGTCGAGCAGCCGGCCGACATGGTGTCAATCGAAAAATCGGGGGCATTCAGCGGACGCTACCATATCCTCGGCGGCTCCCTTTCCCCCATCAACGGCGTCGGTCCAGATGATATCCGAATCAGGGAGTTGATAACACGCATTGCGAAGCAAAACATCGCAGAAATCATCCTGGCCACCAGCACAACAGTTGAAGGCGAGTCGACCGCCGCCTACATCGCCGACCGTCTGAAAGATAGCCCGGCCAAAGTAACCCGCATCGCATCGGGCGTGCCGGTTGGGGGTGATCTCAAATACGTCGACCAGGTCACTCTGCAAAGAGCGTTGGAGGGCCGGCATGCCGTCCAGAACAAATGAGCCCGGAGCCATCTTCGAATGCCGACAATGCGGTGACTGCTGCCGGGGTTACGGCGGCACCTTTGTATCAAAGCGAGACATCGACGCAATTGCCTCTTTCCTCGGCACGGACCCCAAATCTTTCGTGGCGAACTATTGCCGGCTTTCCGGAAAAAGGCCCTTGCTCACCCAGAAAGAAGACGGATATTGCATTTTTTGGGACCGGATCTGCACCATCCACCCGGTCAAACCCCAAATGTGTCGACGGTGGCCGTTTATCGAGAGTGTACTGAGAGATGTTGCCAACTGGCGGATAATGGCGTCGATGTGCCCCGGCATGATGGCTGAAGCGCCGGGAAGTCGGGTCGAAGAATGCGTTCGGAAAGCGTTTCGGGACGAGTCGACCGATAGCATCAAACGGCGCCATCAGGAGGCGACTGGATCCCCCTACCCTAAAACCGTTTCCAGTGGTGAACCTCCTTCACCTTGTACGCGGAGCGGTCATTCCCATCGGATAAAACGCGGGCGATAATGTTTCTTTGCTCGAGTTCACGGAGACCTTGATCGAGGCTGTCCGCAGTACCGTTCCAGAGTTCGGTGAGATTTTTGGTGGTGACCGGTTTGCCGACATCTGCCAGACCGCATGCCAGCAGGTAAACCGAAATGGTTTCCATCGGAAGGCCGAGGTTGAAAATGGCCTGGTCCATGGCCGGTCCGTCGCTGTTTCCGTGAGTATGCATAAAAATCTCCTTTCGATGTGCTGTCAGGGGTCAAAACTCCGGCGGAGTGCAATGTTTTGAATAATAATGTTTCATCAACCAAAATCAACCGTTTCTGGACGGACTGGAGGGGGAAATGATCGGCGTATTCGATTCCGGAAACGGGATTGATGTCGCACAAAAAAAAGGGAGCCACCGGTTTTCTGCAGTGTCTCCCTTTCTCTATAATTTTAAAAAGATAGACGGATCAAAAACCCTATCGAACAGTCGATAAGATCCGTGCCTTGAGATATTCCCTGTTCAGACGGGCAATGTTGATGATCGAGATTTCTTTGGGACATTCGGCCTCGCACTCCCTTTCGTTTGAGCAGTTACCGAAACCCAGCCGATCCATCTCGCGCACCATCGCCGCAGCACGCCGCGCCGCCTCGGGCTTTCCCTGAGGCAGCAAGGCCAGATGCGACAC
>Ga0316194_10000214_pt1 | contig 34341 bp, 25 predicted proteins | sample CroRivsedime1_MG_FD_204936 | JGI IMG/M metagenome (GOLD analysis project Ga0316194, IMG submission 204936) | Coastal sediment microbial communities from Maine, United States - Cross River sediment 1 | ecosystem: Environmental > Aquatic > Marine > Coastal > Sediment | place: USA: Maine...
TGGATGGTATTGCCCGCTGCACAACAGTCGACGATCGGGTTGAGTTCGAACGTCTTACCGGCGTCGATGGAAACACTCAGACGGGTAAAGATGTTGTAGACACGATCGGCGTTTTCCGGGTCAGCAGCGACTTCAGTGTAGTAGAAAGGACGGACGGCAATGTCGTACTCTTCATTGGTTTTTGCCCAGCTCTGACCGCCGTCATCGGATCGCAACATGGCGCTTTTTTTGGCCTCCACCAGCGCATATACACGCCCCTTGCGGGCAGCTGAAGGGGCAAAAGTGATACGTCCCAGCTCTCCCGCAGGCAGGCCGTCGTCTTCGGTTTTTTGCTGCCAGTTTTCGCCGCCATCCCAGGATACATACATGCCCGAACCGGGGCCGCCGGATTCGAAGAAGTAAGGCCAGCGGCGGTGCTGCCACATACTGGCATACAGTTTCTCCGGATTGAAGGGGTCCAGCTTGACGTCGGTGCCGCCGGTTTTCTGGTCCACATAGAGGATCTTGCGCCAGGTTTTGCCACCGTCTGTCGTTTTGAAAATACCCCGGTCTTCGTTCTCTCCCCAGAGCGTGCCCAGGGCCGCCACATAAGCCACGTTTGGCAGGTCCGGGTGCAGCGCGATGCGGTTGATGCGCTCGGTACCTTCCAGGCCGATGTTCTGCCAGGTTTTGCCACCGTCGATGGATTTGAACATGCCGCCGCCAATCGACGTGGAATTGCGGACATTTCCCTCACCGGTCCCCACCCAGATGATGTCCGGGTTGTTCTGGTTGATCGCCACGGCGCCAATGGAAGCGACCGGCTGGTCGTCAAATACGGCTGTCCAGGTCAGCCCGCCATTGCTGGAAAGCCAGACTCCACCAGTGGCCGCGCCGATAACGATATGGTTCGGATCAGTGGCGACGGCGTCGATAGCGGTGATACGTCCGCTCACTGCTGCCGGTCCCAGCGTTCGGGCAGACAGGCCATCAAGCAGCCTGGCGTCCAGTTGTGCCGCCAGTGGCGATGTGATTCCAATACCCAGGGCAGCCAGGGCGACAAAGAACAGAAGGGACTTGAGTGCAAAGGGCATCCTGGACTCCTTGATTTTATCCAAGCACGTAAGAGTTAATTGTTCGGCAGGCATTGTCAACCATGGCGTCTGCCCATGTATAATCGGTTCTCGGTTAATCAAGGAGTCTCACTGTGAAACGAATTTTTACTTTGCTTGCTGCAGCCGTATTGTGCGCCAATGTTGTTGCCCAGGACGATGACGCGGATTATGAGCAGGTATTGCCCGAAGCTGCCCAGAAATGTGTTCTTCCTACATCTCCGGACGCCATTCCGGAAGAAGCGGTTTATGATGATCTGGTCAATGCGAAGAAGCAGATCGCCGTGTTCCAGGAGGAAGTCGTCGGTTTTCGTGAGTGCCTGCAGGCGGCCGAGGCTGACCCGGATAACACGCCCGGTAACAAGGCGGCTATCGTAGCTTCTTTCAATTACTCGGTCGAAATGGAAGAGCGCATCGCTGAACGTTTTAACGCTGCAGTCCGTGGTTACAAGGAACGTAAAGCAGCTGCTGAAGGCTGAAAACTGAAATCGATCACGGCCGGGGGCGGTCTCTTTCCCTGTCCATGAAAGCCCTCTTCCTCATACTGCTGAGCCTTCTGGCGAGCATCTGCCCGGTACAAAGTATCCGGGCAGATGTTTTCGTTTGGCCGGAAGCTTCTCCGGAAGCTGTTGATATTGACCCGGGCATGATCAGCGACCTCGTTGCCGCAATCGAGCGGGGTGACTATGGCCGGCTGAAAAGCCTGCTGATCGCAAGGCACGGACGCCTGGTCTTGGAACAGTATTTCAATGGATACCGGCCAGGGGACCTGATGCCCCTCTACTCGGTGACTAAAAGCTGGGCTTCTGCCCTGATCGGGATAGGTATCGGCAGGCAGCACATTCCGACGCCTGACCGGACCATTGATCAGCTATTCCCGGACTATGCAGATATTTTTGCGGCCGAACCTGAAAAGCGCCTTATCCGGCTGCATGACCTGTTGACCATGCGGCATGGTCTGCAATGGGATGAGTGGTCGAGCTACTTTACCGACCCCGCTAACCCGGTTTACCAAATGACGCAATCCAGCGACTGGTGGCGTTACGTTCTGTCAAGGCCAGCGACAGCCCCGCATGACAGTAACTTTCGCTACAGTACGGGCGTGTCAAACCTGCTGGGCGGTGTCATCTGGAACCTCACCGGGCAAAGCGCCTTGAATTACTCGATCGAGCACCTGTTCGATCCGATGGACATCAGGGACTACTACCTCGAGGTCGACCTGGCAGGCCAGCCACGCGGAACCGGTATCCGGGAATTCCAGCCCGGATTGACACCGACGGGTCACGGTCTGTGGCTCAAGGCCACTGACCTGGCGAAAATCGGTCAGCTATATCTTGACCGGGGCGCGTGGCAATCGCGGAGAATCCTCTCCCGTGAATGGATCGAGGAGAGTTGGGGTGAGTACAGCAATTTTGTATCGGACCCCCTGGTGTTTCCCGAAAACGTCTCCTATGGCTACCAGTGGTGGACCCGTCATTACCCTCGGCCTGGTGGAGACATCGCGGTGCATACGGCGGATGGGTTTGCCGGCCAGTATATTTTTGTCATCCCGGAGCTGGACATGGTCATTGCGTCGACAGCCGACAATGGCCAGTACGAGGGGCCGGATATGCGGTTTGCGATCCGCGACATCATTCTTGATGGAGTGGACGCCGATTTCGATCCTGTATCTGATGGCGGGTTGACCGGTTCCTGGTTCAATACCGAGCGGAAGCACCAGGGTTTCATGCTGGAAGTGGTTCCCAGTACCGGACAGGTCGTCATTTACTGGATGACTTTCGAACCGGCAACCGGAAAACAACAATGGATGGTGGCTGTGGGACAGTTACATGGTCGCCGCGCGGTCCTCGAATTCCTGCAGCCGACCGGTGGTTCATTTACGGGTGAGGGTGAAGCCACGCTCGGGGCCTGGGGTGATGTCGAACTCATTTTCCTCAGTTGCACCAGGGCCCGCATGAATTTTTTCTCGGAAATTGACGGAGTGCAGGGCGAAATCGAATTACAGAGGCTCACGCCCGTGACTACCTGTACCGAGGATTAATGGGAGATTGATCCTGATCGTCGCAAGCGAAATTCAAATTAAGTACACTTCCTGACCAGTCTGTAATCATTCAAAGAAGGATTCGCTATGCTGCGCACGAAGCTGCTGGGAACTTCGGTTCTTTCTCTTTTTCTTTTCATTTCCTGTCAACCGGGCGTCGCTGCCAATGACAGCCACCCTTTGGCCGGCATCCCTTTGCGCTCGATCGGGCCGGCGTTGACCTCAGGCCGCGTTTCTGACTTCGCTTTTCATCCTGAGCAGTGGCAGGTTCATTACGTGGCGTTCGCCAGCGGCAACTTGTGGAAAACCGAAAATAACGGGGTCACCTGGAAACCGGTATTCGAAAAGGAATCCTCCTATTCCATTGGTGTCGTTGAACTGGATCCCTCGAACCCGAATACCGTTTGGGTCGGCACCGGGGAAAACAATTCGCAGCGCAGCGTGGCGTTCGGTGACGGTGTCTATCGATCTCTCGATGGCGGTCAAAGCTGGCAGAACATGGGCCTCAAGGATTCCGCGCACATCTCGATGATTCGCATTCATCCTGAAGACAGCAACACCGTATGGGTTGCCGCCCAGGGTCCGCTATGGAATTCAGGTGGTGATCGCGGGCTTTACAAGACAATCGATGGCGGCGCCAGTTGGGAAAGAATTCTCGAGATCGATGAGGACACCGGCGCCAACGAGTTCGTAATCGATCCAGTCAATCCCGATGTGATCGTCGCATCCAGCTATCAGCGCAGGCGTCACGTGTGGACGCTGATCAATGGTGGTCCCGGCAGCGGTATTCATAAAACCAGCGACGGCGGCAAGACCTGGAGAAAGATCACCAAGGGCTTGCCGACCGGCGAGATGGGGAGGATCGGGCTGGTTGCCGCGGAGACCGCTCCCGGAACGTTGTATGCCATCATCGAAGCGGATGACGAGGGCAAGGGTGTTTATCGAAGTACTGATTTCGGGGAGAGTTGGGAGAAACGCTCCGATCATATGACCAGCAGCCCCCAGTACTATAACGAACTGTATGTTGATCCCAATGACGCGGATGTCGTTTACGCGGTTGACACCTTCACTCATCGGTCCGAGGACGGAGGCAAAACCTGGGAGAAGATTTCGTTCAAGAACCGCCATGTCGATGACCACGCCCTGTGGATCGACCCGGCTGACAGCCGACACTTGTACATTGGTGGTGATGGCGGGGTCTATGAAAGTTGGGACCGCGGGGAGACCTGGCGGCACGTGACCAACTTGCCGGTCACCCAGTTTTACCGGGGGACGCCTGACAACGATGCGCCGTTTTACAACGTTTGCGGTGGAACGCAGGACAACTTCACCCTGTGTGGCCCCAGCCGGACCACCTACACCGATGGTATTTCGAACGCCGACTGGTGGATCGCACAGTTTGGCGATGGGTTCAAGGCGCAGATCGATCCGACCGACGCGAATATAGTGTACGCACAGTACCAGTATGGTGGCCTGGTCCGTTTCGATCGCGTCACCGGTGAGCGCCTGGCGATCACTCCGCAACCCGGGGCCGATGAGAACGCCTATAAATGGAACTGGAACGCGCCATTGATCATTTCTCCGCACAACAGCAGCCGGCTATATTACGGTTCCGAACGCCTGTTCCGCTCGGACGACCGTGGCGAAAGCTGGGTGGCAGTCAGTGGAGATTTAAGCCGGCAGCTCGACCGCAACCAGCTGGAAGTCATGGGACGGATCTGGAGTGTGGATGCCATCGCCAAGAACATGTCGACGTCGATGTATGGCAGCCTGATCGCGGTGGATGAAAGCCCGCTGGTTGAAGGCCTGCTTTACGCCGGCACCGACGACGGTCTTATTCATGTGAGTGAGGACGGGGGGCAGAACTGGCGCCGGCAGGAATCGTTCACGGGTGTGCCCGACATGTCACTGGTGGAGGATATTATCGCTTCTCATCATGATGCGAATGTAGCCTACGCAGTGTTCGATAATCACAAGCGCGGGGATCATAAACCTTACGTCCTGAAAACATCGGACCGCGGGCGAAGTTGGGAGTTACTGGTGGATGGCTTACCCAAACGGGGGACTGCGCACACGATCATCGAGGACCACGAGGACGCCAGCCTGCTGTTTGCTGGCACTGAGTTTGGCCTGTTTTTCACGAACGACGGAGCACAAAGCTGGAACAAGCTGACAGGGCTTCCGACCATTTCAGTACGCGACCTTGAAATCCAGCGCCGCGAAGGCGACCTGGTCGTGACGACCTTTGGACGGGGGTTTTACATCCTCGACGATTATGCCCCGTTGCGAACCCCGCAAGCGGACCTGGATGCCGGAGCCGTGCTGTTCCCGGTCCGGGAAACCTGGTTGTTCAATCCTGACGCGCGTCGTGGCTGGGGCGGTAAGGGTGACTGGGGTACCGGCCGTTACGTGGCGGAAAACCCGCCCTATGGCGCGGTCTTCTCCTATTACCTGCCGGCAGAATTGCAGTCGCTGAAAGATCAGCGCAGGAAGGCGGAAAAGGAAAGGGCGGAGAAAGGAGAAGACAATCCGTACCCGGCCTGGGATGCATTGCGCCGTGAAGACCGTGAAGAAGCGCCGTCCCTGGTGCTGACCGTTCGGGACGCACAGGGGAACGTGGTTCAGCGAATCAATGGCCCGGCGGACAAGGGATTCCATCGGGTGGCCTGGGACATGCGTTATCCTGCGCCGGATCCGGTAGATCTCAGTCCGTCGACTGACCGTGCGCCCTGGGAAGGGACCCCGCAGGGTCCGATGGTGTTACCCGGCACCTACAGCGTGCAACTCGCCAAGCGCGTTGAAGGCCGGCTGGACGAAGTCGGTGATGCCCGTGAATTTGTGCTCAAGCCCCTCTTTACGGGCGGCCTGGTTGCCGAAGACCGCGGTGCCGTGCTGGAATTCCAGGCTGAAACCGCCGAGTTGTACCGGGCCGTGATGGGCGCCAATCGGGCCGCGGGTGAAATCGAGACCAGGATCAAGCACCTGTTGAAAGCGGTGCAGGATACGCCGGCCACTACCGAAACACAGGCCGCAGCGGTCCGGGCTCTCGATGCCCGGATGAAGGTTCTGCAAGTCAGCTTGAAGGGTGACAGAACGGTATCCAGCCGTGCCGAACCCGTACCGATGTCCCTGACCCAGAGGATTGGAATGATCGCCGGCGGAAGCTGGGGAAGCCAGTCTGCAGTGACCGGTAATTACCGTGATTCTTACGAGATTGCCGCTGCGCAGTTCCCTGCGGTCCTGACGGAGTTGAAGTCCATAGCCAGTGACCTGGCTGCGTTGGAAGCTGAGCTCGAGTCGCAGGGGGCGCCGTGGACGCCGGCGAGGTTGCCTGACTGGTCCAAGTAGCAGGGATCAAGGAAAACACCCCGTTACAGCGGGGTGTTTTTTTACGGGGTAAGGTCGCCGTTGCGCGCCTCGTCCAGCAATTCAACCAATCGAACGGCCCAGCTCTGGAGCATGCGCCTGGCCTCGGCATTGTTCGTCACGCTGGTAGTCCACTGCATGTACCCTCGTCGTGGCGATTCGCGGCGGTCGCTGACGGTCGCAATCAAATCACCAGTGACGGAATCATACATTTCCAGTTTCAGCGTCATGCGTCCTGCTGTTTCGGTGTAGGACTGTTGAATACCGGGAGCTCTCGTGTCAGGCGCGTACACGTCCAGGTCAACGATGCTGGGGACGATTCTCATGACGTTGTCAGCGGAAGATTCAGTCATTTCGTACCCACCCTTGCTGAGTTCCTCGGAAAAAACGCGGTCAAATAACTCAGCCAGGCCGGTCTTGATACGTTCCATATCGGATGCCCTGACTTTCTGCACCTGGTAACGGTTCTGATCGCGCTGCCAATTTTTGCGGAATGCGACAGTAGCTGTCTCGAGCCGAACCTGGTCGTAGACATTCCAGTCGACGCCCGGGTCGGCATACAGTGCGCCCCTGCGGGTCTTCTCCACCAGTTCCAGTCCCTCGAGTGAGATCTCTGGTGGTTCGGACTTGGCAATGATCGCAGCAGGCGCCGCGATCATTGCCGCCAGGGCCAGGGTGCTGAGAAGTGTTTTGCCCATCTGATGTCTCTCCTCAATGATTAAACAATCAAGAGATTACTATATCAGAGGACCCTGTTAACCCTGTTGTGCTTTCAGGAAATTCAGCATCGTGCCGGCATCACTGACTTCAAAAGGGTCGGTCGGGCAGTTATCACATTTTCCTGGTTCTTCAAACAGCGCCTTGATGTTGCCGTCTTCGACCAGCATCGAATATCGCCAGGAACGATCGCCGAAGCCGAGGTTGTCCTTGCGGACCAGCATGCCCATCAGGCGGGAAAATTCACCGCTTCCGTCCGGCAGCAGCTTGACCTTTTCTACGCCCTGGTGTTTTCCCCACTGGAACATGGTGAAAGCATCATTCACACTCAGGCAATAAATTTCGTCTACCCCCAGGGCCTTGAATTCTTCGTACTTTTCTTCAAATCCGGGCAGGTGAGTGCTGGAACAGGTAGGAGTAAATGCGCCGGGTAGCGCGAATACCACGATTTTCTTTCCTGCAAAAATGTCGTCGGAACTGACATCCTGCCAGCGGAACGGGTTTGGACCCTCGACAGATTCGTCCCGTACCCGGGTTTTGAAAACGACGTGAGGTACTGGGTTCAAATGAGTTTCGGTCATGGCTTGATTACTCCTGTTTAAATGATGGCGCCATTGTAGGCGGGTCGTTTCGATAAAAGAAATCGATTGTTCCAATTCGATTGATAGTTAATGTTAATAGAGAAAAATTCATCGATGGATGATCTCTGTTACATTGTGCGTTCCGCTGCCCCCTCGGGAGAGTTATCCAGGTATGAACCAGGCGATCGATGCACCGCGGCTGAGCCAGGCTGCTCTGGCTCATATACTCGATGTTACGCAGAAACTGGCGCTGCCCTATGACCTGAAGCATCTGCTGGCAGAAGTGGTCCAGGCCGGTGAAACGGTCCTGGCAGCGGACAAGGCTTCTCTCTGGATTTATGACCCGGCCAGGGACGAGCTCACCATGAAAGTACCGGCCTTCAAGCCGGCACCGCGCCTGGCGGCCGGCGAGGGGCTGGTGGGCGAATGTCTCGTGACTCGTGAAACCATCAATGTTGCAGATGCTTATGCCGACCCGCGATTTACCAGGACGGTGGACAAGGCTACCGGTTACAAAACCAAATCCGTGCTGAATGTGCCGCTGCTGGGTTGGGAAAAACAACCGGTTGGTGTGCTGCAATTGGCGAACAAGTCGACCGGGCCGTTTGATGAAAGTGATGAACTGCTGGCGTCCACGCTGGCGGCTCAATGTGCCGTGGCGGTGCAGCGTATGCAGTTGACCGAGGCTTTGCTGCTCAAGGAACGCCTGGATGAGGAGGTGTCGCTGGCCCGTGAAATCCAGATGAGTACCCTGCCCACCGAGATGCCTGAAGTTGCAGGCTATGATGTATTTGGTCACTTCGTGCCCACCGGGCATGCGGGTGGTGATTTGTTTGACCTGGTCGTGTTGGGCGAAGAGTTGTTCATCCTGATGGGGGATGCGACTGGCCATGGTTTTGGACCGGCGCTGTCCGCGACGCAGATGCAGGCCATGCTGCGGGTGGCTTTTCGCTGCGGCGCCAATCTCGAGGAAGCGTACCTGCACGTCAACAACCAGGTGGCCGAAGACCTGCCGGACGATCGATTTATCACGGCCTTCATGGGATTCCTCGATTTGTCACGGAATGAAATCCGCTATCACTCGGGCGGGCAGGGTCCCATCCTGCATTTCCGGGCAACGGATGAAAGCTGTCACTGGTTCCGGCCCACGACCTTCCCGGTAGGTATTCTCGAGTTGCAGGAGACGGGCCAGGCGGAAGTCCTTAAAATGGCACCGGGCGACTTGCTGGTGTTGTTATCTGATGGCGTGTATGAATACGAAAGCAACCAGGGCGTTCAGTTCGGGGAAGATCGTGTTGCCCAATTGGTTAAATACCACCACCGGTTGCCGATGGCTGAACTGTCCCGGCAGATTTTGCGGGCTACCTTAGAACACGGCGAGGGTGTTTCCCAGGAGGACGATATTACCCTGGTCCTGGTCAAGCGACTTTCGGAGGAGAACGGATGAAAAAGTATTATCCGCGGAGTTTCGAACAGATCGAAGTGATTGTCGAGGATACAGAACAGTTTTTCGACGAGCAGGGTATCGATAGCTCGCTGCGGATGAAAGTCGACTTGTCGATCGAAGAACTCTTTGTAAACATGGTGAATTACAACACGGAAACCGACCGGGACATCATGATCGAGATGAAAAAAATCGACCACGGTATCGAGGTGAGCCTGACGGATTTCGACGTGGAGCGATTCGATCCGACGCTGGCCGGCGATGTGAACATAGACGCACCGCTGTCTGAACGAACACCCGGCGGACTGGGGCTTTACCTGGTCCTGAAAATGGCGGACTCGATACACTATGAATACGACGACCGAAAGAGCAAAATAGCTTTCACCAACCGGGTCGTGGCGGAGTGAGGTAACGGAATGTTCGAAATTGAATTCAAGGAATCGGGCGAGGTCGCGGTGAAAGGGCGGCTGGATGCGGCACAAGCGCAGAAGGCACAGGATTTTCTGGATTTGGTGACAGATGGCTGTGTGCTGGATCTTGCCGCGCTGGAATACATTTCCAGCGCCGGGCTGGGTGTTTTGCTCAGTACTCACAAACGATTGATGGGCGGCGAGTCCGGTTTGGAACTGGTCAATGTCAATAAGCATATCGGCGATATTTTCCGATACTCGGGATTTGACAAATTGTTTGTCATCAGAACCTTATGATTTCAGTTTTTTTTTCCAACTTTTATGCGTGTGATCTGTAGTTATGAGTAATGGCGGTCGTGATCAGGCACTCATTGAGCGATGTAAGCAGGGTGACCGACGGGCGCTCGAGGAATTGGTCAGGCATTACGAGAAGCCCATATTCAATGCCGCCTACCGGATTATGGGTAATCCGGATGATGCAGCCGATATAACGCAGGTTGTTTTTATGCGGGCACTTGAGCGTCTGGATCAATACGATCCGAAGTACAAATTTTTCAGTTGGATTTATCGAATTGCAGTTAATGAATCCATCAACCAGCTGAAGCGCGGGAAAAATCAGCAGCCGCTGGACGAAACAGAGGTTGCAGATACCCGGGGGCCTGAAGCAACGGCGCATGCTGGTGATCTGTCCAGGCAAATTCAGGGCGGCTTGATGGAGTTGAAAGAGGACTACCGCACCGTGGTTGTACTGCGTCATTTTTCGGAATGTAGTTACAGGCAGATAGGAGAAATTCTGCAGATTCCGGAAAAAACCGTGAAATCACGGCTGTACTCGGCCCGCCAGATCATGCGAGAGGCGCTCGAGGCTCGTGGAGTTTATTGAGGAACGATTCATATGATTAATGAACGAACATTGGAACTCATCAATGCCGCGATCGATGGCGAGTTAGGCCCGGGCGAGCAGGCAGAACTCGATGCGATCCTGGAGTCCTCCGCCGAGGCCAGGGCGATGAATGCCGAGTTGCTCAAGTTAACCAACCTGATGGAAGGGCTACCTGCGCAGCAGCCGCCGGTTGAATTGGCAAGCCAGGTTCTGCAACAGATCAAATTGCCTGCCAAAAAAGCGTCTTTCTTCGGCTCCGGATGGCTTCCCTCCATCCAGCCTGCCGCGGTCGGTGCTGCCTTTGCAGCGGGCTTGGTAGTGACCGTCGCGTTTTATGAAATTTCCTCCGACCGTCCGGTCTCGGATGATGCAGCCAGCATGGTGGGTACGATGATTGCAGGCCAGCAGGAGCCGCCGGGTTTTCTTAAGAATGACATGGTTCTGAATGGGGAGGGGTTTTCCGGCACGATTTCGCTGAGAGAAAACTCCGGTATCTATGTTCTGAATTTTGATCTCAACTCAGAGACAGGAACTGAAGTTGAAGTGGGTCTCGACGATACCGGCTATGCATTCGGCGGATTTGCTGAAGTCCAGGGTAATGCGGACAAGGTCGTTGAGTCAGTATCGATGTCCGGGGGGACTTTGCGTGTGGTAAACCAGGGACACCAGCAATTTGCGGTGTTCCTGCGCGAAGGCGGGGTCAGTAGTCCGGCCCCGGACGGGTCTATCAGTATCGACTTCAAGTGATATTGTCCATCTCAATGTGAAATTGTCCATCTCAGTGACAATGGGCAGCGCGAAAATCGTTATACTACAGATCTGAAAGCAGAACTGCCCGCGAAAATCGCGAACAAAAATATATAAACGCAATGTCACTGGAACTTCTCGCCAGGGCGCCCGTCGGCCTGTTACCCGTACTTATATTCCTGGTTATCCTGGTATACATGGACAGCTACAAGCTGGTCACCCTCCGTTCCGTATTGGCTGTTATTGTGATGGGTGGCTTGACCGCGATTGCTGCGATGGTTGTCAATGGCGCGTTATTGAACGTGTTCGATATTTCCTTTCAGTCATTCGCCCGCTACCTTGCACCCTGGGTAGAGGAGATTTTCAAGGCGTCGGTTATTGTTTACCTGTTTCGGTCCAACCGGATCGGATTCCTGGTTGATTCGGCCATTATGGGGTTTGCAGTCGGGGCGGGCTTTGCCCTGGTTGAGAACCTCCAATACCTGCAGATGCAGTCCTCTGCCAGTTTCGCGGTCTGGGTAGTCCGTGGCTTTGGCACGGCAATCATGCACGGCGGTGTGGCCGCCATCTTTGCCATCATGTCGCAGGCGCTGACCGAGCGGCAGATGAAAATCAATCCTCTTTACTATCTTCCCGGCTTGATAGTCGCCGTGTTTCTGCACTCGGTATTCAATCATTTCCTCGTCGCGCCCGTGCTGCAGACTGTCGGAACGCTGGTCATTTTACCCTTCCTGCTGCAACTGGTTTTTCAGAAGAGTTCGCAGGCTTTGCATGAATGGCTGGAACTGGATTTCGACGCAGATGCGGACCTGATCGCGATGATCGAATCCGGCCATTTCACGGAGTCGAAGATTGGTGAATTCCTGGATGATTTGCGGGAGAAATTCGAAGGTCCGATTGTCGTGGATATGCTCTGTTATCTGCGGGTTTACACAGAACTGGCCATTCGGGCCAAAGCGGCGCTGATCGCCCGTGAAAACGGCCTTGAGTTGCCGGTTGGCGAACGCACGCGAGAGAAATTCGAAGAGCTGCGCTACCTGGAAAACAGTATTGGTAAAACTGGATGCCTGGCTATGAAGCCCTTTCTCCAGATCGAGAGAAAAGACCTGTGGCAGATGCACGTGATCGACCGGCAGGGAACCAGGGCAAAGACAAAGAGCCAGAGCGGCCGATAAATTTGCACTATACTTAAGGTAGAGGAGGTACAGGTTTTCCTGTGCTCAATCATGGCCGACAAGGACAACAAGTCACTTCTGGGACAGTTCTATCGACGCAAAGTAATGCGCGTAGGATTGGCCTATGTGATCGTCGGCTGGATGATGATGCAAGTGGGCGAAGTGACTTTCGAGGCATTGGGCCTGCCGCCCTGGGCGCTGACCCTGCTGATCGTGATCGTTTGCCTTGGATTTCCGATCGCCCTGGTCCTGGCCTGGGCATATGAAGTCACACCGGAAGGCATCATCAAGGATCCCAGCGATTCACCACTGCCGGGCATGCAATCAGGAAACTCTATGATTTCTGCCGCCCCTTCCGTGGCAGTGCTTCCATTTGATGACATGAGTGAGCATGGCGATCAGGCCTATTTCTGTGAAGGTATTGCAGAAGAAATACTCAATTCCCTTTGCAAGGTTCCGGGTCTGCGAGTGGCCTCCCGGGTGGCCGCGTTTCGCTTTTCTGGAAAACATGCCGATATTTTCGAGATTGCCAAACAACTCAAGGTTCAGACCGTGCTCGAGGGAAGCGTCAGGCAATTCGGCGAGCATCTGCGTGTAACGGCACAATTGATCCATGCTGAAGATGGATTTCACCTCTGGACTCGCCAATACGACCGCCAGCGAAAAGACCTGTTCGAGATTCAGGAAGATATTGCCAACCAGATCGTCGATGCGTTGAGTCTCACGCTGAAGCACAATCACCTGCGCGAACAGCATGAGGTTGCGCCCCGGGCCTATGATTTCTTCCTGCGCGGCCGGCATTACTTTGCCCGTCACAACTGCCGGGACTTCAAATATGCCGCCTTGATGTTCAGCCGGGCTACTGAAGCCGATCCAAATTATGGCCGGGCCTGGGCCTGGCTGGCCTACACCCATGGGGTTGCATACATGTACTTTGAAGCTTCGGCTTCACACCATGATGAGGCGCGGCGCGCCTGCGAAAAAGCCCTGCTTCTCGCCCCGAAACTGGCTGAATCCCACATTGCTTCGGGTATCATTCATTGCATGGAATACGAGTGCGAACAAGCCGCCAGGGCGTTTGAAAAAGCATTGGAAATCGATCCCAGGAAGTATGAGGCCTGGTATTTTTTCGCCAGGACCAGGATCAGGCAAGGGAATCCTAGTGAGGCCCTCAAACTGCTCCAGGAAGCTGCCAGGGTGCGGCCCGAAGATTATCAAAGTGTTTTGTTGCAGGCGCAGTTATATGTCAGCCTCGGAGATGACAAACAAGCCATTGCGGCTTCCAGGGAGGGGGTGGATAAAGCACGTGCGATTCTGGAGTTCAAGCCGGATGACAACCGGGCGCTGAACCTCGGAGCTACTGCCTGGTTGCGCCTGGGTGAACGAGAGCTGGCCGATCGGTGGATGAAAGTTTCCCTGGAGCGCGTGCCTGATGATCCCATCGTGCTCTACAACGCGGCGTGTTATTACGCGATCTCCGGTCATCGCGAGCAGGCCCTGGATTGTCTTGAAAAATGTTTTCTGAAGGCTGGCACCATCAATCCCGACTGGCTCAAGAATGACTCCGACCTGGACAATATTCGTGACTCCGGGCGCTTCGTCCGGATCATGTCAGGCGCTCCCGAATCTCTGCAAATCCGGGGCTGCAGTACAATCGATTGACCCCGATCAGGAAGATCGATTTTAACCCCTCCCAAAGACCTCTAAACAGGCACTTCGTATAGTCAAAAATGATAATGTATTTCGGTTATCAATTGACCGGGTAATATCATGACCAAGAAACAGAATTTCCCTCTAAAAACACTGCTGGTCGCCGGCCTGGCGATTGCTCTTTATGGGTGTAGCGAAAAAGCTGAAGAAGCGGGCGAAGCCGGTATGACGGCAGTTTCTGACGAGCCCGTGGTGGAAGAGGTTGCCGTGGTGGAAAATGACAATCCGTTTTTCACCGAATGGGATACGCCATACGGTATTCCGCCATTTGACCAGATACGTGATGAACATTACAAACCGGCTTTCGAAGCAGGGATTGAACAACAGCGCATCGATGTTGCCGCCATTCGGGACAATCCCGAAGCACCGACCTTCGAAAACACGATCGAGGCGCTGCAACTTGCTGGTAAAGAGCTGAACCGGGTATCCCTGGTATTCGGCAATATCACTAACACGGACACCAATGATTCGTTGCAGGAGCTGGAGGTTGAGATTTACCCAATCCTGACCGGTGAAGAGGACGCCAAATACCTGGACCAGGCTATTTTTGAACGTGTCCAGGCAGTCTATGCCGCCCGGGAGTCCCTTGAGCTGGATGAACAGGCCATGCGTTTGCTCGAGCTCACTCACCGGGATTTCGTACGCAAGGGTGCGGCGCTTGACGATGAGGCTAAAGTACGACTGAAGGAGATCAATGCTCGGGTATCCGAACTCAACACGATGTTCGCACAAAACCTTCTGAAAGAAACCAAGGCTTTCGAACTGGTCATCATCGACCAGGCCGACCTGTCAGGGCTTTCACCCAGCATGATTGGCTCAGCCAGGGCGAAAGCAGAATCTAAAGGCAAGCCGGACGCCTGGGTTTTTGGCCTCGACCGGGGAACCTACGAGGGTTTCATGACTTTCGCGGACAACCGTGAACTGCGCCGCCAGATGTTCAATGCCTACCGTGCTCGCGGGGCACAGGGCAACGAAAATGATAACCGCGATATCCTGGTTGAAACTGCCAATCTGCGGGCTGAACGTGCAGTCTTACTCGGGTATTCAAACCACTCAGAATACCAATTGGAAACCCGCATGGCCAAGACGCCTGAGAAAGTCGAAAGCTTCCTGTTGGAGGTCTGGAAACCCGGCCTGCAAAAAGCCAATGAAGAGCTGGCGGAAATGCAGCTGATTGTGCAGGAAGAAGGTAATGATTTCATCATTGAAGGGCACGACTGGTGGTACTACGCAGAGAAATTGCGTGGCAAGAAGTATGCGATGGACGAAGCCGAGATCAAGCCGTATTTCGAACTGAATAACGTTCGCGAAGGCGCTTTCCACGTAGCCAACCAGCTGTTTGGAGTCACCTTTGAGCCGTTGCAGGATGTTCCTGTCTGGAATGAAGTGGTACAGCCTTATACGGTTCACGACGCCGATGGCGAATTTCTGGGTGTATTCATGCTCGATTACTATGCAAGGGACTCGAAACGGGGTGGCGCCTGGATGAGTTCATACCGCCAGACCTCCAATATGCGCGGCAAGAGTGTTCGTCCGATCATCACCAACAACCTGAATGTAGCCGTTCCAGCCGAAGGGGAAGATACCCTGCTGAGTTATGACCAGGTGGAAACCCTGTTTCACGAGTTTGGTCATGGTCTGCATGGCCTGCTGACACAAGTCCGTTACCCACGCTTCGCCGGCACCAGTGGCAGCCCGCGCGACTACACAGAGTTTCCAGCCCAGTTCATGGAGCATTATGCTTCTCAGCCCCAGGTGCTGGCCGTTTATGCGAAGCATGCGGAAACCGGCGAAGTCATTCCGCAGGAGCTGGTTGACAAAATCCGCGCAGCTTCGACGCATAACCAGGGCTTCAAAACTACCGAGTACATTGCAGCCTCGTTGCTGGACCTGAGCTGGCACAAGCTGACCCCCGGCGAGGCTGCTGCGGTAGAAGACGCCACCAGCTTTGAAGGAGACATGCTGACCGGTTTCGGCAAGCCTGGTGAAATCGAGACTCGCTATCGCAGCCCGTATTTCGCACACATATTCGCCGGTGGTTATTCGGCAGGCTACTACGCTTACCTGTGGTCAGAAATCCTGGACGCAGACGGCTTTACGGCTTTCAAGGAAAGCGGCAACATTTACGACCCCGAACTGGCGGCGCGTCTGAAGGAGAATATCTACCAGGCCGGCGGTTTGCGTGATGCTGATGTCCTGTACCGGGAATTTCGTGGCAAGGATCCTTCTATCGGTCCACTGCTTGAGATTCGCGGGCTTAACTGAGGCCTGGCCGGGGCGGAATGACACCGCCCCGGTTGCTCCCATTCTGCTGCAGATTCAGCGTTTGTGCAGCCAGTTCGGCAATAGCTCGTAGGGATCTTTATCGCCGAGGTCGCCCGGTTCGATGTCCACCCTGGCCAGCAGTTTTTGCAGCTTGCCGGATTTGTAGGCTTCAAAGGTATCGGTTGCACCACCCAGGTGCTCTCCGGCTATGAAAATCTGCGGGATGGTGTTGCTGCCGACGCGCTGATTGAGAACTTCGCGGATCTTGCCACCGAGATCGTTTTCCTGGTAGGCCACCGAGTCCAGGTCAAAAGCCGTGTAAGGAATGTCCAGTTCGGTAAACAGTTTCCGGATCGCCCAGCAGAATTCACACCACTCCAGCGCGAATAACACGACCGAATTCTCTTTATCATTGATAGCGTCTTCCACTACCCGCTCCGCTGTCTCGTTGAGCAGGGCAGGCTGCTGGTTTTCCGCTCGCAGCGCCGGTGTCACCTTCGTGTCAAAACGGTATCCGGGTGTAGACCTGGAAATTTCCGTTTCCTGTTCGGTCATCTCTTCAGGAATGCCTTCGAATAGCGGAGTCGACAAGTAGCGTTCACCGGTGTCAGGCAGCATGCAAAGGATGTTCGAGTTTGGAGCTGCGCTCCTGGCTACCTCCATGGCCCCGGCGAACGTCGCTCCCCCCGATGTGCCACAGAATATGCCTTCCTCGCTTGCCAGTTTCTGTGACATATCCAATGCATGCTGGCCGTTGATTGGCATGATGATGTCAAGCAGGTTCTGATCAACGGCGTCTTCTGCCAGGCTGGGAATGAAATCAGGGGTCCAGCCCTGCATCAGGTGTGGTCGGAAACTGGGGTGGCTTGCCGAGGGATTGCCGTCCGGGTCACGCTGTTGAGGAAGTCCGCTGCCCAGCAGCGGGGAATTGTCGGGTTCGCAAACCACGATCTGCGTGGTGGGGCTGCGTTGCCTCAGGACCCGGCCGGTGCCTTTCAAAGTGCCTCCCGTGCCGTAACCCGTAACGAAGTAATCCAGAGGGCGATGCCGGAAAACATCCAGGATTTCGAGCGCCGTGGTGCGTGAATGCGCTTCGGCATTCGCCTCGTTTTCAAACTGCCGCACCAGGAACCAGCCATGCTTTTCCGCCAGTTCCATTGCTTTGGCTAGCATGCCGCTGCCTTTAAGTTCTGCCGGGGTGAGGATGACTTTTGCGCCCAGGAATCTGAGTATTTTTCGGCGCTCGATACTGAAACTTTCGGCCATGGTCAGAACCAGTGGATAACCCTTGGCGGCGCAGACCATGGCCAGGCCGATGCCGGTATTGCCGCTGGTCGCCTCGATGACGGTCTGTCCCGGTTGCAATGAGCCGTCACGTTCGGCTTGTTCGATGACGCTCAGGGCCATCCGGTCTTTGACCGATCCCATCGGATTGAAGGATTCGATTTTGACGAACAGGCCAATGCCCGGCGGCGCCAGCTTGTTGATCCGGACGACCGGGGTATTGCCAATGGTTTCCAGGATGCTGCGGAAATAGTCTGCCATGAGGTTTGCCTGCGAAAGCTTTTTCAATGACGGATCAGTATATACCGGCGTCGTTTTCATGACAGAATACGCGCTCGTGAAATTTTGCTGTTCCGGAGGCCGCATCGCTGATGACTGATCTACCGTATATTGATCCTCGCTTGCCGCTGATCGATCTGCATCGTCACCTCGATGGCAGCGTACGCCTGGAAACCGTCCTGGAACTCGCCGATGCGCAGGGTATTGAATTGCCGGCTTCGGACGTCGATGGCCTGCGGCCTTTCGTAGTGATCGAAGGCAAGGCATCCGGCCTGATGGATTTCATCGGCCGGTTTCAATACCTGACTGCTATTCTTCACGATCTGGATGCTTGCAGAAGAGTGGCCTATGAGAACGTTGAGGATGCCCGGAACGAGGGCATCGACTATATCGAATTGCGGTTCAGTCCGTGGTTCATGAGCGAAACGCATGAATTGGACCCGGCCGGGGTGGTTGAAGCCGTGGCCGACGGGATCATGGCGGCCGAGCGCGATACCGGTATACGGGCACAGATGATCGGTATCATGAGCCGGACCTACGACACTGCAACCTGTCACCGCGAACTGGATGCCTTACTGGCGCACCGTGATCACCTGGTCGCGATCGACCTGGCCGGTGACGAAGTGAAGTTTCCGGCCGGATTGTTCCGGGAGCATTTTCAGCGCGCGCGCGACGCCGGCCTGCAAGTGACAGTGCATGCCGGCGAGGCAGACGGACCGGACAGTGTCTGGGCTGCGATTCGTGAACTCGGGGCCACTCGAATCGGGCATGGTATTCATTCTTTACGTGACCCGGCGCTGGTCGACTACCTGGGTGAGCATCGGATTGGCCTTGAAGTGAATATCACCTCGAACATCCATACCGGAACGGTTGATGACTACATCAATCACCCGGCGAAGAAAATATTCGAACTGGGCTTGCTCGCCAACCTGAACACGGATGATCCCGCTATCAGCGGCATAGACCTGCCGTATGAGTACGAGCAGGCTGCGCTGGCAGCGGGGCTGACCCCTGAAATGACCCGGCAGTCACAAATCAACGCCCTGGAGATGGCTTTTCTGTCAGCCGAGGAAAAAAGCAGACTGCAGCAGAAGAAGCTGAGTGGTTAGTATAATTAGTATATAAAACAGATATATAGGAAGTATATGTAATGAAAAAAATCATGTTGATTTTGGTGGCCTGGATAGGCTTTTTCGCGAATTTGCAGGCTGACTGGCTGGACGAAGTCAAGGCCATACATGCCGAGGTCAGGGCATTGACAAGCAATGCTGAAGGTCTTGGCGACGAGCAGCGCCTGGAGCGTTTTTATACACTGAGTTACGACTTGGCCATGCTGGAATCTCCCGGATTTGCGACCTACAAAGGGGACCCGCGAGGCCAGGATCGTCTTGGGGATTTATCGCCAGCAGGTATTGAACGACGGCAGCAGGGAGAACGGGATGCGCTGGCTTTTCTCGACAGCATAGACCGGAACGCCCTGTCTGAACTGCAACGTGACAATTACGACCTGTTGCGTGACAACCTGCAAAGAGAAGTGGGCTCGCAGCGTTTTCCGACCCATTTCATGCAAATGACCCAGATGAGCGGCCCGCAACAGAACCTGGCCAGGCTGATGGCCATGATGCCGAATGCAAAGCCAGAGCAACTGGAAAATCAGATCGCGCGGATGGAGGCTTTGCCAAAGTACGTCGATGAAAGCATTGCATTGCTGAGCGCGGGCATGAATAAAGGCGTAACACCGCCGGCCATCACATTGCGGGATGTGCCACAGCAGATTCGCGGCCAGTTGGTCGACGATGCGAGCAAAAGTCCCCTGCTGAAAGGTTTCCTAGACATTCCCGCGACCGTTGACCCGCTGCAGGCCGATTCTTTACGCAAGCGGGCAGAGCAGGTCTACCGCGAACAGGTGGTTCCTGCTTATGAAAAGTTGCTTGAGTTTACTGAAAACCAGTATCTGCCTGGCGCCCGTCAGACCATCGCAGCAAGGGACCTGCCTGACGGCGAAGCCTGGTATCAGAATAACGTCGCACTGATGACGACGACTGACCTGACGCCGCAGCAAATCCATGATATCGGGTTGCGCGAGGTCAAACGGATTCGCGGTGAAATGGACGCTGTCATCGAGTCCACCGGTTTTGCAGGCAGCTTCGAGGATTTTCTGTATTTCCTGCGCACCGATCCGCAGTTCTATCACACGACAGCAGAAGGCTTGATGCGCGAGTATCGTGACATCGCCAAACGGGCCGACCCGGAGTTGACCAAGCTGTTCGGCATTCTGCCCCGCACACCTTACGGCGTGATCGAGGTGCCGGACTATGCCGCGAAATCGACCACCACTGCTTATTACCAGCCGGGCTCACTGAAGGCCGGCCGGCCGGGCTACTATTTTGCCAACACCTATGCGCTGGACACGCGCCCACGGTGGGAAATGGAGGCATTGAGCCTGCACGAAGCGGTCCCCGGTCACCACTTGCAGATCGCCATCCAGCAGGAACTGGAAGGCCTGCCGTGGTTCCGGCAGACCCCGTCTTACACCGCGTTTGTCGAAGGCTGGGGTTTGTATTCGGAGAGCCTGGGTGAAGAAATGGGCTTCTACAAGGACCCGTATTCCAGGTTCGGCCAGCTGACTTACGAAATGTGGCGTGCGATACGCCTGGTGGTCGATACCGGCATGCACTACCTGGGCTGGTCAAGGCAGCAGGCCATCGACTTCTTCAAGGAGAACGCCGGCAAGTCCGAACACGACATCGTGGTTGAGGTCGACCGCTACATCGTCTGGCCGGGTCAGGCGCTTGCTTACAAGATCGGGGAATTGAAAATCAAGGAACTCCGGGCCTATGCGGAAGAACAACTGGGTGACCAGTTCGATATTCGCGCATTTCACGACGAAGTGCTGGGCCGGGGCGCCATTCCCCTGAGCGTGCTGGACGCCAACATCAAGTCGTGGGTCAGGGACCAGATGTAGCAACGGCAGAAGCCGGCTGACGGTTTAAAACATGAAGCCGCCTTCCAGCGTCACGGTATCGAAATCGAGGTTGCCGTTGTCAAGGTTGATGAACTGCCGGTTCCAGGCGCCACGCATGAAAATCGCGCCGTTGACGTCCCAGCGAAGGCCGACACCCAGGTTGTAGGTGAATTCGCTGGTCTTGAAGGTGTCCCAGGTGGTCGAACAGATATAACCCCACCAGGGGTCCCACCAGCAACCGGTGGTTGGTGGCCTGCTGAGGATGTTGGAATCCAGCTTGGTCCAGCCGATGCCTGCCTGGAGGTAAGGCGTAAAGGGACCTTTCATAAAGTGATAGGTCACATTGAACTGGTGTGAGTACTTGGACATGTCGTAGTCGATGGTCTGCGGGGGCTCCGCCGGATCCTCGGGTACGATGGTTGCAGAGTAATCAGGCTTATTCAGAGAAAACCGGTAGCCCAGGTTCCAGTGTTCCGTCCAGTTCCAGCCAATGCCGAATCCCCAGCCCCAACCGCTGTCGATATCAATCGATGAACCCTGCTCGCCTTCGGCATCCGTTCCAGTCTGGTACTGTGCCAGCAGGGAGACCTCCCAGGTTTCATAGCGAGGAGCGTCATTCATTTTCTTCTGATTGAAGCGCTGGGCGTGGACCGATGTGCTCAAAATTAGCAGCAAGAGCAGGATAATCAGGCGTTTTGTGGTCATTGGGTCTCTACCGTTGAATGAAAGAGGGCCGCCCCGCCGGGACTGCCTTGCCGCGGTGAATCTAGCGGAATTTCAGGCGGCACGCAAGACACTTACCGGAGCATGGGTAATCACGCGCCAGGTCGCGGCCATGCCGCTGAGCCCGACAAACACCATGCCGGCTAGCGGGCCTGCCAGCCACAGTATCGCGCTGAATTGATACTCCAACTCAAACAGGCGGGTGGCAAGCAGGTAACCCGCCAGCGTTGCCCCCGCGGCAGCCAGTATCCCTGCCAGCAAGCCGATGGCCAGGAATTCCATCGCAACCCCGGTCAAAACCCGGCGCTTGGACGCTCCAAACGTTCGCAGCATGGCGCTTTCGTAACGACGCTCATCGCGGGTTGCCTGGACTGCGGCCCACAGGACGGTGAGCCCGGCCAGCAGCGTAAAAACGAAAACGGCCTGGACAGCCATTGCGGCCTTGTCCATAACATCACGTACCTGCCCCAATACGGCATCCAGGTCAATGGCCGTTACGCTGGGGAATTTACGCATCAGGTCGAGCACGGTGCCCCTGTCCTGGTCATCCACATGCATGCTGGTGATATAGGTTGCCGGGAAGGGTTCCAGCACGCCCGGGGAAAAAACCATGAAAAAGTTCGGGCTGAAGGAGTCCCACTCGACCGTGCGGAAGCTGGTCACGGTGGCGCTGACGGTCTCGCCGGCGATGTCGAAACCCAGCTGATCCCCCAGTGAAAGGCCCAGTTCGCGTCCAAAGTCCTGTTCAACCGAGACTTCGCTGCCGCTGAAATCGCTGTTCCAGAAGCTGCCCTGAACGATCCGGTTGTCTGCATTGGGCTTACTGGCCCAGCTGAGGTTGGAATCGCGCCTGGCCCAGCGTTCACCCTGCGGGTCCTCGAACGTCATCTGGGTAACATCCTCACCGTTGATCGAGGTCATGCGAGCCCGGACCAGCGGCACGAAATCAGGGACCTCTTGGCCGCTGTCGGCAAGAAACCTGGTCATCGGCTCCACTTCGTGTGGCTGTATGTTGATCAGGAACTGGTTGGGCGCATTTTCGGGCAGGCTTTGCTGCCAGGTGTCCATCAGTTCCGTGCGAACCGTGGAGAGCAATAACAGGACCATCAGTCCAAGCCCGAACGCAACGACTTGCACGACACTCTCACGGCCCCGGCGGGCAATGTTGGCAAGGCCATAGCGCCAGGCGGCGCCTGCAGAACCACGAAATCCCTGCAGTGATTTAACCAGCAGCCAGCCGGTCAGTCCCAATGCTACAAAGGTTCCAGCCGCTCCGCCGAAAATGGTCAACACCAGTTGAGTGTCACGCATGATCCATAAAAGCAGCGCCAGCACTGCCGCCACTCCGGCCAGCCAGCTGACACCGTATCGCAGGGCGGGTGGATCGATGTCCTGGCGCAACACCCGCAATGGAGGTGTTTTGCCCATCTGGGCCAGGTCAGGCAGTGCAAAACCCGCCAGAATACTCACGGCCGTGACCATACCGAGTATTGCAGGCTGCAGGCCGGGGGCGGGCAGGGATTGCCCGATCACGTCCCGCATCAGCCAGGCCAGGCCAAGTTGAGCAGTGAATCCCAGCACGGCCCCGATGACGCCGCCTGCAATGGCCAGGATGACCAGCTGCAGCACGCTGCTGCGGAAAATCATCGACTGGCTGGCACCCATGCACTTCATCAGGGCGATACGGTCGCGATGCCGGTGTGAGTACCGTCGGGCGGCCATGGCCACGGCCACAGCGGCAAGTAAAACAGAAACCAGTGAGGCCAGGTTCAGGAACCGCCCGGCGCGCTCCATGGATGAGCGTATTTGCGGGCTGGTACTCCGAATATCCCTGACTCCTTCGCCTTCTTCCAGCTGCTCTTCGAGGATGGGCTTGAACTCGTCGATGTCACCGCGGTCGCCGGAGATCAACAAGCGGTAAGCAACACGGCTACCGGGCTGAATCAGCTGCGTGGCGGCAAGGTCGGCCTCGTTGATTAACAGCGTAGGCGCCAGGTCAACGAAGCTCCAGCCTTCGTCCGGGCGAAAGTCCAGCACCCGGGTCAGTGTCAGCAGGGCTCCGCCGACTTCGATCTCAACCTGGCTGTCAACGCCCAGGCGGGCCATCAGCCGCGGTGACGCCCATGCCTCCCCGGGTGCGGGAATTTCTGTGCTCTCACTGACTTCGCCGAGCAGGCGCTCTGAAGTCTTCAGTACCCCTCTCAAGGGATAGCCGTCGGTCACAGCGCGAATGGCCGCCAGCGTATTGGCTTCGCCGGCAAAGACCACGCTAGGCATGCTGGTCACCCTGGCCGTTTGCAGGTTTTGCTGTTCTGCCTGCTCGGCAAATTGCGGATTGAGGGGCCGGGGGGAGGCCACCCTGAGGTCCGCCGCGAGTGATTCGGCAGCCCGCATCTCGACCGCCTGCCCAACCCGGTCAGTCAAAAAAGCGACGCCGGTCAGCGCAGTGACCGCCACCAGTAATGCGATGACCAGCACACTGAGTTCGCCTGCCCGCCAGTCCCTGGCCAGCAGTTTGACTGCAAGCCTGGCAGTCGTTGCAAATCCGTCAGGCAACGGAAACCTCCTTTTCTATACGTCCGGTGTCCATGTGAAGGACCCGGTCACAGCGAGCCGCCAGGCCCAGGTCATGCGTCACAAGCACCAGCGTGGTGCGGGTCTCGTCGTTCATTCTGAACAGTAAGTTGACAATGGTCTCGCCTGTGTTCTGATCGAGGTTTCCGGTGGGCTCATCGGCAAACAATACCGCCGGGCGCACGACGAAAGCGCGGGCAATTGCAACCCGTTGTTTTTCACCGCCGGAAAGTTGGTGGGGGTAGTGGCCCTTGCGTGGTTCCAGGCCTACTGTGCGGATCGCCTGCAACGCTGCTTCCGCGGCGTGGTGGACACCGGCAAGTTCCAGCGGCAGCATCACGTTTTCCAATGCCGTCAACGAGGAAATCAGGTGAAATGACTGAAAAACGAACCCGACGCTGTCGGCGCGCAGGGCGGCGCGGCCATCTTCGTCCAGTGAAGTAATCTCGGTGCCGGCCAGCCAGATTTTTCCTTCACTGGGAACATCCAGCCCAGCCAGCAGTCCCAGCAGGGTAGACTTGCCAGCACCCGAGGCACCAACGATGGCAACCGATTCGCCGTGGTGAATGTCCAGGCTGACATTGTCCAGGATGGTAAGCGGGCCTTCAGGGCTGCTAACCTGTTTGCTTAAATCGAGCGCTCTAAGCGCGGATTCAGAATTTTCAGTAGAGGTATTCATGCGTCTCAAGTATTTGTTGGTAATAATGCTCAGTTGGGTCACGAGTCCCTTGCTCGCAAGTCCCTCCATTGTCATCCTGGGCGACAGCCTCAGCGCAGCCTATGGCATGGAAATTAGCCAGTCCTGGCCGAGCCTGTTGCAGCAGCGTCTCATTGAAAATGGTTACACTCACCAAGTTTTCAACTCCAGCATCGCCGGCGATACGACCCAGGGAGGCGCTACTCGTCTTCCCCGGCTGCTGGACAAGAACCAGCCGGACGTCGTCATACTGGAACTGGGCGGCAACGACGGCTTGCGCGGCCTGCCGATCGAAGTGACCGGAAAAAACCTTTCATCGATGATAGAACAGAGCCAGTCGGCCGGCGCAGCGGTGATCCTGTCCGAAATGCGAATCCCTCCGAACTATGGCCGGACCTATACCGAAAAGTTCAACACGCTTTATACCACGCTGGCGGATCAATACAATGTAAGCCTGCTGCCGTTCCTGCTGGACGACATCGCATTGCAGCCGGATTTGATGATGGCCGACGGCATCCATCCAACGGCGAAAGCGCAGCCATTGATACTCGATAAAGTGTGGCGGCAGCTGGAACCGCTTTTACCACAGCCCTGATTTCCGATGGCATGTAACCGCGAACTGGTGATAACTTTTCTGCTGCTCCCGGCATTTCTGCCCATTCCCGTAATTGCAGAGGGTGACGCCTCGGCGGGAAAAGCCAAATCCATTACCTGCGCCGGCTGCCACGGCCCGGAGGGCGTCAGCACCAATCCGATGTGGCCAAGCCTGGCCGGGCAGAAAGAACAATACCTGGTCAAGCAATTGCGAGATTTTCGCGACGGCAGGAGGCACAATCCGGTGATGGCGCCAATGGCAAAGGTGTTGTCGGATCAGGACATCGAAAACCTGGCGGCATACTATTCCTCGCTGGATCCTTGAGGCATCTTTTTGCCGCGAGTTTCACTCACACTCACATATTCGGGTATTTCATGGCATCAATTGCAAAGCAATTGATCTATGCCAGTTTATTAGCAACTTTCAATATATAAAGTGGGCTCGGCGGATTCCGTCAGGTTTGCGGAATCCGAGGCTAAAAAACGGAGTGAGCAGGTGTGAGTAAAGCGGATACCAGGTCAATCGACTTCATGGAAGTACCGGAACATACGGTAGAAATTATTACCAACTCGGGGGAGGGTGCGCAGAAATGCGCTCAGATTTTCGGCCAGACCTGCGCCAAGATGGGAAATGGCGTGTGGACCGTGGAAATCATTCCGGCGGAAATTGAACCCCCTCATCACACAGTGACCAGCACATCGGGCAATATCATTCGCTTCGGAACCGAGAAAATCACCAACTGGGGCGACCAGTCGAGGCTGGCTGTCGCCTTCAATGACCAGGTATTGTTGTCCCGTCATCGGCTCGATTCCCTCAAGGATGACTGCATCATCCTGCTCGACTCCTGTTGGCAGGAACACGACGATGAAGAGATCCATCGCATGTACCACGAAGCGATGGAAGAGATGTCCACCAAGAACTATCGCTTCGTGCTGGTACCCATCGAGGAGGAAGCACTCAAGATCGTTGACAATCCCAGTCATGGCAAGAACATGTTTGCCCTTGGCATGCTGGCCGAGATCTACCAACGGGATGTGTCGATCATCGAAAAACAGATCGCTCATATTTTCCGCTTCAAGCCGCCCAAGGTCACTGAGAAGAACATCGAGCTGGTGAAATCAGGCATCAAGTGGGCAAAAGAAAATCTCGATTTTCAGTTCCATATCAAATCAATTCCGTTCGACGAAGAACGCATTGTGATGAACGGCAACCAGGCGGCTGCTATCGGTGCCATTGCGGCCGGAATGGAACTGTGCGCCATGTATCCGATCACTCCGGCAACCTCGGTCTCGCACGAACTTTCAGAGATCATTGAGAGCTTCGGCGGCATGGTGCACCAGGCTGAGGATGAGATCGCCGCCGCTGGTGTGGCCATCGGCGCATCCTATGCCGGCAAGGTCGCATTGACCGTGACTTCAGGTCCTGGCATGGCGCTGAAAACCGAGTTCCTGGCCCTGGCCATCATGGTGGAAGTGCCGTTGGTCGTGCTGAACGTTCAACGGGGGGGGCCGTCCACCGGCTTGCCGACCAAAGTAGAACAATCTGACCTGCTGTCCTCGCTGTATGGCCAGCCCGGTGACGCTCCGCGCGTGGTTATCGCGCCGCGCACCATCGAGGAATGTTTTCACGCAATGGTCACCGCGCGCAGGATCGCCGAGACCTTCCGTTGCGTCGTCATTGTCCTCACCGACGCCAACCTGGCCACCGGCGTGCAGCAGTTCACGCGGCCGCCGCTGGACGTGCGCTGGCAGCAGGGCGCGATTGATCAGTCGCCGGTTCCCGAAGGATTGCGACCCTACGATTGGGATCCGGAAACGGGCCTGTCCCGCCGTATCATCCCGGGCTCACCCGGTGGTCAGCATACCGTGACCGGTTTGGCCCATGACGAAGAAAGCCTGGTTTCCTATCATCCTTCCAGTAACGAGCTGGGTATGAAAATGCGCAGTCGCAAACTGGCCGTATTCCAGTCGACCCTGATGCCGCCGGAACTGCACGGTGACAAGGAAGGCGACATGCTGGTGGTAGGTTGGGGTTCGACCCAGGGCGCCATTGTCGAAGCGGTTGACCGCGCGCGATCCGAGGGTCTCAAAGTATCCACCTGCCAACTGACCTTCCTTTCGCCACTGGAGCCTGGCCTGAAGGATATCTTCAGTCGATTCAGAAAGGTCATGACAGTGGAAATCAATTATTCAGATACCCCGGGCGACCCGTACATCAACGAGGAGACACGCCGTTACGGCCAACTGGCATGGCTGCTGCGGGCCCATACGCTGGTGGATATCGATTGCTGGACCAGTTGCCCCGGCCAGCCGCTCCGCCCGCGGGACATTTACACCCATATCATCGCCAGGCTCGAACCCAACGAAGAAGGAGTGGCCGCATGAGCAGTATTGCAATTTCACTGCTGGACCTGGAAACGGGCAGCCCTGAATGTCTGGAGGCGGAGGATTACCAGAAACGACCCGCCAAATGGTGCGCGGGTTGTGGTGATTTTGGCGTCCTCAACTCGGTCAAGCGCCTGATGGCAAAAGAACAGCTGCAACCGGAGAAAACAGTATTTGTCTCCGGCATCGGCTGCTCCAGTCGCTTCCCGCACTATGTAAATTCCTATGGATTTCATGGCATTCACGGGCGGGCGCTGCCGGTTGCAACCGGTGTGAAGCTGGCCCGGCCGGAACTGGACGTCTTTGTCACTATGGGCGACGGGGACTGTACCTCAATTGGTGCCGGCCACTGGATCCACGCGACGCGCTACAACGCCAACATGGTGGTGCTGATGCTGGACAACAATATTTACGGCCTGACCAAGAACCAGACCTCACCAACCACGCCGCAGGGTTATGCCTCCATGACCTCGCCGCGTGGTGCGGTGCTGCCGGCGCTGGATCCGCTGCAGGCCACACTCGGCGTATCCAACGCTTCGTTCGTGGCGCAGACCGCAGACTGGGTGCCGGTGCACCTGTATGCCACCCTGCAGGCAGCTTATGATCATCCGGGTTTTTCCTTTGTCCGAATTCTGCAGCGCTGTCCGAAGTTCACACCGGACGTTTTCCAGAAAAACGTGGAGAATCCCGACCTGACCGAGTTGCTGGTGCACGAGAACGGCGTTGACGTCCCGGCTTTGGCGCAACTTTTCAAAGCTCGGCGCACGCATGATCCCCTGAATCTCGACGATGCACGGTCGCTGGCGCGTCGCCGCGACATGCTCCGCCTGGGCGTGTTCTTCCGTGATGACAGCCTGCCGGTGTACGAGGAAATCCGTGCAGTTCCAAAGGTGTCGGCAGAAGAAAAAGTGGCCCGCTTAAACAAGGAATTTAAACGTTATGCCGTCTGAAGATCAAACCAGGATCGCTGTGGATGCGATCCGCACGCGCCTGGAGCTCTACCATTCCGCAGTGGCCGCGACTACCGAACAGATCCGTGGCCTGCTGGCAGGCACCGGTGAAACCCCCGAAGACCAGACGATCGCCCTCGGAAACTTTGCATCGGGGCATGTCGACGTGGAGCGGTTTTCCGCGTTTACGCGGCAGGCAGCGAAAATCGGGCCGGAAGCGGAACTACCGATCCGCGCCGCCCTTAGAGCGCTTGAGGACCTTCTGCATATGGGCGATGGCCTGTTCGTTTTGGACCTGGCTGAGGGTGCCAACCTGGGCGCCGCGGTTGCTGACCGCCTGGCGACGATCGGCAATGCTTTCTCCGCCGCCCATGTGATCGAACTGGCCAAACGCGGTGAGTATCTGGAAGAACGCCACGGACTGTTGTTGGGCGGCCTGGCCTATGCTGACTGGAGCCAGTCCGAGCGGGCGCTCGCACCCGGGCTGGTCATCAAGCTGAACGGCGCGGACTTCACGCCTGCCCAGGTTGCGCCTTACCTGGATGCCGGCATGAAAATAGTGTTCGTGGTGACTGGTGACGCTCCCGCGGCGGCGCTGGCTCGCCTGGTGACGCCGGGTGTTCTGGTCCAGCAGGTTTCGAACGATTCGGGGCTGGATGAGTTTGCAGCTTGTGAAGGCACCGCGGTAGCGGCGCTGTTGCCGAAAGGCGTCGTCACATTCATACATGATCCCGCGGCCGGCGAAACAACTTACCAGCGCTTCACAACGCTGGAATTACCCGGGGAAATCCGCAAACGTGCGATCGGCGGTATCAGCGCAGTTCAGCAGCTCGAGGATCTGGAGTTACTGAAGACACTGGCCGTTGTTCCCACGGTGACCGGTGAGGCAGCGTCCGACCCTGCCGGAAAACTTTCCGCCTGGCTGCTGAGCCAGACAAACCTGGCCGGCGACGGCTAAGCCGGGCTATGAGCGTGGAGTCATGAGCGGCAATCCCGTTCTCGATTCAGCCCTGATACTGGGTGGTGTTGGCCTGTTCTTCGGGTTCGTCATCGCGCTGGTTAACCAGCGATTCCGGGTTTGGGAAGACCCTCGTATCACCGGAGTCGAGGAGTTGTTGCCAAATACCAACTGCGGCGCGTGCTCGCAGCCGGGTTGCCGGGCTTTCGCCGAGGCTGTAGTGACGGGTGGTCAACAACCGTCCGACTGCACGGTGATGAGCCCGGACGCCATCGAAGACGTGGCGGCATACCTGGGTGTCGATGCTGGTGAGGCCAGCAAGCGCGTGGCCAGGCTGCTGTGCGCCGGCGGCAAGAATGAAGCGCATCGGAACGCTGATTACAACGGTTTTGAGTCCTGCAAGGCAGCCGCCGCAGTCGCGGGCGGAGGCAAGGGTTGTACCTGGGGTTGCCTGGGTCTGCGGGATTGTGAAGAAGTCTGCCTGCTCGATGCCATTTATATGAATGACGATGAACTGCCGGTGGTGATTCCTGAAAAATGCACGGCCTGCAACGACTGCGTGGAAACCTGCCCGAAAGACCTGTTCGTGCTGATGCCGATCGAGCAGAAACTCATCGTGCAGTGCAGGAACCTGGTTCATGGTGACGCTGCCGAGGAAATGTGCAGTGTCGCCTGCAACGCCTGTTCGCGCTGTGTTGCCGATGCCCAGCCGGGCCTGATCGAGATGATCGACAACCTGGCCGTGATCGATTATGAAAAAAATGCCCTGGCAGACCCCGGGGCCATCTCGCGGTGCCCCACCAATGCGATCGTTTGGGTCGAAGGGCAGCAGTTTGCCGAACCGTCTAACAGGGGCTCAGAGGAGCTGGAGAGAAGAGCCGTATGAAGCCACAGGAAAACCAGGCCCGCTATCCCGGAATCATCAAAACCGGGGATGGGAACTCCGCCATCGTCGCCATGGAAACAGCCGCCAGCGAAGCGGCTGGAGCGTACCCGATCACACCCGCCACCCCGATGGGCGAAGGGTGGGCGGACGCCGCCGCTGCAGGTATGAAAAACGTCAATGGTCGCAGCCTGTTGCATTTCGAAGCGGCAGGCGAACATGCCGCGGCCGGGGTGACGGCGGGTATGAGCCTGGTCGGATTGCGTTCGACCAACTTTGCCAGCGGCCAGGGCCTGGCTTATATGCACGAGTCCCTGTATGCAGCGGTGGGCAAAAGACTCACTTATGTGCTCAACGTGGCCTGCCGGGCAATGACCAAGCAGGCACTCAATATTTACGCCGGCCATGACGACTACCATGCCATCGACGACACTGGTTGTTTCCAGTTGTTCGCCGCAGATGTGCAACAGGCGGCTGATCTCAATCTGGTCGCGCACCGGATCGCCGAGCTGTCCCTGAACCCGGGGGTCTGTGCGCAGGATGGATTCCTGACCAGTCACGTGGTCCAGTCCTACCGCCAACCCGAGCCTGATCTGATCCGCGAGTTCCTGGGTGATCCTTCTGACCTGATCAAAACACCCACGGCGGCGCAGCGGGCCGTGTTCGGCGAAAAACGGCGCCGTATTCCCGAACTGTACGACTTCGATTATCCGTCCAGCATGGGTGTCGTTCAGAACAGCGAGTCTTACGCCCAGGGCGTCGCGGCCCAGAGGCCTTTCTACTTCGATCACATCGCCGAACTGGCTGACCGCGCCTTCGCGGAATTCGAAGCACTTACCGGTCGTCGCTATGCGCGTGCCATGGGCTACGAACTTGAAGACGCTGAATATGTGATCGTCGGCCAGGGTTCGGTGGTCCGGGATGCCGAGGCGGTCGCCGACTACCTGCGCAAAGAGCGGCGCCTGAAAGTGGGCGTACTCAACCTGACGATGTTCCGGCCATTCCCCTCCGACCTTGTAGCGACCCTGCTGGCCGGGTGCAAGGGCGTGGTGGTGCTGGAACGGACCGACCAGCCACTGGCGGTTGAACTGCCGATGATCCGCGAAATTCGCGCGGCGTTGGCGCAGGCGGCTGAAAATGGTCGCGCCCAGGCGGCCAAATCGAATGGTGGGCGCCTGCGCCGGAAGCGCGCCGTTGCGCCATCGGCTCCGTTGCCTTATCCGGCTTTAGCGGCGCTCGGCCAGGAACAGGTTCCCGATCTCTACTCAGCATGCTATGGCCTGGGCGGCCGGGACCTGCAGCCTGGCGACCTGGTCGCGGCAGTAGAAAACATGCTCGCCGATGGAGCGGGGCGCCGACAGTATTACCTGGGTATTGATTTCATTGATGAAGATACGCCACTGCCCAAGGTCCAGATCCGGCAGGAGAGCGTGCTGGCTGATTATCCGCAGTTGCGGGATCTGGCGCTCGCACCTGCGGATGAGGTCGAGCTGAACGCTTCCGATTCGATCGAGTTGCGGATTCACTCTATTGGCGGCTGGCAAGCCAAGGCAGCCGGCCATGTGCTGGCCGCCGCCGCTGCCAAGTTGTTCGGCATGCATGTAAAAGCTTTCCCCACGCGGGTGCGCGAGCGGCGGGGACAGCCCACCAGCTATTCAGCCGCGCTGTCGCGTCAGCCGCTGCGCCTGAACGGCGAGTTGAAGCACGTCGATATTGTGATTGCCCATGACCCGGGCGTATTCCGGCATTCGGATCCGCTGGAAGGGATGCGCGACGGCGGTATCCTGGTGATCCAGAGCGAACAGTCCGCAGAAGACCTGTGGAACAGCTTCCCCCAGACCGCGCAGTGGGCCATCCGGGAACGAAACATCCGCGTCTGCTCCGTTGATGGAGCCGGAATCGCCAATGCAGAAGCCAACGGTCCGGCTGAACGTTACCGCCTGCAGGGACTGGCCTTCATGGGAGCGTTTTTCAACGCCGCTTCGATGCTTGGCCGTCACGGCCTGACCCGCGAAAGCCTGTTCGAGAGCCTGCGAGGACACCTGTCCGCTGAGTCGGAATCCGCTGATGCCGTCATCGAGGATGAAATCCATGCCTGCCTGCGCGGGTTCGATGAAGTCCGGGCACTCGATCTTTCAGTGTTCGATGATCACGGCCGCAGCGCGAAAATTCCGCTGATCCCCGCAGCCATGGCCGGTGCCGAAGCGACCGCAGGTCCCGGCAACCAGGGTGCTTTCTGGGACCAGGTCTGTGCGCAATACAAGACAGGCCACGATATCCTCGCCGACCCGTTTACCGCGATCAGCGCCATCCCGGCAGCTACCTCGAGCATGCGTGACATGTCCACGGTGCGGGCCACGGTTCCGCAGTTCGTGGCAGATAAGTGCACAGGTTGCAGCAAGTGCTGGGTGCAGTGTCCGGATTCCGCGATTCCCGGCGTAGTCAACTCGGTAGAGGAGATCCTGGATGCGACCCTGAGCAGCTTGTCGTCATCCCAAAATCCGCTGTCACAGGTCACGCAACTGATGCGCCACCTGGCGCGCGAATCGCATAAGATCCTCAGTAAAGGTGAATTCGAGACTTTTGGCAAAGTTCTGTCGGAGGCCTATGAAAAGGTCGCCGCGAAAATGAACTGGGACGAGGAGCGGCGCGGGCAGAACGACGAAGAATTCCGGCAGGTGTTGGATGCCCTGGCAGATTTTCCGTTGGCAAAAACCGCCCCCTTCTTCGACGTGCCCGAAAAGCAGGAAAAGGGCAGCGGCGGCCTGTTGTCGATCACTATCAACCCGGAAACCTGCAAGGGTTGTGATGTTTGCGTCGCAGTTTGTGATGACGGCGCCTTGATCAACGTGCCGCAAACCGACCAGGAGCAGGAACGCCTGGAGGCGAACTGGAAGCTCTGGAAAAACCTGCCGGAAACGGACGACCGCTTCATCCGCATCTCCAGCCTGGAAGAAAGCATCGGAATGATGCCTTCGCTGTTGCTCAAACAAAGCAACTACCTGTCGATGCTGGGTGGCGACAATGCCTGCATGGGGTGTGGAGAGAAAACGGCGATACACCTGGTTCTGTCGGCGGTCAACGCGCTGATGTCGCCGCGCGTGGAAGCTCACCTGGTCGCTGTGACCAAGCTGATCAAAGCGCTGGATGAAAAGGCGCGTTCCTTGCTGATTTCCGAGGCCGACCTGGCCGATGTATCGGCTGATGCGGAAGGTCTGGAAGTGAGTCTTGAGCGGGAGCAAAAGGAGACAGTCGCCCGCATTCACCAGGCCATTGAAGCACTGAAAGACCTGAAGTGGCGTTATCAAAGCGGTCCGGGGGGGCGTGGCCGGGCCCGCATGGGCTTTGCCAACTCAACCGGTTGTACCTCGATATGGGGCGCCACGTTTCCGTTTAATCCATACCCGTTCCCCTGGGCCAGCCACTTGTTCCAGGATGCCACTGCGCTGGCCGTAGGCCTTTTCGAGGGACATATGCGCAAGATGGCGGACGGGTTCATCGCGGTGCGCCGGGCGCAGAAACTGCTGGACGGTCGCTACGATCCGGACGCCGATGAGGCCTGTTTCGCCGACTTTGACTGGCAGCAATTCAGCGATGAGGAATTTGCGCTGTGTCCACC
>Ga0316194_10000215_pt1 | contig 34320 bp, 36 predicted proteins | sample CroRivsedime1_MG_FD_204936 | JGI IMG/M metagenome (GOLD analysis project Ga0316194, IMG submission 204936) | Coastal sediment microbial communities from Maine, United States - Cross River sediment 1 | ecosystem: Environmental > Aquatic > Marine > Coastal > Sediment | place: USA: Maine...
TGTCCGAGTACGGTATGATTGTAAGCCATAGCCTGATTTCGCTTTTTGATTCAGTGGTTTGTGGTGAATTCATTTTATCAAAAAGGCTCACGAAATCGGGCTATTTTCATCTGCTAAGTGGGACAGCAGTGAGCTGCCGGTGGCTGCGCGCTTGCGGAACGGTTAGACATAGCCGGTTCCGGCCCGAATCAGGCCTCCGACCAAAGGTCCGCAGTTGCGGATGACCTGTCGCTCGCCGGATGAGGTCCCACCGTCAGCAGTGGGTCGACAACGGCCGGATGGGGAATCAGAAAGCCGCCGCTCGATCGGATTTCCTGGCCTATGTCCGGTGACCACCCCATTGCAGTCGCTGCCGGGTCGAATCTCCACCGGCAGGTCATGTTACTGACCTGCCGTTCACCGGGGGAGGCCCCATCGGCAGCAACATGCTGCAAAAGAGACATTCCCGCATCGGGTGGTGAAGTATCAGATCGCTTTACACTCAACCCGGGGCTTAGGGCAGGAATCGACACACTGTGGTCATCCCCCGGTACCGTGACCGGGGCGTCAGAACGCTTTGCATCGACACCGCGGCTTACGGCAGGAGACACACTGCAGACAATCGTCATTCTCTGAAATAGACTGCCTCTCTTTTCGAACGAGGATTTCCTCAGTGCATGCAGATCAGTCGGAACCGTGGTCACATGACCATGTGTTTGATCAGGATCAACAGCGTGCGGGAGAGAGACGCACACTCCTGATCGTCGTAATCACGGCCATCATGATGGTGATCGAAATAGCGGCTGGATTGATCTATGGATCCATGGCTCTATTGGCGGATGGCCTCCATATGGGATCGCATGCCGCCGCGCTTGGTATCGCCGTATTTGCCTACGTGGTTTCTCGGCGTATGGCGGCTGATCGACGATTTTCATTTGGTGTTGGAAAAATCAATAGCCTCGCCGGATTTGCCAGCGCCGTAATGTTGTTGGGGTTCGCATTGGTCATGGTCATTGAGAGTACCGACCGGCTGATCAATCCTCTTACAATTGCATTCGACCAAGCATTGATCGTGGCGATGGTTGGTCTCATCGTCAACGGCGTCAGCGCTTGGGTCTTGATTTCTACTCCGCACGAACACGGTCATTCTCACAGTCACGACCACCATGACCACAATCTTCGTGCTGCTTACCTGCATGTACTGGCAGATGCGGTGACATCGCTATTGGCCATCGCGGCCCTGCTGGCTGGTAAGTACATGGGTGCAATGTGGCTTGATCCGGTCATGGGTATTGTGGGAGCGGTCTTGGTTGCTCGTTGGTCTTACGGCCTCATTCGCGACACTACAAAGGTTCTGCTTGACCGCCAAGTAGAAGATGATCATGTCGCTGGACTGCGCGAATGCATTGAAGGGCATTCAAAAGATCGTGTGGCCGATCTGCATGTTTGGAGTATCGGTCACGGTATCTATGCTGCGGAGATCGCCGTTGTCAGTGACGATCCGAAATCGCCAGATCAATACAAATCGCTGATCCCTACCAACCTTAAAATCGTTCACATGACGGTCGAAGTACATCGATCCACCGACCACTAAAGACACCATTGTTCCACTCCCGTTTTTCTTCGGTGAATGACCAGTTTAGGTGCGATCGTCACGGATTCGTTGCTGACGCGCCGGCTTAAGTTTGCATGTTGATGCCGACATTGACATCGGACTTTGGCCGCATCTCGCGGGAACTTTTGTGATGTTCGGGATGCCTACAGATTGTGAAATAAGCTCTGGATGCTATATTGGCCATATGTTTCGCTGCGCAATCAAACTGCTGTCATTCGTATTAGTACTGCTTATGGCAGTGGGTCCGATCGGCGGCGCCATGGCAGAACCTCACGTTTGTGACCCTGCAAAGGGTGAGGTGTCTGACAGCATGTCCCACGCAGAACACGCTCGACACCAAGCGGCGAACGAGGACATGGTCCAGGATCAACAAACGCAGTGCAGTGACTGTGCCAGCAGTTGCTGCAGGGGAGGCGCCTGTTCCACCAGTGCCTGTGGTGCCGGTGCAGCCGCACTGCTCACTCACGCAACGACCAAGTTTGCCCGTTTATCGTCTGCCACAATCGCGGCTGGATCACAGCAACCGTTAGACGAACGGCATTCACCTCCTTTCCGTCCCCCTCAAGTCTGACTTTCTCTACTGATTGAACCGCCGCCCGGTACCCGGGGGCTGCGTCTGGCGTGCTGGATCTCTGTCCATCGCGCGTAGGAAGAAGGAAGTCACTCAATGTCGAAAATTTTGTTGTCTCCCGAGGACGGTATCTCGTTGTCCCGTCGTCGTTTTGTCCAGGGGTTGGCCGCCGGTGGTACCCTTTTGGGGATGGGCATGAGCCCGCGTTTGAGCTACGCAGATCAGATGCGCGCGCGTTTGGGACCGCAGGTACTCAGCGGTTCCCGTTTTGATCTGACCTATAGCCCCACGCCGGTCAACTTTACCGGCAAGGACCGTTTTGCCACGGCCATCAATGGCTCGGTGCCGGCCCCCGTGCTGCGCTGGAAAGAGGGCGATACGGTCACCCTCAATGTGACCAACAATCTTGCTGAGGATACCTCGATCCACTGGCACGGCATCATCCTGCCCAGTGAGCAGGATGGTGTGCCCAATATCAGTGACGGCTTCAAGGGGATCAGGCCCGGCGAGACCTTCAGCTATCGCTTCCCGGTCATTCAAAGCGGGACCTATTGGTATCACAGTCATTCGGGTTTCCAGGAGCAGACCGGTGCCTACGGCGCAATCATTGTCGACCCAAGGGAACCGGAGCCTTTCTCTTACGATCGCGACTACGTGGTCGTCCTGTCCGATTGGTCGGACGAGGATCCGAATGCGGTCTACGCCAAACTGAAGAAACTCTCCCATTACTACAACTTTCGCGAACGCACGGTCAGCGAGGCGCTGACCGAGATCAGCGAGAAGGGTTGGAGCGGCTTCTGGGCAGACCGCGGTATGTGGAACGACATGCGCATGTCCGACCGGGATATCTCCGACGTCACCGGTTATACATACACCTTCCTGATGAACGGCGTTACGCCGGCCGACGGCTGGCTGGGGCTGTTCAAGCGTGGTGAGCGGCTGAAGCTGCGTTTCATCAACGCTGCGGCCATGACGTTTTTCGACGTGCGTATTCCCGGCCTGAAGATGACGGTTGTGGCCGCCGATGGCCAGTACGTAGAACCGGTCAGTGTGGATGAGTTCCGCATCGGTGTGGCCGAGACCTATGACGTCCTCGTCGAACCGCACGACGACCGCGCCTATAGCGTTTTTGCCCAGGCGATCGATCGTTCTGGCTACGCACTGGGCACGCTGACACCCGATCCCTCGGTGGTTGCAGAGGTTCCAAGCCTGGACCCGGCACCAATCCTGACCCATGGCGACATGGGGATGGCGATGGACCACAGTATGCACGACATGGCGGGAATGGATCACAGCCAGCCAGCCATGGGCGGTATGGACCACAGCCAGCACAACATGGGTGGTATGGACAGCAGTCAGCCAGCCATGGGCGGCATGGATCACAGCCAGCACAACATGGGCGGCATGGGCATCAGTCAGCCTGCCATGGGCGGTATGGACCATAGCCAGCATGACATGGGCGCGATGCGTCAGGCCAAGCAACTTGCGATGGGGGCGGGACCCGCGGGCTACGGCTCTGCACAAACCGTCTCGTATGACGACGTGCGCATGGGCCCCCAGGTCGACATGCTGGCCGATGCGGCCAAGTACCGCCTTGACGACCCCGGTGTTGGGCTGCGCAACAACGGCCGGAGGGTGCTTACCTATGCGGATCTCTTCCGGTTGGGGCCGACCGATGACCCGCGCGAACCCGAACGCGAGATCAACCTGCACCTGACCGGCAACATGAGCCGCTACATGTGGTCCATGAACGGTATCAAGTTTGCGGATGCCGAACCCTTGCAGCTCAAATTCGGCGAGCGGGTACGCATCAATCTGATCAACGACACCATGATGAATCACCCAATTCATCTGCATGGCATGTGGAGCGACCTTGAGACGGGAGAAGGCAAAAAGATACCGCGCAAGCACACGGTAATCGTGCAGCCGGGCGCGATGATCAGTTACCTGGTCACCGCCGATGCCATGGGTGGCTGGGCCTACCACTGCCACCTGCTTTATCACATGCCCGGCATGTTTCGAAAAGTCGTGGTCAGTTGAGGAGTATCCAGAATGAAAAAAACAACAATCGGATTGGCCATGGCGCTTGTCATCCCTGGGCTCGCGACTGCAGCCAGCAAGGATGATCCCATCCTGACCAAGGTGATGATCGATCAACTCGAGGTGCGGTCGACGGACGGCCCGGACCCCTGGGTCCTGGATGCCCAGGCATGGATCGGTCAGGACCTGAACAAGGTGTGGTTCAAGACCGAGGTGGAGAAGGTGGGCAGTGAGACTGAGGAAGCCCAGCTGCAGGCCCTCTACAGTCGAGCCATAGCCCCCTATTGGGACGTCCAGATCGGCTGGCGACACGACTTCAAACCGAATCCCACCAGAGATTGGTTGGCTGTGGGTGTTGAAGGACTGGCGCCCTACTGGTTCGAGGTCGATGCCGCCTTGTTCGTCGGTGGCAACAGCCAGGTCGCTGCCAGACTTGAGGCCGAGTACGAGTGGATGTTTACCCAGCGCTGGGTTTTGTCACCTGAACTCGAGGTGAATTTGCACAGCGAAGACGACGAATCGACCGGCATTGGCTCTGGTGTGTCCGATCTCGAACTCGGCCTGCGTTTGCGATACGAAGTACGTCGGGAGTTTGCGCCTTATATCGGCGTCAACTGGACCAAATTGTTCGGTAATACAGCGGATTTTGCGCGTGACGATGGCGAGGATACCGACGATGTCCAGTTCGTCGTGGGTGTGCGCGCGTGGTTTTGATTCCTAGATGTATAAAACAATCAGGAGAAGACAGAAATGCAAATGAGACTATTGGTGATATTTGTCACCGCCTTGCTGTCCCAGTTTGCCGTTGCCGCAGGTTCGCATAGCGGGGGGCACGATGATCATTCCACCCCCGTGGCGCAGCAGAAGAATGGCGGTCAGCACGATGACGGACACGCGCATGGCCATGGCAATGCTCATCATGGCGGTGAACAGGCGGGTATGGGGCACGCCAGCGTGGTGGGGGGACCCGCCAAGGTGACTGCGGCAAGCAGAACCATAAACGTCGATCTGCTCGACAGCATGCGTTTTTCTTTCGACTCCCCGCTGGAGCTGGAACGCGGCGAGGCGGTGCGTTTCATCGTGACCAATCGAGGACAGATTCGTCACGAATTCTCCATCGGTAGCGAAACCGAGCAGGATTCGCATCGCGCCATGATGCGCAACATGCCGAACATGGTTCACCAGGACCCCAATGCGGTCACCGTCGAACCAGGCGAAACCCGGGAATTGGTCTGGCGCTTTGACGGTGAACAACCGGTGGTGTTCGCCTGCAACATTCCCGGGCACGCCGAGGCCGGCATGGTTTCGACGGCGATGTTGAAACCTTAGTGGATGCAGGTGCTGTGGCTGATGTTTTTGGTCACGGCGCCCGCCTGGCGAGCGGCTGGAACGGAGCGGGGTATCAAGGGGTATCGATATGAAGAAGTTGATCTGGGTTGCGCTAGCAGGGTTGGTGCTATCAGCCTGCGAACAGGAGCAGAAAGACCCAAAGGCACGATGGACCGACAGTGCGGCACCGGCGGGTGCTCCGGTACATCTGCGTTGGTACAGCAGTGAGCAGGTTTCTACGGGTGCCTTACTGTATCGCGAGAACTGTGCGAGTTGCCATAAAGAAAATGCCGAGGGCACGCCAGAGTGGCAGAAGCGCGATGCCAATGGGAAGTTGCCACCGCCGCCGTTGAACGGAACGGCACATGCCTGGCATCACCCGTTGGAGGTGTTGCGCACCGTGGTGAGGCGGGGAGGTATACCGATTGGCGGCAGCATGCCGGCATTTGAGGAGAAACTTTCGCAGCAACAAATCGATGCGATTCTCGCCTGGGTGCAGTCGCATTGGTCTGACAAGATTTACGCAATATGGCATGAACGCGACATAGCAGATAGCAGCGGGCTGCAGTCGATACGTTGAACGTGTCGATTGGGCCCTTACTTAGGAGAATTAAGATGAGCAAGAAGAGAAAAAGCGATGCGGCCAAACAGAAGATTTCATCGCTTTGGTCTGTCTGGGTCGGGGGGCTGGTGGCCTTGGTTGGCGCAGTGGCATTTATGGCTACCCAGCAAAGCGTCGCTGCAGATGTCGTGGTCTACAAGAGCCCGACCTGTGGCTGTTGCGGCAAGTGGATCGAACACATGGAAAAGGCTGGGTTTTCGGTCGATGTGGAGAACCGTCAGGATCTCAGGCCAATAAAGGGCGAGTTGGGTGTGCCGCGCCGTATGCAGTCCTGTCACACGGCCATGGTGGGGGGGTACCTGGTGGAGGGGCATGTGCCGCCCGACCTGATCCAACGCATGCTGGACGAGAAGCCGGATATCAGGGGACTCGCCGTGCCAGGCATGCCAATGGGCTCGCCCGGCATGGAAGGCCCTCACAAAGATGAATATGACGTGCTTGCCATAGGCAAAGACGGCCGGACGAAGGTCTACGCCCATAGGTAATCGTTTCCGGGTTTGCTTCCCTTGAAGGAGGAACTGCCATGAATACTACGAGCTCGTTATCAGACCTGGGCGGGGATTGTGTGGATCCAGTGTGTGGGATGAATGTGTCGCGAGCCAGCGCATTCCATTCAACCCAAGACGATGAAACTTATTACTTTTGTAGCGAGCACTGTCTGCACAAGTTCGAGAAGGCGCCCGGGGCGTTTGTCGGTAAGCAAGGGAAGCAAGATGCTCTGTCCTTCGCGGTTGTCACTGGAACAGTTGCTGCGGGTCATCGCGCAGGGGCAGGCACGGAAACAGGCTGTTCGCACTGCGTCGAGGTCGGCCCTGCAGAGGCAGAGTACACCTGTCCCATGCATCCCGACGTCCGCCAAAAGGGTCCGGGGAGTTGTCCGAAGTGCGGTATGGCCCTCGAACCAGCCGTTGCAGCCTCAATCAAAACGCACACCCAGTACGTCTGCCCGATGCACCCTGAAGTGGTGCAGGATCATCCCGGCAGCTGTCCCAAATGCGGCATGGCACTCGAGCCGCGTGAAGCGGTAGGCGAAGAAAACAACCCCGAACTCACCGACATGAGCCGGCGTTTCTGGGTCAGCGCCGCGCTTGCGCTGCCTGTATTCATCCTTGCGATGGTTTCCGATCTGGCACCGCAATGGCTACCCAACTGGTTGGCGATGCCGACAGTCCAGTGGATCCAGTTCCTGTTGGCCACCCCCGTGGTGCTGTGGGGCGGGTGGCCGTTCTTCGTGCGTGGCTGGCAGTCCGTAGCGTCCTGGAACCTCAATATGTTCACGCTGATCGGTATGGGCGTGGGCGTGGCCTGGATCTACAGTGTCTTCGCCCTGCTATTACCAGGCGTGTTTCCGCTGACCATGCAGCATGCGGGCGGGACCGTTGCTGTCTATTTCGAGGCGGCGGCGGTGATCACGGTCCTGGTGCTGCTTGGCCAGGTGCTGGAATTGCGCGCGCGCAGCCGTACCAATACGGCAATCAAGCTGTTGCTCGGCCTCGCACCGAATACGGCACGCATAGTGCGCGCGGAAGGTGCGGAGGAAGACATCCCGCTGGACCAGGTCATGCCTGGTGATCTGCTTCGCATACGACCGGGTGAGAAGGTGCCGGTGGATGGCGTAGTGACCGACGGTAGCACTACTGTCGATGAATCGATGGTCACCGGTGAGCCTATCCCCGCCGCGAAGGCCGCGGGTGATGCGTTGATCGGAGCGACAGTGAACGGCACCGGCAGCGTGGTTATGCGCGCCGAGAAGGTTGGCAGCGACACCCTGCTGGCCCAGATCGTGCGGATGGTCAGCGAGGCCCAGCGCTCGCGGGCACCCATTCAGAAACTGGCCGATGTCGTTGCCGGCTACTTCGTGCCCGCAGTGGTTCTCGCCGCGGCGCTGGCGTTCGTCGTCTGGGCCATGTTTGGACCGGAGCCACGTCTGGCGCATGCGGTAATCAATGCGGTGGCCGTCCTGATAATCGCCTGTCCCTGTGCCCTCGGTCTGGCTACGCCGATGTCGATCATGGTGGGCACCGGCAAGGGTGCAACCCTGGGCGTGCTGATAAAGAATGCCGAGGCTTTGGAGGTCCTGGAGAAGGTCGACACGCTGGTGGTTGACAAGACCGGCACGTTGACCGAAGGCAGACCGAAGCTGGTCAGGGTACAGGCCGGTCAGGACTTCGATGAAGATGAGGTGCTGCGTCTGGCTGCCAGTCTGGAGCGGGCCAGTGAACATCCCCTGGCGGAGGCCGTTGTCCGTGGCGCCGGGGAGCGGGGCATCAAGTTGGCTTCTACTGACCACTTTGAATCGATCACCGGCTACGGCGTGGCGGGTACCATAGACGGTCGGCCTGTGGCGCTGGGCAATCTCAAACTGATGGAAAAACTATCGCTGAGCCTGGCCAATTGGCCGACGGAGGCAGAATCGGGTCGCAAACAAGGTCATACAGTCATGTATATCGCTATTGACGGCAGGGTTGCGGGCTTGATCAGTGCCGCCGATCCCATCAAAGCGTCCACACCGGAGGCGATTGCGGATTTGCACAGGGAGGGGTTACAGATCGTCATGCTGACGGGTGACAGCGGCATCACGGCTCAGGCGGTCGCCGATAAGCTCGGTATCGACCGGGTGGAAGCCGAGGTGCTTCCGGACCAGAAGGCCGAGATCGTCAGGAGGCTCCAGGCAAAGGGGCGCATAGTCGCAATGGCGGGTGACGGTATCAACGACGCCCCTGCATTGGCTCAGTCTCACGTCGGTATAGCCATGGGCACCGGTACCGATGTGGCGATGGAGAGCGCCGGCGTGACGTTGGTCAAGGGTGACTTGCGCGGGATCGTGCGGGCAAGGCGATTGAGCCGGGCAACCATGCGCAACATCCGGCAGAACCTGTTTTTTGCTTTCGTCTACAACTCGCTGGGCGTGCCGGTGGCGGCCGGGGTATTGTATCCGTTCTTCGGATTACTGCTTTCACCCATGATTGCTGCCGCGGCCATGAGTTTCAGTTCAGTTTCAGTCATCGGCAATGCGCTGCGTTTGAGGCGCACGCCGATCTAAAAGGAGGTGAAAACTCATGTTCGAAGGACACGGCCTGGGTGGGGGATTCATGTGGTTGTTCTGGATCTTGGTAATCGTTGCAATTGCCTGGCTCGTCAGGGCGGTCGTTGCTGGGGCTGGCGATGGGAGGAATCAACAGAAGCCCAGTTCACCGTTGGAGATATTGGAAGAGCGCTTCGCCCGGGGTGAGATCGACGAGGCGGAATTCGAGCGCAAGCGGAAGCTGTTGAGGCGCTGAAATCGGGAGATTTTGCTATGGCATACGCATCACTGAAGCTGCAGGGCCCTTGGGAAGTTCGACGCAAGTTCAAGGTTCCCGCGATGGCGCGCACGACCGACGCCAGGGTCGTGGAGCAGGCGTTGGTTGACATGGCAGGTGTCCGAGGGTTTTCAGTTGACGTTGCCAAGAGTTCGCTGAGCGTACGTTACGAGACGACAGAGACTGACTACCAGAAGATCCGAAATGCCCTTACCGCTGCGGGTTTTCCATCGGCCGATGGATGGTGGGCCAGACGAAAAGCCGCTTTATTTCAGAATCTCGATCTAACTGGCCGGGAAAATGCCGCTGCAAAGCCATCCGCATGCTGCAATAAGCCTCCTGTTGTCAGACGCTGACCGTATGGGTGGTGCATCACATGGCCTGCCAGGCAACGCGCAGATATGCCGCCAGAACCTAGCGTTTACCAGTGCCTGCCTTCGCGCGGTCCAAGCCTAATGAATGGGATATTCCAAAATTCCGTTTCGGGTGATCTCAGAAAAAGTGGCATGACCGGCTTTGGTCTGCTTGGCGTTGAAGCGGACTGACTTGGGAGGTCACTGTAGCTCGGCTTATAGCTGATCTCGAGCCAATGCGACTGGTTACGTCCGTTCCTGTTACGAAGCTGTCATTGGCAGGAACGGCACTGCGTTGATTAACGACTGCTGCACCGGATTGCGCAACGGACGGCGGCTTCATGCTGCGAATTCACCCTGGTGACGGCAACCAAGACACAAGAAACATTTCCCGGCCACATAGTCGCAGCGCGAGCCGCAAGATTACTTGACCGGCCGGCCGTGGCTACACTAGCGAAAGGATCGGAAATTTGACCTGTCAGCGACGACGACAATTTATTCTTGGCGCCGCCGCCGTCAGCCTGCTGCCGAAGCTGGCCGGTTCGGCCGACCAGTCTAAGCCGCGATTAGGCCGAACGCCGTCAATTGCGGCCTGCTTCGGCAGCGGGGGGCTACATGGCTATGCGCATATCGGCGCAATCCGTGCTTTTCAGCGACTTGGGCTGAAACCTGACGTAATCACCGGTACCAGTGTCGGCGCGATTGCCGGCGTGCTTTGGGCAGCGGGACACGACGCCGATGTGATCGAGACGATCGCCGATGACCCAAGCTGGCATGAAGCGAGCGGCCTGCGTATTCCAGTACTGGGAATCGGCAAGCTCGACGGTCTGCGCGATTTGATCGATCGACAAACCGGTGGACGAAGCATTGAAGCCATGCCGACGCGCTTCGCTGCTGTCGCCACCGACCTCGACAGTGGCCAGTCTGTCAATCTCGATCGTGGCCCCGCTGGGCAAGCGGTCGCCGCTTCATCAAGCGTGCCAATCCGATACGAGCCGGTCACGGTGGATGGCCGGCGGCTGATCGACGGTGCGTTGTCGGCACCCGTGCCCGTGGACGCGGCGCGGGCGCTCGGTGCGGAGTTCACCATCGCCATCGATGTGGCGTTCCGCCCTTACGAAGAGCCCATCTCCGGCATCACCGGCGTGGCGTTCCAGATGTTCCACATTATGGTGAACCGGCTGATCGATGAGCAGATTAAGCGTGCCGACTTCGCGATTCGCCTCGACGTGCACCAGATCATGCGCGACGAAGGTGGCCTTCCCGCCTTGATCCGGGCCGGCGAAGAAGCGGTGCTCCGGTGCTGGCCGGCGCTGCAACAGGCCCTGAGGGCAGCGGGCACAGAACTCCCTCACCGTTGAATCGTCAATTGGCCGAAGACTACTCGTGGCCGCTTTGAGCCCATCAACGGGGACCTGTCGCCGAACGCTTAAGATCGTTCCTAGCCGGGAGCGCCATTTAGCCGACCCGGCAGTATGAAGCATCCTGACAGCGGGATTGCCCAGCCGGGTTATGGCCGTTCCTGTTACAGACCGGCCGCAAAATGGACGTGACCTGACCGGCAGCTGTGGGTCGACTACGGACTATTGCACTGCACAAACGAACGTCAGCTATCGGGTGTGGGCGCTGAACTGGGTAGCGGACGCTCGGATCGACCCTGGCGACAGCCGCAATCGGCCAACTGCGGACAAAAGAAACCCCGCCGAAGCAGGGGATCGACGGGGGACGCATCCCCAAAGGTTGTCTTATATGGCGACCTACTGAGCACCAGGGCCCTGTGGGGTTGGCTCGGGGTTCATCCCACGCCCCATGCCGGGGCTATAACCCTGCTGACGCATCTGCTCCCAGTGCTGCTGACGCTGTTCGGGGTTCATCCCACGCCCCATGCCGGGGCTATATCCCTGCTGACGCATCTGCTCCCAGTGCTGCTGACGCTGTTCGGGGTTCATCCCACGCCCCATGCCGGGGCTATATCCCTGCTGACGCATCTGCTCCCAGTGCTGCTGACGCTGTTCGGGGTTCATCCCACGCCCCATGCCGGGGCTATAACCCTGCCGGCGCATCTGCTCCCAGTGCTGCTGGCGCTGATCCGGGGTCATGCCGCTCATCATTCCCGGTCCATAACCCGGGGGGGGCATACCTATCGACGATGCTTGTCCATCCGCAGCCAGTGCGGGAGAGCCTGAAAGGGCTACCAGCAGCGCCATGACTGAAATCCGATATACCATTTTCATCATATTGTCCTCGTGAGGATTAAGGAGCCTTCCGGGTCTTGCGCAGGGAAGCAGTTGGCAATTCGTGTGCGGGGCGACGGCACGCAGGCTATGGTAACAATACTGGACCACAGCGGAAGCATAGTCCTTCGTTTACCGGAATTCAGAAAAGCCATAATGGGTTTCCGCCTTGCTGTGAACGTCAGGAAATCGGTGTCGGCGGTGGTTGCCAGGTACTTTCACACGGCCTGGGCCAAGACCTGCCTTTCGAGAGATGTAGTCTACCCAGACACTTTTTACCAGCGCCGTTGCTTTGAGCGTTCATTACGCTGAAGTTGCTCTGCTTCGCAGACAGGCGAGCAGGTGCACGTCCGTGTGTGCTGTACTGCGAGAAAGTTGAGGCCACAAATTTTGCAGGCTCTTATCTCGTGATTCGCGTCATGGTGCTGCTGCTGTTGTTGCGTCAAAACTTTTCTCCCATAGGGCTTCGGGTATGGCGCGTTGCCGGGACCGCTGCGCCTGACCGATGTTACAAGTGCGGCGAGCGCGCAACTCCACACACTACTTAGTTCCTCGCTCTTCGGCATTGCATTGACGGCACTAGACAACAGAACGTACAGGCGCAGTTGCTGGCAGTCAGACTTTATAGGCGGCTGTTCGAGATTGATAAGTGCCGACTTTCTGTAATCCAGAATCGGCAAAGAAGAGACCTTCAGCCCGCGATAAAGACCCGGCACAACGGCTGGGTCCTAGGTGAAGAATCACGGTACTGAGGTATGGAGATTATTTCTTTTTCTTCTTTTTCTTACCTTTCGTCTCTTTCTCAGCCTTCTTCTCTTTTTTCTTCTTCTTGTCCTTTTGACTTCCTATTTCATCAGATTGTGAGGCATCGGAGTCTTCAGATAATGCAGGTACAACTATCTCCTCAGCCACACCTTTGCTCTCTTCTAGAGTGTTCATTTTGTTATATGACCTTGAATGACTTTGCGCAACGACGGCGGCATCGCGTAATGGAGACTCGCTACTCAGATCCGAAAGATCCAAACGACCGGAAGCCAGTGTAAGCAGCAGCGAATCATTTGCGGGGGTGTCGCGAGGCGACTGCCTCGGATTTGAGATATGTCCTCGGACGTCGGAAGTAACCGACCCTCGTGTCCTCTCGCTGAATGAAATTCTAGTTCACATGCATCGCGGCGGGGCTTTTCTTTCGCAATTCAAACGCTCAGTATCCATGGTAGTTTGCTGGGTCAGAAGCAGGCACCTCGGAGCTGCGCGTAAATGATTGGCCGCAACATGCGGTCTCCTGCAGGTCAAATCAAGCGAGGGAGTAACTCGATCGGACGCCCGCCGAATCGAATCCGGGCATGTCTCTTCAGGGTCGACTCCAGACTACTGCGCTGCTCAAACGAAGGTCAGCTATCGGGTTCTCTGACTGTAAGCGGAACTTCGGGGCGACTCTGGCTACCGCTGCAACCGGCCAACTGCAGACATAAGAAACCCCGCTTCACACATTCTGCGAAGCGGGGTTCTGTTTGGCTGCTCGAAGAAAGAGTCTTACGCCGCTTTGACCTGCTTGCGCCGCAGGGAGCCGATACCGGCGATGCCCACACTAATAAGCAAGAGAGTTGCGGGCTCTGGCACTACGAACGTGCCGATGGGAAAGGGCGTAGCCGCAGTCGTGTTCAAGGTCTCGCCATCAAGCGCATTCGGGCCGCTGAAGCGCCAATTAGAAAGGACAAAGACGTCACCATCGGGGCCGGTCCCATTTACGCGGTATGCCCATCCATTGATGTACTCCCAAGGTTGGCCAGTGCCATCGACATTGATCAAACCAAAAATATCGACAACGACGCCATCGTGAAAAAGTTCAATCGCGTCGTCACCGTTTATGGAAGCAGCGATGCCGGTAAAATCGGGCTCAAAGCCGAAGAAGTCCATGAAACCGTCTACGTCGAATGAAAGGTAGATGAAGTCGCCTTTCAAGGCCTGACCCGATAGCGTCGTTTCCTCGCCATCAGTACCACCGCCATTATTGGCCGAGCCTATGCCGAATGCGGAAAGGTCCGGGATATTGCCTGTTGCATAAAGCTCGATCGCTTTTGGCAGACCGCCTGGTAAAGGACCATCGATCACACCAGTAATTAATAGTTCTGCGGGGTCCATGCCATACGTCCCGACCGGGAATGGGTTTGCCGCGGTTGCATTTGAGGTCTCGCCATCCAACTCGTTGATGCCGCTGAATGCCCAGTTTGAGAGATCAAAGGTGTTGCCGTCAGGCCCAGTGCCGCTTTCTCGGTACGCCCAACCGTCTTGATACGCCCACGGCTGGCCGGTGCCGTCCACGTTGATGTCGCCGAAGATGTCTACTACCGTCCCATTCTCGAAGACCTCAATTGCGTCGTCGCCATTGATCAAGGTTGCATTGCCGTCTGTGAAAGTCGGTGCGAATCCGAAAAAGTTCTGGAACTGCACACTCTCTGTGGCTACATATATGTAGTCGCCCTTTGCGGCGGAGCCTGAAAGGGCGAATTCTTCACCATCAGAACCCCCGCCATTATTGGCCGAGCCCACGCCGTAAATCGAAAGATCAGCAATGTCGCTGGTTGCATATAATTCGACCGCTTTTGGCAGTCCGCCGGTGATCGGGCCATCAATTACGCCGCTGACAATTAGACCGGCAGACGCTGGCATGCTCAACAAAAGCCCGATCAAGGCTGCCACTAGGCTTTGGCGGAATGCTAATCTCGTCCGACGATGCTGCATATCGCAGTCACGGGGTATCGCATTGTCTTTCATTGATTCTCGCTTGTTCTAGAAACGCATTAGCCGAACATGCTGGCAAGATTCACGCCGAATATTTAATTCATCACAATTAACAACGAGTTATGGAGTTTCGGCGCGCGGTAATGTGCTGAATCTGTAAAGCTTTTGGACACACGCCAACCTTCTTGGTGTCGTGAGCGCCGAGACTTGGGGACAGTCAGGAGTCCGAAATACGTCTAGCGGCCTGCGACCAAATAATAAGTCGTTTGTGTTGTATTCGGCCGCGGGTGAGGGTGGGCAGCTTGGTCGGCTCGGGATCGAACTCGGTCATCCGACTGAATCGCTCCGGTATTTCTGCGGGAACTTTTCTTGTCGGCCAACTGCGGTTCCAACGCGTTGATCCTGAAACTCAGGTGAGCTACTTGTCTTTGCTCCCATCGCAATATGTCGAAAGTTCTCCCTCGTTCGCCAAGTTCGCCAAGTTCGCCAAGTTCGCAGCAAAAACCATCTGGAATTTCGATTGGTTCGAATCCGGTTTTGACGGCCCCTTTCATTCCTTTGTTGCTATATCCGAATGTGTGCATGTGCGCTCGTACATAAAAAATGGTTCCATCGTTAATCGACTTTGTTGACCCCCCTCGGTTGAACGGCTGCTCGCGAGAATGAGGGTGACCCAGCACGCGTCGAAACAACAACTTGCCATCCTCGGACACAGCTTCCCACCAATTCACGTAATGGTTGCAATCCTTATCCGAACTCTTGACTGTTGCGTATATCGAGTGGCTAGACCCGAAGAACGCTTTGCTGGCCTTAACCTTGGTGATTTCAGCGTAGTGCTCATCTGCAAATGCTGACCCAGTGGCCATCAACAGACAGAGGATGGAAATGGCCAGTACGCCATATTTCTTGGTGCTTTTGTTCCTTCTTGTGAAGTTTACATATGTCGAGGGTTGTTGTTTCGGCCACCCGCCATATCTAATCACCGTCGGCAGGGGCACTCCCGTGCCTGCATGATGGCTCCGCGGGAAGCGCATTCAACTCAGCCCGGACTATCGTGATCGTTCTGGGTGCATCAATCCCAAACCGGACGAAAGAGCCCTCCACATCCTTGACGAACACCTGGATATCATCAGTGACTCGGAGTGATTCTCCGACACGGCGATCAACAACCAACCACTGTGTTCTCTCAAAGTCGGGATCTGGGCGTTGCAGTTCCAACATGACCGTGTGCCGCCCGATATCCAAGACCTCAAGGATGAGATCATCACCGATGCGGATCGCTTCGCCGATCCGTCGAGAAAGTGCAAGCATGACAGCCTCCGTGCTGTTGTGTGGGAAGCGATAAGATACCAGCCCAGCTTTAGCAGGAAAACCACTCTGTAGACCTATGCGCCTTGCCTTACAGACACTTCTCCTTGCCTGCCTCGTGGCGCTGACCGCGGTCGCAGGCGCTGCCGACCTGGAAATGCTGCCGGGGCGAGTGACCCGCATCGTGGATGGCGACACAATTGTGCTCGAGGCTGAGGGCAGCAAATACCGGGTCAGACTGGCAGGTATCGATGCGCCCGAGCGGAACCAGCCCTGGGGCGAGGCCGCAACACGGGAGCTCCGGCGCCAGGTGGCCGGGCAGCAGGTAGAGGTCCAGTGGTACAAGCGTGACCGCTGGAAACGACTGATCGGCGTAATCCGGTTGGATGGCGAAGACATGAACCTGCACTTGGTCGAGCGTGGCCTGGCATGGCATTACAAACGCTATGCCGACGAGCAAAGCCCAGGGCATAGGGATGCGTACTCAGCCGCTGAAAAGGCTGCACAGGGCGCAAGAAGAGGCCTGTGGTCAGACCCTGAGCCCATTCCACCCTGGGAGTGGCGGAAGCGGTGATTGTGTTCTAGAAAGCGGCCCACTTGAAATGAGGGATTGCCGCATCGGCAACAGACCAACGTTGCCTCGCAGTCCAGAATTGTCAACTGAAGACTTCATTCAAAAACGATTGCATCTCTCGCCAGGAACCGGCATCCGCTTCTGCGTCGTAACCTATAGGAAGTCCATATTTCTTGCCGTTTAAAGATGCCTCGCGGCTCGTAAAGCCGTGCATTGCCCCCTTGTAGATGATGACATTGAAATCGACACCGGCATCGGTCATTTCTTGCCTTAAGGCCGTAACATCCTTATCCGAAACCATGGCGTCCTCTGCGCCGTGGCACACTAGGATTTTCGCCTTCACTTCACCCCGCGTCGGCTTGTGGAAAGAACCGAGTGCGCCGTGGAAACTTACGACCCCACGTAATTTCATGCCGATACGGGCGGCATGCAAAGCCATGGCGCCTCCGAAGCAATAGCCGATGGCAGCGAGCCTAGATGGGTCGGCTTGAGGTTGATCCGTTAGGCACTGATAAGCTGCACGAATTCGTTCGGTCCCTGTCTCCATGTCGTTCAGAACGGCGTTCATCATGCCGGCGGCCTCATCGGCATTAGCCGCCAGCTGCCCGCCGCCATACATATCGGTTGCAAGTGCGGCATAACCCAGCTCTGCCAGCATCTCGGTGCGCTGTTTGATGTAATCGTTTACACCCCACCACTCCGGAAACACCAGCACCGCGGGCCGAGCCCCACTCATGTTCCTGTCGTAGGCAAAATAACCCCGGAGGCTAGTGCCCCCCTGATCGTACTCAATAGCTTTGGTATGAAGATTGGGTTTATCTGACATCATTTGTTACCTCCTGCTCATGGTGGCTGTCCGGACCCCGTCGATGAGTCAATGTCCGCCCAGTGGCCTACCGCCTGAATAGGTTGAAGAGAACTGTTAGCACGATGCTGACGATGACCATCGAGGTGATGGGGAAGAAGAACTTTCCGCGCTCCGACTCGATGCGGATGTCACCCGGAAGCCTGCCGAACCAGCCGAAGACTCCGGGCGCGTAGTGCAGCACAAGGCCGACCACCACCAGAACCAGACCAGCAATGATCAGCCAGCGTGCCATGACCTAAGTGGCGAGATCCTCGATCTTTGCCCCCAGCGCATTTTTGGCGACCGACTTGATCCCATTCTCGCAAGCCCGCTCCGTGTCGTAATGCTCGCTGGTCCCTACGACCTGCCCGTTGGTGGCCTTCAGATTGAACATGAACTTGCCTTTGCTGCTCTTGCGCTCGAACCGCGCATCGACAGCTGAATTGCGCTGGATCGACCCGATCCCATTTTTGGCTGAAACCTTGGTTTTATATCCCTGGCTGGCCAGGATGATCTGCCCATTGGATGCCTTCAGACGAAAACGAAACTTGCCACCTTTGTCTTTGTACAGCTCGAACTTTCCAGGCACTTTACTCTCCTCAGTGGTTGCGGTTGATCGGCTCCGAAGAAATATAGACGTTCTGAGGCCGACTGCCATAATTGCTGGAAGCTTTCTGGCAAGGATGAAAACATGCCTCGACTTCATGATGCGCCACCAAAAGCCGTCCAGGCAGACATTGAATCGCTGCAGCAGTCTTTGAAGGGTGTCATCCCGTCCAAGCGACTGGATGAAAACCTGTTGATCGCCACCTGGAACATCCGTGGCTTCGCATCGCTGACCCGCAAATGGACTGCCGGAGATGCTGACTCACCCAAACGGGACTTGCGCGGTCTCCTTGCCATTGGGGAAATCATTCGACGTTTCGACGTGATCGCCGTCCAGGAGGTCAAAGGTGACCTGCGTGCCCTGCGAGACCTGATGAAGTGGCTGGGGCCGGACTGGGCATTCCTCATGACGGATGTAAACATCGGAGCAGCCGGCAACAGCGAGCGCATGGCTTTCATCTTCGACCGTCGCCGTGTAGAGCTATCGGGATTGGCCTGCGAGTTGGTGGTACCTGAAGAATGGCTCAAAGAAGTCGACTCTGATGCCCTTCGCCGCCAGTTTGCCCGAACCCCCTATGCCGTGAGTTTCCGTTCTGGCAAACAGACGTTCATTCTCGTCACGCTGCACGTTGACTACGGCGACAGCGCATCGGAACGCATCCCGGAGCTAAAAGGCATCGCTAGATGGATGCGGGACTGGGCAGATCGTACCAATGCCTGGTCACAAAACTTGATCGCTATGGGCGACTTCAATATCGACAGGAAAAATGACCCGCTGTGGCAAGCATTCACATCGACTGGTCTCACCGTGGCGGAGGACCTGGAGAGTGCACCCCGATCCATCTTTGCCGATCCGGACAAGCCGACGACAGACAAGTATTACGATCAGATCGCCTGGTTCGAGACAACCAGAGGGGCGAGCCGCCTTTCGCTCAACTATCGAACGGGAGGATTCGCTGACTTTCTGCCATACGTCTACGGAGACACCTCACTATCCAAAAGCGCAATCTCGTATCGCATCTCAGATCACTATCCGCTATGGGTGGAGTTTGGTTTGTGACCGGCTTGATTCGGCCAGAAACTGCCCGTTTCGGTAGCTCATGGTGGCGACCAGGACCGTCAGTTATGTGACACTTCTCCCATGACTCAATACCTCGGACGCATCTCACTTCTACTCGCGCTTGGCGCATGGATCGCTTACTTCACTTTTCTCATCGTCGGTGGAATCGATCCGTCACCCGCGCTGTCGCGGATTCTTCAGGTAGCCGTTATGGCTACGCTCGCTGCAGTTCTACTTTCACTGCTTCTCGCGCTCGTTGCTCTCGCACGAGGACCTCAGCGAATCTCGGCAGCCATTGCATTTGGGCTTTGCGTCGTCTTTGGCTTGTTCTTCTCGGGCCTGTTCTTCGCAATGCTCCCTTAGAGGCCCCGCCGTCTCGATACCGGCTCCACTTGCACGACCCCGGAAGAGTCGACGGTGCTTGACTCAACGCAAGTTCCAGCGACCAGACTCCCTTCGGAAAAACGTCAGATGCCTGAGACGCAATTGCCGCAAGCGGCCAGGTGCATTTTAAGGCAACGCTGATGCGAGTGCTCGCTTTGGGGATACCGACGAAGTCAGGCGTCCGAGTGAGCGCAGCGAACGGCCCGAACGCATTATGTATTTTTGACGGCAATGGATAAGGCTGCGTACGCACCCTGGATCTGCCAATTGCGATGACGATCATTCCGAGCTCCCACAAAGCCGGGTACAGGTGTCGAACTGAGTTTCGCAGCGCTCCCTGGCGATCTGTGGTGCTGCAGCGCAGTCCTCGGCCGCGGACTTGCTACAAATGATGTGCACACCGGCGCACTCCGATTCGAGTGACACCTGGCCCATCCACAGTTTGCTTGAGTCCGACATGCAAGACTCGTAGCGCTGCTCGCAGGTCTCCGCGCGGCTGTGCAGGCAGTCGGCCTCGGTCTGGCGGTCAATCTCCTCGCCACAGGCCTGGTGACGGTGTTCGCAGTCAGACAGACATGCCTCTCGGCCCGCTTCATCGGGACGCGGAGCGCGCTCGGGTTTGTGCTCAGGCCGGGCCGCGACGTGCCGCCGCTGATCGATCTCACGCTGCCACGGGGTCAGCCAGTCGGTGTCTGGATCGACCGCTCTCGCCGAGTCGAGATGCCGTTGCGCGCTGTCCAGGTCGCCGCGGACGAGCGCATCCTCGACCAGGCCGTGATAGCGCTCGGTGATCGCCATCAGGCCCTCGCGGGCGGTCGGGTTGTAGGGCTCTAGTTCGAGCACATGTTGAAAGCGTTCAAAGGCATTATTGCCGGGCGGACGGGTCAGCCGCAGTTCCGCCAGATCGATCTCCGCGGCCTGGATCAACTCGGTAATCTCGCGTTGCCGGAGGTCGTCCGGTGAGGGTCCACGGGGAGCAGGAACGGCGACTGGCTCGGCCTCCGCGGGCGGTCGAGGTTCGGGTAATACTTCGGGGAGAGGTTCAGCCGGGGCCGGCGGTTCGAGACGCGTCGGCTCGGTTGCGGGCGGCTTGGGCGGCGGAACCGTCCTCATAACGGTATCGCTCCGGGTGCTGGCATGGGGCGGCGTCGGCACCGGTTCGTTAACCGGGGGGCGCGCATGCTCGGTAGAGGTCGCCTGGCTGAGCCACCAGGCGCCTGCACCCGCAGCCAGGATCACAGCAGCGACCACTGCCAGCCATCCGGTCGGACGGCCGCTGGACTTCCGCCCGGGCGTTGCGGTTGTGCTCGGTGCTCCGGCCGGGGCCGCCGCGGCCGAGGGCGCCGCCGTCGGGCTTTCCTCGGGTTCGGCAATCAATGGCTCGAGGACGTCGGCCAGGCGGCGCACGTCAAACTCCCAGCGATTGTCGCTTATCTCGCAGGCCTGCAAGCGGCACAGCGGGCGCAAGGGTTCGGGCAGTTCCTGCTCCAGCGGCATGCCGGCGTTGTGTACCAAAACCGGGATGACCCGGACACCGCGGGTCAGTGCCGTAGTAATTTCCAGGCGTATGAAGTCGTTCGGATCGTCCAGGCGTCGGCGCCCCTCGCCGTCCTGGGCCTTGATCCAGCTGGGACCGATCATGGCGATCACCGCGCCGCAGGACTCGATCGCGCGGTCGATGCCTGCGACGAAGTCCATGCCCGGCTCCAGGGTTTCGATGTCCATGAACACCCGCTCGCGCCCGAAGCGTTCGGCAAGGTTATCGAACAGTCGCCCGGCATAGCCCGAGCTGTCGTCGCGTCGGTAGCTGAGGAAGATCGCAGACATGCCTTATCGGTCAAACTCACTAAGCTATAAATGCAGCAAGCTTACACGTTGACGGCAGGTACGTGTGTTGATCCCAGGACCGAGCATCGTCAGCACAAATGCAGGCGGACGGGTGAAACCCGCACCCATCGGATCAAAGAACCGCAGCGAGCTGCAAACGCGGCGTCACTGATGGCAGCGCGTCACCCCTGCACTCATAAGCCGTCATCCGACGTTCCCGGCGTCCGGCACGCAGCCTGTATAACCGCTTCGCAATCAGGACCTGCCATTACGGGCACCAGGTTTGACTGAACTCGGCGTGTCGAAAGCACAAGCCCATCCATGTGCTTCGCCCCACCGATATACATCCTTAAATACAGCCGAGCGAAATCTGGCGCAAACCTTGACAACGGAGTAATCCCGCATAAGATTGCAGCATCAATGAAGTTTTGCATGACCGCTTTCAGCGGCATCTGAAAAGCCTCTCCAGATCGTGAGAAGAGGCGGGTTCCAGACCTTCGATCTATTTTTGTCCACCAACCCGACGGGGAAATACCATCCCTGGCGGGGCGCAATCTGCGTGGTGTTTCCCTTTGTTCAATTCAAGGAGAACACCATGACTCACACCGAAACCAAGTATTTCGATCTTCACATCCAGGGCATTGGCTACCTCAATCGCGTGCGCGAAGTGAGGCCCGGCCGCTCTGAACCTTTCTGGGCCACCGATATCGCAGCGATCTTCGGATCCGCCGACAGCGTCCAGAGAACCCGCTTCGACTGCCGCGTTGTCGGTACCGAGGCGCAACGCGTGATCGCCCATGCCAAGAAGCACGTGGATGCCGAGCGGAAGGTGTTGGTCGCCTTCAAGCTGGGTGATCTGTATTCAGAACCTTTCACTTACGAGAAAGGCCCGAAGGCCGGTACCACGGGTGTCTCGCTCAAGGCGCGACTGCTGCGTATCGATTGGGTGAAGGTTGACGGGAGAACCGTCTACTCGGCACCACCACCGCAGCCGCAGGTCAATGCCGATGATGTGAAGTCTTCCACCGCCGATAAGCCCGATTCATCAGCTCGGACTGAAGCGGCCTAAACTTCAACCTGCTCGGAGCACCTGTGTGCTCCGAGTTTCCTTAATCCTGACGGGACCACGCAGCCCGTCAGGGAACTGCGTGTCCCGGCAACACCGGAGATCACGCATGATCAATCTCACAGGGACCATTACGGTCAAGACCATTAACGGGCGCAACGGCGATTTCAATGTTGGGCGCCTGCTCACCGAAATCGGTGAATTCAACGTCAAAGAAGGCATCGAGGAGTATGCACCTGGGCAATATGCTGGGCAGTTCTCGATCAGCCGGATCTATCCTGCAGCCTATGTCGTGGGCGGACGCTACAACGTGGAGGTCCGTGCCACGGTGGTCTCCATCGCCCTGACGGACATGGATACTCAGCCAGAATCTGAGGAGCCGCTGGTGAGCGAACCAGAACCCGAGGATGCGCAGACCGAGGTACCCAACGAGGATACTGTGCTGTTTGGCGACAACTGGCCGTTGAGTGATAACGTACGCCTCGACCCAACGATCGATCGCCCGGTGCTTCGGCGCCAGGCCGCGCGCCTCAAGGAACTCGGCTATCATTTCCAACCGCTTGGACGGGTATGGAAACAAGACGCATAAGGAGATGCACATGCACGCCAAGAAACTCAACTTCACTTCCGCTGTATTGCGCGATGGCCGCTGGCAGTTGACCGCCGACCCGATCGAACGGGCCGAGATCTTTGGCCAGCTCCAGGGCGTCGTCTCAGCGAAAAGCCTGGTCGCCGATGCTCCATCGATCGAGGCGGCTATCGTAATGCTCGAAATGCTCGAGCTGCGGTACGCGGCCCAGTACGACGGTCGCCTCGACGACCTTGAGCCACCGTCTGATAACCAGCCGATGCGGCTGAGGTTGACCTACTAAGACCACCCGGCCCTGCAACGCGTTTGCAGGGCCTTCCTCAACCAAGACTCTCCATCACCGGAGCGTTCAACCCTGTGCCCTCACCCGGGTGCAGCGTTGAGCGTATGCGGCCCCATGCAGCACGACAGGACAAGACGATGACACAAGCACAGACCAGGACAATTCGGGCGTTCCAGACCTTTGGCGAGCCGGCCACAGCTTCTGCGCCGAAGCCCGAGAAGAATACAGCTGCGGCACCGTCCCGGCCGAAACCCACTGCCACCAAGCCGAAAGCGCCGCGCCGCACCCGCCCCAAGGCGCGCGAGAAGGTACCGCGCCTGACGGCGACCGAGCAGCACCTCGGCCGGCACCTGGTCGTCGCCCTTGGGGCCGTGGTCACCATCATGCTCGGCGTCTCATTGGAGCACCTGGCCTCTGGCATACGGGAGATCACCCACAGCACGGTTTGGTCGGCCTGGGCCTTGGCGATCGCGATCGACGTGGGCATGGTCGCCAGTGAGGTCGCGTTGATCGTACTGGCGACCTTTCCGAACATCCGGGTCGCGGGCTACGCACACCGTTACGTGGTCTCGACCATCGTGATTTCGATTGCGCTGAACGTCTGGGCATTCTGGCCGCCCGCCAGTGATGCCGCCGTGATCGGTATGGCGCTGGCCGTCATCCTGGGTGCGGGGATCCCGCTTGGGGTCTATCACCTCACGCGTGTGGCCGGCCGCATCTGGTTGGCAACGAGCAACCGCATCGCGCCAGCGTAAGTTTTTCACCGTGTCGCTCGGTTAAAGCGACAAGCCTGTCCGGATTCGGCAGACAGGCGGCCACCAGGCTGAATCCACACCATCAACCCAACCGGGGATCGCACCCCCGACAGGGCGGACGTGATCCGGTATTCAGGAGAACGTCATGCTCAACAATGCACTTTCGCACGCGCAGATCCAGCGCGTTGCCCCCTCTGTCTTCGCTACCTCACCGCATGGTCGGGTGACCGACAAATACGGGTTCGTCCCCACCATAAAGTTGGTCGAAGCCATCGAGGAAGAAGGTTGGTTCCCGGTCGTTGCCCGACAATCGGCCGTTCGCGATGACAGCCGTCGTGGCTTCCAGCGCCATCTGCTGCGGTTTCGCCAGGAGAATCCAACCCAGGTTGGTGACTCGGTGACCGAACTGGTCCTACTCAACTCCCATGACGGCAGCTCGTCGTTCCAACTCGATCTCGGGCTGTTTCGCCTGGTGTGCAGCAACGGCATGGTGACACCCGTCAGTAGTGCCGGCGGTATGCGCTTTCGACACGGCAAAGAGGTCGTCAACTCGGTGATCGAGGGTGTCTACGACCTGGTCGACGAGACGCCCCAGCTTGCCCAGCGAGTCGACCGTTTCAGCAGCGTCACGCTCGACCATGACGAGCAGGCGCTTTACGCACGCACAGCACTCGCGCTGCGCTATGGCGAGGACTGGCAGGACAAGTCGCCCGTGAAGGCCCAGGCCCTGCTGGGTGCCCGGCGCAGTGCTGATAGCGGCGACAGCCTTTGGCTAACCTTGAACCGGGTGCAGGAGAACCTGGTCCGTGGTGGCCTGCGTGGCCGCTCCAGCACGGGTCGTCGGGTACGCACCCGCGCCATCCATTCCGTCCATGAGGACGTTCGACTCAACCGTGCGCTGTGGCGCATGACCGAGGAGTTTGCGGCTCTCAAGGCCGCCTGACCACCGGCCCCGCTTGCGCGGGGCCTTGCTCCACCCTACCCCGTCACCGGGCGTTCGCGCCCGGTAGGGAGGCGCGTACCCGGTATTACCTTTGGAGACCTGACACATGATCAACAACCACACAGTGACGTTTCTCAGCACCCAGTGCCATCTTCAGTTTGGCCGTTACCGCAATGGCCGCCTGGCCATCCAACTCTACGATGGCAACGGCGAACCCTTCGCAACTGCCACGATTAATGTGCCGGCAATGCCGTTGGCGCAGAACCAGGTGCTGATCAAGGACTATGACGAGAATGAAGGCCTGCTTGCGGCACTGGAGGATGCAGGCGTCGTGCGCACGACCGGCGTTCGTTGCCGGCTCGGTTTCGTGCAGGCAGACGTCTGTCACCTGCTGATTCCGACACCGGTGGTGCATTGATCAACCAGGGTAGTCCCGACTCCCCTTGCCACCTTCTCGGTGGCCTTTTTTGAGCGTCCTCACTAGGGCCCTCAAAAAAGTGTGCGCCCTGACCATTGTCGGGTTAGCCAGGAAAAACGACGTCGAAGGCAGGTGCGCTACCCGCCTTGTGGCTGGCCGCTGCACGTATCCGACAATCGAGCGCGGTTTCGCCCACCGATGCGCTAAACTCGCGGTATCAGATTGTTGTCTGACCCATGCGGTCAGTGACAAAGCGCTTGCGGATCAGGAGGAAGCGCGGCCCTCGGGCTTGATCCCATGTTCACCAAACCGGGCACTCCGGTTTCTTTCACACTCCCCTGGGACTTATGTCCCAACGGGGCATGGTGTTCCCAGGTTCGATCCCGTTGCGGGAGTCCTTCGAAACGACTCCCCGTCATCGGGTCGTTTCGGAGGGCTCCCGTGGTGGGGCTTATTCGGAGGAATGCTATGAAATGCTTAAGCAATATCGCTGATGAGATCGCTGTCTGCCCCCTGCCGGGTGGTGGGCATCGATTCAACGGCCTGTCGTCGCTCAGTGAAGCCGCCAACCGCATTGAGCCGTTGCTGGCCGATCTGGCACCCCTTTACTACACCGCCTGCATGCGAACACTGCAGTGCAGGCTTGGGGTTGACTCTCAACCCCTGCCATCCACCGCTGCGAGGACGCACGCAGACCGCGAGGTCGCTTGATCCACCGCTTGGAGGCACCGTTTGACGGTGCCTCCCTTTGCCCAGCACCTTCACCGAGGGTGTTGCGCAAAGGATTTTTACCGTGTCGCTCGGCCAAAGCGACAAACCTGTTCGGATTCGGAAGACAGGCGGCCAACAGGCTGAATCCACATCATCAACCCAACCGGGACATCGTCCCGGGTGGGAGGCCTCCCGGTTTTTTTATGGAGGTTCCCATGCCCAATGCCATTTCGATCATTGAACTCGATGATGACCAGTTGATCGCGCATGCCTGCCACGTGCTGGAGCAGCGGTTAAAGTATCGTGCAGACCGCGCTGAACGTGGTCTTGAATCACCCGATGCGGTGCGCAACCTTCTACGTCTGCGTTTCTCAGAACGTGAGCACGAGGTCTTCGCCATTCTATTTTTGGATAACCGACATCGCCTTATCGAGATCGAGGAGATGTTTCGAGGCACGATCGACGGCGCACAGGTTTACGCCCGTGAGGTCGTCAAGGCGGCACTCCGACACAATGCGGCAGCCGTTGTGCTTACACATAATCATCCGTCAGGCGTTTCTGAACCCAGCCAAGCTGACAAGACCATTACGAATCGTTTGAAAGACGCGCTCGCACTGGTCGATGTCCGAGTGCTGGACCATTTCGTGGTGGGCGATTCCATCGTCTCGTTTGCGGAATCGGGACTACTCTGACGCTACGTCTATCCACCATAGGGAAACCGGATCTGACCAGGGTCCGGTTTCCCGCCGTTTTGTCATGCCAACACAGGGCTCCCGGGCCATGTGGGAACCGCCAAGACCACTTGCCGGGCACTGACGACAAACGACAATAGTGATGCGATCGGTGACGTAGATGGCTTGATAATCCGGCACTTGCCCACGAGGTCCCTTTCAGGGACGATTGCCACCAGTTGCTTTCACCCGTGACCACTGCGGTTCAGTGGTGCCCGCTGCCTCGGCAGCACCCAAACCCCTCCGGATCGGGTAGAGGGGCGGCCTGTGAGCCACGATCCTGCGCTGTTGTGATGACAACAACACAACCCTGGCGACAACAACAGCCTGCTCCACCCCAAAGCGCCGGCGTGAATCCGGCGCTCCTTCTTTTAAGGATTAAGACGCATTGTCGGCGTGTCAGACGCCAGAAGCCTTCCCCGAAGCTGCTGCGTAGTTTCCGGGAAGGCCTCTGGCCTCGCTTCAAACACGCTGGCTGCCCGTCACCAGACGCTGACGGTGCCCCTTTGTGCAGTCTTGCGCCTTGAGAGTTTGCGATCCGCCGCCCCAGCATCGATCGCCGGTCATCGAAGATCCTACGGCACGATCTTCCTGACATGGGGGCATTGTGCTTTTCCGGGAGTTGCCACTCTACCGACCTACCGGCACCCCGTGCGGACTAACCTCCTTTGTGAATTCGGCACAGGCCAACCGCGCATGGAAACATGCGCGGTTTCAACCAGACGAGCACCCTCTTCCAATCTGGCCGGCGCCGTGCCGAAGAAGAACACTACTTTGCGCGCACATAGAGAATCTTCATGTCCAAGCCAGGCGGTGTTCTCTCCTCAAACTGGAAGATGTTAGACTTGGCTTTCACCAAATCACTCAGTTTCTTGAATCCGTGAACGACAGCTATCCGAGGTGGAGCCGCCGGTCATCGTCTTGCGGAGACCTGCTGCTCCTCGGCCGAAGCTGCCGGTGGCGATTCGACTCGGCAGCGACTGCAATGGGTTGGTGACCGGTCGTAGCAGGGGAAATTTGGGTGAGCGGCAGCTTTCTGAATCCCCGACCGGCAGGAACCAACACGAAGCGGTCATTCCCCGACACCGTGATTGGGGTGTCAGATTGCTTTGCGCCAGGATCATGGCCAAAACGGCAGCAGACGATCCACAACCGACATTCGCTCTGCGAATAACGACGGCGGCAATGCAACTCAAAGCGGACGTTGTGAGCGTCGCGGCCTTCGTTACTGGCGACCCGGACTGGCCCCGCCGGCAGACCCTCCCAAAGGCAGGGTCTTGCCGGGTTGATACCGGACCGGGATCTCCCACGCCAGCGCGAGCCCGACTTTGCATTGGGCCCGCGCATCGCCTGGTAGCCGCCGTCTCCTGCTTGCTACTTCCTCGCCTCAATGATCAGGTTGAAGGGCGTTTGCGTCGCCCGGCGGACCTGCCCGAAGCCCGCTTCCTGCAACAGGGCCGTCAATCGGGCCTCACCGGCCTGCGCGCCCAGTGCCAGCCCGACCTCTTGTGACTTCGAGCACGGGGTGCAGACGGCGGTCGATGCCGCGTAATAGAGGCGGCTGACGGGGTTGATGTTGTGCTCCACGCTGTTTCCGGCGGCCGGCTCGACCAGCAGCAGGGTACCGTCGTCCTTGAGTGCCTGCAGGGCATGCTGGGCCGCGCCCAGCGGGTCGCCCATATCATGCAAACAATCCATGAAGCAGATCAGATCGAAATCCCGCTCCTGATAGCCCTTGGCGGCGGCGACCTCGAAGCGGATCTGACTCCCAACCTGCGCGTCCCGGGCGCGTTGCTGTGCGGTCTCGATGGATGCCGCATGGGAGTCGAAGCCGTGGAAGCGCGCGTTCGGGAACGCCTGCGCCATCACAATCGACGACGCACCGTGCCCGCAACCCACGTCCGCCACCTTGGCCCCGGCGGTCAGCTTGTCCGAGACCCCGTCTAGGGCACTGATCCAAGCCGTGGTCAGATGCGCCTTGTAGCCGGGGCGGAACAGGGACTCGCTGCCGCAGAACAGGTGGTGATGATGGTCGCCCCAGGCGATGCCCGCGCCCGTTCTGAATACGTCGCTGACTTTGTCCTCGTCCAGCCACAGCGAGGAGGCGACGTCCAGCGCCGGCACCAGGAACACCGGGCTGTTGTCGTCGGCCAGCACCGGAACGTGCTCGTCGGGGAGCATGTAGCTGCGGGTCTCCGCGCGATAGTGGACGTAGCCGCCGGCGGTCTGGTTGTTCAACCACTCGCGCACATAGCGTTCGTCGGTACCGGTCGCCTCGGCCAGTTCGGCGGAACTCAACCAACCGGCACCGGCCATGGCCTTGTAGAGGCCGAGTTTGTGGCCGATGTTGGTCATCACGCCAGAGAAGGTGGCGGCGATATCGCTGACGACTTGGCCGGCGAAGGCCTCGACTTTGCTCATATCAGGGTTCATTGGTTTTCTCCGTTCAAGCCGCTGCGTGCTGGATGTTGACGATGCCGGTCGCGTTCTCGTGCCAGGCGTAAGGCATGAAGGCGTCGTCCAGGGGGATGCCGATGGCGTTGCTGGTCAGGTTGCTGAAGACCTTGACGCAGACACCCAGAATGACCTCGAGCAACTGTTGCCGGGTGTAGCCCGCGGCGAGAAACTGCTCGATCTCGTCTTCGGTAACCATCCCTTGCCGTTGCAGGAGGGTCGCGGTGAATCGGCTTAGCGTCTCGAGCCGCTCGTCGGGGATCGGCGCTCCGTTACGCACGGCGGCGACGATCGTCGCGTCGACGTCCTGCATGGCGGCGAAGGCGGTATGGCCGGCAACGCAATAGCCGCAGTGATTCTGCGTACTGACGGTGAGTTGGATGACTTCCCGCTCGGCGGCGCTCAGCGTTGAGCCCGCGAACTGCGCATTCATGGTCGCGAAGGCCGTCAGTGCGCTCGGGGAGCCCGCCAGGACGCCGAAGACATTGGGCACGAACCCCAGCGTCTGGTCCAGGTCTCTAAGAATCGGAGCTGATGATTCCGGGGCATTCTCGGGGCTGTAGATGGTGGCTGTTGTCATTGGTCTTCTCCACTTGGTGGTTGTCGGTTTCTGGTTCGCGGACGGGTTTTTCGTCCGTTGGTGAAAGACTAGAGAGCCGCTGGTTTGCCGACCACTTCGCAACCTGTAGTATCCAACTACAGTTTCCGGAGTAACCAACTACGGATTGATGAGCTTGCTTGCAGAGGTGCGCGATGGAATATGGGCAATTCTGTCCTGTGGCCAAGGCTACTGAGATCCTTGGTGAAAAGTGGACGCTACTGATCATCCGCGAGCTACTGATGGGCGGCACGCGCTTCAACGTGCTGCAGCGGGGGCTGAGCCAGATCTCGCCGACCATCCTGACCAAGCGGCTCAGCTCACTGGAGTCGCAGGGATTGATCATGCGGAAGAAGATCCAGGGTCAACGGGGTTACGAATACTTTCCCACCGGGTCCTGCCAGGAGCTTCTGCCGATCATCCGACAGGTCGGTGATTGGGGGATGCGCTGGGCACGCAATCATCTGACCGAGAGCGACTACGACGTGGAGCTGCTGATGCTATACCTGCAGCGCAGCATCGTGCCCGAGAAGCTGATCGGTGCGGAGACCGTGTTGCGCTTCAAGTTCACCGACATCGACGATCTCTCCGATTGGTGGCTGTTGATCAAAGGCCAGGACGTGGATATCTGTGTCACGGACCCGGGCAAGGATGTGGACGTTTACTTCACGACCAGCGTCCGTGTAATGGCAGGCATCTGGATGGGCGATACCACGTACAAGAAGTCCATAGCGGAGGGCAGCCTGAAGGTGGTTGGTCCGAAGGCACTGACGAGAGAGATCACGGCCTGGATGGGCAACAGCATCTTTGCCGAACTGCCGTCCGCCAGTGAGATCTAACCGGGAGATGGCCAGTCGCTTAATCGCGCCCGCGCGTGCCCTGCAGACCTGCACGAACAGGCTGTCGTGTAGTCTCCCAGGAGAGGTAGACTCAACAGTCGTGTCGCCAGCCGTCATTTCCGGGTAGCCCGAACACCTGCGGCCATCTGAGATGTTGACCGTCCGCCTTGTTGCAAATTGCTGCCAACGGCAGCCGAAGGGGCGATGTCTCTTCCTGGCTGACAGCGTCCGTTGGCGGACGTAGGCGTGTAAAGCATCCAGACAGTCAATTCCGGCGCAGCGCGAATGTCTCTTGTTGGCCGGTTGTACGCGTTCGGCTGAGCGCCTGAAAGCGGCCAACCACGGCTCGGCGACACAATCAGACTCCCATCAACTACGAGGGAGCCTGACATGGAAACCAATCAAACCCACGCACCCTGGAACAAAGGCAAGCTGGTCGGCCAAAAACCACCATTGAAGCCCAAGGATATCTGGGCAATTCGATTCCACCTGCAGAATGAACACCAGGTCCGCGACCTGGCGATGTTCAACCTGGCGATCGACAGCAAGCTGCGGGGCTGCGATCTGGTGAGCCTGCGGGTTCGAGACGTGATGCACGCCGATCAGGTCCTGCCCCGGGCGATGGTCGTGCAACGGAAAACGCAACGGCCGGTGCAATTCGAGCTGACCGAGCCGACCAGATCCGCCGTCGCAGCATGGATAGAAACGGCGAATTTGAAGGCGGAGGACTATCTGTTCCCCAGTCGCCTGGCGAAATCTCCGCATATTTCCACGCGTCAGTACGCCCGGATCGTGCACCAGTGGGTCGCCGCCATCGGACTCGATTCGACGGTCTACGGAACGCACAGCATGCGGCGGACCAAGGCAACGCTGATCTACAAGCGAACCAAGAACCTGAGGGCCGTCCAACTTCTGCTTGGCCACACCAAACTGGAAAGTACGGTGAGATACCTCGGGATCGAGGTCGATGATGCACTGGAGATTTCGGAGCAGACGGAGATCTGACGGAGTGGTTGTGGCCGCACGCAGGCACCATGACGGACTTCGTGCGGCCGCTTTCGGGCGTGGCGCCGAATGCGTGTAGTCGGCCAGGAACGGCCGGTCGATGTGTCCTCGGTGACCGGCAGCTACATGCGCACAAGAGACATTCCCCCGACATAGTCGCCAACATGTCAGGACACGTTGCGCTGACCGAGGTCGGTCCGGCAGCAACCACACTGAACTGCGGGTCAAGCAGTCCGAGGTTCATCGGCTGGTTTCAGAGTGAAGCGGTCGCACAGGGCGCCTGGCCACCGGCAGCAGCTCGGCCGAAGCTGCCGGTGGAGATTCGACGCGGCTGCGACTGCAATGAGGTGGTCACCGGACATAGACCAGGAAATCTCCCTGAAGGGCGCGCGCGGGCGATTCGAACGCTCGATCAATTGATTACAAGGCGGCGTTTAGATCATAAGTCGCTATTTCCGTCTAACCAGTTCGCAGGCCGTTCGTTGCAAGCTGCATGGCAATGCACAACCACGCAGGACTGATCCCGGCGAAACTTCGGCGGCTGGTGTATGGGAAATCGATCACCAACCCTCAGCGGATGAACAGCGCCCGCACCAGGGTCTCGTCAAAACGCTCAACCACACCGAGCAGTAGCAAGGTCAACAGTCCCGATGCCGTGAGGATGATCAGGACCTCGGCACCAAGCAGGCGCGCAGTCATCATCCGGCCGCAACCGAGCTTGAACATTGTCTGGATCTCGCGCTGACGCAGACGCAGCGACAGGGCAAACACGAGCACCAGTGCCAGGGCCGTAGCCAGGCCGACCACCAGGATCACTGCATCGAGCACGCTCTTGATACGGAAGATGTTGGCCAGAAGTTCCCCTACCACATCCGATGGCACCGTTATTTGCCCGGAGAGCACATCCGTATCGACGCCGGCGGCGACATAACGCCCGCGCAGAATGGCACCGGCCTTCTTATCACGCGGCAGGGCGATCACCGCGGTGATCGGGTAATCCGCCGGATCACCGTGGAAGTGAAAGCTGTCGATGTTCTCCGGCGTGATCTGGGTGTACTGGGCTAGCTTGGCCGTCGCGGTGACCTTACCGTCCGAGCGGTCCATCACCAGGGTCGGGTCGGTGACCTCGGCCAAGTCCTGGTGGCCATGAACCAGACCCTGCACCACCCAGGCGGTCTTGACGTCGACAAACACGGCCAGATCGTCGGCACTGTTGCTCGGTGCCAGCACGCCGACTATACGCATCTTCAATGGATAGACCCCGGCCAGGTCGAACAGGGTCTCGGGCGAGGACAGCAGGTCGTCGCCGGGTTCCAGACCCAGTTCGGCTGCGACGGCAGCACCGATGACGGCCTCACCCAGCAACGCAAACTTGCGTCCCTGCGCGACCTGGAGAGCGCGCAGATCGAAGTAGTCCAGACTGGTTCCGACGATCGGCGCACCGCGTGCCTTGAAACGCACATACATCGGTATGGTGACGGCAAGCCCGGTCGCCCTCACCTGCGCTGGGGTGGCCATGGAAATGAGCTCGGGTACCGTGTCGCCGAAGTACAGGCTGTTCATCACCAGATCGAGTTCACTGCCCTTGGCACCCACCACCAGCGGGGTCGTCTCGGCACGCTCGAGCAACTGCCGCTCACTCTCTTCCAGCAGCAGCTCCAGCGACAGCGGCAGCACCGCGATCAGGGTCACGCAGGCGACCAGGGTCATGGCGCGCGCCCAGTTGAAGCTGACGTAACGCCAGGCGATGTAGAGGCTGTCCATCATACGCCGGCCCGCGAACGGAAGGTCGCGAAATCGACCACCCGGTCGAAGCGCGGCAGCAGTTCGTGATCGTGCGTGACCGCCAGCAGGGTCGCGCCATGCGCATCCACGCTGTCGAACAGCAGGTCGAGGATCAGCGTCTTGTTGTCGGGATCAAGGTTTCCGGTGGCCTCGTCGGCCAGCAACAGGCCCGGCCCCGGCAGCAGCGCCCGGCAGATCGCCACGCGCTGTTTTTCGCCCTGCGACAGGTCGTTCACGCGGCGTCTGAGCTTGTCACCGATCCCCATACGTTCGGCAAGTTCGATGGCCCGCTCACGCACCCCGGCATCCAGGCGCAGCGCCCGGGTGATGCGATAGGGATGCAAAATATTGTCCAGCACGTTGAGGTAATCGAGCAGTTCGAAGTCCTGGAAGACCATCCCCAGGTTGCGAATACGGAAATCGCGCCGTCGCCGATCATCGAGCGCGCTCACCTGCGTATCACCCACCTGAACCGAACCCATGTCCGGGGCGACGATCCCGGCGATAAGATTCAACAGCGTGGTCTTGCCCGATCCGCTCGGGCCGATGACCGCGAGCTTTTCGCCCGAGGCCACACGAAAACCCGGTATATCCAGCACGAAGCTGCCCCCCGGGTAACGGAGGCTGAGCCCCTCGATCTGGATCAAGAACCCGGCCTCGCCCCCGCAGGCTGCGCGGGCGCCCCGCCGGGTGCCGCCCGGTCGATGCGCTGTTCGTCGCGCAGGTCCAGACCGATGATCTTCCAGTGGC